>Ga0181529_10003792_pt1 | contig 16883 bp, 11 predicted proteins | sample PEATcosm2014_Bin_36_FD_119763 | JGI IMG/M metagenome (GOLD analysis project Ga0181529, IMG submission 119763) | Peatland microbial communities from MTU Mesocosm Facility, Houghton, MI, USA - PEATcosm2014_Bin10_30_metaG | ecosystem: Environmental > Terrestrial > Soil > Wetlands > Peat | place...
GCCAGGGCCTTGGTGAGCCCCTCGATCGCCCATTTCGATGCGCAATAGGGGGCGACCTCCGGAGAAACGCTGCGTCCCCATCCGGAACTGAAGTTCACAATCACACCCTTCTTCCTTTCGATCATCGCCGGCGCCAGCGAGCGAATGACATTGGCGACGCCGATCACATTGACCTGCATCACCTGCGCGAATTTCTCCGCGGGAACGAGCCACAGAGGCGCGGGATCGTTCATCACGCCGGCATTGTTGATGAGTATGTCGGGTGCCCCGTTTGCCAGCACCCGTTCGGCCCAGATTCCCACTTTTACCGGCTGGGTGACGTCCAGCACCTCGAACAGATGGGGTTCGGAATGGGCGAAACGCAGGTCGAAGATGACCTGGCCGCTGCGGCCGCAGCCCGCCACGGTATGGCCGTTGGCGATATACCACTCAGCCAGGGCCCGCCCCAGGCCCCGAGTGACTCCAGTGATGACGATGTACATGCCAGATGCCTATCGCGTTTGAATGTGGATATTGCTCAAACCCGACCTTCGGCACGCATCCCAGACGTAGGCGAGCTTCTTGAGCTGCGTGGCCTCGTCGGCCTTGATCAGTATCGGTATGTCCTTGCCGGCGCTTTGCACCTGGTCGAGTTGGCCAATCAACTGCTCGTCGGTCACCGGATGGCCGTTGAAGATGATGCTTCCGTCATTCTCGATCGATATCGTGATGCTGCTGGTCAACGTGTTTTTGCCCGCCGTCGATATCTTCGGCAACGTGATGTTCCGGATCTGATTCACGTTGAAACGCATCGTGACAAATGCGAAAAGCACGAGCATCACGAGGACGTCGATCAGCGGCACAAGCGGAAGCTCCGGCCGGCGCCTTCTCTTGACCTTGAGGCTCATCGAACGGGCGCGGCCGGACTCTCGGGAGCGGAAGTGGATCGCGCCAGAATGCGCTCCAGGAGCACGTCGAGGCGGGCGGCGTGATGATCGATTCTTCTGCCGAGATAGCCGTTGCCGGCGAGGGCGATGACGGCGACGCAAAGCCCCATGAGCGTTGCGGACAGCGCGTATCCCACGCTCTCCGTGAACCGGACCGGATCGGGCATCTGCGTTTCGGGATCGATGACGTTAAAGGCGGCCAGTAGACCGGAAACCGTTCCGATGAGGCCCAACAAAGGGGCGCCCGTGTAGATCGTGTCCAGATAGCTGACGCCGCGCTCCATCCTCATGAACTCGAGGCGCGCGTACGCCTTCGCCCCGTCGGCGTCGCCCGGATGGCGCTCGACGAAAGCGATGATCCGGCTGAGGGCCGAATGGCTGCCGCCGGTCACCGGCTTGCCCTGAAGGACGGCCTCCGCAAGATCATTGGGCAGAATGGAGGCATCGCGAAGGGCGAAGGTGCGCTCGCAGATGATGAAGACCGAGACAAACGAGCAAAAACCGAGCGGATAGGCCAGGAATCCGGCTTCCTTGATGACGCGACCCCAATCGACAATGGCTAAGAACATGGAGCGGAAATGATTTGATTGTGCCTGACTGTGACGCCGGATGGGACAAAAGGTTCAGATATTTTCTGCAATATCGGGCCCTTCGCCAAGCCCCAAAAGAGGTCAAACCCGCATGTAGGCCAGCTGGGCGGCCCGGTCCTTTGCCGCCGGAAGACCCTCGAGCAGCTCGCCGATGGCGTCCCAGCGCCCGTTGACCAGGGCGTCGCGGGCGGCATCCCGGACCTGCGCACGGATCGTCCGGCCGCCGAACAGGACCCGCTGTCCGGCGACATCAAAGGTGACGGGGAGCTTCGGATCCGTTTCGACGGCGGATGCGACAGCCGCAATGTCCTCCCTGCGCGCTGTCAGGCACGGAATGCCGAGGGTCGTGCAGTTGCCGAAAAAGATCTCTGCAAAGCCTTCGGCAAGGATTGCCTTGAATCCGAATTTTTGGAGAGCCTGCGGCGCATGTTCGCGGGAGGAACCGCAGCCGAAATTGGCCCCGGACAGAAGCAGGGTGGCCCCCGAGAAGCGGGGATCGTTCAGGGGATGGGGCTTGTTCGATCCGTCCGCGTTCTTTCGAACGTCGTAAAAGAGATACTCACCCAGTCCGTCGAAGGTCACGCATTTCATGAAACGGGCGGGGATGATGCGATCCGTATCGATGTCGTTTCCCGGCACGGCTACGGCGCGCCCGGTGATTTGGGTTATTTTGGGCAGGGACATTTTTTGCCTTATTTTGAAATTCGCGTTTTTAGATTTTGAAGACTTCGCGGGCATCCGCGATCTCGCCGGTGACCGCGGCGGCAGCGACCATGAGCGGGCTCATGAGAATCGTGCGGCCGGTGGGGCTTCCCTGCCGCCCCTTGAAATTGCGGTTGGACGAACTGGCGCAGAGCTGTTCGCCGACGAGCTTGTCGGGATTCATGGCCAGGCACATCGAACAGCCCGCCTCACGCCATTCGAACCCCGCGTCGCGGAAAATCCGGTCGATGCCCAGTTCCGCGCAGATGCGGCCCACGCCCTGGGAGCCGGGAACGGCGATCGCCTTTATGCCCGGAGCTACGCGCCGCCCTTTCAGGTGCCTGGCGACTTCCTGGAAATCGCTCAGCCGTCCGTTGGTGCACGAACCCAGGAAGGCCACGTCGATGCGCGTCCCCTTGATCGGCGCGCCTGGAGACAGCTTCATGTAGGCGAGCGCCTCCTCGATCGAGGCCTTCTCGTCCACCGAACCGGCTTTCGCCGGATCCGGTATCTTCTCGGTGATGGCGATTCCCTGCCCCGGATTGATTCCCCACGTCACGGTCGGGGCGATGTCGGCGGCGTCCATCGTGACAACGTCGTCGTAGGCGCAACCGGGGTCGCTCGCGACGGCGCGCCACCGCGCCACCGCCTCGTCCCAGGCCGCGCCTTTCGGGGCGTAGGGCCGTCCCTTCAGGAACGCAAAGGTCGTTTCATCCGGATTGACATAGCCCGCTCGGGCTCCGCCCTCGATCGACATGTTGCACACCGTCATCCGCTCCTCCATCGAAAAGCGGTCGAAGACCTCGCCGCCGTATTCGTAAGCGTAGCCCGTTCCGCCGTTCACGCCGAGTGTGCGGATGATGTGCAGTATGACGTCCTTGGCGTAAACGCCCGGGCGCAATTTTCCTTTCACGTCGATCCGGCGAACCTTCAGGCGGCCGAGCGCCATTGTCTGGGTCGCGAGCACGTCCCGGATCTGGGTCGTTCCGATTCCGAATGCGATCGCTCCGAACGCACCGTGGGTGCTCGTGTGCGAATCGCCGCAGGCGATCGTCGTGCCCGGCTGGGTTATCCCCTGCTCCGGTCCCACGATGTGCACGATGCCCTGCTTGCCCGTGCCGCGATCGAAGAAGGTGAGACCGAACTCGGAGCAATTCCTCCGCAGTTCCTTGATCATCGCGTCCGCGAGCGGATCGGCGAAAGGTTCGCTGAACTTGTCGGTCGGCACGATGTGATCCACGGTCGCAAACGTGCGGCCCGGCATCGCGACCTTCAGGCCCAGGTCGCGCAGCATGCCGAAGGCCTGGGGGCTCGTGACCTCGTGGATGAGGTGGGTGCCGACCAGCAGCTGGGTCTGGCCGTTGGCGAGGGTGCGGACGGCGTGGGCGTTCCAGACTTTTTCGAAGAGGGTCTTTGGCATGGCAGGAATGGGGAAGCGGCAACCGGTGACGCTTCGCATTCCGGCGACAATAACAAATATTGCATTGCCTGAAAATTACTTGTTTAGATCGGGGCGATGCCTAGAGAGTATCAATTCCCGTTCGAGCTCCGACACCTGGTCTATTTTCACGAGGTCGCCCGCCAACTTCATTTCCGGCGCGCCGCCGAAGCGCTGCTCGTCGCCCAGCCCGCCCTCAGCCGCCAGATCGCCCAGCTCGAACGGGCGCTCGGGGTCGCCCTGTTCACGCGGACCAGCCGGCGCGTCGAACTCACTCCGGCCGGCCGAGCGCTTGAGCAGCAGATCGAGCCGCTGCTTCGCTCCTTGAACGCGGTGCCTTCCGCGCTCAAGGCGGTCGCCGAGGGCCGAGTCGGACTCGTGAGGGTCGCCTACACGGGGCTCGCCATGGCGACCGTCCTCCCGCGCGTCCTGCGGGAGTTTCACCGGCTGCACGCCGCGATCCACCTCGAGTTGAACGAGTCGCCAACCTCCGCCCAGCTAAAGGCGCTGGCCGCGGGAGAAATCTCCTGCGGCTTCTTCCACCCCGACGAGCCGTTCCCCGGGCTGGACACCCGCCTGATCCTGCGCGAACGCAACGGAGTCCTGCTGCCCGTGGACCACGCGTGCGCGGGCAGGAAACAGCTGCGGCTGGCCGACCTGGCGGGCGCCCCTTTCGTCCTGTTTCCCCGTTCCCACAATCCCGGGTTTTACGATCGCATCCTGGCGGCATTTTCGGAAGCCGGGTTCGCCCCCCATATCGCCGAGGAAGTCTGGCCCAGGGCCAACGGCGTCGGACTCGTGCGCGCGGGCATGGGTGCGACCTTCATGTGTCCATCCGAGGCAAGGCTCCTACCATCCGACGTCGTCTTCCGGCCCCTCGCGGGTCCCGCCCCCGAAAGCCGCCTGGTCTTCGGCTGGCGCGCCGGCTCCGAAAACGAAATTCCGGCGCTGAAGGCCTTCATCAGCGTCGTCTCCCGTCACACCGCCGAAGCGGACAAGCCCGCCGCTTGAGCAGCCTGCCAGCCTGTTAGGTTCAGGAGGTCACGCCGGTAGCAGCCGGCGGCGTCTTCTGCATGAAGGTCAGCTTTTCCCCGTCGCGAGTCACAACCACTGGCTCCGCCTCCTTGATGTCGCCGCGAAGGATCGCCTCCGCCAGCGGATCCTCGAGGTAATGTTCGACTGCGCGGCGCAGGGGGCGCGCTCCGTATTTCTCGTCGTAGCCCTTCTCGATCAGGAGCTCCTTCGCCCCGTCGGAGAATTCGAGGGTGATCTTCCGCTCGACCAGCCGCTTTGCGAACTTCGCGACCTCGATCTCCACGATCTTTGCCAGATCCGCCCTGTCCAGCGGACGGAAAAAGACGATGTCCGAGATCCGGTTCAGGAATTCGGGGCGGAAGACGCGCTTGGCCTCCTCGAGCACCTTTTCCCGCATCTTCTCGGCGTCATTGAAGTTCGACGAGGCCGCGGAAAATCCCATCGACGTCTGCCGCTGCAGAAGCTGCGCGCCGATGTTGGACGTCATGATGATGATCGTATTGCGGAAATCCACCGTGCGACCCAGGGAGTCGGTCAGGCGGCCGTCCTCCAGAATCTGCAGCAGCAGCTGGAGCACGTCCTGGTGGGCCTTTTCCACCTCGTCGAACAGGATCACCGCATAGGGCCGGCGCCGGACATTCTCCGTCAGCTGGCCGCCCTCCTCGTATCCCACGTAACCCGGAGGCGATCCGATGAGCCTGGAGACGGAGAACTTCTCCATGTACTCGCTCATGTCGATCTGGACGAGCGCGTCCTGGTTGCCGAACATCTGCGCGGCAAGCTGCTTGGCCGTCTCCGTCTTTCCCACGCCCGTCGGGCCGACAAAGAGGAAAGATCCGATCGGCCGCCGGGGATCCTTCAGATCCGCGCGCGACCGCCGGAGAGCGCGCGCAATCGCGCCCGCGGCAATCTCCTGGCCGACCACCGTCTTCTGGATCTCGGCTTCGAGCCCCAGGAGCTTTTCGCTGTCCTTTTTTTCCATCCGCGAAAGCGGAATGCCCGTCCAGTCGGCGACGACCTGCATCATCAGATTCTCGTCGATGCCGACGCGCTTTTCCTCGCGGACCTTCTTCCACTCCTCGGTTGTCTGCTCGTGGCGCACCCGGAGCTGCTTTTCCTTATCGCGGAATTTTGCCGCCTCCTCGAAATGCTGCTCGCTGATCGCCTTCTCCTTCAGGCCGCAGACCTCCTCGATTTCCTTCATCAGCGCCTCGATGTCCGGCGGGCGGCTTAGCGCCGAAATCCGGGCGCGCGCGCCAGCCTCGTCCATGACGTCGATCGCCTTGTCCGGGAGAAAACGCCCGGTTATGTACCGGTCCGAAAGCTTGGCCGCCGACTCAAGCGCCTTGTCGGTAAAGGTCGCCTTGTGATGGTCCTCGTACTTGCCGCGGATGCCGTGAAGGATCGTGATCGTGTCCTCGACCGACGGCGGCTCGACCTTCACCGACTGGAAGCGGCGGTCGAGCGCGGAGTCCTTTTCGATGTACTTGCGGTACTCGGTCAGCGTAGTCGCGCCCACGCACTGAAGCTCCCCCCGGGAGAGCGCCGGCTTGAAGATGTTGGATGCGTCCATCGCCCCTTCCGCGGCGCCCGCGCCGACGATCGTATGCAGTTCGTCGATGAAAAGGATGATGTTCTTCGCGCGCTTGATCTCGTCCATCACGGCCTTGATCCGCTCCTCGAACTGGCCGCGGTACTTCGTTCCGGCCACCATGAGGGCGAGGTCGAGCGTGACCACCTTCTTTTCGAAGAGGAGCTCCGGAACGTTTCCGGCCGCGATTTCCTGCGCGAGACCCTCGACGATCGCCGTCTTGCCCACGCCGGCCTCTCCTATCAGGACGGGATTGTTCTTCGTCCGTCGGCAAAGGATCTGCACCACGCGCCGGATTTCGTTTTTCCGGCCAACGACCGGATCCATTTCGCCCTTTTTCGCGAGCTCCGTCAGATCGCGCCCGAATGCCTTGAGGGCGGGCGTCTTGACTTCCTTGCGATCCTCCGGAGGCGGTCCGCCCCGCACGGGGCCTCCGCTGGCGGCCTCCTCGCCTCCACCGGCGCCCTCGGCGCCTGAAAACTGCGGATCAAGCTCCCGCAGGATCTCGTTTCGGGTGCGCTCGATGTCGACGTCGAGCGACTTGAGGACGCGCGCCGCGACCCCCTCCCCCTCGCGAAGGAGTCCGAGCAGGATGTGCTCGGTGCCCACGTAGGAATGGTTGAGCGTCTTTGCCTCCTTGCCCGCCAGGGCCAGCACCTTCTTCACCCGCGGCGTGAAGGGCATGCTTCCCTGTCCCTTCATCTCCTGTCCGATTCCCACCTGCTTCTCGACGGCGGCCCGAACGGTCTCCAGGTCGAGCCCCATCTTCTGGAGCACGCTTACGGCGACTCCCTGCCCGAGCTTGATCAACCCGAGAAGAATGTGCTCCGTCCCCACGTAATTGTGGTGAAAACGGTCGGCTTCCTTCCGGGCCAGCGCAAGGACCTGCTGGGCCCTCGGCGTGAAATTGTTCATCGGTTCCTGGGACATGGAATGGTGAGGCGGTCAGTTTTTTCCGTGCGTTGTGAAAATGAAATCCGGGTGCGCGACGTTGGCAAATTCCGATCGCAGGCGCGCCGCCCGCATGAAATCGCGCTGACCGGGCTCCAATTCGCCCTTCTGGGCGTACTGCAGATGCCCCGGCTGCGCCTCGATGACCAGCCTGTCGATGATCGAGCGGCAGGCGTCGGGAAAGACTCCGAGATCGACCCCGAGCCGGATGAGCGACAGGAGGTTCATGGCCTCGCTCGAACTCAGCAGATGGCTGTTCTGAAGGATGCCGTACGCACGGCCGATCTTGTCGAACACCTTCCCCGCGTCCGCTTCGAGGAGCTTTCCGCGGGCGTTGAGTTCGTGTTCGATGATCGACTGGAGGACGTTTGTCAGGCGCTTGATGATCTCCTCCTCCGACTCGCCGAGAGTCATCTGGTTGGATATCTGGAATATGCTTCCGCTGGCATCCGAACCCTCGCCAAAGAGCCCCCGGACCACCATGCCGAGCTGGTTCACGGAGCGGACGATCTTCTCCATCTGGCCCGCGATCACCAAGCCCGGCAGGTGCATCATGGCCGAACCTCGCAGGCCCGTGCCAATGTTGGTCGGGCAGGCGGTCAGGTAGCCAAGTGTGGGCGAAAATGCGAAATCCAGCTTCTCCTCGAGCGCCGTGTCCAGATCGTCGATCGCATTCCACGCTTTTTTGAGCTGGAAGCCAGCGCGGAGAACCTGAATCCGCAGGTGATCCTCCTCATTGACCATCACGGAAAAGCTCTGGTCCTTGCTGATCACGACACCGCTCCCCTGGGTCGCGTTGCTCAGCTCGCGGCTGATCAAATGCCGCTCGACAAGGATTTGCTTTTCAAGGTCGGTCAGTTCGCTGACAGTCAGGCTCAGCCCGCGCTTGAGGGGCGTCAATGCGCCCACCGCTTCCCGGCATTTCTCCATGATTGCCGACTTCTGCGCAGGCTTTGCCCAGCCCGGAAACGGCTGTCCCGCCAGGTTGCGCGCGAGCCTTACGCGGGTCATCAGGACGATCGCGGTCTTGCTGCCCGTGTTGTCGGTCAGTTCCGATGTAGACGCAAGTAATGAGGCTATAGTCATTTACGAACGAACCGGCTTCTCGGCGACAGACTGCCTCACGCGGGTGATCTCGTCGCGAAAGCGGGCCGCCTCCTCGTAGCGTTCCGTCTTGATGGCTTCATTGAGGTCGAGTTCGAGCTTGTTCAGCCGGTCATTGAGAGATTTGCGATCCAGGGCCGTGTGCGGGATCTTGCCCACGTGAGAGGTGCCCTTGTGCATGCCTTCGAGCATCGGTGTGAGCAGATCCTTGAAAGTCTCGTAGCAAACGGGGCATCCAAACCGGCCCAGTTTCTTGAAATCGGATTGCGTGAAGCCGCATTGCTCGCATCGCACCCCCGCGGTCGCCGGTTCCGGATTCAGCGAGGGCTTCAGCAGCAAATCCGCCAATGAAAAGCCGCTGGGGTCCGTGACCCCCTTTTTTTGCGCGCATTCCTCGCATAGATCGACCTTATGCACCTTATTGCTGACGATTTGCGTCAGATGCACGGTTGCCGGCTTCTCGCAGAAGTCGCACTTGAGCGGGTTGTTCATGATTTAGCGTCGTTTATTATGCACGTAATGTGCCATGCCTTTGGGCGCTGGCAAGTGTGCACGCAAAGTCCTGCGTACTGAGACAGCGCGGCACATCCCCGTGCCCCAACTTGAGATATCGTGACGCAGAGGCCGAACTTTAGGTGCTATCCAAAAACTGGCGAAAGCGTACCCCCCTTCGCCAGTATTTGGATGGTCTAAAGGGTCAGATTCGTGTGCCTTCGGTCTGGACTCGCAGGCGGAACGCCTCCAGGACCCGCCGGGTGACGGGACCCGGACGCCCGTTGCCGATTTCCCGGCCGTCAAGACCGACGACCGGAATGACTTCCGCCCCGGTGCCTGTCAGAAAACACTCGTCCGCGCACCAGATATCGTACCGCGTCAAGTTCGCTTCGCGCGCCGGGATCCCGAGTTCGGCGGCGATGTCCAGGATCGCGCCGCGGGTGATGCCCTCCAATGCGCCCTGGGTCGCGGGCGGCGTGAGGATCTTTCCGCGATGCACGATGAAAAGATTGTCGGCCGTGCACTCCGCAACGTAACCCTGCTCATTGAGCACAACCCCCTCCTGCGCCCCAAACTGCCTGGCCTCGATTTTTGCCAGGATATTATTGAGGTAATTAAGGGATTTCACGGTCGACGGAAGCGCCCCGGGCCCTATCCGGCGGGTGGGAACCGTCACGATCGACAATCCCTTCTCGTACTGCTCCGGAGGATATAGAGAAATCTTGCTCGCGATGATGAACATCGAAGGCTTTGGACAAAGCCATGGCGCCAGGCCGAGATCCCCCACGCCGCGGGTGATCACGAGCCGGATGTACGCGTCGGAAAGGCCGTTGACACGGCAGGTTTCGCAGGTCGCCCAGCTCAGTTCCTTCCGCTTGAGCGGCATGGCAAGAAGGATCGCCTTGGCCGAGTTCTCCAGGCGCTCCAGGTGCTGCTCCAGCCGGAATACATTGCCGGAGTAAAGCCGGATACCCTCGAACACCCCGTCGCCGTACAGAAGCCCGTGGTCAAAGACGGAAATCTTCGCATCCGCCTGCTCCACAAACTGACCGTCGAGATAAACCTTCATCCGCAAAAGTTAGGCCTGCGGGCGATTTGCTGTCGAGCACTGTCAAACGTCAATCACGTCCCCGCCACCGGGAGGGGGCCTGCGAGGAGGAGACGGAGGAGGCCTGCGCAGGAAACGGCTCACGAAGAAGTTCGTGACGCTCACGACGAGAGCGCCGCCGACGGCGGGCCAAAACCCCGCGACCTTGAAACCGTCCACAAGATGTGCCGCCAGGAGAAACAGCAATGCGTTGATCACGATGATCCCGACCCCCATCGTGACCAGGATGAACGGAAGCGTGAAAAGGACGAGCAGCGGCTTGAGGAAGCTGTTGAAAAAGCTGAGGAGGATCGCAACGATCGCGAGCGTGCCCACATCGTCGCAGTGGATTCCCGGCACGAGCCTTGTCGCAAGGGCAACCCCCAGCGCAAGCACGAGCCAGCGCGCGAATAATTGAAACAGAGGAGATGACATTCCCAACGCAACTGTCGCCGCGACGCCCGTCCGAGCAATGAAAATAATCGTCCTCCAGGACTACCTGCGAAGCGGAGGCACCGAGCGGCAATCGCTGCTCCTTTCGGAAGCTTTCGCTTCCGCCGGGAACGAAGTCGTCTTGATGACATTCCGGCCGGGAGGCGTGCTAGCAGGGTCCGGAAGCGGGATTCCCCGGACCGGCGGGCGCCTGACACGCATCGCGCTCCAACCCTTCGACACCGGAATGGACTGGTTTGCGCCCGGGCTCTTTCCCCGCGCCGCAGCGTTCGCGCCGGACGTCATTCTTTGCCATGGGCGCATGGCGAACTGCTACGCGGGCGGTCTTCAGCGCTTCCTGCCCTCGACAGCGGTCGTCGCAACGATGCGTACGGGAAAACCGCTTCCCTGGATGTTCCGCCGATCGCTCCGGATGGCGCGCCACGTGGTTGCCAACAGCCGCCAAGCGCGCGACTTTCTCGTCACAGCACTCGAAATCCACAGGGACAATGTCTCTGTTATTCACAATTCGCTCGTCTTTGACCCGGCAGCCAATCCAGAGGCCGGGTCGCACCTCGGGAAGTGTCCACGCGCGGTCGATACTCGCGCGGCTTTGGGCGCCTCGCCCGCAACGTTCGTCCTTCTCTGCGTGGCCATGTTCCGGCCGAAAAAAAACCAGCGGGAGTTGATCAAGATCGCCGCGGAGCTTCCCTCCGGTCTCGATTGGCAACTGTGGCTTGCCGGAGACGGCCCAACCCGGGATGCCTGCCTTCGCCTTGCCCGGGAGCGCGGGATGGGCGATCGCGTGAAGTTTCCGGGGTTCGCAGCCGATCCGAGCGGACTCTATGCCGCCGCGGACGTCGCGGTCCTCGCGTCGGCAAGCGAATCGCTCTCGAATTTTCTGATCGAGTCGCAGGCGGCCGGCCTTCCCGCCGTGGCCTATTCGGCACAGGGGATCGACGAATGCATGGTCCCCGAGCGCACCGGCTGGGTCATAGAGCGCGGCGATCGCGCGGCATTCCGCCTCGCACTGGAGCGCCTGGCCGCGGATCCCCCCGACATTCGTGCGGCGCGCGCCGCGGAAGCCAGCGCCTTCGCCCGCTCCGAATTCGATCCGGCCCGGCAGGTTTCCGCCTATCTCGATCTGTTCTCCCGCCTCCTAAAGGCTTAATTATGGGCAGAAAGACCTCTGAGGTTTTTCTGCCCTTCCTTATTATAGTGTTGAAGATTGAAGAAGGTATGTCCTCACGAGGAGCTTGCTGCCCTCTCTCGTTGATCTTCGGCCGGCTTGCCTGACCTGAGGCCTGGCAAGCCGGCCCACCACTTGCTTGTTTGACAAATCGCCCCGCGTGCCTGCCGGTGTGCTTGTGGCAAAGCTCGATCCGAATCCAGCCGGCTTCATCCGCCTTCGCGGGGTTCGCCAAAACAACCTGAAGGGGTTCGACCTCGACCTGCCCCTGGGCCGGTACATCGCCGTCACCGGTCTGAGCGGCGCGGGCAAGAGTTCGCTCGTTTTCGACACGCTCCACGCCGAAGGCCAGCGCCGGTATGTCGAAACGTTCAGCGCATACACCCGCCAGTTCCTCGAACTTCTGGCAAAGCCGCGGGTGGATTCGATCGAGAACATACGGCCTTCGATCGCCATTGGGCAGACCAACACGGTAAAGACCTCCCGTTCCACCGTCGGAAGCATGACGGAGCTGACGGACTACTTCAAAGTGTGGTTCAGCCACGCGGCTTCGTGCTTCGATCCGGCGACAGGCGAGCCCGTCGTGGACGACAACCCGCAGTCCATCTGGAAAAAGGCCTGCGAGGCTCACGCTGGGCGCACGCTTGTCATCGCTTTCAAAGTCGAGAAGCCGGCCAGCCTCGGGTGGCCGGAGATTCTCGGAAATCTCAAGGGCCAGGGCTACACCCGAATCCTGATTCCGGGCGAGGCGATGGCCGCCGCCCGAATCGACGAGCTCCTCGCAGGGCAGCTGGATTTGTCCCGCCAAGCGGGAGCGCACGTCTTCGTGGCCCAGGACCGGATCGCCATTCGTCCGGAGAATGCGAATCGGTTCCTGGAGGCGGCCGAGACCGCCCTCCATTTCGGCCGGGGCGAACTCCGGCTGTTCGCCGAAAAGGAAGCGGGAGGAGGCGAGCGGCGTTTCGAGCCGGCGGGGCACTACTCCCGGGGGCTGCATTCGCCCCAGTCGGGCCGCACCTTTCGCCCGGCGACACCCGGATTGTTCTCGTTCAACTCACCCCTCGGCGCCTGCCCAAGATGCCGGGGCTTCGGACGGGTCATTGAAATAGACACCCGTCTGGCAATTCCGGACCAGTCGATTTCGATCGACGAAGGCGCGATCAAGTGCTGGGAAGGCGAAGTCTATGGCGCATCGAAGGAGGATCTGCGGGTTTTTGCGCGCAGGCGAAAGATTCCGACGAATATCCCTTTCGGAGATCTCACCGCGGAGCAGCGGGCCTACGTGATCGAAGGCGAGCCGGGCTACGGCGAGGAGAACGGAAAGACGTGGCCTAGGTATTGGTACGGCATCAAGGGGTTCTTCCGCTGGCTGGAGAAGAACACGTACAAGATGCACGTGCGGGTCTTTCTCGCGCGATACCGGACCTATAACCCATGCCCGGACTGCCAGGGCCGACGGCTCCAGCCGGAGGCTCTTTGCTGGAAATGGCGCGATCACACCCTCCCCGACCTCTATCGGATGCCCTGCGCGGAACTGCTCGCGCTCTTGTCGGAAACCGGCGCCCGGGCGGGCGCCTCGCGCCCCGCCGACCTCGCATTCGACTCCATCCTGAGCCGGCTGCGCTACCTTGACGAGGTGGGACTGGGCTACCTCACGCTCGACCGGACCTCGCGCACGCTGTCCGGGGGGGAAGTCGAACGGGTCAATCTCACCTCATGCCTCGGCACTTCGCTCGTCGACACGCTATTCGTCCTCGATGAGCCGAGCGTCGGATTGCACTCGCGGGACATCGACCGGCTGATCCGGATCATCCGGTCGCTGACGGACGCCGGCAACACAGTGGTCGTGGTCGAGCACGATGAGGCGATGATTCGCGCCGCCGACTGCGTCGTCGAGGTCGGGCCGGAACCGGGGGCCGCCGGCGGTCGAATTGTATTCCAAGGCAGCGTAACGGACATGCTCGCCAGCCCCAACAGCATCACGGGAACGTATTTTTCGGGGCGCTTGTCGGTTCCCGTGCCGGCCTCGCGGCGGGTGGTGGCCGAAAACGGCCGTTGGCTGCATTTTCGCAAGGCTACGAAGCATAACATCGCCGGTCTCTCGTTTCGCATCCCTCTCCAGCGCCTTGTCTGCCTGAGCGGCGTGTCCGGTTCGGGAAAATCGACCCTCCTCGACAATGTCCTCTTTCAGGGAATCCAGGCTCGCCGCCGGAAGTTGACGGAAGATCCCGCGGCGATCGAGGCAATCGAAGGAGACGGGGCGTTTTCCGACGCCGTTCTCGTGGATCAGTCCCCCCTGACGCGAACGCCCCGGTCCAACTGCGCCCTGTACACGGGGGCGTGGGAGCTCATCCGCGGACTGTTTGCCGAAACGCCCGAGGCTCGGGCGGCCGGGTTTACGGCGTCGAGCTTCTCCTTCAACGCAGGCGAAGGGCGCTGCGATCATTGCAAGGGTCTCGGGTTCGAACGGATCGAAATGCAGTTTCTGTCCGACGTGTTCGTTCCCTGCCCGGTCTGCGAGGGACGGCGCTTCAAGCCCGAGGTGCTGGCGCTCGCCTGGAACGGCCATTCGATCGCGGACCTTTTGGAAACCAGCGTTTCGGGCGCGCTCGCACTTTTCTCGGACCACCCGGCAATCCGTTCCCGGCTCGCCAGCCTGGAGGATGTCGGGCTCGGATACGTGACGCTGGGCCAGCCCTTGAACACGCTCAGCGGCGGCGAGGCCCAGCGCCTGAAGCTGGTCCGGTACCTGGAAGGATACTCCGGCGAATCGGACGCTTTGGGCAACGCGCTCCTCCTGCTCGACGAGCCCACGACAGGACTGCACCGCCATGATGTGAAGGTTTTGCTCGGAGTCCTCCAGGCGCTGATCGACCGCGGCCACACGGTCGTCGTGATCGAGCACAATCTGGACGTTCTCAAGAGCGCCGACTGGATCCTTGAAATAGGTCCCGGCTCCGGGGCCGGCGGGGGCCGGATCGTTGCTGAGGGAACGCCCGAGGACATAGCGGCGTCCGGGACTGCCACTTCCCCATTCCTGCGCGATGCGCTCGGAGCGCACCGCAAGGAGGGCCTCCCGCGCCGCGATGGGGCGGCAACGGGCAGAGTTTCGCCCCAGCCCGGCCGGGAAGCCATAACCGTTGTCGGCGCCCGGGAGAACAACCTGAAAGACATCTCCCTTTCAATCCCCCTCCATGCGCTGAATGTCGTCACTGGCATCTCGGGATCCGGGAAGTCGACCCTCGCATTCGACATTGTGTTCGCAGAAGGCCAGCGGCGGTTCATGGAGTCGATGTCTCCCTACGCCCGGCAGTTCGTCGAGCAACTTCCCCGTCCCGATCTCGATCGCTTGTCCGGGATACCCCCTGCGGTCGCGATCGAACAACGGGTCACGCGCGGTTCCCGCAAATCGACGGTCGCAACGATCACGGAAGCGGCCCAATACCTGCGCCTCCTGTACGCCCGCATCGGCATCCAGCACCATCCGGACACCGGGCGCCCCGTCGTGCCGCTGTCGCCGTCAGCCCTGAAAAGACTTCTTTCTCGCGCGGTCAGGTCGGGGCCTGCGCGCCGGACAAAGCACCTCTACCTCTGTTCACCCCTGATTCGCGGCCGCAAAGGGCATCATCAGCCCATCGCCACGTGGATCGAACGGCAGGGATACGAACTCATGCGCGCCGACGGCCGCATCCTTCGCACCAAGACCTTCACGAAGCTCGACCGCTACAAGGAACACGACATCGAGGTGGTCATCGCGGACCTGAAGTCCCTTTCCCCCGAGGGGCGCCGCAGCGGGCGGGGACGCGATCTGCCCGCCCTCCTCGACGAGGCCCTTGCTCTGGGAAAGGGCACCTGCTTTCTCGCCCGGGCGGAGGGGGACGTTCTCTCCTGGTTCTCGACGACCCGCACCGATGCCCAAACGGGAGAGTCTTTCCCTGAACTCGATCCCAAGCATTTCTCGTTCAATTCTCCACGCGGGTGGTGTCCCGCCTGCCGGGGCCACGGCCGGATATTTCCCTGGATGCTCGAACCGGAGGACGAAGACGGCGACGATCCCCTCGCCCAGCTCCGACCTTACGGAATCGATGAGATTTCGGACGTGTCGGAAGCGGGCCGGCTGTGCCCGGAATGCGGTGGCGCCAGGCTGAACCGGGTGTCGCGGGCCGTCCGGCTGCCGTTCAAAGAGCGCGCCGGCAGTCGCGCCCTGTCCCTGCCCGAACTTCTTCGCCTGACGCCCGCGCGCGTCTGTTCGCAACTGCGCCGCCTGAAACTCGATGCCCGGGGAAAGCGGATCGTCCAGGACATCCTGCCTCAGATCGAGGAACGCCTGAAGTTCCTGGACCGTGTGGGCCTGGGTTACCTTTCGCTCGACCGGCCCACCGAAACGCTGTCCGGAGGCGAGGCTCAACGCATCCGGCTGGCCGCCCAGCTTGGATCCAATCTTTCGGGAGTGCTGTACGTCCTCGACGAACCGAGCATCGGCCTCCACGCACGGGACAACGCTCGGCTGATCGAAACGCTCCTGGCCCTGAGGGACAAGGGGAATACCCTTCTCGTTGTCGAACACGACGAGGAACTGATGGCACGGGCCGACCATATCATCGACCTGGGTCCGGGTGCGGGCATCCACGGAGGCGAAGTCCTCGCAGCGGGAACGCCCGAGGAAATCAAGCGAAGCGACCGTTCCCTGACCGGTCTGTTTCTCTCTAAGGGAATCGCGCATCCGCTCCGCGGAAGCCGCAGGCCGGTCGATCCCGTGGGTGCCCCCCATTGGCTCGAACTCGACGGGGCGCGATTCAGGAATTTGAAGGGTTTCGACCTGAAGGTGCCCATCGGCCGGCTTGTCATGGTGGCGGGGCCGAGCGGCGCGGGCAAATCGACCCTGTTTCGGGATCTGATCGGTCCGGCGGCCTCCGTCGCGATTCGGGAAAGGAAGCGGCGGCTGGGCGGCGCCGCATTCATTCGATTATCCGGATTCGAACCCGACGATCCATGCGCCGGCAAACAATCCCCGCCCTTTGCCGAACTTCGTGGGGCCGACGGATTCCGTTCGGTAATCACCGTCGACCAGTCTCCGATCGGCAAGACGCCCCGATCGACGCCGGCGACCTACCTCGGAATCTTCGACTCGATCCGGAAATTCTACGCCTCGCTTCCCGAGGCGAAGGTTCGCGGCTATACGGCGTCGCGCTTCTCATTCAATACGGCCGGCGGCCGCTGCCCGGCCTGCGAAGGGGCCGGCAGAATCCGCTACGAGATGGCGTTCATGCCGGACACCTATCTGCCCTGCGAAGCCTGCAGCGGAGGCAGGTACGGGCCGGAACTGGCCGGCGTCACCTGGAA
>Ga0181529_10003793_pt1 | contig 16880 bp, 9 predicted proteins | sample PEATcosm2014_Bin_36_FD_119763 | JGI IMG/M metagenome (GOLD analysis project Ga0181529, IMG submission 119763) | Peatland microbial communities from MTU Mesocosm Facility, Houghton, MI, USA - PEATcosm2014_Bin10_30_metaG | ecosystem: Environmental > Terrestrial > Soil > Wetlands > Peat | place...
GACTGAGGGGCTGAGGGACTAAGGGACTGAGGGACTGAGGGGCTGAGGGACTAAGGGACTGAGGGACTGAGGGACTGAGTTAACAGGGAGAATTCCCGTAGTTAACAGAAGTGCCAAAAATACCATTAGAAAATTAAAATTCTGTGGAAAATTCTCCATTCCGAGCGTACACTCTAGATAATTTTTCTGTAGCAATTTTTTCGACTGCCAATCCGGTCACTCTCGATCGATGGAATCATGAGCAAACGGGTATGTGGATGAACTGTGTCATGAGCTGGTTCATGTTCGGCAAATGCCTGTTCTGCAATTGAAAGGGCATGAGGTTAATTGAACGCACTACGGGCCATGAAAGGTCGAAATGCGCATTCAAGCTGAAGCGAATCTATCGGCCTTGATCGAGAGCACCGAAGACTTGATCTGGTCTGTGGACCCGTGCCTGCGGCTGATTAACTTTAATAGCGCATTCAAAAGACACTTTGTGCTGAACTTTGGCGGGCCGGTAGCTCCGGGGATGGGGCTGCGGGAGCTGATTCCGCCGGAGCGCGCGGTCGTTTGGCCTCCACTGTATGAACGAGCGCTGAAGGGCGAGAAATTCCGGGCAGAGATTACGCTGGTGGATCAACGGATTCTTGATCTTTCTTTCAGCCCCATTCTGGTGGATGGAAAGACAACGGGAGTCTCCGTCTTTGGCAAGGATGTTACGGAGGCCAGGGCAGCAGAGAAGAGGTACAAGGATATTTTTGAAGGAGCGCTGGAGGGCTTCTTTCAAACGAGCCCGGAAGGCGGGCTGCTCATCACCAATCGCGCAATGGCCAGAATGCTGGACTACGAATCGCCGGCGGAGATGATGGCCTGCATCACCGATACGGCTCACCAGCTATGGGTGGACGAGGAAGAGCGCATCCGGGTGATCCGGCAGATTGAAGAAAACCGATTCATCCAGGATTACGAATGCCGGTTCAAGCGCAAGGACGGCGCTCCCATTTGGGTGCTGCTCAACTGCCGCTGTGTGCGCAATGCCTTGGGGCAGGTGGTTCTTTTTGAAGGATCGATCCAGGATATTACCAAACGCAGGCGAGCCGAGGATGAGCTGAAGAAGGCGGAGGCGAATCTTTCGGCGCTGATCGAGAGCACGCATGATCTGATCTGGGCGGTGGATCTGGAGTATCGCAAGGTGGTTTTCAACCGGGCGCTGAAAAAGAACCTTGAGGAGAATTTTGGATCCAGGGTTGAGCCGGGGATGCGTGCCGAAGAAACTCTTCCTCCGGAGCGGGCGGCGCTGTGGAAGCCGCTCTATGACCGCGCCTTGCACGAAGGCCCTTACCGGACGGAGTATTCGCTGGTTGATGGGCGCACCCTTGAACTCTCTCTGAATCCGATCCTGGTCGATGGCAAAGCGGTTGGCGTCTCGGTCTTCGGCAAGGACATCACCGAGCGTTTGCGGTCGGAGGCGCAACTGCGGGAGAGCGAAGCCCGCTTCCGCAATCTATTCGAGCAGAATGGCTCGGTGATGATTCTGGTTGCGCCCGAAAGCGGGCTGATTGTCGCCGCCAATCTGGCTGCCTCAAGGTTTTACGGCTACAGCCGGGAAGAACTGACCGGCATGAATGTTGACCAAATCAACACGCTGCCCGCCGAGGAGATTGCCCGTGAGAGGCAAAAGGCGCTCAGCGAAGAACGCAACTTTTTCAGCTTCCGGCATCGTCTGGCCTCGGGCGAATTGCGCGATGTCGAAGTGTATTCCTCGCCGGTGGAGGCGGTGGGCAGACGGCTGCTCTTTTCCATTGTGCATGACGTGACCGAGCGGGAGCAGGCCCAAATTGAGCTGCGCGAGAGCCGCGACTTTCTCATCGAGGCGCAGCGGATCGGCGATCTGGGCTGCTATGTGCTGGACTTTTCGAGCGGCTTCTGGTCGAGCACGCCGCAGTTGGATGAGGTCTTCGGCATCGGTGCTGGTTATGAGCGCAGCGTGGCGGGATGGGCGGAACTGGTGCATCCGGATGATCGCGCGAGGATGACCGAGTACTTTGAGAATGAGGTCTGCGGAACGGGCAAGGACTTCGACAAGGAATATCGCATTGAGCGCGTATCGGACAGGGCCGAGCGCTGGGTGCACGGCATGGGCCGGCTGGAGTTTGACGCGGAGGGCCGCCCGGCAAAGATGCGGGGCATCATCCGCGACATCACCGAGCACAAGCAGACCGAGATCGCCGTCGAGGAGCGCGAGAAGCTCTTCCGCGCGATCACCGAAAGCTCGCCGCTGGCTTATGCGATTACTTCCAGCAAACAAGAAGAGCGGATCGATTATTTGAACCCGTCCTTCATTCGGCTCTTCGGCTATGCGCGGGAGGAGCTTCCGACGGTGGCCGATTGGTGGGCGCGCGCTTACCCTGATCCGGAGTACGGCGCTTGGGTGATGACGGAGTGGCAGCGCAAGATCCCCCGCTCCTTTGCTTCGGACAGCGCCATGGAGCCGATTGAGACGGAGGTTGTCTGCAAGGATGGATCGAAGAAGAATGTGTTGTGGGGCTTTGTAAGAATCGGGGAGCTCAACCTGGCTTACGGGCTGGACATCACCGAGCAGAAGCGGGCCACGCAGGCCTTGCGCGAGAGCGAGACGCGCTATCGCACCGTCTTCCAGACCAGCATCGACGCCATTTCCATCACTTGCCAGAAGGAGGGAAGGATTGTTGACGTCAATCAGGAATACCTGCGCATGTTTGGATTTGAGCGGGAGGAGCTGATTGGGCGCACCACACGGGAAATCAATGTGTGGACGGACCTCGCGGACCGGTTGAAGCTGGTTGAGGCTTTGAAGAATCAACCTTTCATTCGAGAGATGGAGTTCTTGCTTCAGAAGAAGAGCGGGGAAAAGTTCTGGGTTTCGGTTTCAGGGTCGCAGTTGGATTTGGATGGCGTTCCCTGCTACATGATCGTGCTGCGGGATACGACCGCCAGCCGGGCGGTGGCGATGGCGCTGCGCGACAGCGAAGAGCGCTATCGGGCGACCTTTGAGCAGGCTCCGGTGGGGATTATTCATACCGCGCTTGATGGCCGTTTCCTGCGCTGCAATGAGCGCTTCGCGGAGATCACCGGCTACCGGCGCGAAGAGATCCTTGACCTGAGCTTCCAGCAAATTACCGCGCCGGAATTTCTTGAGGCGGCTCTGCAGGCAAGAGATCAATTGCTGACCCAGAAGTCGGGCATCATCCGCATCGAGAAGCAATATATTCGCAAGGATGGCAGCCGGGTGTGGGTACGGCTTTCACTGACGCCGCGCACCGACCGCAAAGGGCGCGTTGCCTACTACATCGTCATTGTCGAGGATATTCAGGCGCGCAAGGACTCTGAAGCCAGGCTGGCCGAGGCCGCTGATGCGCTCAAGAAGAGCGAGCTGCGCTACCGCATGGCCTTCCAGACCAGCATTGACGCCATCAACATCAATCGCTCGAGCGACGGGCTTTTCGTTGACTGCAACCAGGCCTTCCTGAATATTTTGGGCTATGAGCGCGAGGAAGTGATTGGCAAGAGTTCAGTGGAATTGAATATCTGGGCCGATCTGCGGGACCGCCAGGCGATGGTGGAGTTGATCCGGCAGAACTCGCAGTGCCGCGGCTTGGAGGTGCAATTCAAACGGAAGACGGGGGAGACTGTCTGGGGCGAGATGTCGGCTTCGTTGATTGAAATTGACGGCGCGGAGTGCATACTGACCGTTACCCGGGATATCTCGCATGAAAAGATTACCGAGACGACGATTCGCAATCTGGCCTTTTATGATTCACTCACCTGCCTGCCCAACCGGCGCTATCTGGCCGAGAAGCTCAGTCAGATTCTGGTTGCCGGGCCTGTGAGCCATTCGCGCGCGCTGCTGTTTGTGGAGCTGGATCACTTCAAAACGCTGAACGAAACGCTGGGCCATCTTACCGGTGATTTGCTGCTGAAAGAGATTGCGCAGCGCATCAGCGCCTGTGGGGGCGAAACGGATATCGTCTGCCGGCTGGGCGGTGATGAATTTGGAATGATGCTGGATGATCTGAGCGAATCGGTGGAGGAGGCGGCGGCCCAGGCGCAGGATGTGGGCGAGAGGATTCGCTCATCCATTGGCGCCCCCTGCCTGCTGGATGGGCGGGAGTGCATTACGACGGCGAGCATTGGATGCACCGTCTTCGGCAGCGGACCGCAGAGCACGGATGAGTTGATGCAGGAGGCGGACATTGCGCTCTATCAGGCCAAGCTGGCCGGGCGCAACAGCCTGCGCTTCTTTTCGCCGGCCTTGCAGTCGGCGGTGAATGCGCGAGCCACGCTCGAGGAAGATTTGCGGCAGGCGATCAAGGGCCAGCAATTTCTGTTGTACTATCAGCCGCAGGTGCTGCGAGGGCGTTTGATCGGCGCCGAGGCGTTGATCCGCTGGGAGCATCCCAGAAACGGCATGGTGCCGCCGGACGAATTCATTCCGCTGGCCGAGGAGACGGGATTGATTCTGCCGGTGGGCGAGTGGGTTCTGGATGCGGCCTGCCGGCAGATTGCCGCGTGGGCAAACCGCAAGGAGGCCGCGCATCTGACGGTTGCGGTGAATATCAGCGCCCTTCAGTTCAGGCAGTTGGGCTTTGTGGAGACGGTGCTCGAGGCGCTCAAGCGCACCGGAGCCAACCCAAAGAATCTGAAACTCGAGCTGACCGAAAGCATGCTGGTAGAAAACATTGAAGACGTAATCAGCAAGATGACCGTACTGAAGGCGCACGGCATCAGCTTCTCGCTGGATGACTTTGGCACGGGCTACTCTTCGCTGGCTTACCTGAAGCGGCTGCCGCTGGATCAGTTGAAGATTGACCGGGCCTTTGTGCGCGACATGCTGGTGGACATGACCAGCGGGGCGATTGCCCAGACGGTGATTTCACTGGGCCGCGCCATGGGCCTGTCGGTGATAGCCGAGGGCGTGGAGAATGAGGAACAGCGGGGCTTTTTGGCCGGGCTGGGCTGTCACGCCTTCCAGGGAATGCTCTTCAGCCCGCCGCTTCCGCTCGAAGAGTTCGAGGCGTATCTTTGAATTTCCTCAATTTCTAATGATGAATTCTTGTAATGATTACATTGCCGCAGCCGATATTCTGCACAGGATCCTCCGGGATCTTGAGGAAAGAAGCGGCTATGCGCACTCCCGCGGAAGCCAATCTGCTGGCATTGATTGATAGCACCGAAGATATGTGGGGTTCAGTGGACCTGAACTACCGCATGGTGGTCTTTAACAAGAACTTCGAGCGCTACATTCAAAAAACTTTGGGCGTAAAGATTGAAGTCGGCATGAACCCGGCTGATCTGCTATCGCCGGAGCGCGCCGCCATGTGGCCGCTCATCTATCAGCGCGCATTGACGCATGGCGCCTTTCGCACCGAGCATACCTTGCTGGACAACCGCATCTATGAGATGGCCGTGCATCCCGTATTGACGGACGGCAAGATTACCGGCGTCTCTGTTTACGGCCGGGACATTACGGATCGCAAGCATATGGAGCTGCAGGTGAAGGACAGCGAGGAGCGTTTCCGCGCGACCTTCGAGCAGGCGGCAATCGGCATTGTGCACACTTCCTTTGATGGCCGCTGGCTGCGTTGCAATAGGAAATTCACAGAGATCACAGGCTACGCTCAGGCAGAGATTGAAGGCGTTAATTTCCAGCAGATCACCCACCCCGAGGAGCGCGCCCTGAGCGCCGATGCGCTGCAGGAGCTGACCAGCGGCAGAGTGGAAACGATCGACTTTGAAAAGCGCTACCGGCACAAGGACGGTCACTGGATCTGGGTGGAATTGAACGTCTCCATTCAGCGCGACGGCCAAGGTGAACCGCTGCATTTCATCTGCTTTGCCGAGGACATTACCGAGCGCAAAAAGTCGGAGGAGGTTCTGCGGGCGATGACCCATACGCTGCAATCCAGCGAGCGGCGTTATCGCACCGTATTCCAGACCTGCCTGGATTGCTTTTCCATCATTCGCGTTGAAGACAGTGTGTATATCGACGTGAATCAGGCATTCGTGGATGTGACGGGCTATTCGCGGGAAGAGGTGATCGGGCGCAGCACGGACGAGGTGAATATCTGGGTGGATCATCGGGAGCGGAATGAATTGCTGCGCCAGTTGCAGAGCAATCCCGTATGCCGGAATTTTGAAGCCCTGTTCAGGAAGAAGAATGGCCAGACGCTGGTGGGCAGGATTGCCGTAACGGTGATTGATCTGGACGGCCAGCCCTGCTACTTCGCACTGGTGCGGGATGTCTCCGAGGCCAAGGCGGCCGAGGAGAGCCTGCTGGCCGCCAGCGAGGCACTGCGGTTGACCGAGGAACGTTATCGCGTGGCCTTTGAAACCAGCCTCGATGCCATCAGCATCACCCGGCTGAGCGACTCCGTCTTTGTGGATGTGAACAGCGCTTTTCTGAATTATCTGGGTCTGCCGCGGGAACAAGTGATTGACCGCAGCACCCTGGATCTGGGCCTGTTTACTAATCTGGAAGACCGCAATCGCCTGCTTGAAAAGATTCGCAGGGAAGGAAGATGCAAGAGCATGGTGTTTCAATTCAGAAACATCAACGGCTCGCTCTTCTGGGGTCAGTTATCTGCCACACTCATCGAAATCAACGGAAGCTCATGTCTGCTCACCATTATTCGCGACATCACCACGGAGAAAGATGCGGCTGAGCGATTGGCGGCCTCCAATGAATCCATGCGCCTCAGCGAGGAGCGCTACCACACCGTCTTCCAGACCAGCCTGGACGGCATCACCATCAGCCGCATGAGCGATGGGCATTACATCGATGTGAACAAATCCTTCGAGGATCTGATGGGCTATTCGCGCGAGGAGCTGATCGGGAGAACCTCCAAAGAGGTTGGCATCTGGGTTGACCCGGAAGATCGCGAGAAGGTAATCGATGAGATTCGAAAGAATTCGACCGTGCGCGATTTCGATATTCGTTATAAGAGAAAAAACGGAGAGATTCTTTGGAGTCTGACTTCTTCCACTTTGATTGAAATTGATGGCGTTCACTGCTTGCTCAGCATGGTGCGGGATATCTCCGAGGCCAAGGCCGCCCGGGAGAAGATTGAAGATCTGGCCAATTATGATCCGCTGACGCGGCTTCCCAATCGCCAGCTCTTGCTGGACCGGCTGCATGCGGCCCTGGCGAATACCACGCGCAGCAATCGCAAATGCGCGCTGCTTCTGGTGGATATTGACAGCGTGAAAACGCTGAATGAAACCATGGGGCACCATACCGGAGACTTGCTTTTGCAGGAGGTGGCGCGGCGCCTGACGAGCAGCGTCCGCGAGGTCGATCTAGTGGCCCGATTCGGCGGCGATGAATTTATTGTGATGCTGGAAGATCTGAACGAGTTAGCAGAGCACGCCGCCGAGCAAGCGAGAATTGTGGGCGAAAAACTGCTTCTGCTGCTGGCCCAGCCCTATCTGCTGAATGGCCACGAATGTCTCAGTTCATGCTGCATGGGGATTACGATTCTGGGCGAAGGAGCGGGGGATTGCAACGCAGCGCTGCAGCAGGTGGACATTGCCTTGGGCCAGGCCAAGCTAGCGGGGCGGAACACTCTGCGACTTTTTACCCCGGACCTGCAGGCGGCTATCTCGGAGCGCGCCACACTGGAAGAAGATCTGCGCCTGGCGATCCGCGAAAAGCAGTTTGTCCTGTACTATCAGCCGCAGGTCAACCGCGGGCAGATCGTGGGCTCGGAGGCTCTGGTTCGCTGGATGCATCCGCAGCGCGGGTTGCTGGCCCCCGGCGCTTTCATCGGCCTGGCCGAAGAAACCGGCATGATCCTCGATCTAGGCAGTTGGGTGCTGGAGGATGCCTGCGAACAGATTGCCCTCTGGGCCAGAAGGCCGGAGACGGCAAGCCTGACTGTCGCCGTCAATATCAGCGCATTGCAGTTCCGCCAGGCCGAGTTCGAGCAGCAGGTTCTGGCCGCGCTGCGCCGCACCGGCGCCAATCCAAGAAACCTCAAGCTGGAGCTGACCGAAAGCATGCTGGTGGATAACATCGAGGAGGTTATCCACAAGATGACCTGCCTGCGCTCGCACGAGATCACCTTCTCGCTGGACGACTTCGGCACGGGCTACTCCTCGCTTACGTATCTGAAGCGGCTGCCTCTCAACCAGTTGAAGATTGATCGATCGTTTGTCAAAGATATTTTGACCGACGCATCCAGCGGAGCCATCGCCGAGACCATCATTTCGCTGGGCAAGGCGATGGGGATGCCGGTGATCGCCGAAGGCGTTGAGATCGAAGAGCAGCGAGTGTATCTGGCCCGGCTGGGCTGCCATGCCTTTCAGGGCTACCTGACCAGCCGTCCGCTGCCGCTGCATGAGTTTGAAAGACTGCTGGACGCCCTCCGCAAGATTCCCGTCCACTATGAAGAGTAAAAGCTAAACTGCGGAAGCCGCCTCGCTTCCGGTCTCCGTCTCTTCTTCATCCAGCATCATGCTCGACTGATGGCGCAGATCGGCGCCGCGAATCCAGAAGATCACATCGGTGGCGATATTGGTGGCGTGGTCGGCGATCCGCTCCAGATTCTTGGCCACCAGCAGCGCGCGCATCGCCTGCTGCGTATAGCGCGGCTGCTCCTCGATAAACTTGAGCAGGTCGTCATGGGCGCGATGGTTCATGCGGTCGATCTCGTCGTCCATCTCGCGCACCTGCTCGGCCAGTTGCACGTCGCCGTCGAGCATCGATTGCACCGCCGAGCGAATCATGTGCCCGGCGAACTCGCCCATCGCCGCAAAATCCACCGGCAGATCCACCGGCTCGAGCTTCATCATCTCTTTGGTGCGGCGAGCGATGCCCATGGCCTGATCGCCAATCCGCTCCAGGTCGCTGTTGATCTTGATGGCCGCAAGGGTAAAGCGCAGGTCGCCGGCCAGCGGCTGCTCCTTGGCCATCAGATCGTAGGCCATCTCATCCAGCTCGCGCTGCGCGCTGTTGATCGCCCGCTCATTCTGCTTGACGTACTTGCAGAGCTTCTTGTCGCGCTGCAGATAAGCATCGACCGCCGAATCGACCGACAGCTTTGATAAAGCCGCCATGGCCAGCAGCTTGTCCTTGAGTTCGGCCAGTTGAATCTGAAAGTGAATGCGCGGCAAAACAGTTCTCCCTCTATCGATTGTGCATCATCGAATGTTAACAGAAGAAGAATTTGCGCGCCGCGCGGCGGATGGCGTCCCATGATCCGCAACAGGGTGTAGCGGTGGCCTTGTGGCCGTAAGAATCCCTTGACAAGGTAAACAAATTTGTGTACTATTCATAAATGAACAGCGCCGAGTTCCAGAGGTGGTTGAAGAGCAAGGGCGCCAAGTTTGACCGTTCGCGCGGCAAAGGTTCCCATATGTACGTCACTCTGAACGGCAAAACCACCGTGATGCCCACTCACAGCGCAGAGATGCGCACCGGCACGGTCGAGAGCATCAAACGCCAACTTGGCCTGAAGGGAGAAAAGTGATGTTGCAATATGCAGCTAAATTAACTCCAGGCCTTCCAGAAGAGGGTGGATACACTGTGACCTTTCGTGATGTGCCCGAAGCGATTACCGAGGGCGAGACGCTGGAAGATGCTCTCAGGTACGCTGCCGAAGCATTGGAATTGGCGCTGGAGCATTACCTGGACGAGCGCCGCATGAGTCCAGCTCCCACGCCGAAGCAGGAGGGGGAATACCTGATCGCATTGCCCGCGAGCCTCTCGCTAAAGTGCGCCCTGCTCAATGAAATGATTCTCCAGGATGTGCGTCCGGCGGAGCTGGCAAGGCGCTTGAAGACGAGCAAGCAGGAGGTCAATCGCCTGACCACGCTCACACACGCCACCAAGGTTGACCGCATCGCCGATGCCTTCCATGCGCTGGGCAAGGAGCTTATTATCAAGGTCGCATGATACAAGGCATTGCGCGTTCAGACGTTGTCGCCGGCATTGTTCCCGGTATCCAAAAGCCGAACCTGAAACATCCGGCGCACAAACTACACACGTGTCATTCCATGGCTTGTTGAATCAAGCGCTTCGAGTAGAATTTATCTGCATCTAATCCACTTTCTAGGACTGGATCACTCGATATGACACAGACCATCGCCGCTGAAATAACCAGGAAACAGCTCAACCGGAAGCTCATCTTAGCCTCTCCGTTGATTCTTACCGCAACCAACTACTTGACCGCGCGCCTTGGGGTGCATTTCTTCGGTCAATGGGCCTGGGTGCCCTTTCAAATCGGATATTGGTTGGTGATTACCTTGTTGATCCGCTACAGTGGCGGCTGGAAGGTTGTCCTCGAGGCTTATAAGCGCCCAACAGGATGGGGATGGTGGATTCCATGCATTGTGATTGGCTTGATTCCCTTGCCCATTCTTCTGCATTATCGCGGACTAATTCATCAGCCTCTACTCATTGCCAGTTGGCTCATCATTGCCGTGGTCAATCCTTTCTTTGAAGAGAGCTATTGGCGCGGAGTTTTCGGAGATGTTACTGAAAAATGGCCAACCTTCCTGGCTTGCCTTTACCCTACCTTCTTTTTTGCCTGCGGACATCCTCTCGGCCTGGGCGTTTTTTCGATTGGATGCCGCAGAGCGGATATGTTGATTTCGCTGTTTGTCATGGGCTTTGTCTGGAGTTATATCTATCGCAAAACCCGCAGCTTGCGGGCCGTAACTTTTTCGCACAATCTCATTGATCTTTTCAATATGAGCGTGTGGGTTTATATGAATATATTGATCCCGAAAAATGGCTTCTAGGCTGTATGCGGCGTGAAAGCATTTTATAAGTATATCTGCTGGGAGCGATTGATGTGGAATCCCATCTCCGGACTTATCTGATGGGATTCCACGCAGCCGGAGAGTCTAGGTCGAATAATCCGCGTTGATGCTGACGTAGTCGTGGGTCAGGTCGGTGGTCCAGAAGATGCAGGAGCCGCTGCCGACGTGCAGGTCGATGGTGATGACGAACTCGCGCTGGGCAATGTAGTCGTGCGCGGCCTTCTCGTCGAACTCGGCTGCACGCCCGCCGTTGCGGCAGATCCAAAGCTCGCCGAAGCGAATCTCGAAGCGCTCGGGGTTGATCTCCGCGCCGGAGTAGCCGAGCGCCGCCGCCAGCCTTCCCCAGTTGGGATCGCCGCCCGACCAGGCCGTCTTGACCAGCGGCGAATGGGCAATGGCCTTGGCCACTTTGAGCGCATCGGCGTCGCTGGCCGCGCCCTCGATGTGCAGCTCGACGACGTGCGAGATGCCTTCGCCGTCGCCTACCACCTGGCGCGCCAGCGAGGTGCAAACCTGCTGGATGGCCGCGCCGAAGGCCGCGTTGCCCGCGCCCACCACGGCCCCGCTCGCGCCGGAAGCCAGCAGCAGAACCGTGTCGTTGGTCGAGGTGTCGCCGTCGACCGAGATGCGATTGAAGCTCGTTTCGATGGCCGGTTGCAGATAGCTGTCCAGCAGCGCGGGCTCGACCTCGGCGTCGGTCAGAATGTAGACCAGCATGGTGGCGTGCGGGATTAGCTGCGGATGAATCATCCCCGCGCCTTTGCAGAAGGCGGCGATGCGCACTTCACTGCCCTCGATCTCGAGCCGCGCAAAGGCCGTCTTCTCGACCGTGTCGGTGGTCATAATGGCCTGCGCCGCCTGCTGGAAGTGGTCGAATTCAGCGCCGAGATCGCCGGCCAGTGCGGGAAGAATGGCGACAATCTTTTCTGCCGCCAGCGGAACGCCGATGACGCCGGTGGAGGAGGGAAAGACCTGTTGCGGCGGGCAACCAAACTCTTCGGCGATGGCGTAGCAGGTTCGGCGCGCGGCGTCCATTCCAGCCTCGCCGGCGGCGCAGTTGGCGTTGCCGGCGTTGATGGCCACGGCGCGCACTTTGCCGCCGGTCATCTTCAAATGGATTTTGTCCACGATCAGCGGCGCGGCGGTGACGCGGTTGGCGGTGAAGGCAGCGGCGGCGCTGGCGGGCGCGTCGGCCAGAATCAGCGCAAAGTCGGTGCGGCCGCTGGCCTTCAGCCCAGCCTTGGCAGCGCCAAAGCGGAAGCCGCGCGGAATGACGAATTGGGATGCTTCGCTCATATCGGTCATGTATAGGATTTGAGGTTCAACCCATTTAATCTAACAGGTGAGGGGTGGAATGTCCGAAAGCCAGAGCGAATTTCTTGAGCTGCGCCAAGTGAACGTCGCGCGCGGCGAGCGCGTGGTGCTGCATAACATCAACCTGACGATCCGCGCCGGCGAGCACGTGGCCATCCTTGGCCCCAACGGGTGCGGCAAATCCACGCTGATCCTCGCCATGAGCTGCCAGCTATACCCTATCGTCGAGCCGGGAATGCAGGCGCGCATCTTTGGCCGCGAGCGCTGGGATGTGACCGAGCTGCGCAAGCACTTTGGCGTGGTGGCGGCTGGGCTGGCCGGCGAGCTTCCGGGCGAGCGGACAGCCAGCACCACCGGCCTGGACGCGGTGATCGCCGGCTTCTTTTCCGCCTCTACGCTCTGGCCCAACCTGCACGTCACCGCGGAGATGCGGGCGCGAGCGGTTGAGGCGCTCCAGCGCATCGAGGCGCTGCACCTGGCCGAGCGGCTGGTGGGTGAGATGTCGGCCGGCGAAAAACGGCGCATTCTGATTGCCAGGGCACTGGTCCATCGCCCCCGGCAACTGCTGCTGGATGAGCCTTCCAATGCTCTTGATTTGGCCGCCCAGCGCGAGCTGCGCGAGACGCTGCGAAGGCTTGCCCAGGAGGGCACGGGCCTGGTGCTGGTGACGCATCACCTGGGCGACATTCTGCCGGAGATTGAGCGCGTGATTTTGATGCGCGACGGGCGCATTGTGGCTGACGGCGAGCGGCGGGAGCTGCTGACCGAAGAGCGACTGAGCGAGCTCTTCCGCGCGCCGGTGCGCATTGGACGCGATAGTGAGTGGCTGCATAGTTGGTGACAACAGTTGTCAGTTGTCAGTTTTCAGTTTTCAGTTGTCAGTTGTCAGTGGTCAGTCGTCAGTTATCAGTTATCAGTGGACAGTTGACAGTGGTCTGTGGTCTGTGTTGTCACCCACCAACTTTGGCGGGTGCCCCAGGTCCGGATCTTCGGACCTGGGAGGCTACGAACCCAATCAACGTTTTCCTATCTACTGACCCCTGATCACTGCACCAGAGTCGTGATGCTCTCAGCGGGAAGGATGACCGTAGCCGCATTGCTGGTCACGCTGACAGGGCTCAGCATAGCCAATCCGCCGTTGGCTGTGGTTTGATACGGCGTCAGCGAAGAGACTGACTGATTCTGAATGGTGATGGGAACCGCCTCGGCTGAGCTGTTGGAGTTGATGGCCACAATCACCGCGTGACCTCCGCCCGTATACGCCGACAAATAAATGCCGGAGCTGGGGGTTGCCGTGGCGTTGACGCGATAATAGCCCGGACGGACAAAGCGCGAGTACTGCGCCAGCGCGTAGCCAAAGTAGTTGGTATTGTTGTTGGTGTCAATCAGCGGAACGCTGGCTGAAGTGGCGTCGCTCGACCCCCACCAGACATAGGCGTTGTACTGGCCTACGGTCATCGAGTTGTGAACCTCTTCGGCTAATGCGATGGCATCCCCGATCGCCGGAGTACTTCCCGAGGCGGTATTCAGGTAGTGCTCGGTCATCCAAACGTCTTTGCCTTTGTTCACGGCATTGTTGTAGTAGTAGATTGGGCCGCCATAGATGTGGCCGCCGATGATGGCGATGTGGTTCACGGCATTCACATCATCCAGCGCTGGATCGGACATGGCCGAGTAAAAGCCGAACGACTCCGGCATCATCAGCTTGGTGGTCAGCACCGACGAGTTCTGCGCCACCCACGTATCCATCTGCGCCGCCGTCCATAGACACGACTCGTAGCAACCCGCTCCTGTACCCGTGCCATTGTCACTCGCGGGGCAGGGATTCCAATCCGGCTCGTTCTGCATGGAGATGGCATACAGATTCACGCCCAGGCTGGAGGCGTATTTGACGTAAGCCTCCAGATACGCGGCATAGTCGGCGTAGCTTGATGTGCTCAGACTGCCCTCGTTGACGCTGCCGTTGGTCTTCATGGATGTCGGTGCGCTCCACGGTGAGGCAAAGATGGTGGCGCCCAGCGTTTGCGCGGCCAGTCCGTTGTTCAGTTCCGTGGTCCACTGCGTGGTGTCGGCAGTCTTTGTCGTGGAGTCCCATGTGGCGGGCGCAATGCGCAACCGCAGAATGCTCAAGCCGACCTCGGTGCCGGAGGTGCCGAACAAGGCGGAAATCTGGCCGTTGGGCATGGCGCCGGCCCAGGCTTCGGAACCGCCAAAGCCGCGGATGATCTGATTGGTGGCGCCGAAGTCCACCGTTGCGCCGGTAGATGTGGCGGCTACTTCCAGCGTAACGCTGGCCATGGCCGTGCTGTAGTTCGTGGTGTCTGTGGGTGTGAAAGTGACGCTCAATGTCACATTTCCTGCCGTGGACTCGATGGTTCCGGCGGCGGGAGTATAGACGAAGGTTCCCGGCACATTGGCGGTTGCATCCAATTGCGTGGAGGAGAGCGCCGTTCCCACCGCGACCGGCGCCGGAGTTGCCCAGGTAATCGCCGGCGCCGCCGGGGATACGGTGAGCGAGACGCTGGCGGTGGCCGTGGTGTAGTCGGTGGTGTCAACGGGCGTAAAGGTGGTGGAAAGCATCACCGTTCCGGCGGTTGATTCAATCGTTCCGGCGACGGGCGAGTAAACAAAAGTGCCTTGCACATTCGCCGTGGCGTTCAATTGCGTGGAAGAGAGCGCTGTTCCCACCGGAACCGAAGCCGGAGTTGCCCAGGTAATCACCGGCGTGGTCTTTTGCGTATTGCCTCCGCCTCCCGATCCGCAGCCCACAATTGCCAGCAAACCCAACAACAAAAAACTATTCAGATTTTTCAAATTTCCGCCCCTTAGAATTCCACGCCTCAGAATTGATGCGCACCCGTTTACTGTGCGGTAGTATACCAGTTCCGATCGCGGCTGATTGTGACGCTGATGAGCCTGGCTGGGCGTTTGATGGAAGGTCCTTGCAGTGGATCGACACAAAAGCTGGTAGGCTGTTGACGGAGCAGCGCGACAAGAAACGGGGCCAATCGAATCCCTGTTCCCTGATCCCTGTTCCCTGCTGTATGGACCTCTACGAGAAAATCCGCGCACTGCCTACGCAGCCCGGCGTCTACCTGTACAAGAACGCCGAGGGCGTGGTTATCTACGTTGGCAAGGCCAAGAACCTGCGCGCGCGGGTGCGTTCGTATCTGCTGGAGTCTTCGCAGGCCAACGCCAAAACCGGCTCGCTGATGCGCGAGGCTGTCGATCTGGATTACATTTTGGTCGGCAACGAGAACGAGGCGCTGGCGCTTGAAACCAACCTTATCAAAGAGCGCAAGCCGCGCTTCAACATTCTGCTCAAGGACGACAAAAGCTACCCCTACGTGAAGCTGACGCTGCGCGACCGCTTTCCAAAAGTTTTTGTGACGCGCAAGCTGCTCAAAGACGGCGCGGCATACTATGGCCCCTACTTTCCCGGCAGCCTGGCCTGGCGCGTCGTCGAGCTCATCCATCGCAGCTTTCTGATTCCCAGTTGCAAGGTCGATCTCTCGCGCTACCACCAGCGCGCCTGTTTGCAGTACTACATTCATCGCTGCCTGGGGCCGTGCGTCCAGGAGCTGACCACGCCGGAGATCTACAAGAGCGCCGTGCGCGACGCGCAACTGCTGCTGGAAGGCCGGCACGCCGAGCTCGAACGCACGCTGACCGCCCGCATGATGGAAGCCGCCGAGGCGCAGCTCTTTGAGGCCGCCGCCAAGCTGCGCGACCAGCTCAGTACCGTCCAGCAGCTCCAGGAAAAGCAGCGCGCCGCCACTGCCGAGATGGACGACGACTCCGACGTCTTCGGCTACCACTTCGAGGCGGGCTCACTGGCCGTCAATCTCTTTCACGTCCGCGCGGGAAAGATTGTTGATCGCCGCGAGTTCTTTTGGGAAGATCTGCCGGAGTTGCTGGAGGCGGCGGAAAGGGAACAGGAAACAGGGAACAGGGAACAGGGGTCAGGGACCAGGGAACAGGGGTCAGGGATCAGGGAACAGGGGTCAGGGATCAGGGAACAGGGGTCAGGGATCAGGGAACAGGGGTCAGGGATCAGGGAACAGGGAACCTGGAACAGGGAACAGGGAGAAGCGGGTGCCCCCGGTCTCGATTCTGAGACCGGGGAGACGACAACTCTCCTTAACTCTGTCATCCTGAGCGAAGCGCAGCGAAGTCGAAGGACCTGTGGTTCGACTTCATCGGAAGGGGTTGGATACGACGAAATGAATCACCGTGCCCCATCCATTCCGCGTTCGTCAGCGGAATGGGTGGGAGACCCCGAACCCCACTTCCAAGCCGGCCAAGTCTTCTCGTCCCTCCTCAAGCAGCTCTACATCGACCGGCAATACGTCCCGCGCTCGATCCTGTTGCCCGCCGACTTTGACGACCGCGAGGCCCTCGCCCGCTTGCTCACCGAACGCACCGGCCATCGCATCGAGATCGCCGTTCCGCAGCGCGGCGAGAAGCGCTCCCTCGTCGATCTAGCCGGCCAAAACGCCAAGCAATCCTACATCCAGCGCTTCCGCGTCCTGGAGCCATCGCGCAAGGCGATTCAGGAGGCGCTCGCCGAGGCCCTCATGCTCGCCGAACTCCCCCGCCGCATTGAGTGCTTTGACATCTCGCACATTCAGGGCGCGGAGACGGTGGCCTCGCTGGTCGTTTGGGAAGACGGCAAGATGAACAAGCAGCTCTATCGCAAATTCAAGATCAAAACCGTTGCAGGCGTGGACGACTTTGCCTCGATGCGCGAGGTCATCACGCGCCGCTACAAACGGCTGCAAGAC
>Ga0181529_10003794_pt1 | contig 16877 bp, 14 predicted proteins | sample PEATcosm2014_Bin_36_FD_119763 | JGI IMG/M metagenome (GOLD analysis project Ga0181529, IMG submission 119763) | Peatland microbial communities from MTU Mesocosm Facility, Houghton, MI, USA - PEATcosm2014_Bin10_30_metaG | ecosystem: Environmental > Terrestrial > Soil > Wetlands > Peat | place...
CAACAGCCTGCGCGCGCTGGTGATGGTGCTCGACCGGCTGACGCCGAAGACGATCCCGACCATGGAGCTGGCGACCGGCGTGCCGCTGGTCTACCGCCTCAACGCCGATTCGACCGTCGCGTCAAAGGACGTGTTGACGGCCTGAACGCGCCCCGATCCCCCCTCGTCGTGAGGAGCGCCGCGCGAGCGGGCGTCTCGAACGACGAGGGGCGGGCGCGCGGCGCCGCGGCGATTCCCTCGCATCGCGACGCACATTACAGTCGCGCCGGTGATTCGCTTTCAGCGCGAGGTCCGGCGATGCGACGTTTGCTCTTCCTTCTTGCCGCCCTCGTCGCGGCTACCGGCGCCGCTGCGGCGCCGCAGTACGAATTCCTCGCCGCGCCGCAGATCAACCTGTCGCTCGTCTATCGGCTCGACAAGCTGACCGGCGACGTCATCGCCTGCCAGTACGCCCACAATCCAGGCAAGACCGACATCGAGCCGGGCGCGTTCGGCGTCACGGTGTGCTACCGCAGCGGCGACGGCGCGACGAAACAAGAGCCGAGCGACTACGGGCTGATCGCCACGCGTCACGAGCAGGAAGGCGGCGTGTTCCGCGTCGACTACCGCACCGGCGCGCTGAGCATCTGCTATCTCTATTTCCAACGCGAGAAGCAGGGCGACCACGACGTCATCACCGACCAGTACGTCGTCTGCACGCCGCCATATAAGGGGCCTTGAGCGCGGCGCGTTCAGGCGCGGTCGATCAATCCCGCAATGTCGGGGCCGAGCGGCGTAATGCCGTTCGGGTTGAGCGACTTGATCGAATAGTAGCCGCGTTTGATGTGGTCGATCGACACGGTCTCGCGAATCCCGTTCCAATCGAGCGCGCGCAGCAGGTAGGCCTGCAGCGCCGCGTAATCGACGATGCGCTTGCGGTTGCATTTGAATACGCCGTGATAGGCGACGTCGAAGCGCACCAGCGTGACGAAAGCGCGGATGTCGGACTCGGTGAAGCGATCGCCGAACAGGAAGCGGCGGCCGTCGGCGAGCCGCGCGTCGAGCGCGTCGAGCGTCGCGAACACCTGCTTGAACGCGTCTTCGTAGGCGATCTGGGTCACAGCGAAGCCGGCGCGATAGACCCCGTTGTTGAGCCCGTCGTACATCGCGTCATTGAGCGCGTCGATTTCGTCAGCAATATCAGATGGATATAGGTCAAGTACGGAATCGGCGAGCGGGCCGAAACCGGCGTTGAACATGCGGACGATGTCGGCCGATTCGTTGTTGACGATCGTCCGCTTAGCCCGATCCCACAGCACTGGCACCGTCGCGCGACCAGTGTAATGCGGGTCGGCGCGCGTGTAGATCTCATGCAGATAGGTCGCGCCGTTGACGACGTCGGGGCCCGAGCCCGGGTAGTCGCCGAAGCGCCAGCCCTGTCCCGTCATCACCGGATCGACCACGGTGACCGTTACGACGCCCTCGAGTCCTTTCAACCGCCGCGCAATCAGCGCGCGCGACGCCCACGGACAGATCAGCGCGACATAGAGATGATAGCGCCCCGCCTCGGCGGCGAATCCACCCTCCCCGGTGGGGCCGGGACGACCGTCCGGCGTCACCCAATTGCGAAACGACGATGTTTGGCGAACGAAGCCGCCTTTGGCGTCCTTGGCCTGCACCGGCTGCCAATCGCCGCTCCATTGTCCGTCGACCAGCATCGGGCGCCCTCTCGCAAATTTCGCTTCTTCGCATTTGGCGAGATTGTCGGGCCAACGCAATCGGCGGCGACGCAATTCGTCGTGTGCATTATAGAAGGCGCGCGGCGCCGCTTCGGCGCGCAGAGGATTTCGCGGTCATGGCCGGCGCGCCTTTCTTTCCCGCTTCGCGCGACACCATCTTCGCTCCCGCCTCGGGCGCGGGACGCGCGGCGATCGCCGTCATCCGTGTTTCAGGTCCGCGCTGCGCGGAGGCGCTGGCGGCGCTGGCGCCGGACAGGGCGTTCCCCGACCGCGTTGCGACGCTGGCGACTTTGCGCGATCCCGTCAGCGGCGAAACGCTTGACCGGGCGCTGGTGGTCCGCTTCGTCGCGCCGCGCAGCTTCACCGGCGAGGAGATGGCGGAACTGCAGGCGACCGGCGGCCGCGCGACAGTCGCGGGAATCGTCGCCGCGCTGGCGCGCTTGCCCGGCCTGAGGCCCGCCGAAGCGGGCGAATTCGCCTGGCGGGCGTTCGAGCGCGGCAAACTCGATCTGTCCGAGGTCGAGGGCCTCGCCGACCTGGTCGACGCCGAAACGGAGGCGCAACGCGTGCAGGCGCTGCGGATCGCCGGCGGGGCGCTGAGCCGCGACGCCGAGGCGATCCGAACTTCGCTAACCGAAGCAATGGCGTTGATCGAGGCGCAGATCGACTTTTCCGACGTCGAGGATTCCGACGCGCTGTCGCTCGATCAGGCGCGCGTCATCGCCGCAGCGGCGGCGGCGCGAACGCTCGCGGCGCTCGCCGGCGCCGAAGCGGGAGAGCGCCTGCGCGAGGGCTTCACCATCGTCATCGCCGGCCCGCCCAACGTCGGCAAGTCGACGCTGATGAATGCGCTGGCGCGGCGCGAGGTGTCGATCGTTTCGCCGATCCCCGGCACGACCCGAGACTTGATTGAGGCGTCGCTCGACCTGCGCGGCTTTCCCGTCACGCTGGTCGACACGGCCGGCTTGCGCGAATCCGACGATCCGATCGAGCGCGAGGGCGTGGCGCGGGCGCGACGACGCGCCGAGCGCGCCGACCTGACTTTGTGGCTGACGGATTCGACCGCCTACGACGCGCCGCCCTTCGCCGGCCCGGGCGCCGCGATCACGGTGGCGACCAAGGCCGACCTCGGCGTCTGGGCGGAGGCGGGAGCGATCCGAGTCTCAGCGGTCTCCGGCGAGGGAATCGAACAATTGCTTGACGCGATCGCCGATGTCGCGGCAGAGCAGATGACCGGACCGGCGCCGGCGCTGATCACGCTGGAGCGGCACCGGGTCGCCTACGCCGACGCGCTGGCGGCGCTCGAGCGGGCGCTCGACCCGGCGCAAGGCGAGCTGGAGCTTGTCGCCGAGGACCTGCGGCTCGCCGCCCGGGCGCTGGAACGGATCGCCGGCCGGATCGACGTCGAAGACGTGCTTGGCGAAATCTTCAAGCGGCTGTGCGTTGGTAAATGAATTCTGTTTCACGTGAAACATACGAGTCGGAAATGAGCCGTCGCAAGCGGGGCGCTTCCGCCCTCGCGCTTCCCTCTGTCGTCAAAGCCGGGCTTGACCCGGCGATCCAAGCGGAGCCGCAGGGCGCTTGGCGGAGCGCTCTTACCTGCCAGACACGCGCTTGGATGACCGGGTCAAGCCCCGTCATGACGAACTCGTGATGGGGTCTTCCGTGTCCGATTCTTACGACGTCATCGTCATTGGCGGCGGCCACGCCGGCTGCGAAGCGGCGGCGGCGGCGGCGCGCGTCGGCGCGCGCACGGCGTTGGTCACCCAGCGCTTCGACACAATCGGCGTGATGAGCTGCAATCCGGCGATCGGCGGGCTCGGCAAGGGTCACCTGGTGCGCGAGATCGACGCCCTCGACGGACTGATGGGCCGCGCCGCCGACGCCGCCGGCATCCAGTTCCGCGTCCTCAACCGCCGCAAGGGGCCGGCGGTGCAGGGGCCGCGCGCCCAGGCCGACCGCAAGCGCTATCGCCTGGCGATGCAGCGGCTGATCGTCGAGACCGCCAACCTCACGGTGATCGAAGCCGAGGCGAGCCGCTTCCTCGTCGTCGATGGCGCGATCCGCGGCCTCGAACTCGCCGACGGTCGGACGCTCGCCTGCGCCGCGCTGGTCGTCGCCACCGGCACCTTCCTCAAGGGCGTGATCCATCTCGGCGAACAGCGCACGCCGGCCGGCCGGGTCGGCGACAAGCCGTCGGTCGAACTGGCGCATTCGCTTGAGCAGGCCGGCTTCGCGCTCGGCCGGCTGAAGACCGGCACGCCGCCGCGGCTTGACGGGACGACGATCGACTGGGCGCAACTCGAAGTTCAGCCGGGCGACGACCCGCCCGAACCGTTCTCGGCCCTCACCGAGGCAATCGCCACGCCGCAGGTGTGCTGCCACATCACCCGCACCAACCTCGCCGGCCACGCGATCGTGCGCGCCAACGCTCACCGCACCGGCGTCTATTCCGGCGCGATTTCCGGCCGCGGCCCGCGCTATTGCCCGTCAATCGAGGACAAGGTCGTCCGCTTCGCCGACCGCGACAGTCACCAAATCTTCCTCGAGCCGGAAGGGCTCGACGATCCAACTGTCTATCCGAACGGCATTTCGACCTCTCTGCCGGCCGAGGTTCAGGCGGCGCTGGTGGCGACCATTCCCGGACTGGAAAAGGCGCGGATCGTCCGGCCGGGCTATGCGATCGAATACGATTACGTCGACCCGCGCGAACTCGACGCCAGCCTGGAGACGCGTCGCATCGCCGGGCTGTTCTTCGCCGGCCAGATCAACGGCACCACCGGCTACGAAGAGGCGGCGGCGCAGGGGTTGGTCGCGGGGATAAACGCCGCGCGCCAGGCTGGCGGGCTCGAGGCGGCGCGCTTCGACCGCGCCGAATCCTATCTCGGCGTGATGATCGACGATCTTGTCACCCGCGGCGTCAGCGAGCCCTACCGCGTTTTCACCTCGCGCGCCGAATACCGGCTGTCGCTGCGCGCCGACAACGCCAGCGAGCGCCTGACCGACAAGGGAATCGCGCTCGGCTGCGTCGGAGGCGCGCGCGCCGCCTTCCACCGCGTCGAGAGCGAGAGCCTAGAGGCAGGCCGGGCGATGATGAAGGCGGCCAAAGCCCCGCCGACCGCGCTCGCCGCTGCTGGCGTCCCGATCAACCAGGACGGCGTTCGCCGCTCCGCCTTCGAACTTGCCGCCCAGCCACACCTGACCCTCGCGACGCTGGCGCGCCTTTGGCCGGAACTCGCCGACATCCCGCCGAAGCTGGCGCGGCGGCTCGAAGCTGACGCCAAGTACGCGGTCTATCTCGACCGTCAGGACGCCGACATCGCGCGCCACCGCCGCAGCGAGGCGCTGGCGATTCCCGCCGACCTCGACTACGCCAGCCTGTCCGGCCTTTCCAATGAGTTGAAGGCGAAATTCCTCGCCGCGCGCCCAGCCAGCCTCGGCCAGGCCGGGCGCATCGAGGGGGCGACGCCGGCCGCGCTGGCGCTGATCGCCGCGCACGCCCGCCGCCGCGGGCGGCAAACCGTTGATGCGTGACCGGCCCTCATTCGGCGCTCCGCGCCGCCGTCTCCCGCAAGCGGGAGAAGGGTCGGCGGCGAGCGGGGCGTTTCACGTGAAACACCCCTCCCCGGACGCCGACCGCGCTCGCGCGTTGGCGCTGGTTGCGGTTTCAGCCGAAGCCGAGGCGCGGCTGGCGATCTATGTCGACCTGCTCGCCCGCTGGCGGAAAGTCACCAATCTCATCTCCGAGGCGAGTTTCGCCGAAGTGTGGACGCGCCATATCGCCGATTCGGCCCAGCTCCTGCCGCTCGCGCCCGAGGCGAAACGCTGGGTCGATCTTGGCTCGGGCGCCGGCTTTCCCGGCATGGTGATCGCCATCCTGCTCGCCGACGTCGCCGGCGCGCGCGTCCACTGCATCGATAGCGACCGACGCAAATGCGCGTTCTTGCGCGAAGTCGCGCGCGCGACCGGCGCGCCGGCCGAGATTCACGCCGACCGCGTCGAAGCCATCGCCCCGGAAAGCCTGCTGCCTGTGGACGCGGTCGTCGCCCGCGCCTTCGCCCCCTTGCCGCGACTGGTCGAATTGGCCAATGTGTGGATCATGCACGGCGCGGTCGGGGTTTTTCCGCGCGGACGCTCGGCCGAGACGCAGCTCGAGGCCCTTCCCGCCGCGCCTGATCTGACGATCGACATTTTCGCCAGCAAGCTCGACCCCGAAGCCGCGATTCTTCGGGCGTGCAGCCGTTTGAAGGCCCATTCATGAGCGACGTCCTGCCGACCGTCAATGAAGCCGCCGAGGCCAAGCCGGCAGCCCTGCCGCGCATCCTCGTGCTCGCCAATCAGAAAGGCGGCGTCGGCAAGACGACGACGGCGATCAATCTCGGCACGGCTCTGGCGGCGATCGGCGAACGCGCGCTGATCATCGATCTCGATCCGCAGGGCAACGCCTCGACCGGCCTCGGCATCGACCGCAAGTCGCGCATCGCCTCGACCTACGACGTGCTGGTCGGCGAGCGCACCATCGCCGAAGTCGTCACCCCGACCGCCGTGCCGCGGCTGATGATCGCGCCCTCGACTATGGACCTGCTCGGCGTCGAACTCGAAATCGCCGGCGATTCCGACCGCTCCTATAAGCTCAAGAACGCGCTCAAGACCTTTTTCGCCCGCGATAACGGCGACGAACCGATCACTTACATTCTCATCGACTGTCCGCCGTCGCTGAACCTGCTGACGATCAACGCCCTCGCCGCCAGCGACGCCGTGCTGGTGCCGCTGCAGTGCGAATTCTTCGCCCTCGAAGGCCTGTCGCAATTGCTCAAGACCGTCGACCAGGTGCGCCGCTCGCTCAATCCGGCGCTCACCATCCACGGCATCGTGCTGACGATGTTCGACCCGCGCAATTCGCTCGCCAGCCAGGTCGTCGCCGACGTGCGCGCCTTCATGGGCGACAAGGTCTACGACACCGTCATACCGCGCAACGTGCGCGTCTCGGAAGCGCCGTCGCACGGCAAGCCGGTGCTGCTCTACGACCTCAAATGCGCCGGCAGCCAGGCCTACCTCAAGCTCGCTTCCGAAGTCATTCAACGCGAAGGCCGCTGGCGCGCCGTCTGAGCCGCGCGCCGCGCTATGGAGAATTCGATGGCCGATGAAGCCGCCCGCCACGCCGATCATCGCCCGCGCCTCGGCCGCGGCCTCGCCGCGCTGATCGGCGACGCCGGCGAAGAGCCGAACGCCGGACGCGGCGCGCCGCGCAAGGCGCCGATCGAATTCCTGCGGCCCAATCCGCGCAACCCGCGCAAGGCGTTCCGCGAGGACGAACTCGATGAACTCGCCGCCTCGATCCGCGAGCGCGGCGTCATCCAACCGGTGATCGTGCGACCGGTTCCGCGCATCGCCGACGCCTACGAGATCATCGCCGGCGAGCGGCGCTGGCGCGCGGCGCAACGCGCCGGCCTGCATGAGATTCCGATCGTCGTCATCGACGTCAGCGATCGCGAAGCGCTCGAACTGGCGATCGTCGAGAACGTCCAGCGCGCCGATCTCAACGCGCTCGAAGAGGCGAACGGCTACGCCCAGCTCGGCGCCGACTACAAATATTCGCACGCCGACATCGCCCGCATCGTCGGCAAGAGCCGCAGCCATGTCGCCAACACGCTGCGGCTGATGGGCCTGCCCGAGCACAGCCGCGCGTTGCTCGCCGACGGCAAGATCACCGCCGGCCACGCGCGCGCCCTGCTGGCGCTTGCCGATCCCGACGCGGTCGCCGACCGTATCGTCGCGCGCGGCCTCAGCGTGCGCGACGTCGAGCGGTTGGCCGAACGCGCTGAGCATTCGCCGCAGCCTCGCGGCGCCAAGTCCGTCGCGCCGGTCGACGCCGACACGCGCGCGCTGGAAGAGAAGCTCGGCCTGGCGCTGGGAACGCAGGTGACGATCCGCCATTCCGGTCAGGCGGGCGAGCTCAAGATCGCCTTCCGCGACTTCGACCAGCTCGACGATTTCTGCCGGCGACTGACCCAGCTGCCGCGCTGAAGGCGGCGTCGCCAAAGCTATTCTACGTCTTCTGTGCGTCTTATTTCGCGCTGCACCCTCAGTCCGGAAGCCAGCGCCCATAGCGCTCGCAGCGCCACCGCTTCGGCGAGCCGCGGATAGCGCCGCACCCGTCCGGCGAGCGCGGCGATCGCCGGCAGCCGCCGCGCGGCCATCGCCGCCGACCAGCGCTCCGCCTGCCTCGCCAGCGCGGCGCGACCCGCCGGCGACATGCGCAGGCTCTGCCCCTGCGCCGCCGTCTCGAAACTCTTGCCGTCCTCCATCTCCAGCCGCAGCCGGTGCAGCAGCGTCAGCCGCTGCGCCAGACGCGTGACGAGAAAGCCAGGATCGCCGCCGTCGGCGAAATAGCGCCCCGCGCCCGCCTCGAGCCCCGCCCGGTCGCCCACCAGCGCCGCGTCGATCGTCGCGTCGAGCGTCGAGGGCGCAGCGTCGGCGACAATGGCTTCGACGTCGCCGATCTCGATGCGAGATTTGCCGTGCGCGTAGAGAACAAGCTTGGCGATCTCGCCGCGCGTCGCGCCGCGGTCCGAGCCCATCAATCCGACCAGATAATCGCGCGCTTCCGGCGCAATGGTCATGCCGGCGGCGCGCGCCTCCGCGTCAATCAGCGGCCCGAGCGTGCGCCGGTCGTCGGGATAGCATTCGATCGACGCGGCGCCGTCGGCTTTCTCGAATGCGCTGCGCAGCGCAGCGCCGCGTTTCAGCGATCCCGCCTCGACGACGATCGTGCAATCGACCGGCGGCCGCGCGAACAGCGGCGTCAGCGCCGGCAGCAGATCGCGCGCCTGCGCTTCGATCCACACCGCGCGCGCGCCGCCGAACATCGACACCGCATAGACTTCGTCCGCAAGCGCGCCGGGATCGCGCGCCACAACGTCGCCGTCGAGACGCGTCAGCAACAGCGGATCGGCGGCGCCCTGCAGCGCCACGCCAACCAGCGTCTTGACGCGCTCATGCACAAGCCCTTCGTCGGAGCCGTGAACGAGGAAGAAGCGCATGTCGCGCGGCGGCCGCTTGACGAAGGCGTCGGCCGTCATGTTGCTGATCGTCGTCACCGCTTCGCCCTTGCGCGCCTCATGCCGTCATCGGTCTAGCACATTCCGGCGCCGCCCTCGCCGTTCGAGACGCCCGCGCCAGCCGGCGTCTCGAACGACGAGGAGGCCGCAGGCGATCATTTTTCCCTGCGGCGCTTTTCCCCAACGCCGAAATCGTCTAGCAAGCGGCGCATCCCCCAACAAAGCGATGGCGCGTCATGGCGACTTACAAGCTCTTCCTTCTTCCCGGCGATGGGATCGGCCCCGAAGTGATGGCCGAAGTCGAAAAGGTCGCCAGCGCCTGCGCCCGCCTCGGGCTGGCGCGGTTCGAAACCGAGAAGGGACTGGTCGGCGGCTGCGCCTACGACGCGCACGGCGCGGCGATCTCGGAAGCCGACATGGCGCGCGCCCAGGCGGCAGACGCCGTCCTGCTCGCCGCCGTCGGCGGGCCGAAATGGGCGGACGTCCCTTATGAAGCGCGGCCCGAGGCGGGCCTGCTGCGGCTGCGCAAGGACCTCGCGCTCTACGCCAATCTGCGTCCGGCGATCTGCTATCCGGCGCTCGCCGACGCGTCGTCGCTGAAGCGCGACGTGGTCGAGGGGCTCGACATCATGATCGTGCGCGAGCTGACCGGCGGCGTTTATTTCGGCGAGCCGAAGCAGATCATCGATCTCGGCAATGGCCAGAAGCGCGCCATCGACACGCAAGTCTACGACACGTTCGAAATCGAGCGCATCGCCCGCGTCGCCTTCGACCTCGCGCGAAAACGCCGCAACAAGGTGACCTCGTGCGAGAAGCACAACGTGATGAAGTCCGGCGTGCTGTGGAAAGAGGTCGTCGTCGCCCTGCACAAACGCGAATTCGCCGACGTCCAGCTCGAGCACCAGCTCGCCGACGCGCTCGGCATGCAGCTCGTGCGTCAGCCGAAGCCGTTCGACGTCATCGTCACCGACAATCTGTTCGGCGACATGCTGTCCGACGTCGCTTCGATGCTGACCGGCTCGCTCGGCATGCTGCCGTCGGCCTCGCTCGGCGATGTCGATCCGCAGACCGGCAAGCGCAAGGCGCTCTACGAGCCGGTGCACGGCTCGGCCCCGGACATCGCCGGCAAGGGCCTCGCCAATCCGATCGCAATGATCGGTTCGCTCGGCATGGCCTTGCGCTATTCCTTCGGCCTCGGCGACATCGCCGACCGGCTCGACGCCGCGATCGCCAGCGTGCTGGCGAACGGCCTGCGCACCGCTGACATCCGCTCCGAGGGCAGTCGCGTCGTGTCGACCAGCGAAATGGGCGACGCCATCGTCGCCGCCTTCGAGCGCGGCGCGTAACGGCTCAGTCGAACGGCGTGCGGCAGGTTGCGCCGCGCGCCGGACCAGGCTTCAGCACGTCGCCCAGACCGGCCTCGCGCCCGGCCTTGGTCAGGCTCAATCGCTCGATCACGCAGGCGAGCGCCGCCTCGTCGACCGTCGCGCCCGACGCGGCGCAGACGACGCCCCTGAGCCCGCCGACGCGCGGCGCGAGTCGGAACGCCGCGCAGCCGCGGCCGCCGCCGCCCGCCAGCGTCAGCGCCGCCCATTCGATCGGCCCTGAGGCGCTGGCGAGCGTCTTCGTCGCGCCGAGCCGCTCCACGGCGACGCCGCCGGCCGCCGCCGTCTCCGCCGCTGCGACGAACAAGCTGACCGTCCGCTGTCGCCCAGCGTCGCGCCACAACTCGACCCGCAGCCCCGGGCCAGGACCTTCGACTCGACCGACGCTGAGCGTATCGCTGCGGCCGGAGCCGGCGCGATCGATGCGAGTTTCATGACTGATCTGGTCGGCGCTGACGCCTTCGAGCGCGAGCGCCGGCGCAGCCGATAAATCGACGACTTCGCTCGGCGGCGACGCCGCGACGACGCTTGTCCCAGCGCTTTCGCTCGGCGACCGCAACGGCGCCAACGCTGCGGCGCCGACCATCGCCAGCGCCGCCGCCAGGCCAACGGCGAGACGGCGCGGCCAACCAGAACCGCGCCGCGGCGGCTTGATCGCGTCCGTCCAATAGGGGTCGAACGGCCCGAGGCCGTGCGCCGTTTCGCCGGTCATGCCGAACCCTCGCCGTCTTCGGGCTCTTTTGCGTCTCGACCCTAGCGTCGCGCGCGTCGGCAAACGGTTACGGCGCCCGCCAATCCTGTCGGCAGCGTCAACGCGCTGTTAACGCCCCGTTTCCGCCGCCCGGACCTCGCGCGGAATTGCGCGCCCGCCCGTATTGCCTCGTTGACAGCCTCGCAACGTCACGGTCATTTGAACTAAAGCCAATTCGGGAGCTCCATTGATGACCGTCAGCCCCGCTATCGCCGAGCTTGTTCCCGACGCCCAGCGCTGGCGGCGCCATCTCCACGCCCACCCCGAGCTTCTCTACGACCTGGATCAGACCGCCGCCTTCGTCGCCGATCGGCTGCGCGAATTCGGCTGCGACGAAGTTCGCACCGGCGTCGGTCGGACCGGCGTCGTCGGCGTCATCAAGGGCCGCAAGGGCGCGAGCGGACGGACGATTGGCCTGCGCGCCGACATGGACGCGCTGCCGATCGTCGAAACGACCAACCTCCCCTATCGCTCGACCGTTCCCGGCCGCATGCATGCCTGCGGTCACGACGGCCACACCGCGATTATGCTCGGCACGGCGCGTTATCTCGCCGCCACCCGCGACTTCGCCGGCTCGGCGGTGGTCATCTTCCAGCCGGCCGAGGAAGGCGGCGCCGGCGCCAAGGCGATGGTCGACGACGGTCTGATGGAGGATTTCGCCATCGAGGAAGTCTATGCGCTGCACAACGCGCCGAAACTCGACGTCGGCAAACTGGCGGTTCGCAAAGGCGCCGCGATGGCGTCAGCCGATTTCTTCGTCCTCAAGCTCGAAGGCAAGGGCGGCCACGCCGCCTTTCCTCACAATTGCGTCGACGTCGTCGTCGCCGGCGCGCAGATCGTCGTCGCGCTGCAGACGATCGTTTCGCGCAACGTCGACCCGCTCGATTCCTGCGTCGTCTCGGTAGCGCGCTTCACTGCCGGCAACACCGACAACATCCTGCCGCAGTCGGCCGAGCTCGAAGGCACCGTGCGCACGCTGTCGCCGGCGGTGCGCGACCTCGCCGAACGACGTTTTCGCGAGATCGTCGCCGGAATCGCCGCCGCGTGCGGCGTCAGCGCCACGCTCGACTATCGCCGCAACTATCCCGTGACGATCAATCCGGCGAAGCAGACCGAATTCGCCGCCGCCGTCGCTCGCGAAGCGTTCGGTGCGGACAATGTGCAAACCGACCAGCCGCCGGTGATGGGCGCCGAAGATTTCTCGTTCATGCTCGAGGCGCGGCCCGGGGCTTTCGTCTGGCTCGGCAACGGCGACACGGCCGGGCTGCACCATTCCGAATACGACTTCAACGACGCCGCGCTGCCCTACGGCATCGCTTATTTCACGCGGATCGTCGAAACCGCGCTCGCCGCCTAGCCGCCGCTAATCGCGGTCAGGATGTAGACGTCGGCCTCCGGCGGCACGGTCGCGTCGAGCTTCGCGCGCGCGCCGTTGACGAAGACGTTGACGTGACGACGCACCGCCGGCGATGAATCGCACAGTCGATCGCGCATACCCGGCCAGCGCGAGTCGAGCGCCTCGATCAGTTCGTTCACGCTTCCAGGCGGCAGTTCGACGACCCGCGGCGCGCCCGGAAACAGTGCCGTCAGCGCCGACGGCAGGCGCACCAGCGCCGGCCTGAAGTCGTCGCGCGAAATCGTCACGCGTCAATCACCAAAGTTTCGACCGACGAGATCGCCGGCAGGTTTTCGGCGATCCGCGTCCAGGTCTCGCCTTCGTCGGCGCTGGCGTAGACCGCTCCGTTGCCGGCGCCGAAATAGACGCCGGCGGGGTCGAGCGTATCGCTCGCCATCGCCTGGCGCAGCACGCCGAAATAGGCGTCGCTTTGCGGCAGGCCGGCGCTCCGCCCCCGCCAATGCGCGCCGCCGTCGGTCGTCTTCCACACGGTCGGTCTGCCCTCGGGCGCAAACCGGCCCTGCTCCGCGCCGTTGAGCGGAAAAAGGAACAAAGCCTCGGGATCGCGCGGATGCGCGGCGGCGGGAAAGCCGAACGTCGACGGCAAGCCGTTCTCCACGCTGATCCAACTCTCGCCGCCATCGTCGCTGCGGTACATGCCGCAGTGGTTCTGTTGATAGAGCCGGTCGCCGCGCCCCGGCGCCTTGACCAGGCAATGCACGCACTGGCCGAACTCCGGATAGCGCAGTCCCTCGGGCAGGAAGTCGGCGCGGGTGCCCTTGTTGCGCGGCGCCCAAGTCGCGCCGCCGTCGCCGCTGTAGAATACGCCGGCCGCCGAAATCGCCACCCAGATCCGCTGCGGGTCGTCGGCGTCGAGCACGATCGAATGGAGGATCAGGCCCGCGCCGCCCGGCTGCCAATCTGGACGCGTCGGATGGTCGCGCAGACCTTGCACCGGCGCGAAGCGCGCGCCGCCGTCGTCACTGACGAACAGGCCCGCCGGTTCGACTCCGACGTAAAGGCGGCCCTGCGCGAGCGCGACGCTCCACGCGGCTTTGATCGGCGTCTCGCCCGCAGCATAGGCGATGCCGTGGCTCGAATGCGTCCAGCGCGCGCCGCCGTCGGTCGACTTCCACACCGCCGGACCGAACCATTCATTGCCGCCGGCGCCGTAAATCGCGCCGTCGCGCCGATCGCCGACGACGTGATGAATCGGCCAGGTTTCACAAAAGGGACCGGCGAGACGCCACGACCGACGCCCTTCGTCGCTTTCGAGAATAAAGACGCCCTTCTTTGAGCCGACGAGCAGCTTGACCTTGCGTGGCATCGCAATGCCTCCAGCGTTCTCCCGCAGCCAAGAATTGGCGCAAGCGCGCGAGCGGTCAAGCCGCCTAGGCTTCGAGCTCTTCGCGGAGAATTTCGAGGGCGAGCCATTCGTCCTCGGCGCGGTCGAGCTCGGCGCGTTTGTCGCCGTAGGCGCGCGTCGCGCGATCGAAACCGGCGGGATCGCGACCGTGCAGATCGACGTCGGCGAGTTTGCCTTCCAACGCCGCGATCTCGTCGCGCAGCGCCGCGATCCGCCCCGGCAGCAGCTCAAGCGCGCGCTTCTGGTTGAACGACAGTTTGCGCTTCGCCGCCGGCCGCTCCGCCGCCTCGCGCGGCGCCTTCTCCGCCTTCGGCGCCTCGGCGACGCGCGCGCCGGAAAGTCCGGAGCCGCGCTGGGCGACGAGATCGGAATAGCCGCCAGCGTATTCGCGCCAACGTCCGTCGCCTTCCGCCGCCACCACCGAGGTCGCAACGCGATCGAGAAAGTCGCGATCATGGCTGACGATCAGAATCGTGCCGGAATAGTCGCCGAGCAATTCCTGCAACAGCTCCAGCGTTTCGAGGTCGAGATCGTTGGTCGGCTCGTCGAGCACCATCAGGTTCGACGGTTGCGCCAGCGCGCGCGCCAGCGTCAGCCGGCCGCGCTCGCCGCCCGACAGCTTGCCGATCGGCGTGCGCGCCTGCTCCGGCGAAAACAGAAAGTCCTTCATGTAGCCGACGACGTGCTTGCGTTCGCTGTTGACTTGCACATAGTCCGAGCCGCCGCCGGTCAGCGCGTCAGACAGCGTCGTCGTCGGCGACAGCGACGCGCGCCGCTGGTCGAGCTTGACCATCGCCACGTTGGTCCCGAGCCGCACCACGCCAGCGTCGGGCGCGAGCGCGCCCGACAGCAGCTCGATCAACGTCGTCTTGCCGGCGCCGTTGGCGCCGACGACGCCGACCCGGTCGCCGCGCATCACCCGAGTCGAAAAGTCTTTGACCACGGGCCGGTCGCCGTAGCTTTTGCTGATCTTCTCCGCCTCGATCACCAACGCGCCCGACGATCGCGCGTCCTGCGCCGCCATGGTCGCGACGCCCTCGGCCCGGCGCTCCTCGCGCCGCTCCCGCCGCATCGTCGCCAGCTCGCCGACCCGGCGCATATTGCGCTTGCGCCGCGCCGTGACGCCGTAGCGCATCCAATGCTCCTCATCGACGATGCGGCGGTCGAGCTTGTGACGCGCGAGATCTTCCTCTTCAAGCAGCGTGTCGCGCCACGCCTCGAAGGCGGCGAAACCTTGGTCGAGGCGGCGCGTGCGGCCGCGGTCGAGCCAAACCGTCGCGCGCGTCAGGTCGGCGAGCAGGCGGCGGTCATGGCTGACAACCGCCAAAGCGGCGCGCGATTCGGCGAGCGTCTTCTCCAGCCACTCAATCGCCAGCAAGTCGAGATGATTGGTCGGCTCGTCGAGCAGCATGATGTCGGGGTCGGCCGCCAGAACGCGAACGATCGCCGCGCGGCGCGCTTCTCCGCCGGACAGCTTGGTCGGATCGCCCTTCGGATCGACGCCAAGGTCATCCATCAGCGCGCGGGCGCGATAGACGTTGTCGACCTCGCCAAGGCCGGAGAGGACGAAATCAAGCGTCGTCGTGTGGCCGCTGAGGTCGGGCTCCTGCGGCAAATAACACAGGCGCGCGTTGGGTTGGACGAAGCGCGTGCCGCCATCCGCGATCGCTTCGCCCGCGGCGATGCGCAACAGCGTCGACTTGCCCGAGCCGTTGCGGCCGACCAGGGCGATGCGCTCGCCCGGCGCGATCGACAATTCCGCCCCGTCGAGCAGCGGCGCGCCGCCGAGCGTTAAGCGGATGTCTCGCAATTGCAATTGGGGCGGCATAGAAGCATGCTCGGCGCGGCGGGTGCAGGCGCAACGCATAGAGCGCCGCGCCGGAAAGGGAAAGTCCATGACTGAATCGACGCCCGCGATTGTCTTCGCCGAGCTCGCCGCCCGGCGCGCCTCGCTACTCGCGCGCTCGGTCGCCGATCTCTTCGCCACCAGTCCGACTCGCTATGACCGCTTCCACGCGGTTCTGGGCGACCTGCTCTACGATTTCTCAAAACAGCGGATCGACAGCGAGACGCTGCGGCTGCTGCTCACCCTCGCCGAAGCGGCCGAAGTCGCCGCCAAGCGCGACGCGATGTTCCGCGGCGAACTGGTCAACTCGACCGAGCGGCGCGCGGCGCTGCACAGCGCGTTGCGCGACCTTTCCGGCGCGCCGGTGCTGGTCGACGGCCTCGACGTCGCGCCGGCGATCAAGGCTGAACGCGACAAGATGCTCGCCTTCGCCGCCGACGTGCGCGAGGGCCGGGTGCGCGGCGCGCACGGCCAGCCGATGACCAACGTCGTCAACATCGGCATCGGCGGCTCCGACCTCGGTCCGGCGATGGCGGCGCGCGCCTTGGCGCCGTTCGCCCGGCCGGGCTTGCACAGCCAATTCGTCTCCAACGTCGACGGCGCCGACATCGCCGACACGTTACACGGACTCGAGCCAGCGCGGACCCTGTTCATCGTTTCCTCCAAGACCTTCACCACCCAGGAGACGATGACCAACGCCCGCTCCGCGCGCGCTTGGATCGTCGCCGCGCTCGGCGAAGGCGCGGTCGCCGACCATTTCGCCGCGGTGTCGACGCGGCTCGACAAGGTCGCCGAATTCGGCGTCGAGGCGACGCGGGTGTTCGGCTTCTGGGACTGGGTCGGCGGCCGCTATTCGATCTGGTCGAGCATCGGTCTGCCGCTGGCGATCGCCGTCGGGCCGGAGCACTATCTCGAATTCCTCAGCGGCGGCGCGGAAGTCGACGCCCACTTCCGCGAGGCGCCGCCAGAGCGCAATATTCCGCTGCTGATGGGGCTCGTCAGCGTGTGGAATCGCGACGTGCTCGGCTACGCGTCGCAGGCGGTCATTCCCTACGACCAGCGTCTGGCGCGCTTCCCTGCCTATCTCCAACAATTGCAGATGGAGAGCAACGGCAAGAGCGTGCGGCGCGACGGCAGCCCGTCCGAACGCGCGACCGGCCCGATCGTCTGGGGCGAACCCGGCACCAACGGCCAGCATGCGTTCTTCCAGCTGCTGCACCAGGGCACCGAGATCGCGCCGCTCGACTTCCTCGTCGCCGCCAACCCGACCAACGCCGACGCGCATCACCACGACCTGCTGCTCGCCAATTGCTTCGCCCAGGGCGAAGCGCTGATGCGCGGCCGCACCCGCGCC
>Ga0181529_10003796_pt1 | contig 16875 bp, 11 predicted proteins | sample PEATcosm2014_Bin_36_FD_119763 | JGI IMG/M metagenome (GOLD analysis project Ga0181529, IMG submission 119763) | Peatland microbial communities from MTU Mesocosm Facility, Houghton, MI, USA - PEATcosm2014_Bin10_30_metaG | ecosystem: Environmental > Terrestrial > Soil > Wetlands > Peat | place...
CGACGAGCACATTGCGCTTGTAACCTGTGTGAAATTCGGAGTAGGGAACTCGCCGACGGCCGCGCACGGAGATGGTTTCAATCTCAGCATCGTAGGCAAGCAGCGCAGGAGATGAATCCGCAGCGGGCGAGCCGTTCACCAAATTTCCGCCGAGCGTGGCGCGGCTCTGGTTGGCGATGGAGCCGATCCAGCTTGCCGCTTTGGCGAGCAATGGCAACTCCGCGTTGACGACGGCGTGCTTGCGCAGATCGAGAAATGTGGCCGACGCGCCAATGACAATGCTTTGCGGCGTCACCTCGATGGCGCGCAGATCGGGAATGCCCCACAAGTTGACCAGCTTGTGCGCGTTCAAACGCCCGGCGGAAAACGCTACCATCAATTCCGTGCCGCCCGCGATCGGTGTCCATTGGCCGGGTTCGGCGGCAAGCAAAGCGAGCACCGCGCTTAGGCTGCCGGGCGCAACGAGTTCGTGTATTTCCGCATTACCGCGCATGGTGCGTTTGCTCCACGACTGGTTCTTTCGCCAGCTCCGATTCTGTTTCGCGGGCCGCGGCCGCGACGGACGCGAAGATGCGCATGAATCCCGTGCAGCGGCACAAATTGCCGGCGAGGCCTTCGCGAATCTCAGCTTCGCTAGGATGTGAGCTGTGCGCGAGAAGCTGTGCCGCGGCCATCAACATGCCGGGCGTACAAATGCCGCACTGTGCTCCGCCATTGTGCAAGAAGGATTCCTGCAAAGGATGAAGGCTACTTTCGAGTGCCAGCCCCTCCACAGTTTGAATGTCGGCGCCTTCGGCCTGCAGCACAGGCACAAGGCAACTGTTCACCAGCTCGTCATTCATGCGCACGGAGCAGGATCCGCACTCGCCCTCGCCACAGCCCTCCTTGGTTCCGGTCAAATGTAAATCTTCGCGCAACACGTCGAGGAGCCGCTTCATGGGCGGAACGTGCACTGATCGGCTCTCGCCATTCACCGTGAAGCGGATCGCCGGCCAATCTGCGTTCGTCCTGGCCTTTCCGTCAGCGCTCATGGCAAGGCCGGCTCCTCCACCGGTTGGATCGCGGCGAGCCCTGCATAAAGGTCTTCGGGCAAAAGTGGAATGGCGGTGAAACTCACGCCTGTTGCGTCGCGGATGGCATTCAGAATCGCGGGCGCGGGGCCGTCGTGCGGCAATTCGCCGATGCCCTTTGCGCCGTACCCTCCATGGCGAAAGGGAATCTCTTCGAAGTACACATGAATCGGCGGCACATCTTCCGCGGTGGGCATGATGTAGTTCGTCATCTGGTTGTTGGTCATGCGGCCGTCCGCGAGAACCACTTTCTCGTAGAGCGCGTAACCGATGCCTTGCGCGATGCCGCCCTCAATTTGTCCCGCCGCCATCACGGGATGCAGCACGCGGCCCACTTCCTGCACGGCCCAGAAGTTCTCGACCTCGGCCGAGTACGTCACCGTGTCCACTGCGACCTGCGCCACGTAAACTGCCCATGCATACGCGCCGTACGCCTCGCCGTGATATTTCTGATCGTCCCAGTAAATGCCCGGCGGAGCTTCATAGCGGCACATGGAAGAGACTTCACCATGGGCGTCGCGATAGCGCGCGCACGCGGCAAAGAATTCCTCGCGCGTATACGTCTCGCCTAGGCCTGCCTTCTCGCGCAACATGGAGATCAGCTGCAGGCAAGCGCGCTCAACAATATGGCCCACTACCATCGAGGTACGCGAAGCCACTGTAGGACCGCTATTCGGCACCATGTCGGTGTCCGGCGCGGCCATGGTGATATCGGCGTATTCGATGCCCAGCGCTTCGGCGGCAATCTGCGTGAGAATCGTGTTCGTGCCCTGGCCGAATTCAGTGTTCGACACCAGAACACGCACCTTGCCCTCTGGCGTAACGTCCACGCCGGCCAGCGAATTCAGATACAGCTCGCCCGAGCCGGTAAATCCCGAGCCGTGATAAAACGCCGCGATCCCCATGCCGCGCTTGATGGGGCTCTCGGCATTCTCGCGAGCAAACTGCGCACGCTTGGCGTGATAATCGCTCTCCTGCAACGCGCGATCGAGCAACTGGTCGAGGAACATGGGTTCCCGCATCACTTGTTCGGTGGCGTTCACCTCGCCTTGGCAGAGAAAATTCCTGCGCCGCAATTCGACTGGATCGAGGCCCAGCGCCGCGGCGATTTCGTCCATGTGCCGCTCCATCGCGAAGATGGCTTGCGGTGCTCCAAAGCCGCGAAACGCGCCATAAGGAACGAGATTCGTCGCCCAGGAACGCGCACGGACGCGCACATTCGGGCAGAGATAGGGGCCGGTGGAGTGCAATGTGGCGCGCGAGAGCACCGTGGAAGAAAGCGTGGCGTAGGCGCCGCCGTCGGTGTCGAGATGGATCTCCATTGCCAGCAGCTTGCCATCTTTGTCGAGCGCGGTGCGATGGCGCACGCGTGCGGGATGGCGCTTGGTGGTGGCCGCCAGATCTTCCATGCGGTCGTAGACCATCTTCACGGGATGACCGCTTTTCTTCGCGAGCAGTCCCGCGTGGCAGGCGAGGATGGAGGGATAATCTTCCTTACCGCCGAACGCGCCGCCGGTTTCAGTCTGGACCACGCGCACCTTGTCTTCAGGCAAATCGAAGACGCCGCGCAACGCTTTGAAAACGTAGTAGGGGCATTGCAGCGAGCCCCACACCGTGACTCCGTCTTGCGCGCTGTACTCGGCGATGACGCCCTGGTTCTCGATATAGAGATGCTCCTGCGCGCCGGTGCGATATTCGCCTTCGACGATATGCGCGGCGCGAGCCCACGCGGAGTCCACATCGCCCTTTTCCAGCAGAAAACTTTTGAGCAGGTTGTCTGCGCCCCACACAACCTGGTCCCGCCGCTCACTTTCTTCAATGGTGAAGAGATGCGGCAACGGGTCGTACTCGATCTTCACCGCGCCGAGCGCTTCGCGCAATTTGTGCCTGTCGGGATGTGCGAGAAGAAGAATCGGCTCCTCGCAGTGATTCACTTTGCCGTCGGCGAGGCAGGGCTGATCCGCGATGATGAGCTGAATGATGTTTTCGCGGGGAATGTCCGCAGCGGTGACAACCGTGAATTGGTCCCATTCGATTCGGCGATCGAAGGTGATGGAGCGGATGAGTCCGCGGGGAATGGTGCTGCGCACCGTGGCTCCGTACCACATGCCCTCGCGTTCCATGTCATCGATGTAGCACGCGCGTCCCACCAGTTTGTCCACGCCCTCTTTTCGAGGAACGGGGGTGCCGACGATGCGGGTTGTCGCATGCGCGCTCATAGGTGCAGACAATGCCGAACGGGTTGAGGGATAGCATACAAGGCACGGCGCGTTTTTGAAAGCGCGCGGCCTACTCCGCCAAACGCGCCAGGGTGCGCCCCAGTACGTGAATGCCGCCGCCGATCCACTCAGGCGAAGCGTATTCGTCAGGCCGATGGCTGACACCACCGCGGCAGGGAATGAACAGCATGGCCACGGGCGCAATGCACGAAACAAACGATGAATCGTGGTAGGCGCGCGCCACCATCTTCTTGTATTTCTTGCCGGCCGCCAGGGCGGACTCTTCGAGGGCAGCCAAAATCGCCGGATCGCAGGTGGTCGGTGGATCGGCGTTGATCAATTCCGTGGTGATTTTGACGCCGCGGCGCGTTCGTACGCCTTGAATCGTCGCATCGAGTGCAACCAGGACGCGGTCGCGACGGTCAAGATCGATGTCGCGCACGTCGGTGGTAATGAGCACACGGGAAGGAACGCTGTTTACCGCGCCGGGAAAGACTTCGCAAATGCCCACGGTGCCCACGGTATCGATAGCGCCCGTCGATTTAGCTGTCGCTTCCAGAGCCAGAATCAGTTCCGCTGCGGCAGCGAGGGCGTCCTTGCGGCCGGGCATCAATTTGCCGCCGGCGTGGCCGCCCTCGCCTTCGATCACGATGCGCTGGCTGGCCGGTGCGGCAATGTGCGTCACCAGACCCACATCGAGTCCTTCCTGCTCGAGGTACGGTCCCTGCTCGATGTGCAGCTCGACAAACTTGTCGAAGCGGCCGCTGGGTACTGCGATGGATTCGAGCGGGCCAGCGAACCCGGCTTGCGCGCGCCACTCTTCCAGTTCGCGGCCTTCCTTGTCGCGCAGGGCGAGAGCCTGCTTCGGAGTCAGTACATTGGCCATCATGCGGCTGCCCAGGCAACCGATGCCAAAGCGCGTGGGTTCCTCGGCAGTAAAAACTACGAGCTCAATCGAGCGACGCGGCTTGAAGCCGAGTTTCTTGAGAACGCGAATTGCTTCAAGACCCCCGAGCACGCCGACGCATCCGTCGTAGAGGCCGGCATTGGGAATGGCGTCGATGTGCGAGCCGGTGCCGATGGGCGCGAGCGTGGGATCGCTGCCTTCCCAGCGCGCAAAGGTGTTGCCGATGGCGTCTTCGCGCACTGTCAGCCCCGCTTCCGCACACAGGCCCTTCACGTAAGCGCGGGCGCGCATGTCCGCCTCGCCGAAAACCACGCGCGTTACGACCGGCGGCTCGGCTTCCGAGATCTGCGCCAGGGCCAATAGCTCCGCCATGAGGCCGTCAATCGAAAGATCGGGCTGGTTCGTGGCCATGTGCTCTATGCTCCCAGAGGATGCCGACGCCAATCTTTGTAGATCAGATACTTCGCCGGTTTCTTGCCCAGCGCGCCGAACCACTGCGGGCAATAGGCGCGCATCCAGATGAAGTCGCCGGCATGCACGGGATACCACGAGTCGCCGAGCCGGTAGATGCCTCCGCCCTCGAGCATCAGCAGGCCGTGCTCCATCGCGTGAACTTCCACCATGCTGAGCGAGGCGCCGGGATCGTAGGTCATGGTGTTCACTGCAAAGTCGTAGGCGGGGCCGTCGGGCATCAGCGCACGCACGCGCAATGCATGATCGCCCATGAGCGCGACGGTAGCCACATCGTCTTCGTCGCCGACCACAATCTCCGGAGAGGCCGCTCCATGCAATGCCTCGTAGGGCTTCTCAATGACTGCGACGCGCGCAATGCCCGGCGCGCGCACTGTGTGCGGAGCGCTTTGCGGCAAGTACGCATAGCCGCCTGGCTTGAGCACCTGACGTTTCCCACCGGCTTTGAGCTCGACCTTGCCGTCGAGAACGTAGAGGAAACGCTGCGCGGGCGCCGGGGCGAGCGTCCCGCCGGCCACAAACTCCGCCGTCATCTGCGTAAAGCGCGCGCCCAGTTGCGGCGCGGCGTGAATGATGAATTCCACGCCTTCCGCGCCAGGGAGTGGCGAGCGAACAAAGGTGTCTGGCGCCTGCAGCAAATGGTCTGCCTTCAGGCTGCTGCGAGTGGATCCTAAGTGATGCACGTTGGACCTCTTCAAAGGGAAATCAAAAGAATGGAATCCAGCAAAATCCCGAGTAATTCCGCTGCCCGATTCTATCCGACCTCGGCGGCCAGCCGCTGTAGAAATCTCTCGCACACGTTCAAAGCTGCGGTAACGTCTTCTTCGAGCACGTTTTCATCGGGATGATGGCTGATGCCGCCGGGGCTGCGGAGGAAGAGCATTGCCGTGGGCACGCGGGCGGCCATCACCATGGCGTCGTGACCGGCGCCGCTCGACATGCGCTTCACCGGCAATCCGGCAGCTTCAATTGCTTCTGCGAGAAACGCTGTCAGCCGCTCGTCCATGGGAACTGCCGGCTGATCCATCTGGCGTGTGCTTTGCACGACAAGCCCGCGCCGTGCGGCGATGGCCTGGGCCTGCACGAGCAGGGCTTCGACCGCCGTCTTGCGCTCAGTGTCATTGACATGGCGAACATCAAGGCTCACGTGCACCGCGCCTGCGATCACATTGGCCGCATTCGGTTCCACATCCAAATGGCCCACAGTAGCTACGAGCCCTTCTGTATGTTGCGCGATGGATTCCACCGCGATCATCCACTCCGCCGCACCGGCCAGCGCATCGAGGCGCAGGTGCATCGGCGTGGTGCCGGCATGGTTGGCGTGTCCCGTCCACGTGAGAGTGTGCCGTGTTTGACCCACGATGGCTGTCACAGCGGCAACGCGCAGACCCTCTGCCTCAAGAACCGGACCTTGTTCGATGTGTACTTCCAAAAAGCCCAACACATCTGCTCCGATGGCCGCCTTGTCGATCTCTGTGGGATCGAGCCCGAAGGCGCGGATTGCAGCCTCCAACGTGACGCCGTCTGCGTCCTTCAGCCTGAGGAGTGCAGCATCGAATCGACCGCCGGCCGCGCGGCTGCCGATAAATGGCACGCCAAAGCGCACGCCTTCTTCTTCGCTGAAAGCAATAGTTTCGATGGGCAGCGGCAGCTTGAGTTCCTGCGCGATCTCTGCACATTCGAGTGCAAGTGTGACGCCGAGAATGCCATCGAATGCGCCGGCATTGGGCACGGTGTCAATGTGCGAGCCGAGAATCAAGCGCCTGGCTCGCGACCCCGGAGGTTGCCAACGGCCGCGCAGGTTGCCGGCAGCATCGACGCGCACCGTCATGCCCAGAGCTTCCATGCGTTCGCGCAGCAATTGATGCACTTCGCGCACAGGAGGCGTGAGGAATCTTCGCGTGGTGCGATCCGGCTCTTCGCTTAGGTCGGCGATGCGACGACACTCGGCGATGGCTCGCTGGGCGCGCTCCGCCATTGTGCGGGCGCTCATGCGCGTACCTGCTCTTCGCCGCGAGCCTTCCCGATGAATGAGCCGGCGCGATAGATGGTTTCACCGCGCAACCAGGTTTCGAGCACGCGGCCCCGCAGTTCAGCGCCTGAGTATGGCGAAATTTTATGGCGGAAATGCAGGTCGGAAATCGCGACGGTCCACTTGGCTTCGGAATCGAAGACCGCAAAGTCCGCGTCGGCGCCTACCGCAATTGCGCCTTTGCGCCCGCTCATGCCCGCCAATCTGGCCGGCGCAGCCGCCATCCACTCCCCGATCCACTCCAGCGCGATGCCGCGTTGTTTCATCCCGGTCCAAAGCACTGGCAAGGCCAGGCCAAGGCTTGCGATGCCGCCCCACGCCTGATCCCAGCGGGCAATTTCACCTTTGGGTCCAGGGTGCTTCATCTCCGGCAGGCAAGGGGAGTGGTCGGTGATCACCATTTCAATCAGGCCATCGTTTAGCGCACTCCACAGCGCCTCGCGATTTCGCGCGTCACGAATCGGCGGTGCACATTTGTATTGGGTGGCGCCGTCAGGAATCTGCGCGGCTTCAAACCATAGGTAGTGGACGCAGGTTTCTACGGTGACGGGCACGCCGCGCTCGCGCGCATCTCTGAGCAACGGCAGCGCCTGGGCACTCGACAGATGCACGATGTGGATGGGGGTCTGGAACTCTTCGGCGAGGCTGATGAGCAAGGCAATGGCCTCAACTTCGGCATCGTCGGGACGAGAGCGCAGATAGGTGGAATATTTGTGCCAATCCGCACTCATCCTGTCCAGCGCCTGCGTTGCCGCACCTACCGGGCCGGCCACTTCCGCGTGCGCCAGCAACGGCAGTCCCGTGCCGCGCAATTTTTCTAGCGCCGCGCGCAAGTCCGTTTCATCCACCCACGCAAAGCCGTCGATTCCGGAGTGAATGAGAAAGCATTTGAATCCGGGAACGCCTGCGCGCACCAGCGACGGCAGTGAATCGGCGTTACCGCGCACCACACCACCCCACGCCGCCCAGTCCACCCACGCTTTGCCTTGTGCTGCATCACGCTTGGCCTCGAGGGCGGGCACATTGATGGTTTCCGGAATGCAGTTCAACGGCATATCGACCAACGTGGTCACGCCGCCTGCCGCCGCGGCTTGTGTCGCCGTTTCAAATCCTTCCCACTCTGTGCGGCCGGGCTCATTGATGTGCACGTGCGAGTCCACCAGGCCGGGGAGTAGCAGATGGTCGCCGAAATCAAAGAGCTCGGCGCCTGCCGGCACTTCATTCCAGGCGTACAGCGCAGCGATCCGCTCGTGATCTACAATCACTGCGGCGGGTGCGATGCCATTCTGCGTCAAGACGCGCGTCGAGCGAAGGGCTTTTGCCATCCTTTGATTACTTTCGCCGTTGAGGGATGCGGATAGCAAGAGAAACGTCTACCGCTGGTTACGGGGAGTGCGCTTTAGAAGGCGGCGGGGGCTTTCGCAGCTTTGGGGGGAGTGAGTTCGGTGAGTTTCTGGGACGTTGTGATCATTACGGCCTCGTCGGAGCGGCAAGCGGGGCTTTATCGCGAGGAGATCCAGCGGCGGAACTCATCGGGACTGTTGCCCAGGGAGACGAAATTCCTCGTCATCCCGGATCCCGGCGGGCAAAGAGTGGGCAGCGGCGGCGCGACCATCAACGCGCTCGGCATTTTGGGTAAAGACCATGCGTGGTGGAGCGGACACCGCGCGCTTCTTGTGCATTCCGGCGGCGATTCGCGGCGGCTGCCGCAATACTCTCCGGGCGGCAAGTTATTCGGCATCCTGCCTTCACGCTCCCAACCGCGCGCCACCACCACTGTCTTCGATGAAACTATGTCGCTTTCGTCGGCGTGGGCCGAGAGAACGCGCAGCGGACTTTTAGTGGCTTCGGGCGACGTGGTGCTGCGTTTCGATGCCAACCAAGTGCAATGGGATCGCGCTGGCGTTACCGGCGTTGCCATGCGACTTGATATGGAGCAGGCCGTGCATCACGGCGTATACGCTGTGGGCGCCGGCGATCAGGTGTACACCTTCCTGCAGAAGCCCTCGCCCGCGGAAGTGAAAGCCGCCGGAGGCTTGCTGGAAGATGGCCGCGTTGCCGTCGATATCGGACTGTTGCGCTTTGACGCCAACCTGACGGCTGCGCTGACGGAGCTGGCTGGACTCAAGAGCTTGCCTGCGGTGGATCTTTACGACCAGATGACGCGCATGCTCACTGGCCAGTGGAGACCGGAGCTGGGTGCTGGGCTCTTCTGGCGCGAGCTGGAAAGGATTTTGCGCGGCAGCGAGCAGTCCGTGGAGTTTCATTGCTCGGTGGTCGACGGCGAGTTTATTCATGCAGGCACGACGCGTTCTTTTCGCGCATTGGCAGCGGGCTCGGGAGGAATTCTGGACAGCATCGTTGCGCGCGAATGCAAAGCCGGACACGAAGCCGTGGTTCTTGAATGCGATCTCGAGGGGCCGGTCTACGCCAGCCGCGGGGCGATCCTGCACGGGCTCACCGGATTGACTGGATCCATTGAAGTTCCCGAAGACACGGTCGTCCACCAGCTTCCAGTGGACGGCGAATGCGGCACGGGCTGTGTGATCCGCGCCTATGGCGTTGAAGATGATCCGAAGCAGCAATTTGAAAACGCAACCTGGTTCAACCGGCCGATGGCGGAGACGCTCGAGAGGCTTGGACTGCGCTGCGAGGAGATTTGGAACGCGGGCGAGCCGCGCAACCTGTGGAGCGCGCCGCTTTTTCCCGTAACCACGCCGGACGAAGCTTGGGAGTGTGCGCGCTGGATGATGGGATACGCGAGCAGCTTCGGTGTTGACGAGTGGCGTCAGCGAACCCGCACATCTCTCGCGGAAAGTGCGCGCTGCGCCGACGGAAAAGGGCTGGCCGACGCGCGCAATCACCGCTTGCAGGGCATCTGGCAGGAGACTGCGGTGGACCTCGCCAAGGCAGGATCGGATCTGCGCCCGCTGCTCGCGAATTTGCCCGGCCTGGGTCCCGCCGCAGCTGCCGGCCGCGCTCTGCGTGCGTATGCCGATGAACTGCGCACCGGCTCGGCCGACCAATTCACGCTTGCCGCGAGCCATTTAGTGCAGGCCGCGCGCTTGCTCAGCCGCGCAGGACGCGAAGAGGAGGCTGCGCAAGCCGAAGCGGATGCCTTTACCTGCATTCAGGACGCTGTGCGCGCGGGTTCGGCGGCAGATGGGAAGCGCGCACCGTCTCCCTGGCAGTTCGAACGCGTACAGGTTTCCGCACCGCCGCGCATCGATCTGGGCGGCGGTTGGTCTGACACGCCGCCTTTTTGTTTTGACTGGGGCGGCACAGTGCTCAACTGCGCCCTCGAGATCGACGGGACCTATCCGATCGAAACCGAAATTCGGCGCATCGATGAGCCTGTGATTCGCTGCATTGCCGGCGGCGAAGACACGCCGGCTACATATCGCTTCGCCGAGGAACTGCGCAAGCCTTGCGAGCCGGGGTCGGTGTACTCCATTCCGCGCGCAGCCTTGCATTTCCACGGCATTCCGGTTGCAGGCGAGGCGCTCAAAGAAACGCTGCTCCGGCTGGGCGGCGGCCTTGAAATCTATTGTCGCGTGCAGTTGCCCATCGGCTCCGGTCTGGGAACCAGCAGCATCCTCGCGGCGACGGTGGTGTGCGCGCTTGCCGTCATGGCGAGAACGGATCTCGACAACCATGCGCTCTCGGAGGCGGTCACCCAGTTGGAGCAGCACATGACCACGGGCGGCGGGTGGCAGGATCAGGCGGGCGGCATTTTTCCCGGCGTAAAGCTGCTGATCACCGGTCCCGGCCTGCATCAGCGCATTCGTGTGCAGCCGCTCGCTTGGAGCGAGCCGCGGCGCGATGAATTCTGCGCGCATATGGTCCTCTACAACACCGGCCTGCAGCGCATGGCAAAAGATCTTCTGCGTCAGGTGGTAGCGCGTTATTTAGCGCGCGAGACGGCCGCAGTGCAAGTGCTGCACAGCATCAAGACGCTGGCAGTCGAAATGTCGTATGCCACGGCGGATGGCGATTGGAAGCACCTGGGCGAACTGCTCGACCGGCACTGGCAGTTAAACCAGGTGCTCGATCCCCATACGGCGAATGCGCCCATCAACGCGTTGCTCGACCGCGCGCGCCCGTTTATTTACGGAGCCAAGCTGGCCGGCGCCGGCGGCGGCGGATTTCTGATGCTGCTGGCGCGCGATCCGGAGGCGGCCGCAGGGTTGCGCGCAGCGTTGGGCCAGGAAGCGACGCATCGCGGCGCGCCGGTTCCGTACCGGATTGCCGAAGATGGGCTGCGCGTCCACACCTGGGACAAAGCCGCGATGCAGGCCGCCGCGGCGGAATCCGGCGACCCAGCCTACGCTCGGACCAAAATCTAATGCGCTTCCGAAAATGCGATGAGACAACAGTGCGCACGGCCTGACGCGGTGCGGCCGAGCTCTGGACTCGAATTCTTCATTGCTCTCTTATCCAATTCGCGGTATCAAGAGAAATGCCAAGACGAACGAAGAGATGGATCCTTTGCGCTGCTTCGATTCTGACGCTGGCCGCAACCTGTGCGTGCGCAGCTCCGCCGGCAAAGCTTATCGTGAAAAACGCGCGACTGATCACCATGGCGCCGGGGCAGAAGAAACCTTTTACCGGATACCTAGTGGTCGATGGCGAGGGGAGGCTCACTGCAGTTGCCGCTGGCGCGCCCCCTCCAGACCTTACGGCGAAAGAGATCTGGGACGCGCATGGCGAGTGGATTATTCCTGGACTTCTGTCGGCGCACAGCCATCTCTGGCAAGCCGCGTTCCGCGGCATCGCGCAGGACCAGACACTTCCCGGCTGGATCGATGGCCTCTACAACCACCATGCGCTCTACGCTAAGGCCGAGGATTATTACTGGTTCACTCTTTACGGCGCACTGGACCATCTGGAGCATGGCGTCACCGGCGCCTACGACTTCGCTTACGGCGGCTCCAAATGGGGAGCGTGCGCGGGAAATAAATGCGATGAGGAATCGTTTCGCGGCGAGATGGACTCCGGCATTCGCTTTGTTCACGGTTATGACGCAGACCTGATCGGACCGCAAATGACACCTGAGATGGCGCGTGCGCGACTGAAGCGTTTCTTAGACTGGACGGCAGCGCAGCCGCAAAGTTCGCGATTCCTGAGCGTGATGCTGAACGGCTGGACCTCATTTAACAACACTGAGCAGCAGGCCGTGGCCGAGAAACAGGAGATGGACGAGTTCCACATCGGCAACCAGATGCACTATCTGGAACCGCCCGACACCGTGGCTGCCGATCAATCGAAGTTTCACTGGATGACTGAGAGCGGCCTGCTTGGTCCCACGCTGTATTTCGGCCACTTCATTCACACCACTGACGCCATTCTGGACGCGACCGCCGCGGCTCATACCGGTATGTGCTGGAATCCGCTCTCCAATGGCCGCTTAGCCTCCGGCGTGGCCGATATTCCCAAGTATTTGAAGAAGGGAATCCGCGTGGGGATGGGCGTGGACGGCGAAGCCAGCGCCGACGTCGCCGACCCCTTCGAAAACATGCGCACAGGCTTATATGCGATCCGCGACCTCTACCAGAGCGCGGCCATCATGAGCCCTTATGAAGTGCTCTATCTGCACACCATGGGCTCGGCCGACGTGATGGGTGTAAAAGACAAGCTGGGCAGTCTGGAGCCGGGCAAATTCGCTGACTTTGTCGTCATCGACCCTACGCGCTACGGAACCGTCTTTGATCCATATGGGAGCCTCGTTCTCGTGACTGAAGAACGCGACATCGATCGCGTCTACGTGGGCGGCGAACTCGAGGTGGAGCAGGGAAGAATGGTCCACCAGGACATGGGAAAGATACTTGGTGAAGTGAACCGCCGGTCGGCGGCGACGATCGAACACGCGAATTAGGGCGCCTGGGTGAAAGCTCCTCTTTTTTCCCGCCGATTTCGACGCGGCTTAAGCCACCCGATCGATCAGGACTCCACCGCTGAGCCCACTGCATCGCAATCAGACGCCCTCTTGATTGATGCGCAGACTTTCGGTTCTAGAAGTCCGGCTTCCATCCACCGCATGCGGCCGAAGTCTGCGAGGTCGCACCGTTCCCGGTGATGTTGGCGTTTACGCAAACGAAGGCCTGATCGATGGCTCGCTGATTGCGCCAGAGCGCATCGGAGTACGAACCGTCCGGGTTCGTTCCATCGTATGGGTATCCTGCCGAGCCGCCGGGCCCCGGATTGTAGCCGCCGCCAAGTCCCGGTCCGTCGGCCGTATTGGAGTTCGCACTGTTCGCGCTGGGTGGCCCGTTCGGATACCCCGCCGAGCCGCCGGGTCCCGGATTATAGCCGCCGCTGCTGCCTGGTCCATCGTTCGCACTCGCAAGGCTGGGATATCCTGAGCCACCCGGTCCAGGGTTATAGCCACCACTGCTGCCTGGCCCACTGTTTGCGCTGGCTCGCGCGCCGCTCGGATATCCTGAGCCGCCCGGCCCTGGGTTATAGCCACCGCCAGAGCCTGTTCCACTGTTTGCGCTCGCATGCGCCGCGCTGGGATATCCTGAGCCACCCGGTCCAGGGTTATAGCCGCCGCCAAGGCCTGGTCCATCGTTTGCACTCGCACTCGCGGCACTGGGATATCCAGAGCCGCCCGGTCCTGGGTTATAGCCGCCGCCAAGGCCCGGCCCATCGTTTACATTCGCACTAGCGCCGCTCGGATATCCTGAGCCGCCCTGTCCTGGTGCGGTGTCCGCAGGCGAGTAGGGAGAAAGGATCTTCTGCGTCCAACCCGGAGCCAATTTGTAGCTCTTCATGACGGCTTCGACCGTAGTTACGGTCTGGGCCGCAATCGACGCGGGAGCCGCTCCATACATCAAGAAACACTTGAAGAATTTTGCGGAGCTGTCGTCAAGCGAGCAGAATATGCCCATGGCATTGCCCGCATTGGCGCCCGCGACGGCGCTGATAGCGAACATGCCGCATTGGCCCATACCCGACGGCATTTGGATGGGCGCTGCATAAAGGAACTGGAGCTGTGGAACTGGCCGTCCGAGGAGCGCCTGTTGCTGTTGAAATACCATGACGAGCTTGTCAGAAAGTTTTGCCGAGGAGGGCATTGTCAAACCGGCGCCGTTGGGGCCCTTCTGCCCGAGCTGAAACGGGCCGTCGTACGCGACGATTGCTTCGATGTTAACGGTTTCGCCTTGCGGTCCTGCCATATTGATGTCACCGCTGCCAGCATTTGTGACTTGCCATCCGTAAGGCACGCCGGCAGTGACACTCTTGTCGGACGCAGTGTAGGGCCGAAGTGGGACCTCGGCGGTAACGGACATGGTCGACTGCGCGCGAGCGGTGGCAACGAATGGGATTTCGAGGAGGATCAGGATCACCAGCACGGTGGCGATCCGCAGAGATCTCATGTTCTGGCAGATTTGCACGGCTTACATACCTCCGACCTGGGGTTGGGCACGTTACCTTGGACGGGAAGCGAGCTGCGGGGGACTCATTTCAGTTCAAGGCACCGGGGGTAGGCGCAGAGTAGCACTCAGGAATTGCTGGTGTCTATTGTCTTTTGAACCGGAGGAAAAGGGCGAAAAGAGCGAATCGGAAGCCGCGCCTAAGCTCTTCCAATTGCCCCGCTGGCGACGCTGAAACGGCCGGTGCAATTGGCTATGAGGGCCGAGCAGCGGTCAAAATCGCTTTGATCGGGAGCCATCGGGGCGGAGGAAAAGGGAACCGATGTGCAGGATGATTCGAGTTATGCGCGCAAGCGGTTGAGCAGATCCTGCGGATGGACAGGTTTCGCGAGGATGTCGAACTCGTAGCCGTCTTTGCGTGCCTTTTCCAGCAGATCGGCCGTGGCGGCCTGACCGGAGAACAGCAGAATCTTGATCGACGGCAGCAATGCGCGAATGCGGATCGCCGCATCGATGCCGTTCAGGTCGGCCATGATCACGTCGGAGATCAGCATGTCCGGCTGAAATGATTCGGCAAGCTCAAGGGCTTTTTCGCCCGAGTAAACGGCGCGCGCTTCAAAGCCGCTTTGGTTCAGGATCATGGCCAGCGTATCGGCGATAACTCGTTCGTCGTCCGCTACCAGAACCCGCGGTTTTTCGATGGTCGTGGGCATACTCTCCTCGGCACGGGGGGATGGAAAATCATGACGCGCCGTTCTTAAACGTCACGGTCTACTGCGCCAACTTGCGGGCGTCCCAACTACACATTTTCCTTACAGCACGAATGGTACGCTTAAGTAGTGTAATGCACCGAGTTCCCTGTACATTGGGAGCCACGGAGGTGAGCCCGGGGGGCTGTCCAAAGGCTGTTTTCCTGGCCACTCGGGACGCATTCACCGCGGATCAATTTTTCATCTTTATACTGGCAGCAACGGGCCGCGACTCGGCCAGCAGTTCCCCACTGGAGAACCGGAGATGCAAGAAGCGGTCAGCCCGAACCAGACCCTCGACGCCGCTGCGGCCCCTCAAGCGGTCGATGACGCGATTATTCGCGCTGTGAAGATCGAGAAGTACTACGCGCAGCCGAGCCAGAATCGCATTCAGGTAATCTCGGCGACCGATTTGAGCATTGTTCCGGGCGAGATTCTTGCCTTACTGGGGCCGTCCGGATCGGGCAAGTCAACAATGTTGAGGATGTTGACCGGGCTCTCCACGCCGTCGGCGGGGCAGGTGTACTGGCACGGCACGCCCATCGCTCAGGCCGAAATCAACGTCTCAATTGTCTTCCAGAGCTTTGCCCTGTTTCCCTGGCTCACCGTGCTTGAGAATGTTGAAGCGCCGCTGCAGGCACGCGGCGAGACACCCGGGGTGCGTCGCGAACGCAGCATGAAGATGCTCGACATGGTCGGTCTTGACGGTTTTGAAGCGGCCTATCCCAAGGAACTCTCCGGAGGTATGCGGCAACGCGTGGGCTTTGCCCGCGCCCTGGTCGTGGAGCCGGAAGTACTCTTCATGGACGAGCCTTTTTCCGCGCTCGATGTGTTGACCGCTGAGAACCTGCGCAGTGAATTGCTGGAGCTGTGGGCTAAGAAAACCATGCCCACCAAGGCGATCTTCCTGGTCACACACAACATTGAAGAGGCCGTGCTGCTGGCCGACCGCATCATCGTGTTGGGGCGCAACCCCGGCCACATCCGCACCGACTTTCCGGTGCAGATTCCGCAGCCGCGCGAACGCAAGTCGGAGGCCTTTACGCAACTGGTGGACTACATCTACAAGGTCCTCACCCGGCCCGACACCGATCCGGGCGGAGCGCCCGGTCACCAACACGCGCCTGCCGTGCGCGATCAGCGGCAGATGCGCTACCAGATGCTGCCCCACGCGCGCCCCGGCGGCATTGCCGGCTTGCTGGAACTGCTGCTCGACAAGGGCGGGCGCGACGACATGTACCGTTTGGCTGACGATCTGGCCTTCGAGGTCGACGATCTGTTGCCCATTGTCGACGCCGCGCAGCTGCTGGCCTTCCTGAAAGTTGAAGAGGGCGACGCCGTGATCACGCCCAGCGGCGCGGAGTTTGCCAACTCCGAAATTCTTCGCCAGAAGGAGCTCTTCCGCAACGCCGCCATCGAGAATGTGCTGCTGCTGCGGCAAATTCGCCGCGCGCTCGACACGAAAAGCGATCACACCGTGCCCGAAGACTTCTTCCTCGACATGCTCGATGAGCAGTTCAGCGACGAAGAGAGCCAGCGGCAGATCGAAACCGCAGTCACGTGGGGCCGTTATGCGGAGCTATTCGATTTCGACGCCGCGCGCCGCCGCTTTGTGTTGCCCGATGCACTTGAAGAGGAGATCGTTTCGAGCGAGGACAAAGAGTGAATCTCCAACGCCCGCTCGCACGCACTCTCGTCAATGTTCGTAGTACGCCCTTCTTCGTCGATCTGGGCGTGGCGGCTTGCGCACTTGCGGTGTTCTTCGCGGTCGTCAGCACCGGCGTCTACTGGTTCCAGAAGCCCATTCCGGTGGTGCCCATATCGAGCTCCATTGGCGCTCTGCCGCTTTACGCCTTCTACTCCATCGTGCGCATGGTCATCGCCTATTTCCTCAGCCTGGCATTCGCTATCACCTACGGGTACATCGCCGCTTATAACGCTCGCATTGAGCCGTGGATGGTCGCGGTCCTCGACATTCTGCAGTCGATTCCGGTGCTCAGTTTTCTGCTTCCCGTGGTGCTGGCCATGGTGTCGCTGGTCCCCGGCCATCA
>Ga0181529_10003801_pt1 | contig 16863 bp, 10 predicted proteins | sample PEATcosm2014_Bin_36_FD_119763 | JGI IMG/M metagenome (GOLD analysis project Ga0181529, IMG submission 119763) | Peatland microbial communities from MTU Mesocosm Facility, Houghton, MI, USA - PEATcosm2014_Bin10_30_metaG | ecosystem: Environmental > Terrestrial > Soil > Wetlands > Peat | place...
CAGGAATTTCTTGGTGGTTTCGTGGATCATGGTGTGGTGCGTAATGCCGGCGATCCAATCCTTGAGCTGGCTCTCGGTGGGCAGTTCCCCGCATAGGATCAGGTACGCCACTTCCAGGTACGTGCACTTCTCCGCCAGTTGTTCGATGGGATACCCGCGGTACCGCAGAATTCCCTTGTCGCCATCGATATAGGTGACCGCGCTGCGGCACGACGCGGTGTTCATGAAGGCCGGATCGTAAGTCATGAGTCCGAAATCGTCGGGCCCGGTCTTGATCTGGCGCAAATCCATGGCGCGAATCGCCCCGTCCTGAATGGGGATTTCGTAGGCGTTCTGCGTCCGGAGGTCCGTGATGCTCAAGGCGTCCTTGGCCATATGAGTCCTTCCTGGGGGATCGAGTGGCGGCGTGGCCCCTACGACACCCCGCCTGCCGTGGTAACAGGCGGCAGGCGAAAAAGATTCCATGCCAATGATATGCCAAATTCGGATGCTTGGGTAGTGTTTTGCAACAGCTTGAGGAAAACGGCCCTGGGATTTCGCGACGGTTATGGGATCCGCGCCGACTCCACCATCGGCTCAAACTGAGCCTGCACCCGCGCGAAGTCGGGTACCGCCGCGAAAATCGAGTAAAACACTTCGCTCTTTCCGGTTTGCACGAAAACCAGGTATTCGATCATCTTCTGGCCCTTGGCGTTGACGTATTCGCCCTCCGCGCTCCACGCCTGCTGGCCGGAAATGGTGCGCCGCTGCACCGAGTCGGGACGCAGCCGATACGCAATGTACCCCCGGGAGATGGTGCGCATCTGGCTGATTTTGTCCTGAAAGCGCGCCAGCAGCCGGTCGGCGATCCTGGCCGGCGCGGTGTTTACCCGGCGAAACGTCACGAACGCGCCGCTGGCCGGCGACTTGGCATCCGCCAGCTCCACCTTATCCACCCCGCCCGCCCCCGCCGATTGTACGGTGAAAGTCCAGCCCGCCGGCGCCGTCACTTCCACGCCGGTCCAATGATGACGATACTTGCCGTCCTGGATCACTCCCAAAACCAATCCGGGACCGTTCTCCGCGATACTGCGCAGCCGCTCGCCCAGCGGCCGGACGAGGCTCTCCTGGTCGGCATAGTCCCGCACCAGGATTCCGAATTCGCGGCTGGCGGCTTCCAGGTCGCCCTTCTGTAGTAGAGCGTCGACCACATGCGCCTGGGCCTCCGCTCGAGAGGTACGGGTTGTCATGGCCCCGGTATCGGCGGGTGTCTGCGCGACGGCCGATGGGGCGGCAACCGAAGCGGCCAGTGCGGCCGCGACAATCCATCTGGCGATCATGTCCCTATACTACAAAATTGGAATCCGGTTGTCTTATTTCGAATGCGCCTGGCCCAGCGCGGCGCCGGCATGGATTTCGTCGGTGCCGCGCCGCACCACGCGGTCGCCGGCCTTCAGATCGCCCGACACTTCCACCAGGTCGCCATCGGCCGCGCCCTTCTTGACGTCCACCCACTCCGCTTTGCCGTCGCGGTCGCGGACGACGAAGGTCCGCTCCGTAGTGGTGACCACGCTGGTTTTAGGCACATACAGCCCCGCATGCGTGCTGCGCAGCGGCCAGCTCACCGACGGGTACATGCCCGGCGCGAGCGCTCCGTCGCCATTGCGCATGTCGAGTTCCACCGGCATGGTGCGGGTCTTGCTGTCCAGCGTGTGCGCGATGCGCGCCAGGGGGGCGGCGAATTTGCGCCCGGGATACGCCGGCACGGTGAAGGACACCGTCACCCCGCTCGTCATGCCCGCCAGGTCTTCTTCCGGCACCGGCACTACGATGCGTAGCCGCGACACCTGCTGGATTTCCACTAGCGCATCGCCGCCCGGCCCCACCAGTGCGCCGGGATGCGCCCATCGCTCCGTGACCACGCCGTCGAACGGGGCCGTCAGTTTCAGGTAGCCCTGCATCACGCGGATGGAATCCACCGCCGCTTGCGCCGCGTGGATCGCCTGGTCGCGCGAGTGCACCAGCGCCTGCGCCGCGTCCACCTGCTTCTGCGCCTGCACCACTTCGTTCCCCGCCACCGCGCCCGCCGTTTCAGCGGCCTTGCGGAGCCGGTCGTAGGTGGCTTCGGCCGCGGCGAGTTGCGCTTCCGCTTCCATCCGCGTAGCCGTCATCGCCTGCACCTTGGACTCCGCTTCAGCGATCTGCGCCGCCAGTTCGGGAGCGCTCAGCTCGGCGATCGGGTCGCCCGCTTTCACCGCCGTGCCGCGGTCCACCGGAATGGTCTCGACAAATCCCTGTACCTTGGCATGAATGGCCACGCGCAAGTACGGCTGGATTTCCCCCGGCAGTTCCACCGTGCGCGACACCGATTTCGCCACCACCGCAACCAGTTCCCCCGACTGCCCGTTGGCCAGGGTAGCTAACAGAAGGCTGGCCAGCAGCAGACACGGCGCGGACCGCATCACATTTTCAATTCGCATCATAGTATCGACTCATTGGGTCCATCGGATTCAGCGACGGCGACGCCATGCGCGCCCGTCCCTGCAAAATCGCGTAGATCGACGGCAGCACCGTCAGCGTCGTAAACGTGGAAACCAGCAAACCGCCGATCACCGCGCGGCCCAGCGAGGCCGCCTGCGCGCCGCCTTCAGACGCTCCGATGGCCAGCGGCGCCATCCCCGCAATCATGGCCGCCGCCGTCATCAGCACCGCGCGCAGCCGGCTTCCGGCGCCCGCCAGCGCGGCGTCCAGCGTCCCATGCCCCTCCCTGCGATGCTGTTCCGCAAACGTGACCAGCAGGATGGAATTGGCCACCGCGATCCCCATCGCCATAATCGCTCCAATGAAGCTCTGGATGTTCAAGGTGGTCCCCGTCGCCAGCAGCATCAGCACCACGCCGCATAGAACCGCCGGAATCATCAGCAGAATAGCCGTTGCCAGCCGCCACGACTGGAAATTAGCCGCCAACAGCAAAAAGATCGCCAGCACCGCCAGCAGCAGCCCGCTGCGCAGACTCAAGAGGGTCTCGGTCAACGCCGGGATTTCGCCGCGCGTCCGCACCGTGATGGACTTCGGCGGCGTCCCGGCCGCCGAGACCGCGTGCGCGATCCGCGCCGCCGCCGCGCCCAGCGTAATGCCGTGCAGATTGGCCGTCAGGCTCACCACGCGTTGTCCGTTGTATCGTTCGATCAGCCCCGGCATCGTCCCCGGATCGAGCGCCGCGATGTCGGAGAGCTGGGTGTCGCGCCGGTCCTCCATCATGATCGGCAGCGCGCCGATGGCGTCGATTCCCTGCAGCCGGTTCTGCGGAAGCTGCACCTGAATCTGGAAGCCGTTGCCTGAAACCGGATCGCGCCAGAAGTTCGGCTCCGTGAACCGCGACGACGACGTCGCCGGCACCACCGAGCGGATCACATCGGCCATGGTCAGCCCGAATTGGCCGGCGCGGTTGCGGTCCACTTTAATGTCCAGCGTGGGGTACGCGCCCTCCTGCGCGTACCGAAGATCGCGCAAAAAAGCCAGCGGTTCGAGCGCCGCGCGCACCTTCCGGGCATAGGTGTAATTGTCCTGCAGATTCGGTCCCATTACCGCGACCTCCACCGGCGTGGGCGAGCCGAAGCTCATCACCTGGCTCACAATGTCGCCCGCTTCGAAGGAAATCTGCGTCCCCGGCAGCTCGCGCGCGAAGGCCGCGCGCAGATGCTCACGCAGCGCCTCGCCGCGTAGCGCGTCGGGCTTCAGCGAAATCTGGATGATGGCTTCCTGCGGACCGGCGGTGAACAGGTGGATCAGGTTGACCGGATAACTGGAAGGCTGCACGCCCATGAAGTCGCTGGTGATGGCCACTTTCCCGGCGCCGGCTTCGCGGTTGATGATGTCGAGCGCGTGCAGCACCACGCGCTCCGTCTGTTCAATGCGCATACCCACCGGCGCCCGCAGCCGGATGCGGTAGAACAGCGCATCGCCTTCGGGAAACAGCTCCGATCCCAGCCGCGGCGCCAGAAAATAGAGCAGACCGAAGCAAGCCGCCAGGTACGTCAGGGCCAGCGGCCAGCGCAGTTTCAGGACCATCTTCAGATAGCCGTCGTAGGTGCGGCGCAGCAGGCCGAAGAGTCCTTCGCGCTCTTCGCCGCGGTGCGCTTCGCGCATGATCCACGCGGAGAATACCGGTACCAGGCTGCTGGACAGCAGATACGACGCCACCATGGCGAAGCCCACTGCCAGCGATAGCGGCACGAACAATTGCCGTCCCACGCCCACCATGAGGAATGACGGCACGAAGACCGCCAGAATGCAGAACATGGAGAGCAGCCGCGCCATGGCCGTGCGGCTGCAAGCTTCCACGATGGCGCGCGCCCGCGACACCCCCGGCAGCATGCGCGTGTGGATGTTCTCGATCTCCACCGTGGCTTCATCCACCAGCACCCCGACCGCCAGCGCCAGTCCGCCCAGGGTCATGATGTTCAGCGTCTGACCCGCGATCCACAGCAGCACCACCGCGGCCAGCAGTGCGAACGGAATGTTGGCCACCACAATCAGCGCGCTGCGCCAGTCGCGCAGGAAAATCAGCACCATCAGCCCGGTGAGCGCCGCGCCCAGCAGCCCCTCGGTCACCAGGTTCCGCAGCGAATTGCGCACCACCGGCGACTGGTCGAACTGCAGGCTGACGTCGATATCGTCCGGCACAATCTTGCGGAAGTCGGGCAGCGCCGCCTTCACGCGCGCGATGACGTCCAGCGTGGACGCGTCGGCGCGCTTGGTCACCGGAATATAGACCGTGCGCCGGCCGTTGACATGCGCGTAGGCCGTTACCAGGTCCGTACCGTTCTCGATGGTGGCGATATCGCGCAGGTAGACATTTGTTCCCGAGACCGGCCGGACCGGCGTCGCCAGCAGTTCGGACAAATTGCCGCCCAGCGTCGCATTGGTCCGCGCAATGCGTTCCGTGTCCCCCGTCCACATGTTGCCGGAGGGCGCCACCACGCTCCCGCGGTTGACGGCGGTGATGGCTTCCTCGGGCGAAATACCGTATTGATGCAGCTTGTCGGGATCGAGCGTCACCACGATGGTGCGCTGGCTGCCGCCGAAAGGCGGCGGCGCCGAAACGCCCGGCAGCGTGGCGAATAACGGCCGTACGCGGTTGAGCGCCAGGTCCTGCATTTCCCCCAGCGTGCGCGTCTGGCTGCTGAAAACCAGTTGCCCGACGGCCACGCTGCCGGCGTCGAAGCGCGTAATGAAGGGCTGTACCGTTCCCGTGGGCATGAACGACCGCGCGCGGTTCACGTAGCCCACGGTCTGCGCCATGGCCTGCGCCATGTCCGTGCCCTGGTGAAACACCAGCTTCATGAGCGCCGCGCCCTGAATGCTCTTGCTCTCCACATGGTCGATCCCCGTGATGTAGAGGAAGTGATACTCGTAGTAATAGGTGATGAAGCCTTCCATCTGCTGCGGATCCATGCCGCCATACGGCTGCGCGACATAGATAGCCGGATCGCCCACCTGCGGGAAGATGTCGACCGGCATGCGCTGCACGGCCAGCACCGCGCACAGCGCCACCGCCAGCAGCGCCACCACCACCGTGACGGGACGGCTGAGGGCTCCCAGGACCAATCGCATGCTACTGCCCCACCTCGGCCACGAAAGGCCTTATGTCGCCGCCCGCCGCGGCCACGGCCAGCAATCCGCGCCAGACGCTGAGCCGCGCCAGGGCGTCGTCGATCTCGGCCTGCGCCAGCAGTCGCTGCGCTTCGGCCACCGGATCGATGGCGCCCAGTCCCGACTCGTAGCGGGCCCGGGCTTGTTCCAGCGCCGCCCGCGCCGCGGCAATCTGCGTGGGCGTGTTGGCGGCCACCTGCCGCGCGCCTTCAAGCGACGCCACGGCGCGCGCCCACTGCGCGTGCAGATCAGTCGCAATCTGGCGAGCTTTGGCTTGCTGCGCCCGCACGTTGGCCGCTTGCACCGCCTGGCGAGCCTGAATCGCCGGCTTGTCCAGGGCGGGGAACACCACCGTGAACCCCAGCGCGTAGTCCTGCACGCTGGGCGCGAGACCGTTGAGACCGCCCAGATTCGTGCCGTTCAATTCGGCGCCGGTGCCGCGCGCGTAAGCCGCGCCTTGCAGATAGAAGCGCGGGAAATAACTCCGCTCCAGGGCGTGCAGCCGGGCTTTCTCCTGTTCGATTACCGCCTCCTGCTCCACCGCCAGCGGATTGGCGTCGACCGCCGGCGGCGCTTCCGCCCGTGCGGCGGGAAGCTGTCGCAGCGAAGGCGCCGTTAGCGACACCTTGGCCGCGTCGAGCCCCGTAAATTGCGCCACCGTGACGCGCGCCATCTCCACCGCCTGGTGAGCCTGGATGGCCTGCGTTCGCGCCGCCGCCAGTTCCGCTTCCGCGCGTGACCGATCGGCGCCCGGACGCAGTTCGGCGATCACCAGCGCGGTGGTAGTGCGCACAATCACCGTGGCCCGTTCGACGGCTGCCTGCGCGGCCACCACGGTCTCCTCCGCCGCCGCCAGCGTGAGGAAAGCATCGGCGGTGGTGGCCGCTACTTCGAACTGCGTCCGTTGGCGCGCTGCCTGGGCACGCCGCCTGTCCGCCATGGACGTGTCCACGTTGGCCTGGCGGAGTCCGAAATCGAAGGGCTCCCACGTGGCCAGCACGCCGATGGCGCTGCCCCAGGCCGTCCCCAGATTATTGCTGCCGATGACCGGTCCCGACATCGATGGGATCACGCTCTGCGGCAACAGCAGTCCGAAGACGTTGTTGCGCGTCGCGCGATTGGCCTGCGCCAGCGCGTCGACGCGCGGCAGGTAGGCCGTGCGCGCCAGGTCGATCGATGCCGCCGCGGCCTGGATCTGTTCATCGGTGACCTGGATGGAGGGGTAGTTGTGCAGCGCGCGGTCCACCGCCTGCGACAGGGTCAATGGCTGGGCCTGCAAGGCCGCCGCGGCGGCCAGCGCCAGCACCGCCGGAAAGGTTCTCACGATTCACCTTCGATCAGTTCGCGAAACAGTTCCCGCACCTTCCCGCGGGCGGTGCGCAAAGCCCTGCGTCCCAGCGGTGTAGCCCGATACACCTTGCGCAGCGACTTGCCGTTGCGCTCGGTGGTGGTCCGCAGGTAGCCCTTGTTCTCCAGGCCGTGCAACAGGGGATACAGCGTGCCCGGACTGATCCGGTAGCCATGCCGCGCCAGCTCCTCGGCCATTCCCAGCCCGAAGATGGGCTCTTTCGCCGCATGATGAAGCACGTGAAGGCGGATCAGCCCCGAGTAGAGATCCTGATAATCGAAATTCGTTTTCGACATTCGATACCGACTCACTATACGCAGCGAGTCGGTATCGTGTCAATTCGTGTGCTCAATAGCTGGGCAATCCGGTCTATGGGAGGCTGAAACTCGAAGCGTCGGCGGCGCCCTGGAACCGCGAGCATGAGCGAGCGGCCCGAGCGGCAGATGATTTGTCTAGCGTGCGCGGATCGGCGGTTTTGGGGACTGCGTTCGCCTCGCTCGGGCCGCTCGCTTCGCGCTCGCGGTTCCAGGGCGCCGCCGAAGAGCAGTTTCTGGAGAGTCGGCCGGAGTTCCAAAAATCCCGTGCTCAACCGCCTATTTCCCTCCAACCCCCGCTGCCGCGCCAGTACCCGCCGGCCGTTGATGATTCGGAAACGCCGGCCGATGCGGCTCCGGCACGGGATGCTGCTTCAACTGCTCCAGCGCAATCTGCACCGCTCGCTCCAGTTGCGGATCGTGCCCGTCGCGTACCGCCTTGGGGTCCATCTCCACTTCCACGTCGGGCGGCGTTCCCTTATTCTCCACGTCCCACTGGCCCTCGGGATTGAAGAAGCCGAAGTCCGGCGACGTTACGGTGCCGCCATCCATCAGCGGCGGATACGATCCGATGCCCACCAGCCCGCCCCACGTGCGCTTGCCGACCAGCGTGCCCGTCTGCGTATGGTGGAACATCCACGGCATCATATCGCCGCCCGACCCGGCCATTTCGTTAATGATCATCACCTTCGGTCCCAGAATAGCCGCCGCCGGCGTGCGATAAATAGCGCCGTACCGCGGACTCCACCATCCCTGCAGCGGCCGGTTCAGCACGTTGATCACATAATCGGCCGCCTGCCCGCCGGAATTGAATCGCTCGTCGATCACCGCGCCCTCGCGGTCCACTTGCGAGAAATAATAGCGCGTGAAACTGGTCAGCCCCGCCTGCCCCGTGTCGGGCATGTGGACGTACGCCAGCTTGCCGCCGCTCAACTGGTCCACCTTCTGGCGGTTGCCCTCGATCCACGCCTGGTAGCGCAGCGGCTGTTCATTGGCGACCGGGATCACCGTGATCTCCCGCGCACCCGCGCCCGACGCATCCGCGCCCACGCGCAACACCACCGGTTTGCCGGCGGTATTCTCCAGCAAACTGGAAATGTCTTCTTTGTCCGTGAGTTCGCGCCCGTTGACCGCGAGAACGTAGTCGCCCGCCGCCACGTTCAGCCCCGGAGCGGCCAGCGGACCCTGCACCAGCGGGTTCCAGCTCTCGCCGCTATAGATTTTTCGGATCTTGTAACGGCCTCCCGCCAGCTCATAATCGGCGCCCAGCAATCCGCCGGGAACCGCCGCCGCCGTGGGAATGTGCCCGCCGCCGCCGCGCAGATGGCCCACCGTCATTTCGCTCAGCATGTCGTGGAATATGTAATTCAAGTCGTTGCGCGAACTCAGCGAATCCAGATACTTCTCGTATTCCTTTTCGGAATCGGCCACGTTCACGCCGTGCAGATTGGGATCGTAGAAATAGCTGCGCTCGATGCGCCACACTTCGTGGTACATCTGCTTCCATTCGGCGATCGGGTCGACGTGCACTTCCACGTCGTTCAGGCGCAGCGCGCCTTCGCCGGCTTTCACCGGCGCGTTGGCCGACACGATGACGTATTGCGGGCCGGCTTCCGCTCCGCCGCGTCCCGCTCCACCCCGTCCTCCGGCGCCGCCGCCCATGCGCAGCAGCATCTTCTCGCCGTTGGCGGAGAGATCGAAGAAGCTGACTCCCGTGGACAGCGTCTCCTGCTTGCGGGTCTTGAGGTCGAATTTCGAAAGCGTCGATCCGCCGCCGCCCGCTCCTCCGCCGCGTCCCCCGGCCGCACCGGCCTCCATCAGGTAAAGGACGCCCGCTTTCCCGGCCGTCAGCGATTGATAGGCGCGCGCCGGCAGCGGCAGAGCGATGATGCGGTGCTGCAATCCGGCGAAATCGATGCGCACCGGTTTCGGCGGCGTGTTGGCCGCCGCGCCGCCACCACCACCGCGCCCGCCGCGGCCTCGACCGCCCGCTTCCTCGGATGCCGCCGCGCCGCCTTCTCCCGCCGGCTTCTCCTCATCGCTCTCCGGAGCCATCGGCGACGGAATATTATTCGGCAGCACCGCCAGGTACACGCTGCGCGTCACTTCGTGCTCGTCGCTGGTCATATCCAGGCCGCTCGATGTGGGACCGAAGTTGGTGCTGGCGATGAAATACAGATACTGCCCGTCGCGGTCGAATGCCGGATCGCGGGCGTCGCTCATGCCGTCGGTGACCTGCGTGCTCTTCGCGTCGTCCAAACCATACACGAAAATGGCGTGCTGCCGATTCGGCAGCAGCCGCGCGAAGGCGATCCACTTGGAATCGCCGGACCAGGAAATGTCGCGGCTCAGCTCGATGGAATAATCGGTGTCGATCTTGGTCAGCTTGCCGGAAGCGATTTCCACGTCCCAGATATTCAATTGGTTGTCGTTGAACGCGAGATGCTTGGAATCGGGCGACCATTTGGGGTCAAAGTAGTACGCCGATTTGCCGGCCAGCGGGATCTTGCGCGTCTCGCCTTCGCCGCTCTGCGGCGTGAGGTGCAGCGCATATTCGCCCGACTCATCGGAGAAATAAGCGATCGTCCGTCCGTCGGGCGACCACGCCGGCGTCCGCTCCATCACGCCCGGCGTATTCGTCAGATTCCGCAGGTCGCCCTTTTCCGCCGGCGCCGAGAGAATCTCGCCGTGCGCCTCGAAGACCGCGCGCACCCCGGTGGGCGAAATCCGCGGATCGCGAATCTCCCGCGCAACGTTCTGAAAATGCGGCCGCACCTCCGACAGATCGGCCGCGATGTCGATCGGTACCACGTGCTCCTTCTGCGTCGCCAGATCGTACAGGTGAATCTGTCCGAACTGTTCGTAAATAATGCCGCCAGGTCCCGCGCTCGCCGACATGATGTCCTTGCCGGTATTGTGAATCAGCTCGTCCACTTTTTTGCTCTGCGGGTCGTAGCGATAGAGAGTCATGGGGCCGTTGCGGTCGGAGAGGAAGTAGATCTTGTCGCCGATCCACATGGGGTAGATGTCGTTGGAGTCTGTGCGCGGCACCTTCTGTGTCGACAGGTCCGCGAAATTCACCACCCACAGATAGCTCGCCTCGCCGCCCCGGTACCGTTTCCACGCCACGAAATTGGTGAAGCCGGGAGCGAATTGGCCGCCATCGAGCGGCGCATAGACCATGCGCTTGCCGTCGGGCGAGTACGCGCCCATGCACGCCATCGGCAGCGGCAGCACCTCCGGCAGCCCACCCTCCGTCGAAACCGTGAAGAGCTGCGTGAATCGCGAATAGCTCAGACGATTCGAACGGAACAGGATGCGCTTGCCGTCGGGCGTCCATCCCACCACGCGGTCGGCGTCCGGATGATACGTGATGCGCTTCGGAACGCCGCCGCTCACGGGCACGGTGAAGACATCGGTGTTGCCGTCATACTCTCCCGAGAAGGCGATCGTCTCGCCGTCCGGCGAAAACGTCGCGTCGGTCTCGAAGCCCTGTCCCGAGGTGAGCCGCTGCGCGGCGCCACCCTGCCGGGAGACGGTCCACAGATCGCCCGCGTATGCGAAGACGATCGCGGTCTTATTCATGGACGGCTTCTGCAGCAAGTGCAGCGTGCCGGGTGCGGCGAACGCCGCCGGCAAGCCGGCAGCCAGAATGGCAACAAGAACGTACTTCATCGCGAACCTCCAGGTGCTAGTGGTGTCTGAATGTCGTGCACTGAATATGGCGTGCTGAATAGTGTATCGAAAAGCGGGGCCGGGGTTCACTGGGCGCAAAATTGCAGTAACCCGGCGGACACGCCATGATCTCCGATCTGATCGTTGCCACCCGCGGACTGCGCCGTAGCCCCGCCTTCACACTGGCCGCCATCATCACGCTCTCACTCGGCATCGGCGCCAACACCACCATGTTCTCCGTGGTGAGTTCCGTTCTGCTGCGCCCGCTCCCCGGCTTCGAGACCGATCGCCTGGTGCAGATCTGCGGCTCGGGTCGCGGAGGCTGCTCGTTCCTCGATCCCGAGATCTACCTGCGGCTCCGCGAACGGCTGCATTCCTTCGCCCCGATAGCCGCCAATCAGTACTGCCGCATGAATCTCACCGGGGCAGGGGAGCCGGAACAGCTCGTCGGCCCCTGTTCCACCGCCAACTGGTTCGAGCTGCAGCGCGCGCACGCCATGCTCGGCCGCACCTTTCTTCCCGATGAAGACCGCCATGGCCGCAACCGCGTGGTGGTGCTCGATTACGGATATTGGCAGCGCCGCTTCGGCGCCGACCCCAAGATTGTCGGCAAGACGCTGACGCTCAATGGCGCAGCCTGGGTCGTCGTGGGTGTCATGCCTTCCGAGTTCCGGCCCATCGCGACCACCGGCGCCGTCATCTATACGCCCTACGTGGTGGCCGACAATCCCGATGGACTGAACGTGACAGCTCGACTGAAGCCCGGCGTTTCGCTGCGAACCGTGCAAGCGGAATTGAACGCCATTGCGAGTCAACTGTCCCGCGAGAACCCGGACTGGAAGACGCTCAAGCTCTCCGCTGTCCCGGTGCTGGAGCGGCTAACCGGCCCGCAGCGCCCGCTGCTGCTCGTGCTGCTGGGCGCGGTTTCTTTCGTTCTGTTGATCGCCTGCGTGAATGTCGCCAACCTCCTACTGGCGCGATCCACCGCGCGGCAGCATGAGATCGACATTCGTCTGGCGCTGGGGGCCAGCCGCGGCCGCATCGTGCGCTTCGTGCTGGCCGAGGCGCTTGTCATCTCCGGCGCGGCCGGCGCGGCGGCGGTGGTAATCGCCTACACGGGATTGCGCATTCTCCGCCCGCTGACCACCACCTTGCCGCGCGCCGACGAATTCACCATCGACGCTCGCGTTCTCCTCGGCACCTTGTGTCTCGCCGGCGTGGCAGCGCTCGTCTTCGGCATCCTTCCCGCCGTCCGGTCGGCACAACCCAGCCGAGTGGCGGGGATGCGCTCCCGCGCCACGTCCCGATCGCAGGGAACTCTGGTGGCCGCGGAGGTAGCTCTGGCTTTCGTCCTGTTTGCCGGCGCGGGGCTGCTGATCCGGACGTTCGTCGCCATGCGCACCGCCGATCTTGGCTACGATCCCCATCATGTGCTGACGAATTTCCTGGCCCTCCCGCCTTCCTCCGATGGCAGCCGCGCTGCCGGCGCCGCTCTCTATGCGCGGATGCGCGACAGCGTGTCGGCGCTGCCCGGCGTGCAGGCAGTCGCGACCGCCAGCAGTCTGCCTATGTTTGGCGTTTCCATCTCCATCGACGTACATCCCGAGGGCCAACCGGAACGCCGGCAGCCGCAGGCCGCCTCCATGGACGTGATCAGCGACGACTATTTTCGCGTGATGGCCATTCCGCGGCGCGCCGGCCGCGCCTTCACCCGCGACGATCGCGACGGCTCTCCACCAGTAGTCGTGGTCAGCGAGTCCATTGCCGCCCGCTATTTCGGCGGGAAAGCGATCGGCCGGCGCATCGTCATTCCCGAATTGCTTTTCAACATCGATGGCGGCAAGGATGTCGCGGCGGAGATCGTAGGAGTGGTGGGAAACGTCTGCGTGAACTCCGTGGAGGATTGCCAGGCCGAGCACATCTACCTTCCGGAAGCACAGAATGCCCTGCGCATGGAGCACCTGCTGGTGCGAACCAACGGCGATCCCATGGCGATTGCCCGAGCAGTTCGCCACGCCGCGTACCTGGTAGCGCCGGCCGTTCCCCTGGACGATCCGCAGACCCTTGAGGACCGCACGGCGTATCTGACCGACGGACCGAAGCGCGCCATGTGGCTCTTGGGAGCTTTCGCCGCCCTCGCCCTGTCGCTGGCGGCCGTGGGAATTTATGGCGTATCGGCCTATCTCGCCGCCCAGAAAAGCCACGAAATCGGCATCCGCATGGCTCTCGGCGCCGAGTTCGCTGACATCGCGGGCCTCGTCTATCGCGGCGCAATGTTGCCGTCCGCGGCTGGCCTGGCGGCCGGTATGGGCGCCGCGGTCTGGCTCACCCGTTGGCTCCAATCGCTCGTCCACGGCGTACCCGCGGCAGACCTGAGGACTCTTGCCCTTACCGGCCTGGCGCTGCTGGCGATAGCGGTTCTAGCGGCCACCGGCCCCGCCGTTCGTGCCGCATGGAGCGATCCAGCCAGGGTCCTGCGCCGCGAGTGAGGCGCTCGGCTGCCAGCCGCGTTACTTCAGGCCGGCCGCGTGCAGGTGCTCCGTGTATTTCTTATCTACTCCGCAGATGTGGTCCACCAGCCAGTGTTGCAGGAAGCGCATCACCTCCATGGAGATTACCGCTTTCCCTTTGCGATGCTCCTGCTGCAAGTGCATCACCTGTTTCACCAGCTTGTCGTGTTCCGCTTTATGAGCTGCGAATTCCGGGTACGAATGGACCCGCATCAGCCTCTCTTCGTTCCCAAAGTGGGACACGGTATAGGCAGTCAGGCCGTCGAGGACTTTTCCCATGACGGACTTCCCCCGGCCCTCCAACATGGCCGTGTACAATTCGTTGACCAGTTCGATCAACCTTTGGTGCTCGGTATCGATCCGTGCGATCCCGACGCTGTATTGGCTGCTCCAGGTCACCAGCTTGGTTGCCGTTTCCATAGCCCTATCATCGGCGGCCCTGCCGTAGAACTTTAGGGCTGAGGATCACTTCACCGTATTCTTGTAAACCTTGCCGCCCTTCATCACGAAAACCACGTGCCGCACCGCCGTAATGTCGTCCAGCGGGTTGCCTTCCACCGCCACCAGGTCGGCCTCATGATCCAGCGCTACCGACCCGATGCGGTCGCCCATCCCCAGCGATTGCGCCGCCATCGACGTGGCGCTGACGATGGCGTCCATCGGCGTCTCTCCGCCGTCCCTCACCCGGTAGACGAATTCCTCCGCATTCCGCCCGTGCGCGCCCGACACCGCATCCGTCCCGAAGACGATCTTCACGCCCTTGGCCCGCGCGCGCCGCAGCACCGCCGCCGTCGGCGCCAGCCCCTTCTTCAGCGTATCGATCACTTGCTCGCTGAAACCGAAGCTGCCCGGATCTTCGATGTAATTGTGCAGCACCAGCAGGTTGGGGTCGAAATAGGTGCCGTGCTGCACCATCAGGTCGAGCGTGGCATCCTCCAGGAACGTGCCGTGCTCAATCGACGTGCACCCCGCCAGCACCGCCGCGCGCGCCCCCGCGTCGCCAATGGCATGCACCACGCTGCGCAGGCCCACCGCTTTGGCCTCGCTGCAAACCGCCTGAATCTGCCCGTCCGTCATGCTCTGGCCGCCGCCCGCGCCCAGTCCCAAGGTAGCGAACAGCTTGATGACGTCGGCGCCCTCGTCCTTGGTGCGCCGCACCAGCGCGCGCAGAGCCGCCGCGTCGCCCGCCGTTCCCTGAATCTGCCGCAGCGACGTCAGCACGCGCGGCCCCGGAATCAGGCCCTTGGCGATCTGGTCGCGCACCGTGCCGTCGATCGCCGCGCCTACGCTCTGCACCGTGGTGAAACCGCCTTCGAGCGTCATCCTGGCGTTGGCCGCCGTGTACCGCTGCGCGTCGCCGCCCGGTTCGCGCCCGCTGACATTTTTGTGGTCCGCGTCGAAATGCCAGTTCAGATGGACATGCGTGTCGATCCACCCCGGCATCACCGTGTAGCGGCTCAAATTGTAAGTCGGCTTCAACTTTCCCGGCCCGATCGCCACAATCCGCGATCCGTCGATCACGATCTGGCGATTCTGCAGCACCCCGCCCTTGCCGTCGAGAATCCTCCCGGCGTTGATGACAATCCGCGTCTGCGCCGGCGCCGCCATCACCGCCAGGCAGAACAACCCAAGCCACCGTCTCATGATGTCTCCAGGCTTTTGCCGTGAGCCCGCTGGTACCGGGTCTTTTCCGACCCGTATCGCCAGCGCCACACCGCCGCCCCTACCACCACCAGAAAGCAAACTTCCACCAGTACCTTCTCGCCGTCCAGGAAGTCCGGCGTCTGCCCCTTCAGGTTCTGGTCGATCAGCGTGCCGTGCACGAACATCACCGCCGCCGCGAAATACGCCACGTAGTGCAGCCGTTTCCACGCTACGTGCCCCAACCGCCGCCGCAGGTACGAGGTCACCACCACCAGCGTGAAGGAATAAAACGTCAGCGCCCCCAGGATGTTGTAGAGCCGCTGTCCCGGCGAGCTCAGCGGCAGCAGCACGTCGCCGATGGCGAAATGCGCCGTCTTCGAAAACAGCAGAATGATGGGATGCAGCGCCGCCACCGACAGCGCCAGGTACGCATTCCAGTTGTGGATCTTGTACAGCGGAACCGGCAGCTTGCGATGCGGCCACTGCTTCACGCTGTTGTAATTCACCGAGACCAGCAGCCCCATCAGAATATTCAGCGTAAACAGCACCATGGCCACCAGTCCCACGGTACTGGATATATCGACAGCCGAAAGATCGTCAAACATAATGGATTGGCCGCACGCACCCTCACATCGGCGGCGCCGACTTCATCGCCTTCCTGAGTTGCGCAATGGTCGCTTCCACATCTTCCAGCTTCGACGGGATCCCCCCCGACATCACCTTCGCCTCGCCGTTGGTGATCAGGATATCGTCCTCAATACGCACTCCGATGCCCTTATACTTCTCGAACGCCGGCCGGATTGCCGCCATGAACTTGGCGTTCTCCTCCGTCTTCGGCAAATTGTCGAGCGCATCCAGGCGGAAGTACAGTCCCGGCTCCATGGTGATTGCCATCCCCGGCTGATATTCCCGCAGCCCGCTGCCGCCGCCCGCCGCCGGATCGTGTACGTTCAACCCGATCCCGTGGCTGATCCCATGATTCAGCCAGATGTGGATTTCCCGCGTGTTCTTCGGATCGGTGATCAGTCCCAGCTTGAACAACCCCTCGCCCAGCACCTGGTCGGCCGCATCCGCCACTTCCTTCGGCGTGTGTCCCGGCCGCGCCGCGCCGATCCCCGCCCGCTGCGCCGCCCACACCAGCCGATAAATATCGGCCTGCTCCTTACTATATTTGCCGCTCACCGGAATGGTGCGCGTCACGTCGGCGCTGTAGCCATCGAACTCCGCCGCATCGTCCATCAGCAGCAGGTCGCCGGCCTTCATGCTGTCGCGGTTCGATTCGTAGTGCAGCGTGGTCGCGTTCACTCCCGCCGCCACAATGCAGGGATAGCCCCAGTGCGCATTGCGCCGCAGAAACGTGAATTCGAACTGCGCCTGCATCTCATACTCCGGCGCGCCCGGAACGCTCACCGCGTACACGCGCTGAAACCCCTCCGCCGTGATGTCCACGGCATGCTGCAGCAGTTCGATCTCGCGCGGCGACTTCACCGCCCGCAGCCGGCTGAAGATCGCCCCGGGATCCTTCACCACCACCGGCGGATCGAGCGCCGCCAGCTTCCTACCGATCTCCGCTTCCCTGCGGAATTCCACCGCCGTCGCGCCGCGCCCGCCGCCCATCATCGAAATCGGCGTATCCTGGCCGCCGAACGTCCCGATCTGTTTGGCGAACACCGCATTCACATCCACCGGAATCGCCGGAGGCGGCGCCGATCCGCCCCGTCCTCCTCCTCCTCCGCCG
>Ga0181529_10003802_pt1 | contig 16862 bp, 11 predicted proteins | sample PEATcosm2014_Bin_36_FD_119763 | JGI IMG/M metagenome (GOLD analysis project Ga0181529, IMG submission 119763) | Peatland microbial communities from MTU Mesocosm Facility, Houghton, MI, USA - PEATcosm2014_Bin10_30_metaG | ecosystem: Environmental > Terrestrial > Soil > Wetlands > Peat | place...
GGTTGAACACTGCCCCCTGATTGTTCTTCTCCGTCGAAGGAAAGTGCAAAGTCCAGCGAGCGCCTATGTTGGCGGTCAGACGTCTCGTGAGCTTCCAGTCGTCCTGTGCAAAATACTCTTCGATATGGTCGCGCGGACGAATCTTGCTTTCCTGCAGATCGATCTGGAAGGTATCCACCTGGCCAAGCAGAAAACTGGCAAACGAGTTGCCACTGCCGGTCACTCCCTGCTGATCGGTACCGGTTGTAGTGAATGCAAATGAACCGGTCGGGTTCGGCGGCGAAACCGTGTTGAGTTGATACCAACGCAGGTCCATGCCCACTTTGAGCGCATGACGGCCCCTAGTGAAAACGAGCGTGTCAACAGATTGCCACACACCGGTTTGATACTGAGAGAATGTGCTTGCAGAGGGACCGAGTTGCTGAAATCCCGTGAAGGTAAAGAGCGGCAACGCATTGTTGAAAGCGGCATTGGTAGGGATGCCCGGTATCCCCAGAGCTGCCGAGGCTGTGCTGCTCAGGCTCGTTCCACTAATTCCATTTCCTCTGCGCGTGTAACCAATCCGGAAATCATTCAGCAGATGAGCCAATAGCGTATGCGTCTCATTGAAGACCGCTTGCTGGCCGGCAACACGGGAAAGACCCGCGACGCCTCCAGTTCCAAGCACGGTGCCGCTGATCGCCCCACTGCCGTCAGGCAGAGGTGTCACTGGCTGTTCCACATCGCTGAAGTACGAGTAGCGGCCAAAGGCGCGGTCGTGGCTTCCAACCGCTCCATCCATTCGCAAATCGAACTGATTCTGGTGGTCAGCGTCGTCTGCGGTTCGTGTGTAGTTGTTTGCGGCAGCAGTGAGATTCGTGGGCGTTGGAAAGCGGCCAAGTAATGCGACAGCCGCTGGATCCAGCGGCTTGTTGATCACGTCGTGAGCAAACTCCTGGCGCACATACTTGCCGTTCACCACCGAGGTTGTCGAAGGGTCGAAGATTTTCGACACCCCGGTGAAGATTCCCTGCCGTTCATTGAGCGTCGGAATTGTAGATATTCTGGTGACGCCGATCAGCTGTTTTACGCCTTGGCAGTCGCCAAAGAAGAAGACGCGATCGCGGTGGATTGGTCCACCCAGCGTTGCGCCGTAAAGATTGCGGCGGTACTCCGGCTTTTGCCCGGAGGTGGCAAAGTAGTTGCGCGCGTTCAGATCTTCGTTGCGAAAGAACTCGAAGAGGCTTCCATGAAGCGCGTTCGAGCCGGAGCGGGTGGACACATTGACTACTCCTCCGTTGAAGCGGCCAAACTCCGCCGGGACATTGTTGGACTCAACGGTGAATTCCTGGATGTCGTCGAGGATCGGGAAGAAGGCGACCTGCCCGGGTTCCGGCTGCAACGCTGAGATGCCGTCGTACAGGTATTCGTTCGTGCGGGGCCTGCCGCCGTTGATGCGCGGGAGCAACGTTCCGGGCGGCAGTTCCACGCCTGGAGCCAGCGTGGTCAATTGCACAAAGTTCCGTGTGTTGAGCGGCATGGCCACAACAGCCGGTCCGGAGATATTGGTTTCGATATTGCTGGTAGCCGACTGCAAGAGTGGCAGATCCCCGCTGACCGTGACCGTTTGTTGGTCGGCCCCGATGCTCAGCATGAGGTCGGCGGTCAGAGTCTGACCGGTGCCGACAGTGATCCCGGTGCGCACGAGCCGGCTGAAGTTCGCCGCGACTACATCGATGCGATAGGAGCCGGGAACGAGGTTGACAAATGCATAATCGCCCGTACTCGTAGCGATGGTCGTTTGGCGGAGGTTTGTCGACAACTGGGTCAAGTCTACGCGTGCCTCCGCGACAGCACTCCCCGAGGAGTCGAGAATGCGCCCGGTCAACTCGCCTGCGATCTGCGCGGACGCTGCCGCTCCGCAAGTCAGCAAAAGCGCCAATACTACCCACATTGCTTTACGAAACTTCATTGGAATCTCCATTTTCGCTGCCCACTGCCTCGGGATATTCCGCTTGGGAGTCCGATTGCGAGAAGTCGGCCTGCGCAGGACAGGTTGGCATAAATCGCTGTTCATCTGCATTGACTTGATCCTATCGCTTCTATTCGGTTGTGCCTCGCGGTTCTACACGGTTCGATTCTCCGATTGCATGCAATGGCTGTCCAATACTTTGTGCTCGCATAATTGATAGGCTTGGCCGATCAATCGCCGAAGCGGCATTGCTGCCCGGGCTTTTCCCTGTTGCCCACTTCAATAGAGTTGGCCTGCTTCTGTTGCCGAAGGACGAAATGTCTTCGTTGCCAAAGAGGATTCAAGCGTTCTTTTTCGCAACCGACCAGAGCGCGTTGTGGCCGGCACTCACTTGCCTGGGCCTGTGAAGGCGCTCCGTCGCACCCTGGAGATGGGACCGGAGTATACTTCTCCTTCAGCGCAACAAGTGCATTCAAGACGAGGTAGCGAAATGCCGGAAGCGGATGTTTTCCTGACACCGAGAGAGGCGGCAGCGGCACTTGGCGTAAGCTACGCCACCATCAAGCAGTGGATTCTCAACGACAAGCTCAAAACGACGAAGACGCCGGGCGGCCACCATCGTGTGCCGCAGAGCGCGCTAGCGCCGATGTTGAAGTCTAGCCCCACCAAGGCACGCATTGACTCACGCGAACGATTCCGCACCGTGAGCGGCCGCAACCAGTTGGTTGGCAAGGTCATCGACGTGAAGTTCAGCGGCCTGCTGGCACAAGTTGTATTGGCCATAGGAGATCAACGGATCACTTCCATTATTACGGCCGATGCGGCACGTGAGATGCAATTGCGGAAAGGGCAAACCGCCGCGGCGCTGATGAAATCGACCGAGGTGATGATCGTTCGCGTGTAGCGCAACAAGCGGATGCGAGTGCCGCGTTCCTTTGGAAGACATTTGAGATGGTTCCCGGCTCCTCGATTCCGCGACCCTCCGGATAGATGGCAGACTGATCATCGTGAAGCGCTTCCATTTTGACGGCATCCAAACATTCGAGTTGCCTGCAATGGTGGACCGCCCCCTTCCTCGGCAATCTCCCGCGACGGGCTCTCAAGCGAAACTGACATTGCGCTATCGCCCGGGAACGATTGATTGGTTCCACTTATGGTTGCCGCGACAACAAAGTCAGTTCCGCGCAGAAATCCATAGGGTGTCCCGATTTGACGGGCATTTTGGATCTCGGCGATTTTGTCTACGCTGGTTGGCATGAGAGAGAGCGGCTGGACCGGTGTATTGGACTGGCCTGGGTATGAGGTTTACCGGCGCGAGATCGACGAACGTGCATCTCCAACTCGGAGCCCGTAAATTTCCCGGTAGATTCTGTATCCCGCCGGAGTTTTCCGCTCTTCGATGTTGCCGTTGGGGTCACGAACAGATACAGCCCTCTCGCATCTGCCAACCGGTACGCTTTGTCTTTGGCTTTGGCCTCTCGAATCTCCCTGTCTGTCAGCACAATATCCCCAGCGGGATAGGAGCCAAAACCCGCGTGGATACGGGAGTTGAAGGCATTTTTCATAAAATACCCCCAACTGGAAACCAGAATATCCCCAAAAGTATCCCAAATTTCTTCGGATTCCACAGTACTGCTCTGGACGGCATTGGAGCCAAAGTATTTGATTTTATTGGTTTTTCTAGAGAGATTTGAACTTCTTCGGACAATAGAAAACAAGGTCGTGGTGGGCAGTGAGGGACTTGAACCCCCGACATCCTGCTTGTAAGGCAGGCGCTCTAACCAACTGAGCTAACCGCCCACGCCTGGCGTGAGAGCCATTGCGGCCTTCTGTCATCATATCAGCGCAACGGCGCGGCGGTAAGCCGCGTCTACGGGACGCCAAGCCCGCTCTCGACGAGCTTCCCATGCGGCGTGGCCCGCCAACCACTTTTTCGCGCTCATCTTGTGCAGGGGCGGGAAGACAGAATCCCCACACCACCAGCGGCCCCGGCAAATCGGTCTGCGAAACCGAGCCTAAGCAGCATGTGTCGCGAGCATAGTCCATGCGCAACACGGGAGTTGTCGCACCTATCGTGCATTTTTTACTTTGCTATCAGGAATAAAATCGAAATATCGGCTTTACGCGATGAGTATTTGCGAAAGAGTAAGGATGCGAGACTGTCTGGCAATTTGTCTGCTGGTTTTCGGGGGTATCGGCGCTGGCCGAGCCGAGGAGATTTCTCCGCCCCGCGAACCGGTGGCCATCGCCTACACGGTCCGCACCGGGGAGCAGTTGCAGGGACCGCATGTGGCCACCTATCGGTTGGTCGAATACTCCCAGCAGCGCGGCCGGTGGATCGTGCCCGATTTCGGCGACTACGATTTCGGCCAGGGAGGACAGCGGCTGCTGTTTGCCGGAGCGGGCGCGGAGTTTCGCCCCGCCCGACGCACAACCCTGACGCAGATCGTTTACTTTTCGCAGGCCGTGGGGCCCGGCTCGCATGGCGCGCGCTACCTTTGGGTCTGGCCGGTGCTGGACGTCAATATCACTCCTCGGCTAACGGCAGAGACGGTGGCCTACCCATCCATCCCGCTCAATGGCGCCGCACAGCCCGGATTTGACGTGGATCGCGCCAAGATGGAATACGCTGTACACCGCAAGCTGACGGCAGGAGCGGGCTACAGCGGGTCCATCTGCGGTGGCAGCGCATGGAAGAACAAGCCCTTTCTCACCACCACGGTCACCACCCGCGCCGGCTCCTTCGAGTTCTGGCTGCAACGGATGCCCGGCGGCGGGCAAATCCAGGTACGCTACCAGCTGGTTCGATCGGAGCGGTAAGAGGGCTTGGCCACCCCGCGCCTGTGTTGAAGAGCACACTTTTCACTTGCGCGTCTCTGCTACCATTAGGACGATTGCAGTTCCTGCCGCCCGCGAGGCTGTTTTCCGCCCGCTCGGGCCCAAGCGTTCAGGCTTCAGGCGGCCGGAGTCAACCCATAAGGAGAAACCCAATGCCTCTTGTAACCACACGGCAGCTTCTCGACGAGGCCGCCAAGGGCGGATACGGCGTCGGCGCGTTCAATGTCAACGACATGGAACAGATTCAGGCCATCATGGAAGCCGCGAAGGAAACCAATTCGCCGGTCATCATCCAGGCCAGCCGCGGCGCGCGTAAGTTTGCGCAGGACAACTACCTCTATCACCTGATGTTAGCCGCGGCCGAGCTCTATCCTCAGATTCCCCTGGCCATGCATCTGGATCACGGCAACAGCTTCGAGACCTGCGAGAGCGCCATCAAGCTGGGCTTCACTTCCGTCATGATGGACGGCTCCCTGAAGCCCGACGGCAAGACTCCGGCCACCTTTGAAGAGAACGTCGAAGTCACCAAGAAGGTTGCGGATTACGCGCACGAGCGGGGCATCTCGGTTGAAGGCGAAATCGGCGTTCTGGGCGGCATCGAAGACGGCCACGGCGCAGGCGGTTCCGGCCTGGATCACGTCACCGACCCCGACCAGGCGGTCGAGTTTGCCGAGCGCACCGGCGTGGATTCGCTGGCCATCGCCATCGGCACCAGCCACGGCGCCTACAAGTTCACCAAGAAGCCCGATGGCTCGGTCCTCAAAATGGATCTGCTCATCGCCATCCACAAGCGCCTGCCCAACACCCACCTGGTCATGCACGGTTCCAGCTCGGTCCCCAAGGATCTGCAGGACATCATCAACCAGTACGGTGGCAAGCTGAAGGAGACCTGGGGCGTGCCGGTCGAAGAGATCCAGCTGGGCATCAAGAACGGCGTCCGCAAGATCAACGTGGACACCGACAACCGGTTGGCCATCACCGGCGCGATTCGCAAAGTGTTTGTAGAGAGCCCGGAGAAGTTCGATCCACGCGACTACCTGACCCCCGCCCGCGCGGCCATGCAGAAGGTCGTTGCCCAGCGCATGACCCAGTTCGGTCAGGCAGGACACGCCGGCGACTACACCGCCATCTCCATCGCCGACATGGCCAAGGGCTACGCCAACGGAACCCTGGTCACCAAGCCGCTGATCGCCGCCAAGTAATCTAACTGGCATTTACCGGCATCAGACAAAGGGCCGCTTCGCAAATGCGAAGCGGCCCTTTTTGCCGCTTGGGTATCTTTGCCCGGGGACTACTCTGCATTTCTCACGGACAGATCAATGCTCTGTAGCGCCGTGTATGACAACGCCGACGCAGTCATACACGGCGCTACGAATTCGTTGGCGCGCCTTGTGAGAAATACGGACTACTCCTTGGATTCCCGCACCGTTTGCAGTGAGGCCTTGGGGAAGGCTTGATTCCCGGCCACGGTTGGCTGCGCGTAGTACCCGGTGCGGGTACGAACCTTCAAGCCCGGCTTGTCCACCTGCACCTCGATGCCATGATACTCGTTGGGATGGGCGGCAACGGGAGGCTGGTAAGTGAGAACATAGAATGCCTTGGCGTCGGCTAGGCAGCGGTCGATCAGGCTGGCCAGATCGTTGTTTCCGAACAGCGCCTGCCCCCCCGATTGCGTGGCCAGCACCTGAAGGAACAGGTTGCCGAAATCGGCATGGGCGGGTGCGTCCACGCCCTTGAGGTAGTTCTGATAAAAGAACGATCCGCTCCCCGCGCCGTTGGGATCGATGCTATACAGCGTGATGCGCGCCTCGCGCAACTCGGTGGACATCGAGACGATGTAGTTGAAGAGAGTCTGCTCATCTTTCGGTCCGCCGGTCCAGCCGGCATTGGTGAACACGCGCCAGCCTGGACTCAGCCAAACGAGCAGCTTTCTGCCCGGCGTCTTGCTCACCCGGCGGGCAAGGAAATCCAGGCCGAGCAGCGAGTGCTGTTCCCGCTCCAGCGCCCCCTCCAGGCCTTCCGATCTGCGGATGGCGCGAAGACCCGTCGCATTGGCATTCAGATAGTCGAGCAGCGCCTTTCCGCTGCGTGTGGGCCGGTCCTGAATCTTCATTCCGTTGTCGCTCAGAACGATCAGAGAGGTGGGCAAGGCAAGTTCGTTCCCGTTTTCCGCGAAGAAGCTCGCCAGCCATTGCCGCTCATTGGCCACGCTCAGAAAGCCGGGGTTGATGGCATCGATCAGCACCAGCACCTCGACCGGAGGATCGGTCTTCGCCTTCATGCCATTGGCCGCCTGCACAGACAGCAGGTTCTGTGGCTGCTTGTTGTCGAGCAGCTTGAAGTCTTCCGGCTGCAAGCCGGGCACCGGCATCCCCAGTTTGTCCGTTACCACGACGTCCAGCGTCATCGCCGCGCTGGCGCTGCCGGTTGGCGCGGCGGTGGAGGCCGCGGGAGCTTGTTTCCCTTGCGCTTCGGAATCTGAAGCGGATGTGGCGTGGGAAAGGACTGTCCCCAGCGTTGCAAAGACAAGGCCAAGGAAAATGACTGGAAGAATTCTTCTCTGTCTCATGGAATGTTCCTCGATTTCCAGCTCGTTTTTTCGTACGGTCTCCTGTCCCGCTTTCGCAAGCGAGGGAGGTGGCCGTGTTCAGTGATGGGATTGCGCCGCCGACGCTACGGCTGCGCGTAGTATCCGGCGCGCGTGCGCGCCGTCAGGCCGGGCTTGTTCACTTTCACCTCGATCCCGTGGTACTCGTTGGCATGGGCGGCGGCGGGCGGATTGAACGTCAGCACGTAATAGGCATTGGCGTCGGCGATGCATCGATGCACCATCTGCGCGATGTCGTTGCTGCCTTCAAGCTCAAGTCCGCCCGTTTGCCTGGCAAGCACCTCAAGGACCAGGCTGGCATAATTGACCTCGCGCTCGCTCGACACTCCCTTGTAGACACTGTCTTCCCAATGCTCCCGGATGCCCACGCCCTGCGGGTCGACGCTGTAGAGAGTCATATGCGCCTGACGCAGCGCATCGGAAAGCTCGACAACATGAATGAACTCGTCATGGCGCCATTTATCCGACATTCCCCCTAGCTCGGTACCCAAACTTGCCCATCCCCTGCCGATCCAGACCACCAGTTTTCTCCCCGGCCGCTTGCTCTCTTCGGCGACGATGGCGCGAAGCGCCCGCAACGACAAGTCGCGGCGTTCCGTGTCGATCTCCCACCCGTTCCCTCGGTGCTCGCGCAGGCCCGTTGTGTTCTTGGTCAAGAAATCCATCAGCGCCCTCCCGTCCCGCGTGGGATGGTCCTGGATCGTGAATCCCCTGTCGGAGAGAACAATCAAGGATGTGGGCAGAGGAAGCACTCCGCCGTCTTCTCGAAAGAGACTCGGCAGCGATTGCCGGGCTTTGTCCACCGTGATCACTCCGGTGTTGAGGGCGTCGAGCACCAGGATCAACTCGACCGGAGGATCGGCCTTCGCGACCATGCCGCCGGCCGCTTGAAACGAACTGAGGGTTTGCGGGCTGTTGTTGTCCAGCAGCGTAAAATCGGCGGCTTGCAAGCCGGAAACCGGCGCGCCGGACTTGGCCGCAACCACCACGTCGAGGGTCACTTTGGAGTTGCCGTTCGCGTTTGGGGCCGCGGCGGCCTCGCTTGCAGGCGAAGCTGCATGGGAAAGGCCTGTCCCCATCGCCGCAAACACAAGGCCAAGGAAGATGACTGGAAGAATTCTGCTTTGTCTCATCGCACTTTCCTCATCTGTCGAGTCGTTTTTTCGCGCCTCCTCCCACCCCGCATTCGCACGCGAGTGAGGCGGCCCTGTTCCTTGATGGAATTGCGCAGCTGAGCCTACGGCTGCGCGTAGTATCCGGCGCGCGTGCGCGTTTTCAAGCCCGGCTTTTCGACCTGCACCTCGATGCCGTGATATTCGCCGGGATGGGCGGCAGCAGGTGAGTTGAACGTCAGCACGTAGTAGGCTCTGGCGTCGTCGATGCACTTGGAGACCAAGCCGGCCAGATCGTTGTTGCCAAAGAAGACCTGTCCGCCCGATTGCGTGGCCAGCACGCCCAGAAGCAGGTCGCCATAGTCGGCATCCCTGGGTTTTTCCACTCCCTTGAGAAACTCTTGGTAATACAGTGCGCCCTGCCCTGCCTGCGCCGCTGGCATATGCGAACCGCCGCGGCGTTCCGTCAGGCTCTCCGGGGCCTTCTGCACCACAATCTGCGTCTGGCCCGCTCCCATGGGATCGATGCTGTAGAGCGTGATCCTTGCCTGGCGCAGCCCGGTTGAGAACGCGGCGACCGAGGCGAAGAGTTTCTCCTGGTTCTGCGTTGTATTCCGCACCGTCGCCTGAGAGAAAGCGGGCCACCCGGTGCTCAACCAGATCAGCAGCTTCCTGCCCGGCTTGCGGCTTTCGTAGGCAACGATGTTGTTCAGCGAACGCAGCGAGATTTGCCAGCGCTCCTCGGCACTATAGGCTCCCGAATTCCTTTGGAATGTGGGCAGTCCAGTCGCGCTGTCGTTAAGATAGGCGGCCAAAGCATTGCCGTCCTGGGTAGGCTGGCTCGGCATTTGAGGGCCGGAATCGGTGAGCAGGATCAAGGACGTGGGCAGGGCAAGCTGGCCGCCGTTCTTGCGCAGGTAATCCGAGAGCAGTTTCCGTTCATTGGCAACGGTTGTGAAATCGAGATTGACGGCATCCAGGAGCAGGATGGCCTCAACCGGTGAGCTAGCCGCCGCGTTGCCCCCAGCGGACTGAACGGAGACAAGGCTCTGCGGTTGCTTGTTGTCGAAGAGCTTGAAGTCCCCCGCTTGCAGCCCCTCGGCCGGCGCGCCGGACTTGCCGGTTACCACAACATCGAGCACGATGGCCCGGCTGCCATTGCCGGTGGACGCAGCCCCGGAAGCGGCCTGCGAAAGCCCGGCAATCGGTGCGGCAAGCAGAAGGCCGAACAGGATGATGGGAAGAATCGTTCTCTTGCGCATTGCAGCCTTTCTAGTGATGCGATCCGCTACTGGTCGAACTGGAACTGCCGCCGCTGGACACGCTCGATGTGGAGACACTGGAACCACTCGAAGTAGAGACGCTTGAACTGCCGCTGCTGTGCGAGCCGCCGCTGCTGGAGCCGCCGCTCGATCCGCTGCTATGCGAGCCGCCACTGGAACTGCCCCCGCCACCGGCGCGTGCACCCCCGCTGTAATTGCCGCTGCCGCGTGAACCTCCGCCGCTGAAGCCGCCTCCACCGGTGTAGCTGCCGCCGCGCGACTGGAGATTGCCTCCATGGTTGGTGATGGGCACGCTCACCGTCGCGCTCTTGTTGCCCTGCATCACCTGCCTGGTCATGGTGAAGCTCTGCAACTTGCTGTCGAACTTAAGCGGAATCCCGGCTGCCGCGGCCAGAGCAGTCTTGCCGCCCAGCGCATCCTTCAGTTGGTGCGCCGCAAGGCGGGGCTCCTCCGCTCTGGAAAGCGGCGGCAAATGCGTGCCGCGGAACTCCTTGGGCGGCTCTGCCAGTGCCACGATGGGCCGATCGGATTCGAACTTGACCCGCTCGATGGCCAGCCCATGTTTGTTGTCGATGGCGAAAACTTCTTCCTTGCGGTTGAGCGGAGGCCGCCCTTTCACGTCGTAGGGATGGATGGGGACGAAGGCCACCCTATGGCCGCTTTTGATCCAGCGGACTGGCTCCAGATGGTGCCGCTTGTGGCCCGCTACCCAGACGTAGCGATGGTTCCTGCGAATCCAGCTTCCGGCGTGGCACACCGCCCAGTCGTACGGCAACCGGCTCCCGTACGCCTCCAGGAGTGTGTCAACCACCCTCTCCTTGCCGGTAACCGAATCTCTCATCTCCCGATAGCGGAGGCCCGCCGGAATGCAAGGGAAGAACTCGTCGAACTGGATTGTCCGTATGGCCGTTGGAGAGCCTGCGCTGGCGGCCTTCGCGGAGCGCGGCGAATCGACACCGGCCGACGGCCTGGGCTCGGTTTGCATGTTTCCTGCCTGCTCCCGTTCATTGGGAGCATTGGGCTCCCAGCAGGTTCCATACGGAGCGCAATCGAAAAATGTCCCCTCTCCCTCCATCTCCGCCATGCCGGGGATGGGCGCAGGCAGACCGGAGGCTTTCATTACTCTGGTCATGGCCGCGCTGCGCTCTGCTACACGGCCCGCGACCCACTTGTCCCACTCGGCAAATGCAGTTGGATCGACAGTGCCGGGGACCTCGATTGCCTTGCCCTCGCGCAAGGCAATCGTCTGCCCTGTGGCCACGATGTTCCCCTGCGACAACATGGGCAGATGAAGCTCTCCCTGGCCGCGCGGGGTAATTGTTGTTGCGTCCAAGTAGGCGCCGACGCGGGCGGTGAACTTGTGCGGGTAAATCACAGAGAGGTCGTCGGTAGGCGTCCTCAGGATGAACACCTCGCCCGCGGTAAACGGATGAACATCCAGCGAGACCGTGCCGGACAGCAGCGCGAGCTCCGTAAAGGGAACCCCGCCGGTAGTGTGCAAGTCGTTGAAGGTGAGGACCGAGTTCTCTCCGAGGTAGAGTGTGGAGGCGTTTTCAAACTCGATCTCCGCGCGGCCCGCGCCCGTGGCCAGGCTGAAGCCCGTTTCCAGCGGGATGCCGGCAGCGGCCTTCTCCCAAGTCGCTCCCGCGGTCTTTTCAGCCTCCTGGCCTCTGGAAATGCGCACATCGCCCTCGGCGTAGCTGATGCGGACGATCTGCGCGTACGTCGCATCCGTATGGTATTGGCTTAGCAGAAACATCGCGCCCTGTTTCAGCCTGGGGGAGAAATCGCTATTCAGAATCTCCTGAATCTGCGCCAATCCGCGCGTCTCGTCGGTTTGCAGCAGCGAATTGAGCGCCAGCAGCTTCAGATCGTCGCTATCCATCGCCTTCGGCTGAACCGGCTGACCGGCCTTGGTGCGAATCTCGATCTCCAGCGCACCGCACTCGTCCTTCCAATGGCTGTTGGGATAGTCGCGGTGAAGCCCGGCGCAGGTATCGAGCGCCGATTTGCTCTGCCCTTGCTTGTTTTCCGCATAGGCCTTCCAATAGAGCGCTCCATCTGCGTGGCTGCCCTGCTGCTTGACGACATTGGCAAAGATGGCCGTCGCATCGGCCCAGCGGCCCTGGTTAATGGCACGCACTCCCTCCGCGTATTGGCTGCTATCCGGCGAATCGATCCCGGTCCCGTCGCCCGCCATCGCAAGCGGCGCCATGGCCCCGGAAAAACTCTGCCCTGAAACCAGCTGAGCCCGGCTGGCCACGGTCGTGCAAAGCATAGCGCCAAGCAGCACAGAAGGAAACACTTGCAGGGTTCTCATATTTCGCCTCCTTCGGAGCGGGCGGCCTTGGCCGCTTTCCGTTCGGGGATTCGGGAGCGCAGCACACGCACCTGAAAGAGCAGGCCGTCCGCGCTCATTTCGTTTTGCAGCCGCGTCAGGTCGGCGGCGTCCAGGTTTCCCTGGTGATTGGCCAGATTCGCCAGAACGCGATCCAGGCGATCCAATGCCGTGGCCAAATCCGGATCGTCGATCTTCTTGGCGTCCTGGCGGCAGATGCGATTGGCCGCCAGCAGGCTGCGGGCCTCGTCGCGCAGCGGAGAAACCGTCTCCTCGCTGTCCGCGTCGGCGTGCTTCAACTCCACCAGCAGCCGCTCCGAGCGCTCCAGGTGGTCGCTGAGCACCACCACCACCACGCGCTCCCGCGGCGGAGCAGGCGCCGTCTGTTGGCGCGCCGGCGGCGGCAGATTCTGGACCGCTGTCTGCGACTGCTTGTGCTCCCATTGGCGGCCGGCGAAAAACGCCGCCGCGGCCAGCAGCGCACAGGCGGCCGCATAACTCAATCCCTGCCAGAGATTGATGCGCAGCCAGCTCCGCTTGCGCGTCTCGTAGACCGGCAGCGCGCTTGAGATCGACTGCCAAACCCGCTCCCCATAAGCTGCATCCCTCGCCGGCGGTTCTACGGCCACAAATTCGCCCAGGTCGCTTTCCAAGGCCTTGAAGACCCGCGCGCACTGCCCACACTGCTCCAGATGCTCTCCGGCGGCATCCACGCCCGCGCCCTTGCTGTAATAGTGCTCGATCAGTTCCTCTTCATTCAGATGATTCATATCCTCACCCTTAATGGCGCCAGGCGCATCCGCATCTTGTGCACTGCGCGAAACACCGCTTGTTTTGCCGCATTGGGCGCAATGCCCAGCGCGGCGGCGATCTCCTCGGTCGTGCGGTCTTCCATATGCCGCAGGACGAATGCCGTTCGCTCGGTGGCCGTCAAACTGGACATCGCAGCCTCCTGCAAGGCGCCCAGTTCGCCGCTCAACAGCAGCCGCTCCGGCCCCGCCGCATCGTCGGCCACTTGCACTTGGTCCTGCTCCGGATCGGACGCCTCCGCCACCCGGCGGCTCTCGTCCACTTTGTTTCTGCCGATTCTGTCCAGTGCGCAGCGCACCGCGATCCGGTAAATCCATGTGCCGAAGTTCGAGCGCGACTCAAAGCCCTCCAGCTTGCGGTAGGCGCGCAGAAACGTCTCCTGCACCACTTCTTCGGCGTCGGCCTCGTTGCCGGTGATGCGAAAGGCTACCCGGAAGAGACTCGAAGCATGGCGCGCCACCAGCGCTCCATAAGCCTCTTTGTCTCCTGCGAGAATCGCCCGGATCGCCGCGTGGTCGTTCTGGTCCATGCGAACCATTAGACACCAGCCTCTTGGCCCTGGTTATGAGAGATTGCAGGAAGACTGTTTCGGGCTGGGTCCCAGGCGAGTTCGATCCAGCAAGATGCGGGACGCCCCATCCTTTTCGCGGCTCTTCGAAGAAAAAAGCGAAAAGCTGGGAGAGCACAAATCCAGACGCGCCGCCCTGGAACCGTCAAACCCGGACGAAGATCCCCATCCACAGCGCCTTGCCCCCCGGCACGCCGCGCTGCGCTTCATAGACCGGCTCCAGGCCGCGCTTCTCAAGCTCCGCGCGAAATCCCTGCGGATCGATGAGGGAGAAGTGTGCTTGCAGGCTGCGAATCGAAGCGATCCCGCTGCTGCCCACCGTCTGTTCAACCGCGCTGGGCAGTTGCAGAACCACCGAGAGCGCTCCATCCTCCCCGAGCAGCGTCAGGGCATTGTCCAGGCAGCGGCCGGTCCCCGCGTGCTCGAAGACCAGCGCGGCATGAACCAGGTTCACAGGCGGCAATTGAATCCACTCCTCCGCCAGATCGACCGCATGAAGCTCCAGGCCAGCCAGGTTCGGGTAGCGCAGCCGCACTTGCTCGAGGTACGCGGGGTTGATGTCCAGGGCGAGGATGCGGCTGGTCAAGGAGCTATCGATGCGCTCCACTCCGTTGCCCCCGGCAACGCCCAGAATGGCCACCGAAGCAGGGCGGCGCACGGCCAGAGCCTCGGCAAAGAGCGAAGAGAGCGCTTGCAGTTGGCTCACTTCAGGCGCGGCCATGTGCCTTTCGTAGTCGGCCAGAGGAATCGCGAGCCAGGGGTTGGACATGGATCGATGGTAGTGAATCGAGCGCCGGGAAGCAACGAAACGCGCCGCCACCAGAACGGAGTGAAACCGAGGCGGCGCTCAGCCGATGAATACTCGAGGGGAAGCTCCATGGCGGCGGTGGCGGAAGCAGTCAACAATTTGGAAGACTCCAAAAAACCAGGGACGGGCGGTCTCCACTCCGTTGTGCGCCGGCCCATTCTGGACCTGAAGAACCGGGTTCATGCCTTCAAACTGGTGTTCCGCGGGGAATCGGAGACGAGCGGGCAGGACAACCGGTCGATGCTGGAGACCGCGGCAATCCTGAAGCTGGACAAGCCCTCGGAGTTCCAGAAGCTCACCGGCGAATTGATGGCTTTTGTCAGCTGTCCCTGGCACGCGCTCAACGAGCGGCTTGCCCAGACGCTGCCGCCCACGCTGACAGTGCTGGAGATAGAGCCGCCCCCGGAACTGTCGCCCGAGGCAATTGCCGCATGCCAGCGCCTGAAGGCCCTGGGGTTCCGTTTCGCCTTGGATGACAGTTTCAGCGAGCCGGTGGCTGAGCCGCTCTGTCAGTTGGCGGACTATGTCAAGGTGGATATCGGCCGCTCCGGCCTGGAGGAGCGAAAGGACCTATTCGAGCGGCTGCGCGGCAAGCAGATTACGATGCTGGCCAAGAATGTCGAGACACAGAAAGAGTACCTGCAAGCCCGGGAAGAGGGCTTTACGCTCTTTGAGGGGTATTACTTCTGCCAGGCAGTGGCGAAAAGGGACCGCAGGCCGCCCGCCAACCAGGTCTTGCGAATCCAGATTCTGCAGGCGCTGCAACACAACCCGCTGAAGCTGCGAGAGCTCAGTGAACTTGTGAGGCGCGATGGCCCCCTGGCATTCCAGTTGCTAAGGCTGGTCAATTCGCCGCTTTACGCGATGCGTCAGGTGGTGAAGTCGATTGAGGGGGCGCTGCTGGCGGTGGGCGACGATGCTTTTCGCCGCATCGCCACCATGGCCATCGCCAGAGAATTCAACGGCGACCAGCCGGCCGAGCTGTTGTGCATGGCAGTGATGCGGGCGCGATTCTGCGAGGTGGCCGGTACGCAGCTCGGATTGGACGTCTTTGGGCAGTATCTGCTTGGCCTGCTGAGCCTGTTGCCCGCCATGCTGGGCCAATCGATGAGCGAGGTTGTGCCCTCGCTGCCGCTCAGCCCTGAGATTCGCGATGCGCTCCTGGAAACCGCAAACCGCGAGCGCGCGCTGCTGGGATGGCTGGAACACTTCGAGTGCGGCGACTGGGCCGGGTGCGATGCGGCAGCAGAAGCCGACGGCTTGGATCAGGACGAGCTGGCGAAGGTCTATCGCTATGCCATTGCGTGGACGGAGTCTGCGCTGTTTTCGGCCGATTAGGGGGGGGACCCATCTCTCTCCGGCGTCACTGTAGCGGACCCAGAGTCGAAGCATCCCGAAACCGCGGCATTCAAGTCGACGCGCCCCCCACGGAGCGGCGACCGTGCACAGAACTCAACAGGCCACAGGGACTCTGGTTTCGCTCTAGTCCGCCGGCGTGGCGGCAGGCACGCGCGCCGGACCGGCGGTTCCCTGTTCCCTATTCCCTATTCCCTGCTCCTGGTCCTTGTATTGCAATTGGTAGAGCTTCCAGTAGAGCCCGTGCTGGGCCAGCAGTTGCTGGTGGGTGCCCGACTCGCGCAACTGGCCCTTGTGCATCACCAGAATCGTGTCCGCCCGCTGCACGGTGGAGAGGCGATGGGCAATCAAGACACTGGTCCGGCCCTCGACCATGCGGTCCAGCGCGCCGCGAATGCGCAGCTCGGTGTCGGTGTCTACGCTCGACGTGGCCTCGTCGAGGATGAGAATCCTAGGATTGTAGGCCAGCGCGCGGGCAAAATTGATGAGTTGCTTCTGCCCCGTGGAGAGCGAGTTGCCGCGCTCGCGCACCGGTTCGTCGAAGCCGTTGGGCAGGCTCTCGATGAAGTCCAGCACGTTCACGTCGTGGGCTGCCTGGCGCATCGCGCCGTCGCCGATCTCCTCGTTGCCCATGCGAATGTTGCCCGCCAGCGTTCCGGTGAAGAGGAACGGGTCCTGTAAGACCACCGCGAAGTGCTGGCGGAGTTCGGTCAGGTCCTGATCGCGCAGATCCACCCCATCCACCAGGATTTGCCCGGCGGTCACGTCGTAGAAGCGCATCATCAGGCTGGTCAGCGTGGTCTTGCCCGCTCCGGTGTGGCCCACAATGGCCACCGTCTGTCCCGGCTCAATGGTGAAGGAGACATCCTTCAATATCCATTCAACGCCGTCGAGGGCGGCAAGCGCGCCCGCGTTTGGCGTTCTTCCCGCGGATTGAACGGCTGCCTGCTGCTTGGCGGACAGTGTCTGGTAAGTGAACCAGACATGGCGCAGCTCGATGCGGTTGGACCCATCGCCGCGGATGGGATTCTCAGGATTGACGATCTCCGGCGGGGTGTCGAGCAGCTTGAAGATGCGCTCGCAGGCCGCCATGGCCGCTTGCAGAATGTTGTACTTGTCGCTTAGGTCCTGGATGGGCCGCCAGAAGCGCTGCGAGTACTGGATGAACATGGCCAGCACGCCAATGGTGA
>Ga0181529_10003806_pt1 | contig 16853 bp, 10 predicted proteins | sample PEATcosm2014_Bin_36_FD_119763 | JGI IMG/M metagenome (GOLD analysis project Ga0181529, IMG submission 119763) | Peatland microbial communities from MTU Mesocosm Facility, Houghton, MI, USA - PEATcosm2014_Bin10_30_metaG | ecosystem: Environmental > Terrestrial > Soil > Wetlands > Peat | place...
CATCCATCAACGCAGACAACAATCGGTACTTCGCTTCAATCTGCTCGGCTCCAGCCTGATTCTGCATAACCCATTAGATATGCTGCTGATAATATAGTCAACTTATTTTGACGCGCTTCCTTACCGTTTCAGCAGTTCTTCGCCCACAAGGAATCCATTGATCCCGTTATCGAGAGAGCTGTCCTGATCCGCTGCCGCCCAGCCTCTGTTCCAGATGATGTAGCCGCCGGGCAGCGTCAGCGTCTTCAGGCGATTGCCGATCGCGCCCAGCGCCGCGGTCTGCCAGGCGTAATACGCAACATCGTAAGTTCCCGCGTAACCCGCCGCCTTCTGCGGGTCGCGCAGATCGGCGATCGCCGTTCCAGCATAGGCGATCGCGATCGAGAGAGCGCTACCCTTCAGGCGGTCCATGTTCATCTTGCAGTTGTAGAGAATGCCGTCCGGCGAATCCTGGTCGGCTTTCCCTTCATCCTTCGCGGTGGCCTGGTTTCCATTACCAAAGCTCAACATCACGCCATTGTGGTCATTTTCTTTGCCAAAGGCCGCTGAGGCGCGCTCGATCCGTGCTCCCAGCGCATTGCCGGCACCGAAGACAGCGGCCACTTTATGCGCCTCGGCAACGGGATCGGTAACCGCGGCATCGGTCAGCGTCTCACCCTTGGTCACCGCGGCGCTCTTCGAGTAGTCGATCTCCTGCGTGGAGACATCTGAAACCGATTGCAGCACAAGACGTGCGCTGTAGGCATTCAAGTTGCCGAAGCCGCCGATGCTCACAATCTTTCCGGCCTTGTCGATCTGCAAACTGGTCGCTGCTCCATCCAGCCTGCCCACCAGGGTCGCCGTCACCGTGTAGCGGCCGCAGCCAATGCACATCCCATCGCCCTTGAAGGGGCTGGAGAGCGCGGAATCGAACTGCTTGAAGTCCTTGCTCTTGTCGAGCGTCACCGCCGCACGCTGCTCGGGCGCGGCGACCGTCCCGGCATAGTTCTTGGCGGGCTGCAATTCGAGCACCAGCGCCGGACCCGACTTGGCCTTGGTTCCCTCAGGATAGGCAAGCCAGATGTCGTTCACCTTCTGGCCGCAACCGGCGCCCTTGACCACGAACTGGTCGAAGCCTGCCTCGACCGTGCCTTTGATGCGGACGATCTTGCCGTTGAACGACTGCGGAGCTTTGAGAATGTCGCAAACGGTTGTATCGACCGCCTGAGCATGCAGGCAGCAGGAAAATGCGAAGACAGAGATGGATGCGAAAAGACGTTTCATGCGAAATCTCTCCAGGTGACGCGATAGCCCGCCTTAGCAGCGAATCGACACTTCTTTGCCGCTGAAATGGGAAGGTTCAGGCTATCACATTGGTGTAGTTTCCGAATAGCCGACGTCCGGAGCTCGGAGGTACGATGAAATCCGGCTGAAATTCTCCCCTGGAGATGACACTCAGCGGCGAAGAGCTGGTCAGGGGGACGCAATGAAGATTCTTCGTTCCGTGAATCGCAGGGACTCTGGTACGGAGTCTATCGGATTCTATGCCCTCCTGAGGCCCAACAAATGGTTCGCAGCCTCGCGCCTGCCGGGTAGCTTCCACTATCTCAATAGCCGATCCAAGAGTGTTGTGCTGGCACATGCGCCGGGGCAAAGTGTACCCAACCAAGCCGACAGTAAAGAGACGACCATACTATTGCAGACCATGAAACCGAGCACGCAAGATCACCAACTGGTGTGGTCAGCGTTAATCTTTTTGGGAGCAATTGCGATTACATTGCTTCTGCTCTGGTGGATTATGCTCGGCGCACCTCCGAATAATTACTGACCGTCCCATCCGTCGATTGTGGAATACAGATACTCGGGGATTCCGCTTCGCCCTCAGTAGCAATCGCCCCATGCTTGAGATCGCAGGCGAGCCACCGGCCAGACGTACAAGATCCGGATCGCAGACAGCTTGGGAAAGCGCCTGAGACGAATTCCCGACAAAGGGAAGAGTCCCCGACGATGCAACCATAACCTGAATTCTGTCCTCACGATGCATTTTCTTTGGTGGCCGATCCATGTTGCCCGGATACAATTTGTCCCTGAAGGCTACCGATCACTTGGAGGTTCAAATCGATGCTTCGAAAGGTGCGATTGTTTTGTCTGATGCTTCTTCCATGCACGCAACTGGTAGCACAAGGTGTTGCTGTTCCGGGCGATCCGTGCAAGCCGGCAAGTGCGCGAACGCAAGAGATTGGGTGCTGGATCCTGGCTGACAATCCCGTTGGTCAACTCACAAAGCCACAAGTGTTCTGGCATCTCGATGCGTATCCAACACGCCTCGCGGCGCAAGCAGATAAGGGCCCGAGAGGCACGGTTATCGAGTCGTTTGGCAAAGTGTGGTTGATGACCATCGAGGACGAGAACTGGAGATCGGCTCACGGTAATCGCGTTGCCGAAATTGGGCCGCTTCCGATCGTTGCAGGGGAAAAGTACTCGGCGCAGTTTATGGAAGCGGACTTCACGCCCGGAATGACTGCGCCCTCACACGTCCACTCTGGCCCCGAGGCCTGGTACGCGGTGGGCGGCGAAACCTGCCTGGAGACCTCCGATGGCCGCATGCAGATCAGCCGGGCAGGGGGCCCAGCGGTCATCGTTCCGATGGGATTATCGATGCACCTTACCGCGATCGGCACCGAGCGTCGTCGTTCTATCGTGATCATCCTCCATCAGTCCTCGCAGCCTCCGACCACCATGGTCCATGATTGGATACCAAAGGGATTGTGTAAGGCCAATAACTGATTAGACGCGTATGCAGCGCAGGCTCGGTAGCCGCATCGTCCAAATTGTAGGCTAGAGCACTTTTGGGAATTGAGCAGACCGAAATTCCGTGGGTATCCCTCCCATTCCGCAGAAAAACGCGGAATGGATGGGGCACGGAAGTCCACAGTAAACCCGAAAATGCTCTCCGGTTTTGTCGCCGGCTAACTGGAAGCTGCACCAGTACTTAAAATGAGGGCGCGGAAGAATCCGCGCCCTCTGGCCGAAGGGGAGATTTGGCTTTAGAAGCGCACCGAGAGCGTGCCGACCAGTGTCCGGGGTGAGCCGACTTGCAGCGTGTTGTTGTTGACCGAGAGCGGATCGCTGCCGGAGAAGCCGTTGGTCCCAATCGAGGCGTAGTAGGCCGAGTTCATAAGGTTGTAGACATTGATCTGGGCCTTCAATTCCTTGAAGGCTCCCAGTTCTTCGCGCTTGTAGCCGGCGCCGAACTCGGCCAGGAAGCGGCCACCGACGGCGCCATCATTGGTGTAGGTGAAGTAGCGCGTCGACATGTAATCGGCGCCAAGATTGGCGAAGGCTCCGGACTTCGTCCAATCGAGCGATGTCTTGTAGAGCCCTTCCGGCGTGTCCACCATGATCTTGCCCTTGATGGACATGCAATTGCCGCTGGCATCGTTGTACAAGCAGGACCCATCGGCCGTGACGACGTTGCTGTCGAAGGTGGACTTGTTCCAGGTGGCGCCGTTGTAGAGCGTAAACATGGAGGCCAGGCGCAGCGTCACCGCACCGTCGATGCCGTTGGTTGTAACTCCGCCGACGTTGTTGAGCAGCGAAGGATTGCCTTGAATGCCCTTGCCGTTGGCGAAGGCCAGCAGGCGGTTCGAGAAGTTGACGTGGAAGTAACTCGCCTGTGCCGAATAGAGCTTGGAGGATGATCTGAAGCCTGCTTCCTCGGTCCAGGAGGTCTCAGGCTTGAGCGTTGTCTTGAGCGTGTCAAAGCCGGCCTGCGTGGTGCCCCAGGGCGAGTTGCCGAATCCATAGCCGCCGGGCTGATAGGAGCGAACGTTGTAGGCTGCATCGCCGAAGATCTCGTTGTTCTTGTCGATCTTATAGTTGGCGCCGAATTGGGGCAGGAAGGGCTTGCCGGACATCAGAGAGCCCTGCGCATACTTGCCCGGTGTGTAGGCGATGGAAGAGGCCGCCAAAGCCGGGTTGAGAAAGATGGGGGGATTGGAGAGGAATGAAGCCGATAACTCCCCGTCGGTGGTTGTCTCCTCGGTCTTGAAGCCGGCGGCCAGAGTCAACTTATCGTTGAGCCTGTACATATCCTGCAGGTGAACGTCGTAGACGGTCGAGTTAAAGACGTACTCCCATTGCGTGAAGAACGGATGGGTCGGGAAGTCATAGAGCGAGTGAACCGCGCTGGCTGCGGTGGTTCCATAGTAACGGCGGGCTAGATTCCACCGTTCGCCTTCGAACCAGAAGCCGCCCTCAAGCTTATTGCGGCCGGTCTCATAGGCCAGCGATGTGAGAACGCCGCCGCGCGAGATGCCGTATTCCGAGGTTCGTTCAGAGATGGGCGAGACGGCATTTGGCGCAACAGCGTAGATGTTGTCGAACGTAGGTGTGTAAGGCGTAAACCAAAGGCCGCGTCCGTCGTTGCGATGTCCGTAGGCTGTCGTCTTCCAGGTAAGGTGATCGGTGAGAGCCTGTTTGTAGCTGATGCCGCCGAGCACGTCCTTGCGAAGTCCCGCGCCGCCATAGTAGCCGGCATCGCACGGGTCTTCATTCGAGGCCAGAAGGTTCACGGGCGATGGATAGTTGACGCCGGGGACGCTATCGCAGGCCTCCGCGGCCTGAATAGATTGTGCCCAGTTTCCATAGTTATCCCAGTTATAGCCGAGCTTCTGAACCCAGATCTTGTTCACGTCCTGGTAATCGACCTCGCGCCTGTCTGAAAGATCGGCAAAGACCGAGAGCACCCCCTTGGTGCCGACATAGTGAACGAGCTTGCCGTTGAGCTGCCAGTAATTCTGTCCGATGTCGCCGTGGCCTCTCCACTTATCGGACAGGTTGTAAGTTCCGGTGAGATAGAACTTGGTGTGGTTGGGAAGCAAGCCGCTCTCGAAGCGGGCAAAAGTGCGATAGGCGTTGAAGCTGCCGATGGCCTGATTCAATTGAACGGCGCGCGTGTCGGAGGGGTCGGCGGAGTAGAACTGGAGCGTGCCGCCCAGATTGCTGGTCGAAGCGGTCTCCAAAGCGCCCGTGCCCTGCGAGAGCACGATGCGGCCAACGTTTTCATCCGTGATGGCGCGGCTGATGTGCAACCCATTCCAGTTGCCATAGGACATATCCCCCAAGGGGATATCGTCGAGCGTAAAACCGAGCTGGTTCTGATTGAAGCCGCGCACCGAGATGCGGACCGCCCACTCATAAGAGCCGTATGGATCGGCGGCCTGGAAGTTGACGCTGGGAAGCTGCGCGATGCTCTTGATAGGGCTGGTTCCGGGCGCCTCCTCGATCAGCGCCGGGCTTTGCAACTCCTGCTCAACGCGAAACTCGCCAGGTGCGGTAACCACGACGGTTTCTGTGGTGGTGATCTTCGGCTCGGGCGCCGGCGTTGCCTCCGCTGGAGTCTCGGTGGATGGACCCTGAGCCGCAGCAACCGCCGCGCCAAAGAGGACAACCAACGCTAGATGGGAAGAGAAATGGCCTCGAATCATGGATTCACCTTTCATTCGATACACAGCCGCGCATTGCGCGCGATGTGCGGGTGATGGGATGCGCAATGTCTTTAGCGGCAGAGGCTCCCGGTCCCCGCCTGGCATGGATTTGCCAGGGTCGGGCACAAGATATAGATGGGCACTCGGGGTGTCAGGCCACCGGGTGAGAGCCGGTTAATGCTTGATAAAGATTCTGAGCGGAAAATAAGAAAGGACTGTGAGATGCCAATGAATTATTGGCAAATTCGGATTATTTCGCTCTGACTAAATCGAAGTAAGGAAGGCCGATCATCGAGGAATAGAGGCAGCCCGCAAGGAAGGCGGGCTGCCTGTCACTTTAGTTTGCAGGCTTCTGGCTTGCGATCCATGCATCGATGCGGTCGCTCAGTAGATCGAGAGGCAGGGCGCCGGAGTCGAGCACCTGATCGTGGAAGGCGCGCAGATCAAACTTGTCGCCGAGAGCTCGTTTGGCACGGTCGCGCAGTTCGAGGATTTTGAGCTGACCGATCTTGTAGGCGAGGGCCTGACTGGGCCAAGCAACGTAACGGTCCACCTCGGCCTGGATGCTGGTTTCGTCGATGGCCGAGTGGTCATGGAAGTAATCGACCATTTGCTGGCGGGTCCAGTGTTGGGAGTGGACGCCGGTGTCGACGACCAGGCGGATGGCGCGCCAGATGTCGGCCTCGACGCGGCCGTAATCCGAATAGGGGTCTTGATAGAAACCGACTTCTTTGCCCAGACGCTCGGAGTAGAGCCCCCAGCCCTCAGTGTAGGCAGTGTACTGGTCGTATTTGCGGAAGGTCGGGATGCCGTCGAGTTCGTGGGCGATGGAGATCTGCAGGTGATGGCCGGGAAGGCCTTCGTGATAGGCGATCACCTCGACGGAGTAGAGGTTGCGCTCGGTGGCGTTATAGGTATCGATGCGCAGGCGGCCCGGACGGCTGCCATCGGGCGCGCCCGGTTCGTAATAGGCGGGCGCGGAGGTCTTCTCGAGGTAGTCGGGAACGGCGGCGACCTCGAAAGGCGCCTTGGGAAGACGGCCGAAGAGCTGTGGCAGCTTGGCCTGCATGGGCGTTAGATAGCCGCGATAGGCTGCCAGCAGCTCTTCCGGCGAGGTTGGATGCAGCTTGGGATTGGTCTTGAGGCTGGCGCGAAAACTTTTCAGGTCGGCGAATCCGAGCTTCTGCGCGATGACCAGCATTTCGGCTTCGTCGCGCTTGACCTCGTCGAGGCCGATCTGGTGAATCTGGTCGGCGGTGAGATTGGTGGTGGTGGTGCGGCGAATGAGGAACTGATAGTACTTCGCTCCGTCGGGCAGGGCGGAGATGCCGGGTTCTTCACGGCCGGCGGGAATGTAACTCACCTCAAGGAAGCGTGCAAAACGCAGATAGGCGGGCAGCACTTCTTTGCGGATGACATCGAGCATCTCGGTCTTGATTCGTTCCTGATCGGCGGGCTTGATGGAGGCGGGAAAGCTCTTAAGCGGCGTGGCGAGCGGCGAGTCTTCAGGCTTCTGGCTGGCGAGTTCCTTTGCCTGATCCAAAGCTTTGCTCAAGAGATAGCGAGGCGGCACGCGATGGTCATCCATGCCGATGGAAATGTTGGTCGTCACCTGGTCGAAGGCGTTGGGAATGGCGTGCAGGCGGGCGATCCAGTCGTCGTAGTCCTTGACCGTGGTAAAGCTTAGTTCCGCCACGAGCCTGGGGTAGGCGGTTTGGATGCCGCTCATCTGATTGATGGGCATCTCCCACTCCTTGAACCCGGCGGCCTCCTGGTCCTCGGCAAAGTGGCGCATGAGCAGGTCGCGGCTGGTCTTTTCCTGGTCGGTGAAGCCGGCCGGATCGATGGCGGCCAGTTGGGTGAGGAAGTTCTCTTCGCGGGCCAGCGCGTCGTTGACGGCCTTTGCCGAGTAGTCATCGATCTGGTCGTTATAGCGCTTGTCGCCCAGCGAAGATGCGAGCTCGGGATCATGCTTGAGCTGGTCTTGCCAGTAATCCTCGAAGAGGGCGCTTAGGGCTTTGCGGTTTGCCTCGATGGAGGCGGTGGTTGCGGCGGGGTTGGCCGGGCTCTGCGCCGAGAGCACGGGGAGCAAGGCAAGCAGCAGAGGAACGGCAAGAGCAGAAGCCGGGGGAAGAAGACTTTTCATTGGAGTTGAACCTCGGAATCGAATATCGCCTTCCTAGTTGAGTTTAGAGCAAGGGTGGGGGTCAGAGATCAAGAGGGAGATAGACTCGAAGGGCTTGAGGCGCGAGAAACTGGCCTTGGTGACCGGTTGATCGCTCGGAACGGTGCGAATGGGATAAGCTACAGCCATGCCAAGCCTTCGCCAGGGATCCATCCATTTGTTTCGCGTCGCGGGGATCGATTTGTATCTGCATTGGTCGTGGTTTCTCGTGGCGGCCTATGAAATCCAGTACTGGCAGGGCCGGTACTCCTCTGTTGTTTGGAGCGTCTTGGAGTATCTGGCGCTGTTCGCGATTGTGCTGCTGCATGAGTTCGGGCACGCGCTGGCCTGCCGGCAAACGGGGGGGACGGCCAACCGCATCCTGCTTTGGCCCTTTGGTGGGGTGGCGTATGTGAACCCGCCGCAACGGCCGGGCGCAACGCTGTGGAGTATCGTGGCGGGACCGCTGGTGAACGTGGCGCTGTTGCCCGTGCTTTACGCGGCGATGGTCATGGGGCAATCGCAGGGCTGGGAGCGCACGATGCCCGATGCCTACGCGCTGCTGGGGTGGGTTTCGTGGATCAACCTGCGGCTTCTGCTTTTCAATATTCTGCCCATTTATCCGTTGGACGGCGGGCAGATACTCCGCTCGCTGCTTTGGTTTCCGCTGGGACGTGCCCGTAGCCTGATGGTGGCGACGGTGCTGGGCTTGCTGGGGATTGTCGGGTTCTTCTGCCTCGCCGTGTATTTGCATTCAATCTGGATTGGGGCGATTTCTGTCTTCCTGCTCATGAACTGCTGGAACGGATTGAAGCACGCGCAGGGATTGTTGAAGATTGCCCGGCTGCCGCGGCGGCCTGGGTTTGCCTGCCCGAGCTGCCGGACGGCGCCACCGCTGGGAGCTTATTGGCATTGCGGACAGTGCCGGCAGCCATTCGACACTTTCGAGACCCGGGGCGCTTGTCCGCATTGCGGGGCGCAGTATGCCAAGACGATGTGCCTTGATTGCGGTGAGCAGCGGCCCATGAGCGAGTGGGTTGTTGGCGCATATGCAGGGACTGGTGTGGTGAATGGCGGGATGCCGGCGAAGTAGGTTGGTCTCCGGGTTCAAAGCCTTAAGGATAGGTGCAGCGAGTTAGCCTCCGCTGCGCGGAGATGGCGAGTGTGCAAGTTAGCCGGGAGATTTGCGGCCCGAGTTTCTTCCTTCTCTGAATGTGTATAGCTCTCGGGCGACCAGACAAAAACTGATTGGCCGTGTTGTGACGACGCGCGATGAGGTCCATGCATTCCAGCGGGGCGCGCCGCTCAGTGGGACAGGATGTTTTCGTTGCCCAGAATGCGGTAGAGGGTGGAACGGCTGATGCCGAGTTGGCGGGCGGCGCGGAGCTTGTTGCCGCGGTTCAGATCGAGAACATACTGCACGTGATGCTGAATGACCGCATCAAGATCGAGGCTGCCAGTTTGGATCGTCGACGGCGTCTCCAGGGATGGCTCCAGGCCCGTGGGCAGGGCGAGGTCGTCGGGACGGATGACGCCGTTGACGGCTTCGAGGAGAGCCGTTTCCAGCACGGCAGCCAATTCGCGGACGTTGCCCGGCCAGTTGTGCTGCAAGAGGCGGGCCAGTGTGCCGGGGCCAAAGATGACGGGGCGTTGCTGATAGAGAGCGCAGATGCGCTCAAGCAGCGACTGGGCGAGCACGGTGATGTCTTCCCGGCGCTGGCGCAGCGGGGGAATGGAAAAGCGGACGGCGGTGAGACGGAAGGCTAGGTCCGGCAGCAACAGGCCCTGCGCGGCCATCTGGCGCAGTGAAGTTTGAGAAGAGGCCAGCATGACGAAGCGGCCTGGCGGGCGGTCCTGGAGGGCCTTGAGCACGCCTAAGAGCAGACCCTGGCCCGGAGGCGCAAGCAGGTCGACACGATCCAGATAGGTGCAGCCAGCGAGGGTAGCCGGGTCGGCGTCGGTTACCAGCCATTCGCGGGCGTCGCGGCGCTCAAAGCTGCCGCCGGAGAGCGGAGATCGGCCGAAGAGATAGCGGGCCAGAGTGTGCTTGCCTGCGCCATGCTCGCCTTCGATGGTTGCTACCTGCACATGCGGCGCGGCCATCTCAGCCTGCATCAATAGCTTCCGCCACGCGGCGCTGACTCCGACGGGCTGCGCTTCAGCTGGGGATCCCACTTCCACGAGAGTCAGGCCTGAGACGGGAGGCTGGGGCAGGGGTTGGTGCAGAGCGGAGCTGTGAATGGCTCTCAACGTGCCTCGCCTCCATGGCCCAAAATGCTATTCCAAGGCCGACAGAGGTTTCATCGGCGAAGGCGGAAAAAACATGAACCGGAAAGAGTGTGTCTTTCCGGTTCTGGAGGGCTGGAGATTTGGATTTGTTCTCGCGGTATGGATGGCCTCAGCGGAAGCGCTTGGAGGGTTCGTCGGAGTAAATCTGCCCGTCGCGAATATGCACCACGCGATGGGCATACTCGGCGATGTCCGGCTCGTGGGTGACGAGCACGATGGTATTGCCACCGGCGTGGAGGGTATCGAAGAGCGCCATGATCTCGACACCCGTCTTGGAATCGAGATTGCCGGTGGGCTCGTCGGCCAGGATGATGGATGGCCGGTTGACGAGGGCGCGAGCTACGGCCACGCGCTGCCGCTGCCCGCCCGAGAGTTCGTTGGGCTTGTGGTACATGCGCGACTCGAGGCCGACGCTGGCCAGCGACTGCTTGGCTCTCTCCGTGCGTTCCGCGGCCGGCGTGCCGTTATAAATCAGCGGCAGCTCGACGTTATGCAAGGCGGTCGCCCGGGCCAGCAGATTGAAGGTCTGGAAGACGAAACCGATCTCCTTGTTACGGATGCGTGCCAACTGGTCGTCGTCCAGTTCGCTGACCAACTGGCCATTGAGCCAATAACGGCCCCGGGAAGGCGTGTCGAGGCAGCCGATCAGATTCATAAGCGTCGACTTGCCGGAGCCGGACGGGCCCATGATGGCCACATACTCGTTCTGCTTGATGCGCAAGGAGACGCCGCTGAGCGCCTGGACCTGCTGCTCCGAGCCCATGTCGTAGGTGCGCCACAGATCCTCGACGACGATCATGTCGCCATTTGGACCCGCGGACTGCTTCAACTCGTCTTCGGTACTGATGCTTTGTGAAGCCATAGGAGTTTCATCCTTATGCCAGTGGCGAGATCCCTCAGGGGCGAATGCCCCTTGTTTCTGAGGCCCTTTACGGCAAGACGAAAGTCATGCCCTTTCAAAACAGCATCCTACTCACGACAGCGACTTATCCGAAACAACAACTCTCAAAAGACCGGCTTGTTCGGAGGTTCCCTATGAACTGCTGCCCGGCGTGATCGGCTTGGCGGTGTCCCGCTTAACCAAAGCATTGCTTTTCAAGCTTCGCAGCGTTTTGTAGGGGCCGATGACGATCTCGTCGCCGTCCTTGAGCCCGCTGAGGACTTCGATGTCGGTAGCCCCGGTGATACCGGTGGTGACGGGAACGAATTTGGTTCGCAGCTTGCCACCCTTGTCCTTGCTTACGACATAGACGCCCTGCACCGAGGCGCTTTTCGCGGTACTTGATGTGGATGCCGCCTGCACTCCATCTTTGGGCTTGTCGTCATCGGGGTTGTGCATGGTGAGCGCCTGGATAGGCAATGAAAGCACGCTCGCCTTGTGCGCGGTGGTGATCTTGGCGGTCGAACTGAGGCCGGGGCGCAGGTCGCTCGAGGGCGCATCGAGCGTTACGACGACTTTGAAGTCCTTTGCCTCTTCGGTGCCTGTGGTCGATTGCGAAGTGGCGACTCCGGTAGAGCGTAGCAGGGCCTGATCTCCGGCCAGCGTGACATGGCCCTTGAAGACCTTGCCGGGGAGGGCGTCAACGGTGACGTCGGCAGGCTGGCCGATCTGGATGTTGACGATGTCGGTTTCGTCCACCTTGACCTCGGCGGTGATCACGCTCATGTCGGCCAATGTCATCAGCGTTGAGCCTTCGGCATTTTGAATGCCGACGACTACCGTCTCGCCTTCCCGTACGGGCAGGTTGGTCACAATGCCGTCAAAGGGCGCGGTGGAGACGGTCTTGCTGAGCGCGTCCTGGTTGAAGCGAAGAGTGGCCACCTGGGTCTGGAGACGTCCGCGCGCCGAATCGGTCTGCGCACGGGCCTGATTGAGTTGGGCTACGGCCTGATTCAGCGAGGCGACATCGGTGTCATAAGCCGCCTTTTTGGCGTCGAAGTCCTGTTTGGCCAGGATGCCGTCTTTGTAAAGGCCCTGTGCGCGCTCCCAGTCCAGTCGTTTCTGCTCGAGGTCCGCCTTGGCGTGCTCGACATTGGCCTCGCCTGTCTTCTCAGCCGCAACATAAGAAGCGATGTCGGTCTTGGCGGCGGAGATATTGGCCTGCTGGGCCTCGACATTCGCCTCCGGCTGGACGCTCTCGACGGTAGCAATGACCTGGCCTTTGGTCACGTGATCGCCCTCCTTCACAAGAAGGTGGGTGATGCGGCCGAAGGAGGTGGCGCCGACATTCACGTAGGTCTTGGGCTTGATCTGTCCGGTTCCGCTGACGACCGTGGCGAGGTCTTGCCGCGCGATCTTGGCGGTGAGGACCTTGGTGTAGCCGGACTGCTGCCTCCAAATGAATACGGCCACAAGCGCGACGACGGCGACGACGGCGAGAGAAATGAGGATGATCTTTTTCATGCGGGGTACGTGCTCCGTGTCTCTTCAATTTCAGTGTACGCAATTGCGGTTGGCGCGGTTCCCAAAGGGGAGCAAAATCAGCGTCAGGCATCTCAATGGTTCCCGTCACGCAGCGCGGATGCTCTCCGCAGGAATCGCGTGGGAGACCCTCTCGAAAAGTACGGACGCTGCGAAGTCAGCAGAATATTTGGAAGCGGCGGAGTGAAACAGAGCCCTTGCGTTTAGTGCTTTGACGCGGATGGGGGCCGGCTGGTCTCAAAAGCGAGGTGTGGGTCAGCCTTTAAGAGAGATTCTTAAGGAGATGAAACCCGCCATCTGCTTTGTTTCGTATTCGGTACGACCGAATTCGTGCTCTGATGCAGTCTCCCGGCTTCAAAGGAGCCGTTCGGCATCGAGTTCCGCTGCTCTTCGGCTTACCATGGATCGATTCCGGCGTCTAACCTCCGATGGGATCTTGCCCGGTCCTTTTCGGACCCGTAGAATAGAGGATTGCAGGAGTTTTCAAGGCAAATGACGCTCAACCAGTATCGACCTATCCTCTTCGCCGCACTGGGATTCGGCCTGGCATTCAATCCCCCCGCTCGCCTCCGGGCTCAGCAGACGGACAACCCACCCACGCAGGCCCAACCGGCCGGCAGCCAGAGTCAGGCAGGGGATCAGGAACCGGACCCTCTCAAGCGCGAACGCACCGACAAGCAGAAGTTCGCCGCCCGCAACTCCTACAAGGGTGAGCTCAGCCACGCCTATAAGTCCTGGCTGGAGCAGGATGTGGCCTACATCATCTCCGATGAAGAGCGGAGCGCATTTAAGAACCTGAGCAACGACGAGGAGCGCGAGGCCTTCATCGAGAACTTCTGGCTGCGCCGCAACCCCGATCCCGATTCGCCGGAGAACGAGTTTCGCGAAGAGCACTACCGTCGGATCGCCTACGCCAACGAGCATTTTGCAGCCGGCAAGCCAGGCTGGAAGACCGACCGCGGCCACGTTTATATCTCCTTTGGCGCCCCGGACTCGATCGACGCCCATCCCTCGGGCGGCCAATACAACCGGCCCGCGGATGAGGGCGGCGGTAGCACCGCGACCTTCCCATTTGAAGTTTGGCACTACCGGTATATCGAGAGCATCGGTGAGAATATCGATCTCGAGTTTGTCGACTCCTGCCAGTGCGGCGACTACCATTTCACCATCGATCGCAGTGAAAAGGACGCGCTACTGCGCGTCCCCGGTATGGGCTTGACGCAAGCCGAAGAGATGGGCGGAGCCAAGAAATCAGACCGCTTCCAGGGCGGCATCGAAAACATCAACGCCGGCAATAGGGGATCTTCGGAGCAGTCAAAGCAATTTGACCGCATCGAGTTGGCCGCCAAGATTTTTGCTCCGCCGCCGATCAAGTTCAAAGACCTTACCGCTTTCATGTCTGAACACAAACTGCTCTCCGGCCCGGTCTTCCCCTTCGATGTGCGCACAGACTACGTCAAAGTGACCGAAAGCATGGTTCTGGTTCCAATCACGCTGCAGATGAAGAACCGCGACATCACCTTTGTCACCAAGGACGGCGTGGCAAAGGGCGTGGTGAACATTCGCGGCCAGGTGATTACCATCACCGGCAAGATTGTGCAGACCTTTGAGGATACGGTCGAGGTGGAGCAACCGGTCGAATTGCTGGAAAAGACCCTCGATCGGCAGTCAGTCTACTGGAAGGCCCTGCCCCTGATTCCCGGACTCTACCGTCTGGACATCGGTATCGAAGACCAGAACAACAAGGACCATAAGGGTTACTATGGCCGCAGCCTTGAAGTGCCAACCTATCACGACGAGAAGCTGGGCACCTCCTCGCTGATTCTGGCCGATCAGATGAACACAGTCTCGTCGCGCGAGATCGGCAGCGGCAGCTTCATCATCGGCAACACCTTTATCAGGCCGCGCGTGAGCAGTGCCACCCCGGCCAACCCGAGCCCCCCGGTCAAATTCATGCGCAACCAGCAGCTCAGCTTCTGGATGCAGGTCTATAATCTGGGCATCGACGAGGCCACCAAAAGCAACCAGGCCACAGTGACCTACCAGATTACCGACGCCGCAACCAACGCCGTGGATCTGGAAAAACAGTTGGAGTCAAAGGATTTGGGAGCGCATAGCGACCAATTAACCGTGGAGAAAACCGTACCCCTTGCTGGGCTCCAACCAGGAAAGTACAAGGTGACGATCAAAATAAACGACGGAATCTCAAAACAAGAGATTGCGCAGTCGGCGCCTTTTGTCGTGGAATAGTAAGTATCTCGCGCGGCAAGCCATCCGGACTGAAGATTCGGAGGGCCGCGGGGGTTCGATTTTGAGGAGTATCGCCAGGGACGCCGCCAGGTCACCCGCAACAGTGAACATGCGCAGGCTCCAATTCGCTCTAGTCGCCGTGCTGATTGCCATAGCTGAAACTCCGCTTTGCGGGGCTGCAGCTGGGTCGATTTCCGGCTCGGTGCGCGACTCGGCCGGCGTTCCGCAGATCGGCGCGGAAGTTCAGTTGCTGCGTCCCGATATGTCGGTCATCGCCGACGTTTACACCAATTCCAGCGGCCACTTTATCATCTCTTCAGTGCTGCCCGGCCGCTATGCGGTCAAGGCCATGGGTGCCTGGTTTCTGCCCTCGCTGCGCGAAGACGTTCGCGTTCGCGCCAACACGGTGGTCAACCTTACTCTCAACACACTCTACGAGGCGATGCAGTGGCTGCCGGCTGAGCCGCGCGCCGGCAATGCGCAGAAGGACGACTGGGCTTGGACCCTGCGTTCGGCCTCCAATCGCCCCCTGCTTCGCTGGCTCGAGGACGGCCCGCTGGTGGTCGTCTCGGACGGTTCCGGCGCGCACCGGCGGCTGAAGGCCCGGCTGGTGGCCACCGGCCAGGAAGGTGTGTTCGGCGAGAGCGGTGAGCGCATCTCCGTCGCAGTTGAAGAAACGCCTTCCAACAGCCGTGAGTTGCTGGCTCACGTTGAATTTGCGCCCAATTCCGATGCCGGCATGGAATCCATGCTCGGTTTCCGCCAGGATCTGGGCTTTGCCGGCTCCGTGCAGTCTGTAGCCGCGGTCGCGGTGCACCCCGAGATGACCGCAGGCGGCGCCGATGGGCTGGATGAGGCCGCAGTCCGCACCTGGGAGACGATTCATCTCGGGGATGAGTTCGACGCCGAAGTAGGTTCGAATGAGGTTCTGGCCCGACTCTCAGCGCCCTCTTCGGATACCCTGACCGCCATGCTGCCCTTTGCCTCAGTGGGATGGATTGACGGCAACTCCGCGATCCGGTACCGCATGACGACCCTGTTTTCCAAAGCACACAATGCCGAGAGCGCGGACGACACCCAGGCCCAAACATGGCTGCCTGCTCTTTCCGCGCGCGACGGCGCATTGCAAATCGAACATGGCAGACACCAGGAATTTGGCTGGGAACGGCGAACCGAATTGTCGGGCGTCTCTGCGATGGTGTACACAGACCGAGTCGACAGTCCGGTGATTGAGGCCATGAGCCACTTTGCTGCCGGCGATGCAGAGGCCGCATCGGTGCTGGTGGACCCGGCAAGTGGGCTGATCCACGCCGCGGGGCCGGGATTCTCTACCGCCGGAGTGACGGCCACATTTGAGCACCGGCTGCCCGGCGGAAATCATTTCCGTCTCGGATACGCGGATGGGGACGCTCTTGCACTGGCTGATCAACCAGCAGCATCGGCATCTTCACCTCAGCCTGCCACTGTGGCCCGGGTGCTCGCCGGCCTGCATCCCCGCCGCGCCCAGTCGTACACGCTTTCACTCTCAGGCACCCTCGAAGGCACTGGAACCCGTTGGCGGGCCAGCTATCGCTGGCAGCCGGAGGAGACTGTCACGCAAGTCGCTCCTTGCGCGCAGAACGCCGCCGAGCCCTACTTGAACCTGCACCTCCGTCAGCCCATTCATCTGCGCGGCGACGGCTCGAGCGCCTTCGAGGCGGTGTTGGATGTGCGCAACCTGCTCGCCCAGGGTTATCGTCCGTATCTCTTCAGCGACGGCTCACTGTTGATCTTCGCCCAGGATCAACGCAGCATCCACGCTGGTCTCGCCTTCAGTTTTTAGCTTTGAAGCTCGGCGATAGACACTCTTCCGCGTTTTGAATCGACCCGTGACTGTGCTATATTTTTCAAGTGGCAGCATGAAATTCCTCTGGACTCAAGCTGGGCGCAAGCCCTGCAATTGATGTAGGTTCGTGAATTACGGACGCGTAGCTCAACTGGCAGAGCATTCGGCTCTTAACCGACAGGTTGTAGGTTCGATTCCTACCGCGTCCACCATAACATCAATAAAATAAGCACTTTGCAAGCCGCCCCAAAAGGCGGTTTTCTTTTTTGTGCGCGAATGGCTGTTTTGATGGCTGTTCTGAAAAATATTTTTTATAGGGGTATTTACTTGACGCCACCAACCCCAAGATGTAGTGTTTGGATCCATGGACGAGGATTATCCGAGGACGTTACTGGAGTTGGAGCGGCGCTTTTCGACCGAGGAGGCCTGTGTTGA
>Ga0181529_10003807_pt1 | contig 16847 bp, 3 predicted proteins | sample PEATcosm2014_Bin_36_FD_119763 | JGI IMG/M metagenome (GOLD analysis project Ga0181529, IMG submission 119763) | Peatland microbial communities from MTU Mesocosm Facility, Houghton, MI, USA - PEATcosm2014_Bin10_30_metaG | ecosystem: Environmental > Terrestrial > Soil > Wetlands > Peat | place...
CTGAATAAAAAGGCCTTCACGGAACTAGCTGAGGAACTGCAAAACCGGATTCAAGATTACAACCTGCGCACGGTGACGCTGTTGAAGCAAAGCGACGCTGATTTGAAGTTTGAGATTTTCGAGCGGCTGAACACCGGGTCAGAACCGCTCAATGACATGGAATTGCGCAACTGCGTTTATCGAGGTTCTTACAACGGTTTGCTGAAGGAATTGGCTGCCGAGCCGGACTTCCGCGCGTTGCTCGGATTGGCCGCGCCGGATAAACGGATGCGTGATGGCGAACTGGTGCTTCGCTTTGCCAGTTTTTACCACGCAACCTACCTGCATTACGCCGCACCTATGAAGCGATTTTACAACCACGACATGGAGAAATTTAAGGACATTTCGGCGGACGATGCGGCAAAACTTCGCGCAGCATTCAAGAACGCGCTATCGCTCATCCGCTCTTTGCTGGGCATGCAATACGCCTTCAAACGCTTTTATCCTGGCGACAAGGATAACCCGAATGGAAAGTGGGAGCGGAAGAAGTTTAACGCCTCGCTTTATGACGTAATGATGGGAGTGCTTTACGACAAGGATAAGAATCAGGTAATGGCCGCCTTAGATGCCCTGCGCGAAGGGTGGATGGATCTTCTCGCCAACAATACCGATTTCAATCGGGCCATCCAGTTGAGCACAAGTTCGGAGGATATGGTTCGACTGCGCTTCGATCTGGCGCGGCAGTGGGTGGAGGGCGTTTTGCGTGAGCACCGGGTGCAACCGCGCTGCTTCACTCGTGAGTTGAAGAATTCTCTATTCGAGACAAACCCCACTTGCGCGATATGCAATCAGAGCATCTCTGAAGTGGATGACGCCGCCGTTGACCACATTGAACAATATTGGCGCGGTGGCAAGACCATTCCGGAAAATGCCCGCTTGACTCATCGCTACTGCAATATGGCCAGACCCCGAAACGATTGACCCATGCTACCCACCGTCATCAGCCGTGAAGTCGAGGAAGGCATCAAGTCGTTCCTGCGGACGACTTTTCCGTCCTCGACTCCTACGTTCGAGCATACGCTGGAGACGTTTCTGAGCGAACCGGGGCAGGTTTTCAAAGGCCCTTATTACAGCTTGCGCCTCCCGTTCCGGCCAGCGCCGCCGGGCGAGTTGCCCTTTGATGAGATCGCCTTTCCCTACCGCCCGCATCTCCATCAAGCCAGGGCGTTCGCCCGCCTCTGCGGTGACGAACCGCGCTCGACTTTGGTGGCCACGGGCACAGGCTCAGGCAAAACCGAGTGCTTCCTCTTCCCTATCCTCGACGCTTGCGCCGCACGGGCCGGTCAACTGGGCATCAAAGCCATCATCATTTACCCGATGAACGCGCTGGCCACGGACCAAGCCAAGCGCTTCGCCCAGACGATCCACGGTGATCCCAAATTGCGAGGCAAGGTGACGGCGGGCTTGTTCATCGGTGGCGAGAGCGATCAATCGGTCGAGATGAAGCCGGACGGGGTCATCACCAGCAAAAGTCATCTGCGCGAGCATCCGCCGGACATCCTGCTCACCAACTACAAAATGCTGGATTTTTTGCTGCTTCGCCCGGAGGAGCAAACACTCTGGCGCTACAACGCGCCCGAGACGTTGCGTTTTCTCGTCGTGGATGAGTTGCACACCTTCGACGGCGCACAGTCCACCGACCTTGCGTGCCTCATTCGGCGGCTCAAGACACGTTTGCGCACGCCGGAGAAACATCTCTGCTGTGTCGGCACATCGGCCACGCTAGGCTCAGTTGAGTCAGCCACGCCGCTCGTTGAATACGCGAACACGGTGTTCTCGGAAGCGTTCGACAAGGACAGCGTTATCGGCGAGGACTTGCTGAATTTGGGGGATGTCGTGGATGGCTATTTCATCCGCTACCACGGCGTGCCCGATGCGGAGTCGCTCGCGCTGCTGCCGAACGATCACGCCCGTAGTCCCGAAAAGTATCTGGCAATTCAATACCGCCAATGGTTCGAAAAAGATGCGCCGGAAACTTTGAATGAGATTGAGGGCCGGGTCACACTAGGCGAGCGGCTGCGCGAACACAGCTTTTTCCGTAACCTACTCACGCTCGCTGAACGCTCCGGGCGCAAGGTGATCTCCGAGGAGTGGCTGCTCCACGAATTGAGCCAGATGGTCCCTCCCGCAGGCGACACCGGTCACACGCGCCGGTTGCTCGACAGTTTTCTCTCGCTCTGTGCGCACGCGCGCTATCGCGACCCCAAAGCCAAAAAGACTGATCAGCCCGGTCCGCTCTTGCGTGTGCATGTCCATCTCTGGACACGGGAGTTGTCCCGTCTGGTCGCCTCCGTGACCAAGCCTCCGCGTATGGCATTTTCCGATGAACTCAAGGGCGAGGCGCTCAAGAGCTATCTTCCGGTCATTCACTGCCGGGAATGCGGCGTGATGGGCTGGGGTGGAACCATGCGCGCCACCGCCGACAAGGTGTCCACCGATTTACAGGAATTTTACAAGGCGTTCTTCGGCCACCAACCCAGCCTGCGCTTCCTGTTTCCGGTGGCTGACCGCGACGGCACCGGCCCGGCCAAAGGGGAGTTCACTCACAAACTTTGCGGCCTTTGCCTGACGGTCAATGCCATGGACGCAACCAAATGCACTGGGTGTGGCGAGTCAGGTGCGTTTGAGCAGGTCCTCCTCCATGATCGCACCCGCCGCACAGAGGATCAGACGCAGGCCGACATGGCCTGTCCCTACTGCGAAAGCGCCTCGGGTCTTACCATTTTGGGTTCACGCGCCGCCAGCCTCACAAGTATCGCCTTGAGCCAGCTCTACACCTCGCCGTTTAACCGCGAAAAACAAGCGCTTGCGTTTTCCGATAATGTGCAGGATGCGTCCCATCGTTCCGGCTTCTTTGCCGCCCGCACATTCCGGGTTAATCTCCGCACCGCCATCCGCCGCGTGATTGCGGGTGCACCCGGACCGCTCACGCTGGCGGACTTGGAGATGCGCTTTCTCGATTTCTGGCGCAAGGAACTCGGCGATCTGGATTTCATCGGCATTTTTCTCGCTCCCAACATGGAATGGTTACGGGATTACGAATGTCTAGTGAAGGAAGGTCGCCTGCCCGCCGGTTCCAATCTGCTCAAGTTGGTGGAGCGTCGGACTGCTTGGGAGATCATCGGTGAATTTGGTTTCAACAGCCGGATTGGCCGAACGCTCGAAAAAAGCGGCGCGGCCATCGCCTTCACCGACCCGCAACGGGTCGCCCCGCTCGCGGATATACTGGTCACCCGTTTGCGCGAAAAAGCGGGCGGTTTCGGTAATTGCAAAACGAGCGAGGCTCAGGCGCTGCTGCTTGGTCTCATCCACCGCCTGCGAACCGGCGGCGGCATTTACCACCCGGAACTCGATGTCTATGTTCAGCGCGGCGGCGACACCTACCTTGTAAATAAGACGGATCACATGCCATCTTTTGGCTATACCGCGCCGGAATTTTTCTATCAAGGCACCGGCAAATTAAAGCGGTTTGAAAGATTGATCGCAGGCGGCACATCACAGAGTTGGAGTCAGCGTTGGGTGATTAAAGTTCTCCGCTCGACCCCCAACCTTTCCGCCGAGTCCGCCGGTATCGTCTTGGAAGAGGCCGTGCGGGTGTTGGCGGAAGCTCAAATTTTCGAGGAACGAAGCGTTCAAGGTAACCGGGTCTGGGGTATTCCACCCAAGGAATTGAGGGTCTCCTCGGACGTGCATTTGATGAAGTGCAGTCATTGCGGTTATTCCATCTCGTGTGAGCCTGCGGAAGAAACCGCTTGGACCAATTCGCCCTGCTTGCGTGCAGCTTGTCTGGGAACGTATGCCCCGCAGCCGCCGATCGAGGATTATTACGGCGATCTCTACCGATCCGGTGACGTCGTTCGTATTCGAACTGCCGAGCACACCGGCCTCCTCGAACGTGAAGTGCGGGAATGGGTCGAGAATCGTTTCATGGCCCGTCCGCCCGAGCGCCGGACCACCGATCCCAATTTGCTTTCCTGCACCCCCACGCTCGAAATGGGCGTTAACATTGGCGACCTATCCAGTGTCATCCTTTGCTCTGTTCCGCCCGCTACTTCGAACTACGTTCAACGCGTGGGCCGTGCCGGTCGTAAGGAAGGCGCGGCGGTCAGCCTCACAATAGCATCTGCGCAACCGCACGATCTCTATTATTTCGAGTTGCCGGAGGATATGATGGCCGGGGAAATTCAGCCGCCCGGCACATTCCTGAATGCCCCCGCTGTCTTGGAACGCCAGTTCACGGCCTTCTGCTTCGACCGGTGGAGCGAACAGACCAATCCCAAGCCGATCCTGCCCCACAAGATTGATGCCGTGCTTGATGTCGTGCGTAACCCTGAAGGCAAAGCTGGATTCCCTTATGATTTTTTCAAATTCATTGAAGCCAATTTGGAAACCTTGCTGGCCGGATTCCTCGTCTTGTTCAAGCTGGAGGAACTCACCCAGGAATCTCGCCAGACTTTGGACCGCTTTGCCCGCGGCGATGGCAGCGGCGACGGCGGCTTGACCCACAAGATTCTCACCCGCCTGTCCGGTTTGGCTGAGGACCGGGAAGACCTGCGCAACCGGCTTCAAAAGGTTGGCCGGGCCATCCGAAAAAATCGCGACACGACCGCGCGCGATGAGGCCATCGATGCCGAACTGGACGAATTGAAGCAGAGCCGCGATGGCATCCACGAGATGCTCAAGCAGATCAACGGCAAGTTGACCCTGAATTTTTTCACCGCCGAGGGATTGCTGCCCAACTACGCCTTCCCCGAAGAGGGGGTTGAATTGCGCAGTGTCATTCTCAAGAAACGTGAGCAACCAAAAGCTGATGAAGGCAAATATCAGGCTGTTACTTTCGAATACGTTCGTCCGGCGGCCTCCGCCATCACAGAACTCGCCCCCGGCAATGTCTTTTACGTCGAAGGCCGCCGGTTGAAGATCGACCAGGTCGTCATCAACGAGAGCACCTTGCAGAAATGGCACTTCTGCGATTCGTGCAGTTACATGGCGTTGGTGGATGATTCCGTGCCCGGTCGCTCAGAATGCCCCGCTTGCGAAAGCCCAAACTGGGCGGACGCCTCGCTCAAGCGCGACCTCGTCCGCCTCCGGCAGGTGGTTTCCACCAGCTTCGACCGCAGCTCGCGCAGTCACGATGACAAGGACCAGCGTGACCCGGCTTTCTACAACCGGCACGAGTCGGTGGTTATTCCGGAAGACGCCGAACGGCAGGCTTACCAGATTCGTGGTGCCACTGTGCCTTTCGGTTTCGAGTTCCTCGGCAAACTTACGCTCCGCGTTGTCAACCTCGGCCAGGATAGTCCGGAGATTCATGCCTTCCGCCTCGGTGGCCGGGAAGTATCTAGTGGCGGCTTTGTCCTCTGCCCGGACTGCGGACGAGTCCAGAGTCGGAAGAGCGCCACTGGTGAGGAGGAATTGAAACACGATCTCTCCTGCCGTCACCGCGGCAAGGATGCCGCGCCGCTCAAGGCCGTCTTTCTTTACCGGGAACTCAATTCCGAGGCCATCCGGGTTTTGTTGCCGTCCAGCAGCGCAGACGAGGATGCCGACATGGCTTCCTTTGTCGCGGCGGTGCATCTAGGGCTGCGTCTTTATTTTCGCGGGAGTATTGAGCACCTTCGGGGTTGTGTGGATGAGCGGACGGTGAGCGGCACCACGCTCCGCCGAAAATATCTCGTCATCTACGACCAAGTTCCGGGCGGGACGGGTTACCTGAAACAATTATCACAAAAGCCAGAGATTTTCCTCGAAGTGCTCCGGCTCTCGCTGGCCCACCTGAAGAATTGTCAGTGCGCCACTCGCGCTGACCACGACACGGATGGCTGCCACCGCTGCATTCTGCAATCTCGTCACGCCCGCGACCATGCCGGCTTGTCCCGCATTACTGCCATCCGCTTGCTCGATACGATCCTCGCCCATGCCGACCAGCTTGAACGGGTGGATCGGGTTTCCGACATCGACATCCATCCCCTCATCAAGAGTGAACTCGAAAAATCGTTTCTGGAAAGTTTGCGGGCCGTGCCCGGCGCGCAACTCCAGGCCCGGATTATCCACAACAAACCCGGTTACCTGTGGCGCAGTGCCGATGCGGCGTGGGAGGTGGCTCCGCAAATGGATATCGCGGTCGGCCCGGGTATGGATGTCCCTTCCATTCCCGATTTCATCTTCTACCCCGTCCGGCCGAACCAATCCCGGCCGGTCGCGGTGTTTCTGGACGGTTTCAAGTTCCACGCCGATGAGGCCTCCGGTCACAATCGGGTCGCTCGCGATGTTCAGCAGCGCCAGGCTCTCGTGCATTCTGGCCAATTCTGGGTGTGGAATTTTTCCTGGGAGGATATCCAGTTCCGTAACGACCCCGCCAAAATTCCCGCCACGCTCACCGGTGAGACTCATGCCCAGCGTCGCAATGATATGGCCCGCCAGTTATTAACCGGCGATGAATTATCGCTGGCCCAGAGCACCGGCAACTACACCAGTTGGAGTCTGTTCCTCGAATTCCTCGCCCGACCCAACCCGGCGTTTTGGGAAAAACTTTCTTATCTTTACGCCCTTACGCTACCAGGGCAATTGCAACCCGTTTCGCTGGAAAATGCAACCTCCGCAGTATCCAAACTCTGTCAGGGATCACACGAAATGTCCGCCTTCACGGTCGTCCAGCCGGCCGACGGATTGGGCGGAGCTTGCTCCTCCGATGAGGTTGCCGCTATCACCTTGATGACAAATTCAAGCGTGAAGGAACGCAATGCATCAGGTGTGTTTTTTCTGTTGAGCTTCGATGACAACGGGAATGTTCGTGAGCCGGATTTCCCCAGGCACTGGCGCGGTTTCCTCCGTCTGCTCAACCGCCTCCAGTTCTTGCCGCTTGCTCACGTCATCACCGTTCGGGGTTGTCAGCGTGGCGTTTTCACCGGTATCCCCGACGCCTACCGCCATTTCTTGGCCGGAGGCGGGCCGTCTAAGCCTTCCGCCCAGTCTTCAGAAACCAATGATGCCAGCACAAATCTCCCTGATTTTGATTTGGCAAATCCCGGCCTCGTTCCGTTCCTGCGGCAATTGCTCCAGCAAAAACTGGCCTGTCCCGTCGTGGGGTTTGAACTGGAATCAAATGGACGCGTAGTAGCTACAGCAGAATTGGCTTGGCAGACCCCACAGGTGGCCTTGCTGGGAACGGAATTTGCCGCCGACCAGGAGGCATTCAAGTTGGCCGGATGGCAGGTCTTCACCTTTGGCGCGGACGGAATCCTCCCCTCGGACGTTGCTTCCTTGGTCACCATCCTAAAATCATCCTCAAAATGAGCAACCCACTCCACGACATCAAGCTTGCCCTCGGGGCCGATTTTTTAACCGCGTTCAGCGCTCTGCCGCAAAAACAGCAAAAAAAGGTGCGCCGCTTCCTCGACGAGTTTGCGGCCAATCCTGCCGCGCCCACCCATAATTACGAGAAGATTAAGGGCGCCAAAGACGACAACCTGCGCTCCGTCCGCATTGATCAGGATTATCGGGGGATTATCCTCAAACCTGAGCGAGGTAATGTCTATCTGCTTTTGTGGGTGGATAAGCATGACGATGCCTATCAATGGGCTATGCGGAGAATTTGCGCCGTCCATCCGGAGACGGGCACCATGCAGGTGGTTTTGACCCGTGAGGCGGCGGCGGAATCCATGGCCATGTCAGCACCGGTCCCGCCCCTCAAACCGGAAGCCAAACCCGCGCCCGCCTTGTTCAAGGCGTTCTCTAATGAGGAACTGATCTCTCTCGGCGTGCCTTCTCCTCTGCTCGGTCATGTTCGCGAAATCAAAAACGAAAACGAACTGGACCGGCTGGAAAAAATCCTCCCGCGCGAAGCCTTTGAGGCCACGTTTATGTTGGCCGCCGGCTATGGCGTTGACGAGGCCCGCACCGAACTCGGCATTGCCCGTCAAGCGGCCATCGATACTTCCGACTTCGCTGCCGCTGTTGAACGCGATAGCACCAAGCGTCAGTTTGTGGTCATCACCGATGCGGCGGAGATGGAAAAGCTTCTCGCCGCCCCTTTGGAACAATGGCGCGTCTTCTTGCATCCGTCACAACGCCGCCTCGTCGAAATGCAGGCTTCCGGCCCCGTTCGCGTCCTGGGCAGCGCCGGCACCGGCAAAACCGTGGTCGCTATGCACCGGGCGGTATGGTTGATCAGAAACGCCTGTGCTCCGAACCAGAAAATCCTTTTCACCACCTTTACCAAAAACTTGGCTGCGGATATTTCGTCCAATCTCAAAAAACTTTGTTCCCGCGAAGAATGGGAACGCATCGAGGTGGTCAACCTCGACGCTTGGACCAGGCGCTTTTTGGAAAAACAAGGCTTCAACCTTAAGCTCACTTACGAGGCCTCGTCCCGGGATGACCATTGGCAAAAGGCATTGGAACTCTCCGCACCTTCTATCCCTTTTCCGCCGGAGTTTGTCCGTAGTGAGTGGGATAATGTGATTCAGGCCCACGGCATTGAAACCTGCGACGCTTATCTCGTCGTGTCGCGTGTCGGCCGGTCGCATCGCCTCAGCCGGCCGGAACGCAAGCAACTCTGGCCCGTGTTCGAAGAGTATCGTGCCCTGCTTAAAGAGCGCGGTCTCAGCGAACCTGCCGACGCTTTTCGCACCGCCGCGCGCCTCATTGCGTCACGGTCCATCTCCTTCCCTTATCGTGCCGTGCTCGTGGACGAGTCTCAGGATTTTGGTAACGAAGCATTCCGTTTGATCCGTGCCCTTGTTCCACACTCGGAGAACGACCTTTTCCTTGTCGGTGACGCGCATCAGCGTATTTACGGACATCAGGTCGTCCTGTCACGGTGTGGCATCGAGATTCGGGGGCGTAGCCGAAAGCTCCGGATCAATTACCGCACCACCGAAGAGTTGAAAAATTGGGCCACCGGCTTGCTCCAAGGCTTGTCGTTTGACAACTTGGATGCCGGCACGGACGATGATCAGGGCGTTCGTTCGTTGGTGCATGGTGAACCGCCGGTTCTCAAAACCTGTGCCAATGAATCCGCTGTAGCTGAAGCCATTTCGGAGCATGTCAAACAACTCATGTCCCGTGATCTGGCCAAACCCGAATCCATTTGCGTCGTCGCGGGCACACACAGGGAATTGGACGAATACCAAAAATATCTCAAACGCATTTGTCCTGCCATCCACCAGATCGAACCGGGCAAGCCGGAAGACTCGGGCACGCCCGGTCTGCGCCTGGCCACCGTTCATCGCGTCAAAGGTTTGGAATTCGACCACGTCATCCTGGCGGGAAAACTGGATGAGATGGATGCAGTGGACGAAACCTCCGAGCGCTTTCGTCAAAAACGCGCGTTGCTCTATGTCGCCGCCACCCGCGCCCGCTGTTCGCTCATGGTTTGTCGATGCACTTCCTGAACAAATTTAATATCTGATTCCATCATGCCAATCTTCTACCGAAAAGCGTATGAAGCAGCTTGCCGCGGGAAAATTCCGCCGGGCCTGACAGACGCCCATTTCAACGACTGGCAGAAACTCGAGCAGGCGCTGTTTTGGCTTCCAACAGATGAGCAGCGTTGCGATGCCGTGTATGGAAACTGGCTGATGCGGTTGGATGCGCCCGGAGGGGCTCAACAATGGGATTTGCGGGAACACCTCATCCAAGGCGGAGGCCTCGATGCCAATTACCTCGCGGAGTTAGCACAGAATGCAAACGACGCTGCTGACGGGGGCGATGCGGAGTTGCGGGTCAAACCTGAACCCGGCTGGCTTTTTGTTGCAAACAATGGCCGTAAGGTTACACCGCTGAACTTGATCGGGCTGTGCGACTTTTTTGGTCATTTTGCTCTCCCAGTTCCGGGTGTGCGCGCCATCGGAAAATTCGGGGTCGGATTCAAGTCGAGCTTCCGAATTGCTGACGAAATCTTCGTTCACACATGGTCAGGCAGAAGCAGCTTCACGTTCCGAATTCCAATCACGGTGCCGGGTCGGACCGCATCCAATCCAAACAAGTCCACTCTTGAACGGGTATTGTCGCAACTCGGCGCTGTGGGAGAGCATATCAGCTCCCAGATCGCCTCGGTGGAACACGCCGGCTTTTGCACTCCCGAATCCGTCGCAGAGCCACCACCGCAGGTAGCAGCTGCGATCACCTCGCTGGCCACAACGCCGCAAGGCACGCTATTTTGCTACAACCTTCATGACGAGGGCAGTCAGGAAGTCGCGCGGCGTATTGAGAGCCAGACCGAGAACATCTACGAATTATGCCCACTCTTTGTTCCCTGCCTTCGAGTAATCGAACTTGGCTCGTATCGAATGGTGATGACTCTTGGTCAGGAGGAGGAAGTCGCAACCCCGGCAGGTAGAATGCAGATCGCAAAGGCTACTCTCTCCGTTGGTGACCCAGGAGGTCGTCAGTCTCATGTCCGCTTCTGGCGGTTGGTTGGTGCGGAACCAACTGATAAGTGGCAACTGGCGTTACATGCCGATGCCACTTTCCAGATTCAGGTTTGTCGCGCTGGTGACGGACAGGCGGCAAGCGTCCGGGATGGATCAGCCTACGCCTTCTTCCCGCTGCATGATGTGGTCTGGCCGCTGAAACTGCATCTTCATCTTGATCTTCCCACATCATTGTCACGCGGCGACTGGGCTCATGGCAATTTAGTCCAGTCCGCCGCAATTGAAGAACAGATGGGGCGAGCTGAACGTGTGATGGCCCACTGGCTGGCGGTTCGCTGCGACCTCTGGCACCCGGAATGGCGGGTTGAAGCATTGTTTGAGCAGACCCCAACCCAGGATCAAAAATGGCCGCGATTTCTCTGGCAACAGCTATGCGAAACCGCCCAGTCCGTTGCGCTCTTACGTTGCCTTTGGGGAGGCCAGACCACGGCGAAAAGTCGCACCGTGCGAATAATTTCCCGTGCCGAAGCTCGCACCGCTTGGCAGACGCTCGGCAAAACGGTTCCTCAGCTACGCGAAGATTGTCCCCTGACTGAGTGCGCCACGCAGACGAGCTTCGGGCAGACGGAACTGAAAGCTGCGGACGTCGCAGACCTGTTTGAACAGGTGCGCCCATTAGTCTTGCATGACGCCAACTTGCGTCGCGCATTCTTGTCTGCGTTCTTGTCCTGCCAGGCGCAAACAATCACCAACCTAGAGAGGATTCTTGGGACGCTTCCAATAGAACTAGCGAACGGCAGCAGTCTAACCTTTCGGGAACTCCTAGAGCAACCAGCGGGTGCGGAACTCGACTTGGAGTGGCATTCGACATTACGCCAGGTTGCTGCGTGGGCGGAACAGGCCGAATGGCGAAACGCTTCTGCATTTGGACGTCCATTGCGAGACAAGCTACGCCAGTTGTCGCAACCGCAGATTTACATCACTTGGGACGAACTGCCGATGAGGATGGTTGATGAACAAGCATGGCTGACGCTCGGCGACCTGTTTTGGATAACCCCAAGAAACCCATGCCCAACGGCCAAGCTTGCTTCCGTTACGGCGGCCATCCGTGTGCCAAATGGAACGGGTGGTTGGCTCCTGTTATTGGAGGCTTGGATTGATGACAATTCTCCTGTTGATTGCTTTGCCGACCGACTCAAACCGTGGCCAATTCCTTACCAAAACGTGTTACGTCAGCGTATCACAGGCTTGCTGACGGAATGGGGACTCTTCGCGGAGTGGGAACGAGCAACAAAGAAGATGCTTGAGACCAAACTGCCCGGTGAATTGACGCGGAGGCTGACGGAACAAGCAGGAGGAAACGCCTTTGCGTTGGTCTTTAACCAATCGTTCGAGGCCGCCAGGCGCGGTTTGGATGATGGATGGAAGCATATCGTCGACGAGGCCGAGAAAAGAGCCGTGACTTTGTTCGTCCATGCTCGATCGACCGAAGGGAATCTCTTGGACATGACGGTCTTGAGTGCCAGCATCGCGCCGACGGTGTGTGCGGCCCTCCGCTTGGGCACAGAATTTGTCCCCGCGCCGCCGTGGCTCAATGAGACTGCCTATCAGCGGATTTGCCGGCTTGGGCTACAACAGAACCTTGGCTTCCATTATCTGAGCCAGCCAGACTATTTGCAACGGCGAGCGACGCTTGTTCGCAATCTGTTGGATCAGTTCTATCGTTGGAAGGAATCCGCTCCTTCTCGCGATGCCCTCAACGGTTTAAATGAAATGGCCAAGGATGAGTCGCGCACAAACCGGCGAAACTGGCCGGTCGGATTTTCGCCGCAGAGGAAACCATTGCTGAAAGAACTCATTCACACACAGTCAGCGGAAGAACCCGCGACCCCGGCAGACAAGCTAAATCGACTACTGCTGCAAAAGGCTAAGTGGCGCAATGCTGACCCGCTGCCGGCACTGCTGGCTCAGGTTCCTTCTATTGCAGAAGCCAGTGTCCAATCACACACGCTTCAGTTGGAAATTCCCCTACTTACGCTCACCCCCATCGAACGCGCGCAAATTCCGCCAGCTGCTTTAAAGGATGGGCCGGTCCTTGACCTTGTGGAAGCAGGCCACCATCAGTTCTTCACCACCGTGCAAGCCCTGACACTCTGCTGGTCGCAAGACGGTGAACCCGTAGCGACACTTCCCGCCGCAGACTACGTGACGGACAGGGACAAACTCATTTTCGCCCACAGTCTGCCGCCCGAAGAGTTGGAACCATACAAGAATATCTTGCGCGCTTACGAAGACAACGACCGCGGATCGGTTGATTATCGGCGCGACAAGGAAGCTGGAGTTTCAGCCTACGAGCGATTTCAGAAATACCGCCCGGTCATCACCAAGGTTTTGGTCGAATCTCGCGTGCGGGCGTTTGGATATCAGGAGCAGCATATACTTCGTGAACTGCTCCAGAATGCGGAGAGTGCCTACGCGAGTCAGCAGGAGTCTAGCTCGCCGCCCGAGCCGTGGTTCGAACTCGCGATTACTAGATTGCCGGGCGAAACAAGTTATAGGGTCACAGCCATGCATGAGGGGCGAGCGTTTGATGAACCTGACAAACACGGGAATCCGCGTCCCGATGTTGACCGAATTATCATGGAGAGTGCGCCTGTCCAGAACACAGAGGACGAGATTGGGCGATTTAACCGTGGTTTCAAGTCCGTGTTCTGTGTTGCTAATAATAAGGGGGTTCGCGTCGAAAGCGGGGGCTTTAACTTTGTGATTCAAGACTTGATGCTGCGCTTCCCGGCCAAGCCCAAACGGAATGCTGGACCCACAAGCACCGTGACGAAGTTCTCCTTCGAAACCAGTCGGAAGGATGCCCTGGCCCTCGTGGGGTTGGATGAGCCACTGGGAGCAAACCCTCTGCTGTCGTTGATTAACGCTTCCAGCCTCGTCTTCCTCCGATACATCTGCCGTGTGACGGTCAGGTTCGAGAATCACAACTGGACCTGGAAGACCACGCCGGGCCGCAACGATGGCTGGCAGGAAGTTTCGGTTGACCCTTGTGGTAAGTGCCCTTCAGAGTGCTTTCTCGTGTATCACGCACCTCGCTTGGATTCGGGCGAGCGTTTTGCGGCGGCCCTTCGCCTCGGTCCCACCGGGTTGCCGATAAAGCTCGAACCGACATGGCGCTGCCTGCGTCTGACTTTTGAAACCGCCGAAGAGTTGAATCTCGACGTGCTGGTTAACGGGCAATTCGAGGCCGAAGTCGGTCGCCGTGCCTTGATAAATGTGCCCAAATGTGGGTTGGTGGAAAAGGCGCTGAATATGGTGATTCAGCGGTGTGTTCAGGATTTCGCCGGAGGCAATTCAACCGAAGAGCAGTGGCTGGCGTGGGCGCGTTGCTTTGACCTCAAGAACAACATGAAGGGGCTTGCCGAAAAGGTTCTGCATCCTGAAGCAATCTCAACTCAGGTTGAGGAGTTCCTGACCCAACGAATTCCCCACGCTGGAAACCTCAAGCCTGCAAAGGAACTCGACTTCCCCAGCAACCTAATGCGCAGACTTGAAAGCGATGGCTATTGTGAGCGCTGGGGCATAGACGCAAGCAACTGGATCAGTGCCAAGATTGCCGAGCAGTTGCCATGCACACAGCTAGATGAACTCAGATTCGATGACTGGTTGCGGAACGCGCAGTTACTTCCGCCGCGTCTAAAAGCAATTCAAAACGCCATCGCAGCACGCCAGTTCTGGCCGGTCGCGCAAGCCTTCCCTGCGGAGATTGCGAAGGCAAAACAACTCCTCGAATTCCGACTTCGTCCAGCACGACAATTCCAAGTGGAGGAACAATGGCATGTTGCCGAGTTGTATCAGCGTTGGCAGGAAGACAACGAGAAAGCAAGCAACCGACTCTTGGAAGAATACACCTTGGAAGGTGAGAATTGGCCGCTCCTTTACCCCGGCGATGGCACTGCAATAGCTAAGCGAAAGGAGAAATTACAGAATGACCTGTCCCATCCCGAAACCGATGAAGGCGGACGCATCTGGTATCGCCTGCTTGGTTTGGCATGCCTCATGTCTGCGGGCTGGGGGCGAATCAGCACGCTGCGCGAGTTCTGGCAGGGAACGTTAGAGCAGGCGAATTTTTGGAACGCGACCGCCGGCAAGGACAAATTCGCCAACGAAACCCACGAGATGTTCTCCAAGCTGGTCATGCGCACGTATCCAAACGTCGCGGCATCTGGTGAGGCCGCAGATTACTGGCGTCATGTTTTCTACGATGTCCGCAAGGTGCATGAATTGGTATGGCAGCATGAGTTCGCCGGCACGGTTTTGCGGCTGGCCTCTGACCCAATGCGTGCGCTTGAGTTACCAAAGTTTCTGCGCAGCGGCCAGCTTGCCGGCCAGAAGCCGTGGGCGGGTGTGCTCGGCCAAAGTGCCGGTGCGCCTCTGTTTTTCGTGGTTCGCGAACTCTGTCGGCTAGGTATCATTCCGCCACCAGCGATGGAGGGCGTGAGGCCTTTGGCGTTCTTCGCCTGCACACCGGCCCGGCGCGCAGCGGTTCGCATCGGCTGGCTTGACCCAGCGCTCGCAGCACGCACCGATTTCGAGTCCTTGGCCGAAGTCAGCAGGCAACTGTATGAGAAGATCAAGAGTGATACTTCGGTTGATGAGGCCACGCGCGAACAGATGCTCGACCTTTATGATATTCCACTCCTTCATCTTGGTTTGAAAGGCTGACCATGAGCACTACCCTCCAAACCAATTCGCGGATCATCCACCGCGCCCACCCCGAGTATGGCTTCGGCATCGTCCGCTATGTCGAGGAGGATGCCTTCGGGGAAACTCGTTTGCAGGTGTCTTTCGATCACCTTGACCAGCTTGTCATTGTCGCTCCGAGTGAGGTCGAAATCGTTCAAGACTCATTGACGGATGCCAAGGCGAGTGCGTGGGGCGAGGTTGAAGTTTTCAAACGCAAGTTGGCCGCCGGTCTCATCATCGGCGAAAACAATCTTACCGGTGGTTTCACCAAGGCTGCGGTTCAGCCGCTGCCGCATCAGGCGTTCCTGCTCGACAAGGTGCTGGCCGCTGACAGATTCGGCCATGTGCTCGCCGATGATGTCGGCTTGGGTAAGACAATCGAGGCGGGCCTGCTAATCACCTGCCTGATGCGCCGGGAGCCGCCACAACGCATCATGGTCATCTGCCCAGCCGGACTTGCTCTCCAATGGAAGGACGAGATGGACGAGCATTTCAACTTGAGCTTCACGATTCTCGGCACCGACTTTCAGGGCAAGGTCGAATCGAACTGGCGCACCCAGCCGCTCGTCATCGCACCGATTGACCGCTTGAAGCGGGACGAATACCGAGAACTCCTCACCCAGGTGGGGGCGTTCGACCTCGTTGTATGCGACGAGGCCCACCGGCTCACGGCCCAACGCCGTTTCCTGAGCCAGAAGCTTGAAAAAACCTCAAACTATCGGTTGCTGGAATTCCTCGTAGCGAGCCGCCTCATCCGGCACGTGGCCAACGCGGACAACACGCCGCGCTCTCCCCGGCTTCTGCTCTTGTCGGCCACTCCCCATCAGGGCGATGACGAGCGCTTCCTTTATCTGCTGCACCTTGTCCGCCCGGATTTGTTTCAACCCGGCGAGCAACCCGTGGCCGCGCAACTCCGGACCCCCGCGCTGGTTGAAACGCTCACGCGCACTCCGAAATCGCGCGCGGTGGATTGGAATGGCAAACCTATTTTTAAGGGCCACACGGCAACGACCCTCGACGTGCGCTGGACCGTGGAAGAAACCGAGGTTTCGAGGTTATTGACGGAATACATCTTGAAGAGCCTGGACTTCGTCCGCGACTCCGACCGGGGCACTCAACTGGTGGTTCAATTGGTGATGCACACGTTTCATAAACTGGCCGCAAGTAGTTGGCCCGCGTTGGAAAGGGCTTTGCAGCGGCGACTCGATTCGTTGCAGGGCCGGGTTGAGCGGCTGTCCGAAATCTTGGAGGGCGATGATGATGACGAGCAAAGTGATGAAGTCCGCGACTTCGCTTTGCCCACCAAGGCATTCTTCGAAAACGAACGCCTCCTCCTCGATAGATTATTGAATCGTTTGCGCAACCTGCCGGCGGATTCCAAATGGCATTCCTGCTCTGACCTTCTCGCCGAACTCGGACGCACCGAACCGGGCGGAAAGGTTCTGATTTTTACTCAATATCGCACTACCCAGGACATGCTCACGAACCGGATTGCGGCCCTCTTCCCAGGTTCGAAGGTGGAGGTGATTCATGGCGATGTTGAGATGGAGGATCGCCGGGCCGCACGGATTCGGTTTGAGCGCAGTTCGCGTTTCATGGTTTCCACCGAAGCCGGCGGCGAGGGCATCAATCTTCAAAAGGCGTGTCATTTGATGATCAATTACGATCTGCCTTGGAATCCGA
>Ga0181529_10003813_pt1 | contig 16831 bp, 10 predicted proteins | sample PEATcosm2014_Bin_36_FD_119763 | JGI IMG/M metagenome (GOLD analysis project Ga0181529, IMG submission 119763) | Peatland microbial communities from MTU Mesocosm Facility, Houghton, MI, USA - PEATcosm2014_Bin10_30_metaG | ecosystem: Environmental > Terrestrial > Soil > Wetlands > Peat | place...
CGTTGGGCGTCAGTGTCCTGCAGGCCGCTGACGGATGTTGTGGCGGTTCGTGTAGCCAAGCCACAAGCGAATGTGCAGGGCAGTGCAGCGGTGGAACGCAGTGCGGCGGTGGAACGCAATGCGGCGGTTGTGCTACGCAGACCGTGATGGTCCCCGAGTGGGGCACCGAGACGCGGAAGATCAAGACCACCGAGTGCGCGCCGGAAACCCGGCAACGCAAGTTCACCGTAACGCGGTGTGTAGCGGAGACGTCGAATGTTGAGCGTGAGTACACAGTAATGGTATCCCAGACGCGCACGCGCAAGGAGAGCTACACGGTCCAGGTCCCCACCACCCGTAACGTGTCGGAGCAGTACCAGGTGTCCGTGCCCGCCTACCGCGATGTCCAGCGGACGTACACCGTGTCGGTACCGGTGCAGAAGGAGCAGCAGGAGCAGTATACGGTGATGGTGCCGCATACGGAAACGCGGCATGCCACCCGGCAGATCGTCGAATGTGTTCCGGTCTCGGAGACGCGCACCCAATGCGTGGATCGCGGCCATTGGGAGCAGCCGGCGGCCACCCCCTGTGGCTGTGAGTCGGCGTCGAGTTGCTCAAGCTGCGGCAATACATGCGGATCGAGTTGCGGATCGTCAACGTGTGGATCGAGTTGCGGATCATCCAGTTGCAGTGGGACTTGCGGCGATTCAGGGTGCGACTCGGGTTGTGGGCGGCACCGGTGGCGCGGGTGCTGCGGATCGACGTGCAACTCCATGGTCTGGGTAGCCAACCCAGTCCAGGAACAGATCCAGGTCACCGTGATGAAGCAGCAGATTCGCCAAGAGCCGTACGACTACAGTGTTACGGTTTGCAAGCCCGAAATCCGCACGAGGACCATCCAAGTGTGCAGCTATGAAAATCAGCAGCGAAGCTACACGGAAAAGGTCTGCGAGTATCATAACGAAACGCGCACGCGGACTTACGCCGTGACCGAGTGCAAGATGGAAGAAAGGACTCGGGACGTTCAGTACACGGAATGCGTGCCGGAAAAGCGGACGCGCACCGAGCAAGTGGTGAACTATCGCAACGTCAGCGAGGAGAAGACGGAGAACTACACGGTTATGGTTCCGCACGAGGTGGAAAAGGAAGTGTGCATCCAGGTGTGCCGCATGGTGCCGAAGGAGGTCAGCGTGCAGACCTGCTGCGCCAACGAGTGTGAGAGCGCTTGCGACAGCGATTGTTGCGCGGGCCGCGGGCTGCGGGGGCGATGGCGGAGGTGACGCCGGAGCGAATCGCAGCGAGGTACCGTAGCGTTGTGGATCGTGCGAGGGGCCGGGGATCTTCCTCCGGCCCCTCGCCTCATTTGCTGCCGCTCAGCGGATTGGCGAGTAATCCGTGGCCTTCATGTTCTTGCTGATGACTTCTTTTACCAGCACGCCGTCCTTTTGCGATTCCGCTTTGGCTTGGATCCATTCGGGGTCGCTTTCGAAGGCTTTCCACGCTTTCTTCTGCGCGTCGACGCTGGGAAAGGCGACGATATAGCAGAGCGTATTCTTCGCTTCCGCCCCTTGCGTCGGCGTCCAAAAACCGACCAGTTCCATCCCGTGCTTTTGGAACAACTTGCAGGTGTGGTCTCGGAACCGCGCGTGCAGGGCCGGCAGCTTTCCCGGGTTGGTCCTGTAGATCCGCAGTTCGAACACCTTGTCGGCCGAGGCTTGATCCGCGGCCGGAACTGCGGTCGCCAACAGGGTAAGGCCGGCCATGGCAACGGCCGAAGCTGCCACGACGTGGAATAGCGTTTTCATACCAGTCTCTCCTTTTACGCGAGGAATAGGAATCAGTCGCCGACACATTAAGATAACCGCGACTCGGCCGGGCGGCAACTCGGGTGGCTGCCGCGCGGACGCGGGATGCATGGTCCCACAGGCCATGGCGAATACTCGGGCGGCGGGTTGCGGCCGCGGCATGAAATCATGATAATCGGGGGCGTGCCGCCTGGAACCCGTCCAGACGCGTAATCGTCCGAGCCATTCGCTTGAAGGAGAAAGCCATCCATGGCGTCTGAAGTCACCCGTCGAAGATTCTTGCGCACCGCCGGAAGCGTGGCTGCCGGCGCTACCACCGGCACGGCGCTCAGCGCTGCGGAGGCCGCAACGAGCAAACCCCTGCGGATCGTCGGCATTTGTTGCAGCCCGCGCAAGGGTAAAACCACGGCCGCCGCCCTGCACGTCTGCCTCGAGGCGGCCAAGGCCGTCGATCCGCGGATCGAGGTGCAGTTGATCGAGTTGGCGGGCCTGAAAATTCCCGGCGAGGTGGCGGCCGGCTTGCCGCTGATGCCGGGAGAACGCGATGATTTCCCGGCGTTGGCGCCAAAACTCTCCGATCCGGCCGTGGCGGCAATCATTCTGGCCACGCCCGTCTATTTCGGCAACATGTCCTACCTCTGCAAGGCGTTTCTCGATCGCTGCATCGTTTTTCACAAGGACAAGTTCGCTCTGAACAACAAGGTCGGCGGCGTGCTGGCCGTAGGCGGGGGGCGAAATTGCGGCTTGGAATTGACAATCCGTTCGGTCCAGGTGGCCTTGATGTCGCAGCAATTGATTGTGGTGGGCGACGCCCCGCCGACCGGTCACTGGGGTGGCACCGTCTGGTCCGGCGCCGACCCGGTCAAGGCCAGTCCAAACCTGGACGTCACCCGCGATGAACCGGGCATGGCCACGGTGAAAAATCTCGGCCGCCGGGTGGCGGAGGTTGCCCTGCGGCTGGCCTAACCGTAGTGCTGCTTCTGTAGTACAGCCGCCCCCGGCTGCGTCGAGCGATTCGCACAGCCGAGGGCGGCTGTGCCACATTCGGGCATGGCGTCTCTCCGGTGATACCGCACGATCACGCAGCAGAACTAACCGCGGGGGGAAAGTCTGCGCCGAATTTCCTCCACCACGGCGCGGAGGTACCCCAGCCTCTTTTCGTCCGGAATCCAGCCGTGGTCGAGGTATCGTTGATACTCGAAGAACAAGCAAGTCCGTAGTTCATCGAGGGTGCCCGGCAACTCGCCCAGTTTTTCGTAAAACTCCGCGGCCGAGTTCGCCACGTCGACGCACTCGGCATGGCTGGGCCAATGGTCGTAACCGCTATACGACGAGGCGAGCACGGCAATCTGGTTCCAATTGGCGCCCGCCGGCGGCAGGTGAGCGGCGGTCAAAGCATCGTTGCTGATGCGATCTTTGCTAGCCGGGGATTTGCCCCTGCGAGCGGGCCGCTCAAAGGTTTCCTTGGACAGAGACGAAAGCGGCGATAAGCCAAGTTCAACATCCGCCGCGGCGCTGGGTTTTACGGTGGGCTTTGGCGATGGGCTCGGAGGTGCTGGTGCAGCGGGTGGTCTAGCGGCGGGCGGCGTAACGCGGCCAGGCGACAACTGCTGCTTCAATTTCTGGTCGTAATCGGCCTTCTTCTTCGAGTCGAGCAGGCACACCCGTGCCGCCGAAATCTGGTTGAGGATCTTTTGGGAAAGGTCCGAGTGTTTTCCCGCCTGGAAGGACCGGATGTGCGACATGCGTTGGTCGGCGGCGCTGGCAATCACGTCGCCATCGGCCTCGAACAGGTCGATGCCCAAAAGGCGATAGTGATGGGGCGGCTGATCTTTCGGGGCAATCCCTAGCCATTTGTGATAGGCGTCGAATTGCTCAGGCATAGCGGCGTTCACTCAATGGTCTTACCCCATTGTCGGGATTTCCGAGCCGAAATTATATACCATTTGTGGCGAAACGCACTGCCTCCCCCCCCGGACAGGCATCCATGGAACACCTTCCGATCAAACGGCGAATGGGCCGGCCGTTGCTATGCGTTTGGCCCGATCAGGGCTCGCCGATCGTTCGGCGCAGTGCGGGCAACTCGTCATCGAGCGTTTTTTCCAGGGCCGCGATCTTCGACTCGATGCTCATGGCCGTGAAGCAGCCACGACCGTGGTTCAGGTGGCCCATTCGGCTGTCGCAAAGATACATCGGCAGCGCGGCCCGCGCGGCGGCCAACTCCGCACGGCCGATCCGCTCCAGTTCGTTCAAGGCCGAGCGCCGCTCCTCGGGCGTGCGGGCCTGTTGCCAACGCCCCCGGGCATCCAGCCAAGCCACCAGCCGCAATGTCACGTCGACCTTATCGGAAAACGACTGGGCGGTGCGTAGTTGGCTCTGCGCCCGCGACCGAGTGAACGGCGGCGCGGCGGCCGCCGCCTGGCGAAGCTTCCGCAACCCAGCGTGCCAGAGCTTTTGCACTTGGCCAAGCCGGGCGCGGTTTTCCGGCCCGCTGCCAGGACCTTCACCCACGTTGGAAAGTGCCATTTCCTTTAGTGAATTGACGAATCCCCGCCGCCACGGACGCGGATTGGCCACCTTCGCATCGAGCCAGAACGGTTGGGCCAGCCCGGCGTTCATCGTCGCGCTTAGCCCGTAGTGGAACGGAAAATGCCAAATCGCCTCGGAGAAGTCACCCCAGGCAGCCAACACGCGGTCTTCCTGGCCGGGGCCAAAATCGCGCCGGGCAATGGCCCGCAACAACTCCTCGGTCGGCGGGGCGTTGCTGTACGACATCCAGCCGAAAAGCTCCGTTACCGGCGTGGGATAAAAGCCCTGGTGATACCAATTAGCGATGAGGCCCTCGATGGCCGGCTGAAAACGGTTGACCGCATCGAACCGCTCGGCCCAGCGCTGCATGCAAGGAATCTCCGGCTGGGTGTTCGATTCCTGGCTGAAGCGGCTTTCGATATGGGCCCACAGCGGCCGCGCCGGCCGTGCCGCCTTGCGGGCCGCGGCCGCCAGAAAATCGGCCGCATAACGGTAGTCCTCCGACGGCGCCTTCAGGCTCAAACAGTAGTCGTAAGCCTCCTGCAAGATTCCGTCGCGGCGCCGCATCCAGAAGCCGTCAAAGTTGGCCATGTAGCCGATTCGCGGGTCCAGCCGGTCCATCTCGGTCATGGATCGATCCCACGTCTCACGCTCTGGCGACCGGAAGCGAAACGTGTAGCGCCAGGCGACGGTGCGGAAATCGGGCCGCACCTCGGCAAAGGCCGCTTGCAAGAGCGAGCACGTCCGCGTCCATGCGTCCATGCCGTGGCGGGTCGAGCCCATCCCTTCGTCGCCGAACACCACGGCCTTGATGCGCGGCGCATCGCGGAGTAGTTGCCGGGCTTGCTCCTGGAGCACCTTTTCTTGCTCCTCGTCGGCGGGGTACGGCGGTACGGCATGGATCACCACGTCCAGCCCGTACCGGTTCGCTCGTTCGGTTAGGTCGATGAGCCGAGGGGCGAACGGCTGGTAGGTGAGCCCTTCGGGCACTCGGCCTGGGGCGATGTGCGTCGGCAGCGGCCGGCCGCGCTCTGGCCCCGGCCACCAAATGATCCAAATCGCGTCATAGCCATAGCGGCTAATCAGCCGTAGATGCTCGTCCGTGTAGACGGGTGCCGGCGTACACAGCTCGCCCGTGCCGCCCCACGCCGCGCAGGTCGCCCGGGGCGCATAGCGAGGCTCGCGAACAGTCGTCTGACGCTTCACCAACGGCCCGCCGCGCAACAACAGCAGGTCTTCCAGGTACCAAATACCCCGCAACACGCCCCGCGCGTCGCGGCCATGGATGCGAATCTGCTCCCCTTCCGCCACAAAACGATATCCGGCCGCCGTCCGTGGCCCGTCGGCCAGGTTTGGCCCTTCGGCGAGCGTGATCGTGTGCGGTCCGGCCTGGGCCGCGTCATCCCAGACGACTTTGATCGATAACCGCATCCGGCGGCGGAGCAGATCTGCCAGATCGCCAACTGCCGTGGCGACAGCCGGGCTGCGCGGCGCGGCTACTAGGATTCGCCAGCCATCGCCAATGGCGATTTCGTCGGTCGCGGGCGTCTGGCCGGGCCAAGGGAGGCCCACCAGCCGTGGATCTTCGCCGGCGGCCAGCCGATCGACGAACGTGTATGGTTCTTCTTCGCCGGGCAAGAGTTGCCGGCGGCCCGCAGCGGCTTGCAACGTCAGCAGCCGGGTCATCATGCTGGCCCCCTCCGCTACCGGCTGGCCGTCGCTCTGGCGGGCTTCGCCGAGCGGGTCCCTGCGGAGCGCACGAAACATCATCCCCACCTCGTGTTTGCCGTCATAGGCGTCGACCACCACCTTTTGTGGATGGATTTCACGCCACGTGCAGTAGACGGCATAGTAATCGTCCGGACAGCGGCCCGAAGCGGCGCGAAGCCGCAGAAAAACCGCTGGCGTCTCGAGGGGCCGAATGCGGAGCGTCACGAATCGCTCGAATTGGACGGCCACGCGACTGGCGGGGATTTGGCCGTGGCCCAGGTCGCTACGGCCCCAGGCCGTGCCCGCTTCCCAGCAAAGGGCGCCCGGCTGTCCGATCCGTTTCACCTTCACCTGGATCGCCGCCACGGGGGCGGCGTTGGCCAGACGGATTCGTTGCCCGCGTCCGGCCATCGCCGCCGAGTCGATCGCCAGGCCGGTCTCCAGGTGAGTCACGGCCGGATCACAGCCCAGCCAATGATACCAGCGGCCTATGGGTTGCGACGTCGGCGCCGTCGGGTCCGGGTCGTGGGCTTGCAAGATGTACAAGGGCGCAGTGACTGTCGCGGCCCACGCGTAGTCCGACCAGGGCCAGAACACGAACAGGCAGAGCCACGTTGATGCGCGAAACATGATTTTCTCCTCGGACAACGATAGGCGGGACATGGTGGCCCAGCCCGCCGATGATTCGCCCCTCACGTTTCCCACGCTACAGGCAGCACCAGCAGATTGCAATGAGAAGTTGCGCGTCGTGTACTAAGAATTTGCGCACCCGCCGCCCGCTGTTTGCCGGCCGGATGTCGTAAACTTACCCATAATTGTCGCAAGATGTGGTTGCCGCGGCCAACCAAGTAGACCATCATAAGCGTTTCCCGATGTGTCACAGCCGAGGGCGGCTGTGCTACATGCGTGCCATCTCCAAGAACAGAAGGTTTCTTGATATGAAGTACCTGCTCACCGTTCTCATGGCCGGCAGCCTATGGCTCGGCACAACCGTGCCCGCGCTGCGGGCCGACCAGCAAGATATGGCCCTGTTAGAGCGGCAGTTTCATGAATTGCCGATGGAGGCCCGGCGTTTGACGGGCCCGCTGTTTTGGCTGCACGGCGACGAAAGCCCCGAGCGGCTGGAGATGTACGTGGGCAAAGTGGCCGAAGGGGGCAATGGTTGTTTTACCGCCGAAAGCCGCCCCCACACCGATTGGCTGGGCCCGGGCTGGTATCGCGACCTGGCGATCTGCCTGAAGGCGGCCAAGCAGCACAACTTGAAGATGTGGATCTTCGACGAAAAATGGTGGCCCAGCCAGGCCATCGGCGGCAAGGTACTGCCGCGCTACGCCGCCAAGCGTCTGGAGGCCTCCACCGTCGACGCCAAGGGACCACGCGCGTGGGAAGCCGTTGGTTACGGCGGACCGCGCTACATCGCCGCGGTGGCCGGCCGCGTCACGGCCGATAACCGGATTGAAGGCCAGAGCCTTATCGACCTGGCGCCCCAAATCCACGACGGCAAACTCTCGTGGCAAGTGCCGGCCGGCCAGTGGCGCATCGTAAAGTTCACCCACGTTCTGGCCTCGACCTTGAGTTGGCAGAAGAAGCAACTGAGCATCGACGGCGCCAGCAAGGATTGCGTCGATTGGTTTCTGAAAGTGGTTTATCAGCCGCACTACGATCACTTCAAGGCCGATTTTGGCAAGACCATTCCCGGTTTCTTCTATGACGAGCCGGAGACTCCCGGCGACTGGGGCACGGAGTTGAACGGCGTGCTGGCCGAGTGGAAAGTCGACTGGAAGAGGGCCTACGTGGCCTACAAGCTCGAATTGGCCGGCGAGGAGCAAAGCGCCGCCCGCTACCAGTATCTCGACGCCTTTGCCGAAACCTGGGGCCGCACCATGTATGGTGGCATGACCCGCTGGTGCCACGCGCATGGCGTGAGGTCGATGGGCCATTTCGACGAGCATGACGGCATGTACCATGACCCCCTGCGCTGCGCCGGCGACATGACCCGCCTGCAAGGCCATAGCGACATGGGCGCCATCGACGCCATCGGCAAGCAATTCGCGCCAGGCAAGCGGGTGACCTACGATGCCCAAACCTGGCAGACGCCGAAATTGGCCAGCTCCATCGCCCACGTCTACGGCAAGCACGATGACTTGACGATGGTGGAAATCTTCGGCGCGCGGGGGCAAGACCTCCCGTATTCGGAAATGAAATGGTGGACCGATCACATGCAGGTCTCGGGCATCAATTTCATGATCCCCCACTCGTTCAACCCGCGGGCCCCGTACGACACGGATTGCCCGCCCTATTTCTACAACGGCGGCTTCGAGCCGCGCTGGCCTCTGTATCGGGTCTTTGCCAATTACGCGAGCCGGTTGAGCCTGATGCTCAGCGGCGGACGGCACGTCTGCCCGGTGGCCTTGCTCTTTATGGGCCAGAGCGCCCAGGTGGGCCGCTTCGTTCCGCCCGAGGACATGACAAGTGCCATGCAGGACGGGCAGATCGATTGCGACTGGCTGCCGTATGAAATCTTCGAGAAGACGAGCCACATCGCCGGCAAGCAGTTGCAACTTTACGGCGAGCGGTACAAAGTGCTGGTGGTGCCGCCGGTGGAAGTGATCCCCTACGGCACGCTGGCGAAGGTCAAGGAGTTTTTCAACGCCGGCGGCGTGGTCCTAGGCTACGGATTCTTGCCCTCGAAGTCGGCAACCCTTGGGCACGGCGCGCCGGAGATTGCCGCCTTGTGCGAGGCCATCTGGGGACCGAATGCCGGCCCCGGGCTGAGCTGTTGTCGGACGAGTCCCGCCGGCGGCCACTCTTATCTCTTGAAAGAAAAGCCCACTTCCGCCGAGTTGCAACAGGTTTTGGCCCAATCGGGCGTCCATTCAACCCTGGAAGTCTTGGCCGGTGAAACCAGCGGTTGGCTGCACGTCATGCATCGCGTCAAGGCGGGGCAAGACGTGTTCCTGGTGTGCAATCAGAACCACCAAGGCGCTCCGCGGCAGTTCAAGTTCCGGGCCACGGCCTCCGGCGAGCCCGAATGCTGGGATGCGGTGCGAAATGAAGTCACGGCGATCGCTTTTCAACGCACCAGCGATAAAACGGTGGAGTTTTCGCTCACCATGCAGCCGCTGGAAAGCGTGCTGCTCGTGTTTTCGCCAAAACGACAGCCTCGCCCGTTGCGCATCGAAGCCGGCATGAAGCCCCTCCACGATCCAATCGTTTTGACGCGCGACCCGAAGCCAACTCGCCCCGAGCCGGTCACCGCCAGGCTCAAACCGCCGGCGAAACCGTCTCTGAAGGGGGCCAAGTGGATCTGGTTTCCCGAGGGCAATCCGGCCGTCGACGCACCTCCCGGAGACCGCTACTTCCGCCGGAAAATCGTCATTCCCGCCGATCGAACGATCAAGAAGGCTTCCTTCGCGGGCACTGCCGACAACGCCTTTGAACTTTTCGTCAATGGCAAGCCAGGGGGCGCGAACGACCTCACCGGCGGCGATCTGAGCGGCTCCATCGAGATCGACGTCACGAAACAGCTTCAGGCGGGCCCCAATGTCTTGGCGGTCAACGGGACCAACGGAGGCAAAGAGCCCAACCCGGCGGGATTGGTGGGCCGGCTCGTGGTCCGGTTCAACCAGGGACCGCCGCTGGTCGTTATCACCGATAAAAGCTGGAAAACGGCCCAGCGCGAACAAAAGGGCTGGACCGGTCGGCAATTCGATGACTCGGCTTGGCTGGCAGCCATGGAGTTGGGCGGCTATGGCATGCCTCCGTGGGGACTGGTGAGCGAGCATCAGTTGACCATCGGGCCCGTGAAGGCCGCCGATCCCTTCCGGGCGCATTTTACCCTGCCCGCCGACGTAGACCCGGCGAAATGCCGCGTTTGTCTGGAGATGGACGGGCTGCCGGACGATTCCGCGGCCATCCACCTAAACGGCGCGTACATCGGAGGGATGATCGGGAAGCCCTCGCGGCTGGACATCACCCGTTACCGGAAGGCCGGTGAGAACACGGTGTTGATCGAGCCGCTAGCGCCGAAATCGGCGCGGATCGTGTGTTACGACAACGCCGGACAATAATGCCGGATGGCATCAGGGTGGCACTGGAATGCCGGCGCGTGGCACTGCGTCTCGCCAGTGCGTCCCGAACACGGGCAAGATGCCCGTGCCACCCTCAGTTCATTGGTAGGGAACCATGCCGAGCAAGGTGCGCGGCGTGTCGTACAAGATAGTCCCGGCAATCGACAAGGCGTCTTCCCGCGTGTACCAGCCGTGCTCGATCTTGTCGGCCAAGATGCGTGCCAGCAGCTTGCGCACCAAGAGCGCCTTGCCGTACGCCCACTCCGCGCAATAGGCGTCGGAAAAAAAGCCGACCTGCTTGTTGACCGGCAGCATTTCCAACCGCTCGGCCATCACCTGGCGGACCGCGTCGGGAAAGAAGTTGTGCCACCAGTAGCCGGCCAGGCTGAGGTTCGGCAATTCTCGCGCCAGGGTACACCAAGCCTGGTTGGTGTGTCGACTGCCGAGAAAACATTGAAACTGTAATCGCGGATGGCGACTGATCATGTCGCCCAACTGCTTGATCGTGCGCTGCCGCAAAATGCTGCTGGTCTCGAAGGGGAGCGGCTCGGCGCCCAGACTGAACTGAAAGACCAGCCGCTCGGGCCGGGCTTCCAACGCGGTCAGGAATGCCTCGTTGACATACGATGCATACGCGTCGCGCTCGCTGGTGCCCGCTCCATCGCGGCGACCGATGGCGGCGGCCATTTCGTCGTCGCCGACGAGGCGATAGTCGATGTCGGTCGAAAAACCGGTCGCCGTACTGAGAAGCTGATCGTACGGGATCGTGTTGACGTAATGGGCCAGCGCCGCGTGCAGGTCGTCCAAGCTGCGGATGGTCCGTTCGGTGGGCGGGCGTTGGCCGCCGATCGGCGAAGGCGACTCCGGCTGCCGCCCCCAGCAGTGTTCCAATTCATACAGGGCCGTATCGAACTCGCCCCACTGGCAGCGCGTGAAAAACGCCCATTCCAGACTGTATTGCAGCCGCTGGTCGTCGACGCCACCTTCGCGACGGGCGAATTCCGTGCAGGTGCGGCGGATGTTCAAGCGATCCAAGATCGAGTGGTGCCAGCCGCGATCGTCGGCCCGCTCGCGAACCATGGCGTCCACGTGACGCCAGTTGCCGGCGGTGATCGGCTCCTTCCAGCCGTACAAATCGCAAAGGATGGTCCGCATCATCCACGTGCAACTGGTGTTGCGGATCAACGGCAGATACGGCACGGCCTCGGCGATGCGCGAGTGGGCTTCGTTGGGGTCGGGCCAGCCCGGATATTGGGTCAAGCGGGCGCCGCTCGGACAGCCGGCCGCATAAAGGTCGCTGACGGCCATGTGATACAGCAAGATGTCGTGAAGGCCGCGGGCGCCCAACCGCCCACCGACCAGATGGGTGTGGGCGTCGAACAGGGGCAATTCGCCCAGCGCCGCTTCCAGTTCTTCCGTCAAGGCTCGTACGGTCATGGCTTCCTTTCTTTCATCGCAGAGTTATCCTAACCATCTTATCACGGCGTGCGGCGGTGGCTAGCAGGGCCACTGAACCCTTGGGCAACGCTTTCCCGCTATTACGGTGTCCACAGAACCCCGAATATGCTCCCGCCAGGGTCGCACGACTATCGGCCGTGGGTTAAAATCGTGCTGACGGGGAAGCGAACCCCGCGACTTCGCCGCAGCAACCAAACCGTCCGTCTTCCCAACCAACATGACAATCAAAACAACATCCTGGAGGAATGCAGTTATCCAGTTGACAGGCATCGTCACGCTCGCGGCGGCAACAATGGCGGCCGAGCCGTCTGCGCGACGCTTGGAAATCAGCGGCATCTATCCACATCTGGCCGCCTTCAATTCCAACCCGAGCCGGAGCAAGCCGGAGCCGGAGTGCGGCATCGGCGCGGTCGTTCCGTGGGCGGGCAAGCTCTGGTACCTCAGCTACACCTCGCACGCGCTGGGCAAAAGCGGCGACAAGCTCTATGCCGTCTCGCCCGACATGAGCGTCGAGGTGCGGCCCGAGAGCACCGGCGGCACCCACGCGGCGCGGATGATCCACCGCGAGTCGCGACAGTTGTTCATCGGGTGCTATGCGATCAGTGCGGCGGGCAAGGTGCGCGCCATTTCACGAAACAAACTGCCGGGGCGGCTCACGGCCGTGGCCCGCCACCTCACCGACCCGGCCAACAAGGTGCTCTATCTCGCGCAGGAAGGGGCGGTCTACGAGGTCGACGTCCACTCGCTGGCCGTGACGGAGCTTTTCAAGAAACCGGTTCCCGGCTGGCACTACAAAGGGGCGTGGACGGCGCAAGGCCGCTTCACCATCGCGGCCAACGGCGAATACCCCGGGGCTGCGCCGTTCTGGGGCGACGCCTCGGCGAAGACCATCCAGGAACTGGCCGCCGCGCTGCTGCAAGTGCCCGACATCGAGCGGGCCAAGCCGCGCGCGAGCGGCCAGACGGTGTGGCGTGGCGTGAGCGAGGACATCGGCTCGCTCTCCGAGTGGGACGGCCAGGCGTGGTATCTCATCGCGCGGCGCCAACACCTCGACATTACCGGACCGGGCGGCCTCGCCGGTGCCACCAGCGATGACGAACCGGTATGGGCGATGGGGTGGGATGTGCGTTCGGCGCTGGTAAGGGTGCGCGAGAACTCCGGCACATGGACGGTTTATCGCCTGCCGAAGGCCAGCTACACGGCCGATGCCGCGCATGGTTGGTACACCGAGTGGCCGCGTCTGTGCCAGGTCGGCGGTGGGCGGCGCTGGATGTTTCTGCACAATGGGATCTTTGATTTTCCCGCCGACTTCCGGCCGGGAACGACGGCCGGCCTGCGCCCGCTCGGATCGACGCTCGTCACCGTCACCGACATGACCCAATGGCGTGGCCGGATTGTCTTCGGCCAGCAGGCCACCTCGGTTTGCGGCCTTCCGGCCCAAGTGCCGGGACAGCCGGACTCGAATCTTCAGTTCGTCGACCGGCATACGCCTTCAACATGGGGGCCGCGCTCCGGTTTCGGCGGCGTATGGGTTCGCGATGACGTGAAGGCCAACACGCCCAGCGAACCAATGCTGGCCGCAGGCTATGCCGAGCGATGCCTGCATCTGGCGCACGCGAGCGACGAGGCCGTCACGTTCACGCTCGAAGCCGATGCGCGGGGCGATGGCCGGTGGCACGCGGTCAAGACCATAAACGTGCCCGGCCACAGCTCGGTGGCGGTCGTGTTGCCCAGCGACCTTGCCGCCGAGTGGCTGCGCGTGAAGGCCCATCGCGATTGCAACGCGACGGCCTGCTTCCATTTCAACTCACCGCGCCGCGCGGCACCGGATGAAAGCACCATTTTCCGTGGGCTCGCGGGCATCGACGCGGAGACGGCATGCGAGGGCATTGTGCGGGCCGGCTTCCCGACGCGAAATCTCCAGTTCCTTGCCAGCGACGGCCGCTACTATGAAGTGGACGAAACGCTTGCCTTCCACCCGACCGACGCACCGCAAGCCGTCCTGCAGCTTTGCGACACGCACCAGCTCAAGACCGAGTTTGCCGAAGATGCCGCCTCGGTCATTGTCACCCGATACGACGGGCAACGCTTCCGCCTGCCCAAGGGCGATGCGGCCTTCAGCCGGGCGGCGCCCTCGCGTGGCCTGCGGGAGCTGATTCAAGAGCGCTATCTGGCCGACTTCCACGGCACCTTCTACGAAGTGCCCCGTGATTCGGGCAGCCGGCCCGACTACCAGCGCATGAAGCCGGTTGCCTCGCACCGCAAACGCATTGCCGATTTCTGCACGTGGCGCGGTTTGCTGGTGCTCTCGGGCGTCAACACGGATGCCGGCGACGACGGCCACGTCTTCGGTCGCGTCAAGGGGCCGAAACTTTGGTTCGGTGCGATCGACGATCTCTGGAAACTCGGCAAGCCGCGAGGTATCGGCGGGCCATGGAAGGATACGGCCGTCAAAGCCAATCAGCCGAGCGACCCCTATTTGATGACCGGCTACGACCGGAAAAGCCTCACCCTGGTACACGACGCGAAGCAAGCCGTCGAGTTCACGATCGAAATGGACTTCCTTGCCGACGGCATGTGGCATCGGTACGCCCGACTCTCCGTTCAGCCCGGCGAGCCGCTCCGGTACAAGTTTCCCGCCGGCTACGGCGCGCATTGGGTGCGGCTGAAAGCCAGCGTGCCGTGCAAGGCAACGGCCACGTTGGAGTACGAGTAAGCCGGGCTAGTGCTGGGCGATGTGCTACAATTCTTAAGTAGCTGAAAGCTGTCGTGCTGTGGCGATTTCCCCCTCTGAACCCTGAATCCTTGCCATGCAACTCCGCCCGTTCTTTCTGCCGTTGCTGCTGATCGCCGCCGTGGCCGGAGCCGCGTCGGCAGCCGGCACCGTCCAACTCGATCTGGTCGGCGACATGCACGGATCGGCCTTGCTTTTCCAGGAGTGGTCGCAGGTGTTGGGCAAGGCCGGCGTTCAGAACGTCCGTTTCCGGGCGGTCGCGGAGCCCGGCCAACCGGGCATCGAAAACCAGGGCACGGCCCAGGACCCGGCTTACGTCGTCACCGGCATCGTCCGCTCCCGCAGCGAATTGCTCTTGCCCGGCGGATCGTTCCGACCGAGCGACGCCGGCCGGCTGAAGCAATGGCTCGATGATCTGGCCGAGCGCGGTCCGGGCACGGGCAAGGCGGCCGACAAAGAAGAAAACGCGGCTTTCGGCCTTCGATCGGCCCAGCTCGATCGCGTGCGCGAAGACCTGGCCGCGCCGGTCGACTTTGCCACGCGGGGCGCCACGTGTCGACAGGTCGTCGAAAAGATTGCCGAGCGACTGAAATGGCCCCTGAAGCTCGACGGCGAAACGGCCCATGCGCTGGCCGACCAAAAGTTCGATGAATCGCTGAGCGGCTTATCTTGCGGCACGGCGTTGGCCTACGTCTTGGGAGCGGCCGGGTATGGCCTACTGCCCCGTGCTGTGGGCGATCAGGCGAGCTATGCCGTGGTCGAGGCCCGGAAGGGCGCCGGAGTCTGGCCGATCGGCTGGCCGGCCGACAAAGCGGGCCAGAAGGGGCTGCCCGCCCTGTTCGAGTTCCTCAATGTCAACGTGCAGAACGTCTCGGCCGAGCAGGCATTGGAGGCGATTGCCAAACGGCTGAAAACGCCGTTCCTGGTGGACCATCGGGCGTTGGCCCGTTATGGCATCGATCCGGCCAAGACCAAGGTATCGCTTCCCCGCAGCCGGACCACGTACAGCTTGGCCTTGCGAAAGCTGCTCTCCAAGGCGGGGATGAAGTTCGAGGTGCGATACGACGAGGCCGGCACGCCGCTGCTATGGATCACTTCGCTGAAACCGAGCTGACGGCTTGCCTTCACGCCGCAGCGTGGCGACTTCCTCCTGCGTGAGGCGCCGGCATGCGCCGGTCGGCAGCGTGCCCAGCCGCACCGGTCCCACGGCAATCCGCGTCAGCCGCAGCACCTTGTGCCCGACGCGGGCCAGGATGCGGCGAATCTCCCGATTCTTTCCTTCTCGCAGGATCATTTCCAAAACCGTGCTGTCCTTGTGGAGCGATTTGGTCTCCACCCACTCGGCCCGGGCAAATCCCTCGGCCAGATGGACGCCCTGCACGAGTTTTTCCACCACATCCCGCTCCGGACGGCCGGCCACCACGACGCGATAGGTTTTGCTCACGCCATAACGCGGATGCGTCAACAAGTTGGCCAATTCGCCGTCGTTGGTTACGAGAATCAGTCCCTCGCTGTGCAGATCGAGGCGTCCGATGGTAAACAGCCGGGCGTCTTTGGTGGGCACCAGATCGACCACGCGCGGCCGGCCGGAGGGATCACGGTTGGTAGACAAAACGCCCACCGGCTTGTTCACTGCATAATAGACGAGCTTGGGTTTTGGCAGCGGCACGCCGTCGACCCGAACCTGCTGCCGCAGCAGATCAACCCGCGTCCCGAGTTCAGTAACCACGTGGCGATCGACTTCCACGCGGCCGGTGGTAATCAGCTCCTCGCACTGTCGGCGGCTGCCCAGCCCGGCCGCGGCCAATACCTTTTGCAGGCGGTCGGGTCCGGCGGGCGAGACGATCGGGTCTGGCACGGCGGTGCCCGGTTTGGGGCGGCTAGGTCGGCGGTGTAGGGGTTTCGAGGGGCGTCGAACAGGCGCCTTCGCCGCACCAGCGCCCGGTTTGGGGCGGCTAGGTCGGCGGTGCGGGGGTTTCGAGGGGCGTCGAGCGGGCATCTCCTCAGCATAAAGGGGCAAAGCGGAACGGGGAAGGGGGAAAGGACAAGAAGGCGGCATTTATTCCGCCCCTTCCGCCTTTTCGCTCACTGCCCCCAGTTGCCAAGTTGCCACCGGGCACGCGATGGCTCCGGCGGCGGCTTATCGTATTCGCGCGGGCGGTCGCCGACCAGCGGCAACCCCGCGTCGTTTTCCGGGTAGGGGTCGTACCGCAGAGCGCGGGCCTGTTGGGCTTGTGTCGTGCCAGGATGCACCCAATTGGGACTGGCCGTGCTTGAGCACCCGACCAATCCGCCCAGCAGCAGCCCAGCGGCTAGCGACCAGGGGCGTTTCATGGCACTGCCTCTCCTTAACGCTGCCCGGCTGTGGGCTATCGGCTGCGCGGGATGTGCCCGGTTGGGGCGGCGGATTATACGCAACCGCCCCGATCGAAGGAAGACGAATCCGATCCATATTTTGGGTTGTGAAGCACCGCTGGAGGGTGTAAGATTCGCTTTGGCATGAGGAATCGTTTGCCCGATCCCGGGCAGGTTATACTTTAGCCTAA
>Ga0181529_10003814_pt1 | contig 16823 bp, 11 predicted proteins | sample PEATcosm2014_Bin_36_FD_119763 | JGI IMG/M metagenome (GOLD analysis project Ga0181529, IMG submission 119763) | Peatland microbial communities from MTU Mesocosm Facility, Houghton, MI, USA - PEATcosm2014_Bin10_30_metaG | ecosystem: Environmental > Terrestrial > Soil > Wetlands > Peat | place...
ATGCCAGAAGCAGCCCACCTGCACATCGGCAAGCTGCTTAGGCGGTTGATGCCGGCCACCCCACGCAGTGCTTACCCATGCGCCTGGCGCCGTTTTCAGATCGGTTACGTGGACCTCAGCCTCCAATCGTTCGAAGCCACGGCCATGACCACCGCGGCGCTCAGCCCGCGGTTGTGCCACCATCGACATACAGGATTTGTCCGGTGACGAAGTCCGAGGCCGACGAAGCCAGGTACACCGCCGCGCCGATGAAGTCCTGCGTGACAGCCGCGCGCCCCAGGGGAATGCGCGACATGAAGATGTCGTATAGTTGCTTGTTTTCCAGTACCTCCTGTGTCAGCGGAGTCCAGCAGATGCAGGGCGCAATGGAGTTCACGTTGATGTGGTACTTGGCCCACTCGGTGGCCAACTGCCTGGTGAGCAGGTTGACCGCGCCCTTGCTGGTGCCATAGGCCGCGTAACCGCCAGGATGCCCCGCAAACGCACGCACCGAAGAGATGGTGACGATCTTGCCGTAGCCCTGCTGTTTGAAGATCTTGCCAACGTGCTTGCAGGGCAGGAAGGTTCCGCGCACGTTCACGTTCATCACCTGATCGAAGTCTCCCACCGGGAACTCTTCCGCTGGATGCCGCTTCGCCAAGCCGGCAACCGTCACAAGAATGTCCACCCGGCCGAAGGTCTTCATGGTCTGCTCGACCATCGCGACAACGTCCTCTTCCTTGCTGACGTCGCAGGGAACCGCCAGCGCCTTGCGGCCCAGGTTTTCTACAACCTTCACTGCCTGTTCGAGAGTCTTGAGCGTGCGGCCGGTAACCACCACGTCCGCACCGTAAGCCGCCAGCCCCTGCGCAATGGCTTCGCCCATGGCCCCGGCGCCACCCGTAACGATGGCTACCTTGCCGGTCAGGTCGAACATCTTCTTCACGTAATCCAGATTGACTGTTTGATCCATGAGATTAGCCTTTCTTCTCCGCCGATGCATTTGGATACTCGATCGCCACGAGCATGGTCGCCGGGTAGTTCGTTGCATTGACGATTTCCCGCTCTTCGCCAGGGCCGATGTGGATCGAATCCCACTTCTTGAGCACGATCTTCTGCTTGGCTCCGGTAATCACTGTCACTTCGCCTTCGATCACGAAGTACACCTTTTCCACCGGGCTCGCATCGAGCTCGGCGCCGCCGCCGGGCAGAAAGTGGCTCAGCCCCATCCAAAAAGTCTGGCTTCCTGTCTCTTCCTTGCCTTGCAGTTTGAGGGTCGAACAACCAAAGTGCTTTGGCGCCTGATACGGCTTAACTTCTTTGAACGCAACACTCTTCATACTTCCTCCCTGTGCAATGCTCTGGAACCGGCCTCCTAGCCGTTAGAGGCGGGCTCATAATCCATTCGTGTGTACTGCGGTGCGATACATGCGTACTGTTGTGTGAGCAGTATTCCCGAGCGTTCGGTCTTCTGTCAACAGGAAAGTGAGCAATAATCAAATCCGTCTTTCATGGGCTTTGTTCCTACATGCGGATTTCTTCGGTGACAGCGGACACTTGCCATCATGTATCGTTCTCCGGTACAGTAGTATCGCCTCGTGAGTCTTTGGTTTTACGAGACGAATCTTTGTTTGCGCCAATTGGGCGGAGTCAGGAGTCTCTGAACTCCGTGCCTGCGAGCAAGGGGCTTGGGGGGCGAACTTTTGCAGACCGGACTGAGTCCGAAGGAGACATTCCATGGCCGAAATACCGATCGTTCAGGGCGAGGCAGCAACCACCTATCCCAAGCCGGAGGAAGTAGCATGACTGAAAAGAGAGAAGTTGTGATTGTCTCGGCCTGCCGCACAGCCGTAGGCACATTCATGGGCGCGCTCAGCGAGATACCCCCGGCAACCCTAGGGGCATCCGTTGTGACGGAAGCCATCCGCCGCGCAGGCATCCCTGCTGAAATGGTGGACGAAGTGATCCTGGGCGGCATCCTCACCGCGGGAGTTGGCCAGAACATCGCTCGCCAGGTATCAATCGCGGCGGGCTTGCCGAACACCACACCCGCATACACCATCAATAAGGTCTGCGGATCCGGCATGAAGGCCGTGATCCTGGCCGCGCAGGCCATCCAGTGCGGAGACGCGGACATCGTAGTCGCCGGCGGCGTCGAGAATATGTCTGCGTCAGCCCACATTGCTCCTGGTTCCCGCAAAGGCTATCGCATGGGTCCGGTGCAGATGCTTGACAGCATGATCACCGACGGCCTGTCCGACGCATTTACCGGTGAACACATGGGAATCACGGCGGAAAACGTCGCCCTGAAATATGGCATCACGCGCGAGGAGCAGGATCGCTTCGCATGCGCGAGCCAGAACAAGGCGGAAGAAGCAATCAAGGCTGGACGCTTCAAGGACGAGATCGTTCCCGTCTCCATTCCGCAGAGAAAAGGGCCTGCCCTCCTTTTCGAACAGGACGAGCATCCGCGCTTCGGCGCGACCATCGAAGCGCTCGCCAAGCTGAAACCCGCGTTCAAGCCCGACGGCGCCGTCACGGCTGGAAATGCCTCAGGCATCAATGATGGCGCTGCAGTGGTTGTGGTGATGAGCAAGGCCAAGGCTGAGGAGCTAGGCCTCAAACCCCTGGCCGCGATTCGTGGCTATGCCGCCGGCGGCGTGGAGCCCTCTCTGATGGGCCTCGGCCCAATTCCTGCCACGCGCAAGGCGCTCGAAAAAGCCGGACTCACCGTCGCCGACCTTGACTTGATCGAAGCCAACGAAGCCTTCGCCGCGCAGTGTCTGGCCGTGTCCCGTGAGTTGGAGCTTCCTGCCGAAAAGGTAAACGTCAACGGCGGAGCCATCGCTCTGGGCCATCCCATCGGAGCGTCCGGCGCGCGCATTCTGGTCACGCTGCTTCATGAAATGGCAAAGCGCGACTCGAAACGCGGGCTGGCCACGCTGTGCATCGGCGGCGGCATGGGCACGGCCATCATCGTGGAAAGGGCCTGATATTGAGTATTCTCCGCATCGCGTCTGGAGCCCTTTGCAGGTTGAGGGCTTTCATACTGAGCCAAGAGAATTCCGTAGACGGTAGGTTTGCGGCATTCACAACCGAGGGATGGCTTTGGTAAGAGCCATACCCCATGAACAAGGAGAGAAACAGATGGATCAAGTAGTCATTACCTGTGCTGTCGATGGCCCTATTGCAGCCCCGAGCGACAATCCGAATCTTCCCTACACCCCCGAACAGTTTGCCGAACAAGCCAAGGCGGTGTATGCGGAAGGCGCTTCAGTCATTCACATCCACTCTCGCGGCGCCGACGGCCTGCCTACCTCCGATTACGGCCGTACCAAGGAGATTCTGGACGCCGTACACGAGTCCTGCCCGATTCTGACACAGCTTTCCACGGGCGGCTTCTTCCCCTACGAGGAGCGCGCCCGCCTGGTCGAACTCAAGCCCCGCATGGCCAGCCTCAACCTGTGCACCATGACATTTGGAAAGTTCGAGTTCCGCAACCCGCCCCTGGAAGTGCGCAAGGTGGCCGCCCGCATGATGGAACTGGGCGTCAAGGGCGAACTGGAGATCTACGACACCGGTCACCTGGACTTCGCTCTGCGCCTCCTCAAGGAAGGCCTGCTGCACGAACCGCTGCAGTTCTCCGTGGTTCTGGGCGTGGACGGCGGGGCCGCGGCGACCCCGGAGAACCTCATCACCCTGGTCAAGCGCATGCCCCCGAACGCGGTCTGGCAGATGATCGGCATTGGCCGCGCCAACCTGCCACTGACCACCATCGCCCTGGCGATGGGCGGCAATGCTCGCACCGGCCTGGAGGATACGATCCAGTACACCAAGGGTGTGCTGGCGGACAACCCCATGCTGGTTCGCCGCCTGGTGGGCGTCGCCAAGGCCATCGGGCGCACCCCGGCCACCGTCGAACAGACCGAGCAGATGCTCCAGCTTCCCAAGATCAATTGATCTCGGACAATTAGCACTCTGTTGCACGGAATCGGTCAATCGTGGGGTGGCGGCACCTTGGATTTGCGGCGGCATGGGCACAGCGATTGTGGTTGAAAGTGCATAATGCGGCGATTGCCCGCATACGGGCTTTGTCCTTGCTGCGATTCTGCAAAGTCCCCCGGGCAGTGCCCGAGGGACTTTGCAATGGTGAGCGAGTGTAAAATTGTTCGGAAAGTGCGGATTGGATCTCTTATGTCGCGGCTCATGATTTTTTTGATTTCTTCTATTTGCATTGCTGCATTTGCTGGGCAGGGGTTGCACTGCGCAGTTTCCGCCGCAGCCTCTCTCCCGCAGCCGGTGCGCGTTGAGGCTGGTGCGATCAGTGGAATTCCGACCACTGACGCTGCTGTCACCTCTTTCAAAGGAATTCCCTACGCTGCGCCCCCGGTTGGCGAGTTACGTTGGAAGCCTCCGCTGGCTCCGGCAAAGTGGCAGGGTGTTTTGCACGCCGATCGCTTCGCCGCCAGTTGCATGCAGAACATTGCGGAAGAGCGCAAGCCCTGGACTTATGAGTTCATGGCGCACGGCGAAACCAGCGAGGACTGCCTCTTCCTGAATGTGTGGACGCCGGCGAAATCGCCCAATGAAAGACTGCCGGTGTTGGTTTGGCTTCACGGCGGCGGGTATACCGAGGGATCCGCGTCGGTGCCCGCCTACGATGGTGAGAACCTGGCTCGCAAAGGCATTGTGGTTGTCACCATCAACTACCGGTTGGGATTCTTCGGCTATCTCGCTTACCCCGAACTGAGCCGCGAATCCCCGTATGGCGCTTCTGGCAATTATGGCCTGCTTGACCAGATTGCCGCGCTGCAATGGGTTGCGAAGAACATCGCAGCGTTTGGCGGCGATCCCACGCGCGTTACCGTCGCCGGCCAGTCGGCCGGTGCGGGCTCGGTGCACTTCGTCACAATTTCGCCTCTGGCCAAAGGCCTCTTCCAGCGCGCTATCGCGGAAAGCGGCTCGGCTGCCTGGAAGAGCCCCGAAGTTGCGCGCAGCCCCATGGCCATGAAGAAGCTGGCCGACGCCGAACAGGATGGCGTGCGCTTCGCTGAGGAGCGCGGCGCTCATTCCCTCAAGGAATTGCGCGCCATGACCTGGAAGCAGCTCAACATCCTGAACCCGCAGCGCATGGTTCCGGTGCAGGATGGCTGGGTCTTGCCGCAGGGCTTTGCAGAGACCTTCGCCGCTGGCAAGCAGAACGATGTGCCGTTCCTCACCGGCTGCAATGCCGACGAAGGTGGCGCGGAGCCGCATCCCACGATCACTTTGGAGCAATTCCGGAAACAGGCGCACGATCGATTTGCCGGTCTGGCGGACGACCTCCTTGGACTCTACCCTGCTGCCACAGACGCGCAAGCTGCCGAGGCTCAGAATGCCGCCGCGCGCGATTACGAGCGAGCCTCCATGTACTTCTGGGCGCAGGACCGCCAGAAGACCAGCCGTTCAAAAACCTTCACCTATTACTGGGATCACCCGTTGCCTGGCCCCGACAAGGAGAGGTACGGTGCGTTCCACACTTCTGAAGTTCCCTACGTCTTCGACAGCCTGAAGATGTCTGACCGTCCTTGGGGCGCAGATGATCGCGCTATCGCGAACAGAATGACTTCGTATTGGGCTAACTTCGCCGCCAACGGCGATCCGAACGGAAAAGGCCTGCACCCATGGCCAGCCTTCAATGCGGACCGTGCAATCACCATGGAGCTCGGCGATCGGCCAGGGCCAATTCCAGTAGCCGAGAAGCCGGAACTCGATTTCCTGCGAAAGCACTTTGGGCGTTAGCCAGTGTTATGACCAGCCGTTGAACCCGAACTCTCAGTCACCTGCCTCTGAACCGCAGAACCGCTCGAGGCGTACGTTGATGGCAATTGGTAGCCAGGTTTCGGACGAATCGTTGCGGCAGGGCGTCGATTGGTCCGAAGCCTCGCAGCAAACGGCAATAGGCCAATCCACCATCTCTCAATCGGCCTGCTCCTCGCCCCAGCGGCGGAAGGCAGGCATCTGAATCTCGAAGGCATCGAGGATCTTGCCGACAATATGATTTGTCATGTCCTGAACCGTGGCCGGCTTGTTGTAATAGGCAACGACCGGCGGAAGGATGACTGCGCCAGCATCGGAAGCGGTAACCATGTTGCGTAGATGAATGCGATTGAGGGGAGCCTCACGAGGGACCAAAACGAGCGGTCTCCGTTCCTTCAAAGTCACGTCGGCGGCTCGCAGCAGCAGATTCTCGGAGAAGCCGTTAGCCACTCCGGCAAGCGTTCTCATGCTGCAAGGCACCACCACCATCCCCGCGGTCTTGAAAGTGCCACTCGCAATGCTGGCGCCAACGTCGCTCAACCGATGAACCTTGGTGGCTAGAGCTTCAACCTGGTCGATTGTATAGATGGTTTCCAACTGGATCGTGCGCCGCGCGCCGGAGGTCACTACCAGATGGGTCTCCCACTCAGGTTGCTGCCGCATCTGCAGCAAGAGTTCGATGCCTAGTATCGCGCCGCTCGCGCCGCTGATTCCAACGACCAGCCGTTTCTTCTTCTCCATCCTCGTCTCCCTCGCGCGCACCCCTGACACACAAACCTTCTGCAATGGTTCCACTACAACCGCCGCTAAGGGATGAGGCCGAGGAACTTCCACCAAGGCACTTCAACTCCTACCGTGACTACAAAGACCAGCGCGGTGAGCGGTATGCCGAGCTTGAACACGTCGGCCGATGAATACCTTCCTCCCTGCTCCCCTTCGCCTACCAGGATTGCCATATTATGAAATGGCAAAAGGTAGTGCTGGTTCACCGCCGTGTAGACAAGAAGCGAAGCAACGATGGGACTGATCCCAGAACCCGCAGTATACGCAACGATCGCAGGGGTGACGATTCCCATCACTGCCAGCACGCTGCCCAACACCATGTGAATGATCACGGCAAAAGCCGTTACGAAGAGCGCAAAGACAAAGATATTTGCAGGCACATGGCTCGGCAGCATCACCGCCGCAACCCACTTGTTCATCCCGGTGACTCCGCCGACCGTGCCGATGCCCAAGGCCGCCGTGAGAAAGAAAAGAGTTCCCAGGTTAACTTTGCCCCAATCCGACGCCTTGAGTCCGGCACCGATCCGGGGGAGGGTCATCATGAGGGCCGCGCCGATGGCTATCCATCCGGGGTGAATGTGGTGAAGAAAGTCGGTGGTCCAAAACCCAATTGCGACCAGCACCCAGAACATAACCATTTTCTCATTCCGGGTAACAGGTCCCAACCCTTTCAGGAGTTCGCGCATTTCGTCCTTATTGACAACAAAATCGCTGGGCCCGGGAAACATCCATATCTGAATCAGGAAAAGCAGCACGCTGGTGACAATGCCAGGGACGCCCATATATAGGAACCACTTCAGCCAACTTGCCTCCATTCCCGCAAAGTTCATGGCGACAACGTTGAGCGTGCTGTCGCCGGTGAGCAAGATCATCGAGGTCGGGCAAGACGCTGCAAATGCGGTGAGGCCGATCTGAGCGGCGAATCGAGGCTCCAGCTTTGCCGACTTGATGACAATCGCCATTACCGACATGATCATGAACGAACGCGGCCACGGATGCGGGATCATGATGCTCAACAGGAAGCCGAGAACGTAACAAGCTGCGATGATGCTTCTGTAGCCGCTCACATATCGCACAGTGAAGTGGTAAGCGATACGCTTGCCCAGGCCCGATCCTTCCACGGCCGCAGCAATCAAGTATCCGCCCACAACAAGGTACATAAGAGGAGTAGTCCACAATCTGAAGACCACCGCAGGCTCGGCAGTATGGCTCAGGACCCACGCCACCAAGAGAAACAGAGAGGTGAAACCGGAATTGACAACTCCGAATGCCCACCAGATCACCGCAAGCAGGCTAAGTGCAAGGCAATGCTGCCCCTGCAAAGGAAGATCGGGACGCCCCGGCATGAGCCATATTCCAAGGCACACTAGGATGCCCAGGACCGCGCCAATCTCCGACTTGTATTTGGCGAACATGAGATGTTGTCTTTCCATTCTTGGTTCTGCGGCAGAACGCCTAGCTAGAGTTGCAGAGGCAGAAGCGACGGCTTGAGAAAAGGCGCCGGATCGACATCGAGGAACTTCGCTCGAACGAAGTGTGCCTTCACAGGCCAGGGGACAGTGCAATCGAAGATTGTCTTGCACGTAGTTCCACGCTGAAGGATGGAGCGGCTGAATTCCTGATCCTGGGAAGGATCGAGGACATGACCGATCACTCCGGGAATGAAGATGGTGCTCAAGTCTCCCTGATAGCGGGTTGTCATGGCCCAGAGCACTTCGTTGCTATCGAAGATGTCGACATCCTCGTCAACGAGGATCACGTGCTTCAATTCAGAATAGACACTCAACGCAATGAGCGCAGCTTGACGCTGGCGCCCCTCATCCGACGGGATGGACTTTTTGAATTGCATTACCGCAAGAAACTTGCCGCCCCCGGCTGTGTGTGCGTACACATTTTGCAGCCTGCCAGGCATGGCCTTGTTCACCATGTGCAAAATGCTTGCCTCGGTGGGGATGCCCGCGAGATTGACGTGCTCTTCCCCGGGGCCGACTAGCGTTTGAAGAATCGGGTTCTTGCGCGTGGTAATCGCTTTCACTTTGATCAGACAAAGCGATGGGTTTGCATAGCCGTTGTATCCGGGGAACTCAGGCATGGCATGACCGGTATTCGAGTTTTGGTCTTCCCTCACCCGCACATCGGGCACGATCTCGCCTTCGATGACTACCTCGGAGTGGGCAACCGCATACTGATCGATCGAGATACACTTGGCAAGTTCCACGGCGTGACCGCGGAGGCCGCCGGCGATGGAGAGTTCATCGCAACCCACCGGCGTTGTGGGCGGCTCGAAACAAGCTGCGATGTAGATAGCTGGGTCCACGCCGATATTGATGCTGACAGGCAACGACCTGCCCATCTTCTCGGCCTTTTGCCTGAAGATGTCGATATGGCGCCCGGGAGCAAAGAACACACTGAGCGTGTCTGGGCTTTGCACACAGAGCCGATGGATGGTCACATCATGCTCGCCAGTCTCAGGATCGGTGGCGCGCAGAAGGCCCATGGTGAAGAACGGGCCTGCGTCGAGGGGCGTGTTGGTCGGCGCGGGAATGATTTTGAGAATATCGATGTTGTTCTTGTAGACCACTTCCTGACAAGCAGGCGTCGCAGCCTTGCTCACAACAGGCTGAATCGGACAATCGACGGCTTCGAGCAGTTTAAAACCCAGTTTCTCGGCAGGTGTGCCGAGCAACAGCCCTACACGTTCGCGCGAAGCCATGATGCCTGTGACAACGCGAGCACCGGGATGCCCCTTGATGTTCTGAAATAGCATCGCAGGGCCGATCTTGGTTGGCGGCGCCACCGGACAGCCGGCGCCCACATGGCGGTAGACGCCGGCCAACTCGGCGTTGGCGTCGACGGGATGATCGGTTCGAAGTAACTGCCCGGGCGCGTTCTCAAGAAGCCTTAGCGCCGAGCGCAGATCCGATACCTGCGTGGTTGCTGCTGCGTCCATATCGGGCCCCACTGCAAGAGTTGTCATGATAATGCCCTTCCGTCCTAAATGAATCGTGGAACTCAATGAAGACACTTCAGTCTAAGGCTGCGCATCCTTGGAGTCCAATATCTTTTGGCCTTCAAAGCGATAGGCCACACCTATCGTCGCCAAGCGAGACAATGACGCGATGCAAGATCGAGCGATCAATCTCCCTCTTTGAGAATGCTAGGCTATTGATCCGGCCCTGCAACAATTGAACGGAATGAGGGAAGAGCAACCACAGATCCTTCGACTCACCCCCCCAAAAACTGAAGGACGTTTGGGGCCCCGTTCGCTCAGGATGACAGTCCTGACTTGATGCAACACTTCGGGCAGAATCAATAAATGCATCTGTTGCGGGCCTCTGGTTCGATGACCAAAGGCCCGTGTTCGCTCGCTCATCGAACAAGTCGAAGCTCCTACGGCGTTGGTTTGCAAGTCATGGATGCGCCGCTGCCGGTGCACCATTGCTCGTAGTGTGCTGAATAGAAGCTTGAGCCAAGCCACTTGAGACGGCTTGCAGGAGCCGGGTCCGGGGGGCCCGCAACAAAGTTCTTTGCGTCGTCGAAGCTACCGGTGCCAATGTACTTTGCGGTCAACGGATACGGGAAGACGGGGCGCGTGCGGTCAGACTTCGCGGCAGCGGGACGCGGGAAATCCCGCGGCGGACCACCCATGGATCCGTTGCCAGGTCCTGCTCCAGGAGGCGGGCCGCCAGCCGGCATTCCCGGTGCTCCCATCGGCGGGCGGTCGGGCAGCGGAACGCCCGCAGGAGGCATGCCAAATGCTCTTTCCGGCGCGTGAGACGCAATCAGAGCATACGGGGCATGTGCGTTTTCAACCCAGGCCATGATGGCGCTCATCAGGTCCACGTTGAAGGGGCCCTCTCCGCCTCCGCAGTGGTAGCCGCCTGGGAACAGATACAGGCGCGCGAAGTTGTTGACCGCGGGCTTTCCCATGAGCTCTTGCATGGCCGTGTAATAGGCGATGGTGTTGACCGGGGAGATGTGAGGATCGGCTAGGCCATGCCAGAGGATCAGCTTTCCGCCCGCGGATGCGAAGGGTGTCAGATCGGGATCTGTTGCATCGTAAAGACTGTGCAGCTTTGTTGTGGCGGCAAAGGTCTGGGCATCGAACTTGAGGTCGGCAAGCGAGTAGCCCTGAGGCGGATTCTTGTCATAGGCAAGATACTTCAGGGTGCCCGTGGAGATCATCGAGCCCATGGCACGGTCCTGTCCCTTACTCGGAACAATGACGCCAGCCCATGCAAGTTCCGACCCTGGAAGCAGCCCGCTGATGACCAGCTTATCGCCATTGGCCGAATGTGCGCCGGCGTAGATATCACGGGCAACCCTGACCTCGGCAGAGGTGAGGCAGGATGCAGGGTCCTGTCCGGGTTTGCATTCAACAACCGCGGGGTCAAAATGGCAGGCCAAGGGGTTGCCGATGAGTCCGTCTTTCACACCATCTTGCGCATCGCACATGTCGAGCACTGCCTTGTGCAGAATGGGAAGGCGGTCGGCTGTGAGGATGGGATGGCCGTCTGCGCCGGTATTCACACGGGCATTCCAGCCGTGGTAGAAGGTGTTCTGCGTGGTGAAGTTCATCGCAGGCGCGCCGGCGGTGATGCCGTTGAAGTCGTTGGGATAACGTTGGGCCTCCATCAGCGCCTCGCGGCCGCCATCCGAGCAGCCTGCGAAGTAAGAGTACCGCGCTGCCTGCCCGTAGAACTTCGCGATGAGCGCCTTGGCCGCCAGAGTGGTTGAATGCACGCCTCGATAGGCGAAGTCGATGCGAAGCTGGTAGTCCTTCTCGCCGAATTGGCCATCCATGCCGCCGGAGTGGCCCATGTCAGTGGAGGCCAGAGCAAGCTCGCCATGAGTGGATGGCAGGCAGCCTTCATCGTTGCCGAGACGTATGTTCAACTGGCCGCAGAGGCCACCGCAACCGGTCTGTACAAATCGTTGGGTCCATCCGGCGAGTGGCAGGCGCACTTCGAACTTGATCGCCGGCTCGACGTATCCCTTCACATCGCAGTAGGGAGCGGGCTTGCCGTTCTCGACGGCGACCGCGGAAGTGATGTGAGTTGGCGCGCCGACGGCTGCCCCGATATCGGCAGCGGCCAGATTCCCGCATTCCGCAACGGGAGCGACGGCAGACAGAAGCGCGGGGCCAACGGCCGCCTGAGGAACTGTCGCTTCCTGGGCCAATAATGCAGTAGCCGCGCCGAATCCTGCCACGAGTGCGGCTGAAAGAAGTGCAAGAATCATTCTCGAACGCAAACCCATTGGATGCTGCTCCTCTTTGTTGTTCATTCTGAGTGTTTCAGAGAGGCTGGTCGGAGTGGTTCTCATTCTCGGGAACCAACTCCTGCCACTTCCCACAATTCCTTGAAGGAATCATCATACGAGAACAAACTTAAATCCACCTTAAAAGCCGCGCCGTGCTCGAAAACGGATTTCAATCCCGAAGCACTTGACGAGCAGCCTTCGGCTCAAGTCCTGGGCCCCACAAGAAACGGAGAGAGTTACCCATCTCTGCCCCAGGCAACTATTTTGCGCGCGTAGCGGTAAACTCGTCGTTGCCGAAATCGCCTACCTTGCGGGTGAAGTGAATTGAATTGCCATCGATCTTGCCAGTATAGACAATGCGGAGTTCCATGCCATTCATATCCGCTGCCTCTACAAAGCTGATATTGTCGCCGGCGATCTTGCCATCCTGGATGGCGACCTCACCATGCTCGTTGATGGCCTTGCCGGTTACCTTGGCGCCATCCACATGGAATTCATAGGTGTACTTCTGCGTGCCAACGGGTGTGTCGAATTGCGCACTCCATTTGCCGTTGAAGTCCGCGGCGTACGCTCCAGTGCAAACGAACGCTAGAAAGAGAAGTAGGGTAGCGATTCTGCCGATCATGTGTTACTCCCGGTGAGCTTGATGCTGTTAAAGTGCTTTCTGCTTGAAAACGCGGGACTCTTCGCAGACGTCCCACAAGTCGTGCGAGATTGGAGGCCACCTTTGCCCAACCCGATCAATCGTCTGGCAGACTAGCCCAAACTGAGATGTGTCAGTCCTGGCTAGAGCATTTTCGGAATACACGTAGACTTTTTGAAGGGCGTGCAAGGTGGCTTTTTCTTTGGAAAAAAGCCACTTGAGTACGTGCTTTCGGTCTACACCAATTCCGAGAATGCTATCGTCTGCCGATCTTGGCAAATCCCAGCCCCGCCAGACTACCCGAGGCGGGATAGAGACAGCGGGTGGAGAGGCGCGAACGGCGCTCTCCACCCACATCGCCGCTAGTAGTTGTAGCGCAGCGCGAACTGCACGAGGCGCGGCTTGTTGGCCGTAGACGTCACCACGCCGTATAGAGCATCGCCCAGCGTTGTGTCAGGAGCCATGAACTGGGGATGGTTGGCGATGTTGAAGAACTCGGCCCGGAATTCGAGTTCCTGCCCTTCGCGAATGGGCGTCTTTTTTACCGCCGAGAGATCCCAGTTATCTAAGCCGTTGGCGCGGAGATTGCTCTGGGAGCGCGGCGCATTGCCGAAGGAGAAGTTACCCGGCTGCGACAAGCAACTGGTATTGAACCACTCATTCAGACGCTTCGTCGCCGACCCGGAGGTCTTCAAGTTGCACCCGGAAGCGATATTCGGACGCGGCGTTCCCGCGTTGAAATCGCTGCTGAGGGTTGTGGCTTCGGCAACGAGCGCCAGCGGGAAGCCGTTCTGGAAGGTAGTGATTCCGTTGATTCCCCATCCGCCGACCAGCCGGTTTACAACTCCGTTCGCGTCACTGGCAAGCTTCTGTCCCTTGCCGAACGGGAGCGCCAGGAAGTAACTGGTTTGCACGCGCTGCGGGGTGTCGAAACTGGAGATGGCACGTTCCGCCTTGTGGTTGTACTGGTCCTGCGGACCAGAACCCACCGTTGCCGATTCGACAAAGGAGTAGAGGGAGTCCACGTCGCTGATCATTTTCGACCAGGTATAGGCCACCTGGACGGAACTGCCCTGCAGGAAGTGCTTCTGGATGCGCGCCTGCAAGCCATGGTAGATCGACGAACCCCAATACTGGCGGTTCTGCGTCACACCGACATATTGCGGATACGGGAAGAGAGCTTGGGCCGCGGGGCTCACGCTGCCGTTAATCAGCAGTGGGCAAGCGGCAGACGGTCCGTCACAGGCACTCTTGTAAGTGGCTATGGCGCTCTCCGGCAACTGGTTGATGTTTCCATTGCCGTTATTCGGCAGGTGAGTGCCCTTGGATCCGACGTAGCCGAGTTCAAGGGACAAGCCATTGCCGAAGTCCTGGCCGGAGCTGAGGTTCCATTGAGTCGCAGTGGGCGTCTTGAAGTCGGGAACCTGCACAGAGATCGAGCTGCCGTAGTTTGCTGTCCGGTAACTCGCGCTGCGGCCCGCGGGTTGTTCGAGAGTAGTGCCCCCGTTGTACGCGTTCTGGAGCCAGGTATGCGATGGGCTTCCAAAAATTGCCGGGAAGACATTGCCCGGATTGATGGAATTGGTCGCCGCTGTAATAGGGGACTGCGACGCGCCGCCGTTGCTGGGCAGGAACGACATTCCGAATCCGCCCTTGACCACCGTTTTGTTCGTCAAACGATAGGCGAAGCCGGCGCGCGGATTGAAGAGGGCCCATTTGAGATCCTGATCGTAGCGCGACGCGTAGTTGGGGCTATTGACCAGTGCCAGAAGGCCAGGCTCGCCCGAGCCCGCGCCCCCAACGCCCGCGGTGGGGTCGGCAACATTCGGCAGGAAGACGGTGTTCAGATCGTGGTGTTCGCGGAATGCGCCCGGCTGTTCCCAGCGCACGCCATAGTTCAAGGTGAGCTTCTGGTTCAACTGGAAGGTGTCCATGGCGTAGAGGCCGGCGTAGAACATCTGCAGCCCGGTCTCTTTCACCGTCTGGGTTCCACCCGCAACCGGAAGCCCCATCAGCAGATTGGCCCAGGGGTTGGTCGTATAGATGCCGGGAACAAACATGAATTGACCGCTAGCTGTGTTGTCGCCAATGTTGCTGTAGTTGGTGTAGCGCCATTCGCCACCGAACTTCAGGGTGTGACGGCCTTGCATTCTAGTCACGCTGCCGGTGGCTCCCAGAATGTTGTCGAAGCTTTCCTGAGTCACGTTCATGAAGAGGCCCCAGATCGGCCCACCGGGGACGAACGGATCGATGTTCTGCTTCCAAGTTACCCGGCTGGCCAAGGTCGCCCAGGTGTTGCCTGTCGTTCCATTGACACTGGCGTCATATACGCTCAGATCCTTGCCGTTGCTGGGCGCCATCGAATCCCAATGCATACCGGAGTAGGAGAGACGAAGATCGGCGATGGTTTTCTCGTTGAAGGTGTAGGTGTCGCCAATCGTGGCCATGCGGGTCTGATGCTTCTCACCCGGCTTTCCGTATCCGTTCTGGAAGGCATCCTCGGCGATGGTGTCGGCGCCCCAGTTGGTGTAGCGGACGAACAGGCGCTGGTTGGCGCTCAGGTTGTAATCGACCCGACCCGTGATCTGGTCGTAATCGCTGCCCGAACCGCCATTGCCGGACCAGAGATTGTACCCTGCGCTCGGACCCGTACCGGCGAACGTCGTTCCCACTCCGGCCTTGGGGGTGTAGTAGTGGTTGATGATATACGAGCCGGCGTTATCCCAGCGGGTGTTGGGAATTTTGTTGCCCGCGAAGACACAGGTGCCGAAAGGGCCGGAGGTCAGCGGATCCAGAACCGATCCTGAATAGACCTCGTTGCCGCAAGGATCTTTTGTGTGGGTGTCCATACCGAGCACGCCACTGAAATCGCCGCCCATCTCCGCGGCCGTTGGAATCTCAACATTGGTGTTCGGGTCGCCCATGCGAAGGCGGAAACTCTCCCAGGAGGCGAAGAAGAAAGCCTTGTCCTTCTTGATCGGCCCACCGGCCAGAACTCCGAACTGGTTTTGCGTCCATTCGGCGCGCGGTTGATCGGCTTGCTTGCTGAAATAGTCGTTGGCGTTGAAGTCCTTGTTACGCACGTATTCGTAAGCAGATCCATGCCACTTGTTGCTGCCTTGCTTGGTGGTCATGCTGACGACGCCGCCGGCAAAGCGTCCAAACTCGGGACTGACCGTGTTGGTCTCAACCCGGAACTCGGCAACGATATCCTGAGCCGGAACGAGGACCGGGGAGTTGTTCTGCGTACCGTTCAACGGCTGGCCATCGACAAACATTGCACTCTGGCCCGCCATGCCGCCGCCAATCTGATAATTGCCCCATCCGGCTGGATTGCTGAAGGTGCCGCCATGCTGGTTGGACTGCACGCTGCCGCTGGCCGATCCCTGCGGGACCACGCCGGGCGCGAGCGCAATCAGATTCATGACGTTGCGGCCGTTGAGCGGGGTTTCTTCAACAACCTTGCCTTCGATCACCGCGCCCACCGTGGACGATTCGGTATCAATTGCAGGCGCCGCGCTGGTAACTTCGACCACCTGATCAACGGCTCCCACCTCCATCGCCTGGTCGATACGGGAGACGGTGGAAGTTTTCACTTCCACGTTCGGGCGCTCTATCTTCTTGAAACCCTGGTGCTCGAACCTGATGTTGTAGACACCGGGAAGCACATTGACGAACTGGTAGTTTCCGTGGTCGTCCGTCTTGGCGCTGTGATGCTCGGATGTGCCGGTATTCAGGAGCGAGACGGCCACCCCTGGAAGGACAGCTCCCGTTGGGTCGGTGATGGTGCCGACAACTGTTCCGTAAGAAGCCTGTGCCGCCGCCGGAAGGCTGCACAACAGGATGCCGCAGACCACTGCGACCAATAAACTACTGCACAGACGCGCAAACAGGCCGCCTTGGGCTTTGCGTTTCCACTGCCTCAGGTTGAATGTACAGAATTTCATCATGATCCTTGTTCTCCATTCGCTTTCGACCTGTTTTGACTGAGCCGATCGCATTGTTCGAAAGCCGGATTCATTCTCCGTATCCGCATAATGACTGTCCAATACTTTGTATTCGCATTATTGATAGGATTGGCCAATCAACTTCCGAGAGGGGGTGTGGCTCAGTTTTCCGCTGTGCCGGTGCGTCCCGGAGACCGTCCTTGTCCTACGAAAGCCCGTCAGCGATATGCCAAAAACCTTCTGCCTCCGCGGAGGTGAAGACGACAGCATGGCGGGAGGGTTCTGGCGCCAGGAATCTCCTGCGGGTATCGTGATATGCTTCTGACTCAGCGAAACAGAGGAAGAAGGTCGAGCGATGGAAATGCGCCAAATGCAGTATTTTCTCGCGGTTGCGGAGGTGTTGCATTTTC
>Ga0181529_10003817_pt1 | contig 16814 bp, 13 predicted proteins | sample PEATcosm2014_Bin_36_FD_119763 | JGI IMG/M metagenome (GOLD analysis project Ga0181529, IMG submission 119763) | Peatland microbial communities from MTU Mesocosm Facility, Houghton, MI, USA - PEATcosm2014_Bin10_30_metaG | ecosystem: Environmental > Terrestrial > Soil > Wetlands > Peat | place...
AAGCAGATCATCTGCGGTGCGCAGCTTGGAGGTGGCGTGGCGCTCAAAGGCCAGCAGGGCGTCGTCGCGGTTCATGCCGTGGCCGTCGTCGGTGATGCGGATCAGCTTGCGCCCGCCCGCCTCGATCTCAATGCGGATGCGGTTGGCGCCGGCGTCGATCGCGTTCTCCAGAAGCTCTTTGACCACCGAAGCAGGACGGTCCACAACCTCGCCGGCGGCGATCTGGTTGGCAACCTGGTCGGAGAGTACGCGGATGCGGCCCATACCGTTTTAGAGTAACGCACTCAATCCCATCCATTCCGCAAAGAGCGCGGAATGGATGGGCGCAACGAATCAAAACTTTCAGGCTGGATCAAGAGCCGTGAACTTACTCCACAACCAGGCAGAGCTGGGCTTTGGCGGCGGGGTCGAGGCGGACGAGTTCGTCGGCTCCATACTCGACCACACCGCTGGCTTTGACGCGATAGCGGCCGGGGGCAAGGCCGGAGAAGCGGAAGCCGCCCTCCTCGTTGGTGCGGGTGGTGGCGATGGGCGTTTTGTCGCCGGGGTGAAAGAGCTCGACGAGCATTCCTTCGACAGGCGTGCCGACGTTGGTTTCGCCCGCCCAGCCGGCCAGTTCGGGACCTACGGTCTCCTCGAAGGTATCCTGATGGCTAACGGGATCTTTGACTTGCTGGCCTTCAGAACATGGGTGATCGACCATTAACTCCCGGTTGTAAGTTGCTGGAAAAACTTCAATGTAATCGAGAGCGGCATGGTCATTTCCATCCGGAATGCCGCGAATGCCAATCACATCCCCCAGACTCAGCCAGACACCGCGAATCAAATGCCGTGTTGAATTGTCGCCATGAGGCCGGTCTGTAGGCAACTCTGCGTCCGCTGTCCACCAGAGGCCTATCGGACCCAAGCGAAGGGCACCATTCGTCTCCAATCCAAATTTGGCCTTACCGGGTTGCAGATCGAAGTACTGAACGAAAATGTCGTACTGGCCTTGCCCGCCTTGCCACGTCCATTCGGCCTTGCAATAAGGTTTTTTGTCGGGTGCAATCAACGGTTCATCGCAACTAACAGCTCTTCCGCCCGAGGCATCTTCCCAGGGGTTTACGTCGATGATTTTGTAGCCGGTGAGTTTGGCGTCTTCGGCCTCCAAACGACCGGGATAATGGTCGGCGCGGCCTTTTTCATCGGGGATTCCGCTGAGCTTGAGGAAATACTGCACAATTGCGTCGCGCCAAACGATGGCATGGCCGGCCTGGTAGCGGAGGCGGTCGCGAACCTGCTCGTAGAGCGGCTGATCGATCTTGCCTTCGAGCTTGGCCCACGCGCGGGCAAAGCTCGCCGCCTGCTCCGCACCTTCATAATGGCTGTCGTAGAGGGACTGAATCACCGTTTTGCCGGAGTGCAGCTTGTAGGTGTACGGCACGTGGTGGAAGAAGAGCAGCAGTTCGTCCGGCGTGGTAGCCGCGTTCTCGTAAAGCTTGGCCACCTCGGGTGGGTATTGGCCCGCGTAGCCCGTGCCGGTGGCCACGCTGCGGTCCATGCCCACGCCGTCGTGGTCTGCGCGGTGCCACATCCCCCAGCCGTTGCGCTCGCTGGATTCGATATTCGGACCGTAGTGCGAGCCGGTGATGTCGGTCAGCGTCTGCAAGCCCAGCGGGCCGGTGTAGCTCTCGTATGCCGGCCAAGATTGCATCAGCATTTTCACTACTGTCTGGACAACTTCTGGGTCATTGCTGAGGGACTGGCGCGTCCACTCGGCGGCGATCTCTTCAGGCGTCAGATCGGGATTCCAGGCCAGGCGGCCAAAGGCGTAGAGGTTGGCCAGAGCCAGCGGCGAGCCGAGCCATGCGTCGCGGCCTACTCCGGCGACGGCGACCATTCCGCCCAGCGGCCGATGAAAGGATTTGCCTTCGATGATCTCTTTCACGGGCGTGGATTGGCTATTGGCGCGCAGATCGAAGTCGAGCACTTGCTTCCACATCGGGGCGAGGTAAACCAGGTGGCGCTGCTGGCCGGTGTACTCCTGCGTGACTTCAAGCTCCATCGCCGCATTGGTCTTCTGCAATCCGGCAAAGATGGGCGAGACGGGTTCGCGGGCCTGAAAATCGATGGGGCCTTCTTTGATCTGAACGATGACATTGGCGGCGAATAGGCCGTCGAGCGGGTAGAAGATGTCGTAAGCGGCGCGGGCGCGGTCGGCTTTGGGATCGCGCCAGTCGAGGTGGTGGTTGTAGACAAAGGCGCGATAGAGGACGATGCCGCCGTGGGGCGCGAGCGCCGAGGCCAGCAGGTTGGCGGCGTCGGCTGGGGTGCGGCCATAGGTGGCTGGGCCGGGCTGGCCTTCGGAGTCGGCCTTGACGGTAAAGCCGGCAAAGTCCGGGATCAGCGCGTAGATTTCGTTGGTCTTGGCCGTCCACCAGGCGCGCACCGCCGGGTCCAGCGGATCAAAGGTTGCCAGGCCGCCAATCTCCTGCGGGCTGGTAATCTTCACGCTCACGGCCAGCCGCACGCCCCAGGGGCGCATGACATCGGCGACGCGCGCCAGTTGCTTCAAGTGCTCGGAGTCCAGCAGATGCGCGTCGGCGTTGACGTTGTTGACGTTGACGCCATTGATGCCGATCGAGGCCAGCAGGCGGGCGTATGCGCCGACCGGCGCAAGATCATCGCGGACGTTGCCGCCCTCGAAGAAAATTGACCGGCCCGCATAGCCGCGCTCGATCGAGCCGTCCGGGTTGTCCCACTCGTCCACCCAGCGGATGGGCATGGCGGGATGCGAGCGGAGGCCGGAAAAGTGTACATCCTTGCCTTCAGCAAGAGTCCGCAAAACGGCAAAGGTTCCATAGAGAACTCCACGCTCGTCCCCACCAAGAATGAAAAGAAATGGGTGGCCATTGTGTTTGCTCCATAAGAGCCAATATTCATCCGGCTTCAGATCGTTTGGAAAAGAAAGCTCGGGAAAAGCTGGCTGCACTTCTTTGGCAGTGCCTAAAATGACTCTGCCATTGATGGAACCGAATGAATCTCCAACGGACTTCGACCGCAGTTTTTCAATTTCCCGATAAAATTCATTCTCCGCTGATTTTTCCAGAGTTCCAGAACCAAATGCTTTGGCGAATATTGGTATATCATTTGGCCCGCGATGGCCTGCGTCTCTCAGCCAAGCCTGATCCGCCGTTTGCGCGGAGGCTGCTACGCCAACGGCCAACATCGCCGCTACCAGAAATCCAACGCGGAAAACTTTCTTCGTCCGAATCATCACCGCTCCCGAATCTTCATACTGATCTATTATCCGACAAGCCAAATGCATAAGAGGCCAAATGACTGCAAGGTTTCCGGCACGCAAAAAAACCTGCGGGATTCCGCAGGTTCTTTTTGCGATTCTTGCCGGTACGGCATCTCGGCTCTATTTGACTGTCAGAACAAATATCGTGGATTGCGCGGATGCTGTGACACCGTTGCTGTATTGCGCGGTCACCTTGATATTGTAGGTGCCAGCCGGCGTTGGCGGACCCTGCGGCGGGCCATGGTTTTCATACTTATAGAGTGGATTGCAGCCGGTTGTGCCCAGCAGCGTGACCACGCCAACCAAGGCGACCAGCGACAACCGGCTCAGAAAACGACGACGACGCGCTCCCCATGCCAAGCCGCCGAGCCCCAAGACTCCGGGCAGCAGAAGCGCCCAGGCGATCGGCGCCGCACTTTGGCCGGGCTTGGAGGACGGCTTGATCGATGCGCCGGAGACCGAGTAGGTCTGGATCTCCAATTCGCTGGTGACGGTTCCGTTTTGCCCCGGATCGATCTCCAAATTCTGCGGAGTAAAGGTACAGCCAGCCACGTCCGATAGACCCGAGCAGGAGATGGTGATAAAGGCCGGAGTTCCGGTCGTAGTCACAGAGTCAATAAACTCCTGCGAGGGCGTAAGCGTAACGGTGGCTGTTCCCGCCTCGCCTGGAGTGAGGGTCATGGCTCCGGTTGAAGACGCGGGCGCAACGTTGGAGATGGAGGGCTCAAAATCAATGTTCAATTGCAGCGCGGCGGAGGAGGCCTGATCTGCGGGAGTGCCGGCAAACGCGGCGGTCAGGCTGTGATCGCCGGGTTGCAGGCAGACCGATGTGGTGGCCGTGCCCTGGGCATTGGTCTGCACGGTGGCGACGGCTGAAGCACCGCCTCCGTTGAATGCATCGCTGATGGTCACCGTGGCGTTGGCAACAGGATCGACCGTTGCGGTTTCTAAAACAGTGACGGTAAGCGCCTGGGTGCATCCGCTCAGTGTTCCGGCAGTCAGTGCCGTTGTTGTAGCGACACCTTGGGATACCGCCAGCGTGGGCAAGCCCAGCGCGATTGCCACTCCCGCAACCAACTCAAGCCGCAGATTGCGGCGGATTATGCCTCTCACGTGCACCTGCTCCAAAAAACGAAATTCTCTGCCGCCCATTTTTTGCGGCCCAAAACCCTATTGTATCCGGCGCGGGCGGACTGGGGCCATTCCCGCCACTTCATTGGACGCGGCTGAGAGAGAATCGTGTTCCTGGTGGGGTTCCGAATCAGAGACCGGATGCGAAAAAGATGCTGATTTCCTTCGCATTGTTCGTTTTTGTGCCAAAGTAGTAGGATAGGGTCGAATGTTTCCGGAGAAAAAGATGCACGCAAGCTGGATTGCATTTTGCGCGGTCACGGCAGCCATCACAGTCACAACCCTGACGGCCGGAGCGCAGCAGAACGAGGGGCCGATTCTGCTGCCGAGTAAGCCCGTGAACAAACCGGCCAGCGCAACACTGCTGGTGCTTTGCGACCTGGCCTGCAACTGGAAGCTGGACGGCGAGGCGATGGGCCATATCGACGCCGGAGCTTCAGCCAAAGCGAAGGTTGAACTTGGCCAGCATATGGTGGTCGCCGTGACGGAAGACGGCGCAGACCAGATCAAGCAGCTCAGTGAAGTCAAATCGACCGGGCAGACGGTGGTGAGCATCGAACTTCAGCCGGTGCGCGATGCGCGCCTCAAGTTGGAACAAGAGGCACAGAACAGGACCAAAGCGGCAATAGGAGCGACACTGCTGGTGATGTGCGATTTGGCCTGCAACTGGAGGCTGGACGGCGAGACAATGGGCAGAATTGAGGGCGGATCCTCTGCCAAGGCGAAGGTTGAAGTTGGCCAGCATATGGTGGTTGGCGTAACGGAAGACGGCGCAGACCAGATCAAACAGGTGAGTGAAGTCAAATCGACCGGTCAAACGGTGGTGAGCATCGAACTCCAGCCGGTGCGGGATGCGCGTCTTAAAGCCGAGCAGATGGCAAAAGCGGCGCTGCAGGAGATGCAAGCCAAGGCTGAGCAGGCCGCAAAGGAAAAAGCCGAGGCGGAGGCTCAGGAGAATGCCGCGCTCGAAGAGCAGAAAAAGAAAGAGGAAGAACGCGAACAGATTGCTCGTGACGAGGCCAGCGATTTGGTTTGGGTAGACCGTTCAACCGGGTTGATGTGGCCGAAGGCGGATAACGGATCGGGCGTGGATTGGGAAGATGCACAAACCTATTGCCGGAGCCTGGAGCTAGAGGGACATTCTGATTGGCGTATGGCTACAACCTTCGAGTTGCAAGGGCTATCCGATCAATCTGCGCCGAAAGTCTATTGTGGTTACGGGAATCATTGTCACATAAAAGGCGACATCAGACTATCCAGTCCTTCTATATGGAGCAGCACGAATGGAAACCAGGCAGGGAAGTATATATTTGTGAATTTTTCTTTTGGCTTGGCGGCGATAAGTTATCCAATGAACAGAAAGATGGGTTTGCGCGTATTGTGCGTTCGTCGCTTTGGCGAGGGAACAGGTGTTGCCCCTGCGCCGGTTCCACAAGCGACTCCAGCAGCGCGCTTTGGCTCAATGAAACAGAGGACGAGATGAGGCGAGGAACCATAGCGAATTGGATTCTGGTTGCAGCTATCGCTAGCGCCGCGATGACGGCCGGAGCGCAGCAGGACGAAGGGCCTGTTCTAATGCCCACCAAGCCGGTGGTCAAGCCGGTCAGCCCGACGCTGCTGGTGATTTGCGATTTGGCATGCAATTGGAAGCTGGACGGCGAGACGATGGGACACATCGACGCCGGCGCCTCGGCCAAGGTCAAGGTTGAAATAGGCCAGCATCTGGTAGTTGGAGCGACGGAAGACGGCTTGGACAAGGCGCAAAAGGAAGTCACGGTGATGGAGCCGGGGCAAGTGATTGCGCTCATCGCGCTTGAGTCGGTTCGCGACGCTCGTCTCAAGGCTGAGCAGGATGCCAGGGACAAGGCTGCGCGCGAGAAAGCGGATCAAGAAGCCAAAGACAAAGCGGCGCGGGAGAAGGCTGAGCAGGAAGCCAGAGACAAGGCTGCGCGCGAGAAGGCGGATCAAGAGGCCAAAGACAAAGCGGCGCGGGAGAAAGCCGAGCAGGATGCGAAAGACAAGATCGCGCTGGGAACGCCGGAGGCGGTTGTACAGCCGCCATTGGCTTCGCAGAAGCCTGCTCAACCGGATCTCTCGAGCGATCCCAACGCGCCGCACGCACCAGGAATTTACATGATGGCAGGCGCGCCGCGGAAGATGATTCCGCTGGAGCCCCGTCAGATTTCTACCAAGCTCATTGACTTTGAAGTGAGGGTGCAACTGGGAGGCGGTTCGGATGGTCCCGAGGCAAAGATCAGGACGGCGGACGCCCAGCCGGAGTTTTACTTTTACTTTGATGAGCGAGGAGCGGATACGAACCCCGTCAGCCTTGGAGATGCGGTTTCGGCCTCGGATTTCATGCTGTTGCACTTCGCTCTGAATGGCGAGGGACGGCGCGAGGCGGCGATGGCCAAAATGGGATTCACCAAGTTTCAGAACTTTAATCGAGATCGCGTGGCGGTAAGAATTGAAAAGATTGGTCCGGCGGCGTATAAAGTCACTTTACCGGTTCCGTTAAAAGCCGGGGAATATGGCTTCATCAGCCTTCCGCTGGCTACGGTGCAAGCAGACTTTACGCACACCACCAGCGCAAAAGATAAAACTCCCTCCTGGCTCTTTGATTTTGGGGTGGGAGGCGGGCAATGAATGCGGGGCGCATTTGTATGAAATTTTGATTATTTTGTTTTTCCTCTTTAAGGATTTTGAAAAATACAGGTGCTTATATTTTATTGGCGGCATAAAATATATGGCAATTGGATTGATTGTTGGGCTTATCTGGGCAGACGCAAAGAGTGTACGGTGAGGCAAAGAAGTGAAAGTTCAGAGGTTCTGAACCGTTGACTGCTCCGTACAGAGTGGACAAAACCGGGAGCGCCGCGAGGCTGCTCCCAAAACTGATTGGGAAAGGAATGGATCATTATGCAGCGAAATGTTAGAAATGCATTGGCAGGTTTCTGCCTCACCGTTATGTTTCTGCTGATTGCATCGGTTCCCGTCCGAGCGCAACTCGTGGGCCATTCGGCAGATCTGGCGGGCTACATTGGCGACCGTAATGTGGCCGGGGTGAACAGCGACGACAACATTTATTTCGGCGGATCGATCGGCTACAACATCGTGCCCAGTTTCACGGTTCTCGGCGAGTATGCTTATATGCCGATGGGCTCATCGAATGGGAATACGGAAAAGCACGAGCTTTATGGGGGTGCGATTCATTACAACCTGCTTAATATAGGGCGCGTTGGCTCTTATTTTGTGGTTGCCTTTGACGGCGACAAGAATACCATGACCTGGAATGGCGGCAGCTCAAGCGTCAATGGTTACAATGCCAGCTTCGGCGGCGGATGGATTTTCTTCTGCGGCCATAACTGGGGCATCCGACCAGAGATCCGCGCCGTCCGCGACATGGAACTTTCTGTGCCTGCGTATCCCTCGATTGCAGACTATCCTGTTATAAATCCCAGCACCACGTCCACGGCAAACATCTCCTACGTGTATGTCTCTGGAACGGTTCAACTCTTCTATCAGTTCGGCGGCAGGGGGAAAAAACGTTAACCATCTAGTCGGATCAATGCGGCTCTGAGAGCGGATGGAATGGCATCCATCGGCTCTCAGGCCATATGTGTTTTTCTCATTTGCCCCTCGAAATAAGGCCTCGGCACAGATTTGAGGCACTGTCCCTACGGGACTCCAGCGGCATTTTTGCTGTTCGTTTCCCACCGTTACCTCCCCGAGAAACAAAGATCGTTTCTTGGGGAGGTAACGGTGGGCTAATTACTGCTGCGCCTACGGCGCGGGCTAGCTGGGGCGCTGTTGCTTTAGGGAACCTTTGATTCATTTCTTTCTTTACAGCAAAGATTCCCTCGGGGGCTAAAGCCCGCATTGAATGAGAGCCACTTGTGGCGCAGCTAAAGCCGCGTCCTTTCAAAACTTGGACTAAGAACTTATCCGCACATTGAGGATATTCTCTTTCTGGTTTCACGCCTGTTTGAATTGAGCGATGGCTCCAGCCTATATCTGTATGGTCTGATATCTGTATTGTTTGAGACTCAACGTGGACCAGGAGGTCCACATTACAGCCGGTCTGGAGACCGGCGCTACAATTCACGGGGCGCTGCAATTCACGGATAAGCTCTAAAGCCGCGCCCTTTCAAAACTTGGAGTTCATCAGAGGTTCCGAGGGTGTTTCCGCGGGGAAATTCTTTTGTTCCATTGCCGGGGAGTGCCGGCGAGCATCGCAGGCTGGGGGTTAACTCTTCGTCCGCTTGTAGAATGGGGTGGAGATTTGCTTTGCGCGGACTGCATTGGCGCGCACCTGCACGAGCACGTCTGCGCCGCTCGAAGCCACGTGGGCTGGAATGAGCGCAAAGGCGATATTGGTTTTGAGGAAGGGCGCGGGCGAGCCGGAGGTTACCGCGCCAATGATCTGGCCGTCCAAATTCAGCACGGGATAGCCATCGCGGGCGATGCCTCGCTCGATCATCTCCAAGCCAACCACTTTGCGCGTTGGCCCGCCCGCGGCTTGGATCGCCAGCAGGGCCTGGCGACCGATGAAGTCGCCTTTGTCCAACTTGAGCCAGCGCTCGTGACCGGCTTCGAATGGATTGATTGAGTCGGAGATTTCATGGCCGTAGAGAGGCATGCCGGCCTCTAGCCGCAGGGTGTTTCGCGCGCCCAGGCCGCAGGGACGAATGTCGAACTCCGCGCCCGCCTCCAACAGTGCGTTCCAAAGTTTTTCCGCCGTCGGCTGATCCGAGGGCAAATAAACCTCGAAGCCATCTTCGCCGCTATAGCCGGTGCGCGCAATCAACAGATTCTCAACGCCGCAAACCTCGCCGAAGGTAAACCAGTAGTTGCGGATTACGGACAGATTGACATTGGTCAACTTTTGCAGAGTTGCTAGTGCTCGCGGCCCTTGCACGGCCAACTGCGAATAACTGTCCGAGTCGTCGCTGATCCGCACACCGGGCAGAGCGCCCGCATTGTCCTTGATCCAGGAGAAATCCTTGTCTTTGGTCCCGGCATTCACCACCATCAGGTACTCGTCCTGGCTGAGGCGATGAACCAGAATGTCGTCCACAAAGCCACCTGCCGGGTTGAGCAGCGCGGAGTAATGAGCCTGCCCATCGCGCAGCTTGGAGGCATCATTCATGGTGAGGTGCTGAATGGCGCAGAGCGCGCCGGGGCCGCTGAAGTGTATCTCGCCCATGTGGCTGACGTCGAAGAGACCCACGCCGGAGCGCACGGCAAGGTGCTCGGCGACCAGGCCGGCGGGATACTCGACGGGCATATCCCAGCCGCCAAAGTCCACCATCTTGGCCTTCAGCGCGCGGTGAGCGGCGTTGAGAGCGGTCTTCTTTGGCGATGTGCCGGGCGAAGCAGGCTGAGTCATGGGGAATCCTTTCTGGTGCCTCTCTTCACGATAGGGATTGGCGGCGGCGGGGTCAAACCGGTGTAACGCCTTCCAGACAGATATGCGGCTGGAATCATTCCGGCGTAAACTATCTGCATGGCCGTTCTGAGTAAAACAGAAATCTCCGCCCTCTCGACCCAGGAGCGTTTGGCGCTGATTGACGACCTGTGGGAGAGCCTTGAGGCACCGAAGCTGGAGCCGTCCGTCGAAGCAGCTCACCGCAAAATCATCCGTGAGCGGCTTGCAGATTATGACCCCTCCTCCGAAGAACTTCTTACGCTCGATCAGGTTTCTGAGTGGCTGCACGCCCGATGAGTAAACGAAAGATCGTCTTTCGCAAAGTGGCTCAGCAAGATCTGGCCGAAGCATACGATTGGTATCACAGCATTGATCCCGGTTTGGCTGAGAGACTTTTGCTCGATCTGCGTATTGCCGCAGATAAGGTCGCTACTCGCCCGTTGAGTTGTCCGGTGTATTTAGGGTCGGTCAGGCGCACGCGCTTAAAAACATTTCCCTACTACATTTACTACCGTTTGGAGCGTGGCTCCGTCGTTGTACACGCAATTCTGCATACCCGGCGCAGTTCCACACTGACTCGGAATAGAGTTCAATAACGCTGCCTCACCGCCTCCGCGCCCGCCAGAAGGAACTCAAGCCCAGGTAAAGAAAGACCGCCATCACAGCGGCGGTGACCATGAACCTGCCGTGATCGGGGCCATGTGCCCAACTGGCTCGAACGGCCCACAATCTGGGGGCAAAGGCTACCACCGGCAGCAGGAAGAAGACGCCGGTGATCTCCAGCCACAGAATGCCGCCCACACGACGGAAGGGGCGCAGAAAGCCGCCCACGCCGCGCTTGATGCTTCCGCTCGCCCGCTGAACCGTCTGGCTGGCCGCACGTCGGCCGGCGTCCGGTTGCGCTCCTCTGCTGCTGGCTGTTGCAGGGGCTGCCGAGGCGTTCTGCGCGCCGCCGGCGAGGCGTTCTCCGGCGATGCGCCCGGCAACTCGCAGCCCAACGCCCAACGCGCGTCCAATGTTTTGAGCTTTCATCTTCGATATGATGGTAGCAGCGATGGTCTCCCGAACGCATTTTGGCGGTTTTTTCCGATTCGCACTTGCCATTGAGCGGTAACGGAAGTAAGGTAAAGAAAACCTGCGCCGCCCAGCGCAACGAACTTGCGCCGGTCGCAGACCCTGGAGGAGCTTATGACATCCCGTTTGCGTGAACTGATCCAGCAACTGGGCGAGGCCATCCACGAGTCGGTCATCGAGAGCGAGCAGATTGCCGGCGTGGTGCAGGACATTCGCCAGCACGGCTTTGATGTTCTGCTGATGCTGGAGGCCACCATTGGCCTGAACGACGTTGCCGCCAAAGAGGCGGCGGGAAGCGCAGCGCAGAGCGAGCATGAGGCGCTCCAAACCGCCCAGAGCGCAATGGCCAACCACATCAAGTTTGGCGCTCCCTTCACCCAAAACGATCTCAGCTTCCTGCGTTCGCTGCGCATCTCGGTAGCCGGCGAGCAGGAAAGTCCCAGCGAGGCGGACGGTCGATAGACAGGCAGTTGGCTGATTTGCGCTACTCTGGATCAGTCGCTTCAAGAATCCTGATTTGGGAAAGCTGGATTCACTTTTCGAGAAAAATTGAATCGTAAGTTGTTCAAAAATAGATTGGCGGCGAGATGCCCGCTTTGCCGCAAGGACGGGACGCGGCGCAGGCGCGGATGGGAAGAGCTGGCCTGGAGAGCGACGCTTTCAAGCTAGCGGGTCAGGTTCAGCATGGCTCCGGCGATTGCGTGCAAGGGCAGGACTTTGTCCACGCCGTTGGCTTTGATGGCCTCCTTGGGCATTCCAAAGACCACGCAGGTGGCTTCGTCCTGGGCGACGGTAACGGCCCCGGCTTGCTTCATCTCCAACATTCCGCGAGCGCCGTCGTCGCCCATGCCGGTCAGGATTACGCCCACGGCGTTGCGTCCGGCGTAGCGAGCGGCGGAGCGGAAGAGCACATCGACCGAAGGCCGGTGGCGGCAGACCAGCGGTCCATCCTTGATTTCAACGTAGTAGCGCGCGCCGCTGCGCTTGAGCAGCATGTGGTGGTTGCCCGGCGCAATCAGGGCGCGACCACGGATGACGGAATCGTTGGTTTCGGCCTCTTTGACGGTGATGGCGCAGAGGCCGTCGAGGCGCTGAGCAAAGGCGCGGGTAAAAAGCTCCGGCATGTGCTGCACGATTACGATGCCGGGCGTGTCGGCAGGTAGAGCTTCCAGGACGGTCTTCAGCGCCTCGGTTCCGCCGGTTGAGGCACCGATGGCCACGATCTTCTCTGTGGTCTCGTCCATGGCGTGAGTGGCCTGCGAGAGGATGCAATCGGCGTTGAGCTTGGGCTCGACGGTGTGGCTTGGGGTCAGATTGCGCAAGCGCGCACCTGCGGCGGCTTTGACCGCATTGCAGATTTCGATGCGGGCATCTTCAATGAATTGCTTGGTGCCCATCTTCGGCTTGGTGATAATCTCCACCGCGCCGTATTCGAGCGCGCGCAGGGTACTCTGCGCGCCTTCGTCGGCCAGGCTGGAACAGATGACCACGGGGATGGGATGCTGGCTCATGATTTTTTTCAGGAAGGTTAGCCCATCCATGCGCGGCATTTCGATGTCCAGGGTGATGACGTCGGGAACCTGCTCACTGATGCGGTCCGCGGCAACAAAGGGATCGCCGGCCGTGGCGATGACCGTGATCTCCGGGTCGGACTCGAGCACCTCGCGCAGCGTTTGGCGCACGACGGCGGAGTCATCCACAATCAAAACGCGAATCTTGGGGGCGCTCATAAATCAGACCTCATTGCTCTCTTTCTTACTCATTCGCTGGCTTTGCTTGCTCATTGGTCTTCAACTGGTTTAAGAGTGGCGCTGCAGCAGCACTTCTCCAGTGAGCGTATTGAAGTAGATGTTGACTCCGCGGCGGCCACCCAGAGAAGATGCTGTAACCTTGAAACATTCCTCTTCCAGAACTTTTCGTGCGACTTCGATATTCAAACTACCCACCGTAGGGCGGCTGGTGTCCAGGGCGGTCAAGAGCACATCGCCGCCGCCGAAGAGCTTTACCTCAACCTCTTCGCGGCGGGCGCCGAGCACATCGAATCTCTCGGCCAGTTCACGAATGGCATAGTCCACATAGCGGCGCCCGTTGGCGCGATTGAGCGGCATCGGCGGTTTGGTGGGAAAGCGAGGCAGCATGGGATGGCAGAGCGCGCCGAGTCCGAGGCGCGGAGCACGGAAGGCAATGCCGACACAGGATCCTAGCAATGTGCGCAGGATCGTCGGCTCTCTCACCAGGCAGGACTGGCCCGGCTGCAAGTAAATCTCCGGCAGCTTCTCCTCATTTTCGGCCATCGACCCTCCTGTAGAGAGCCGGAGCCACCGGCACCAGCGGCAGATTCATATCGTGCAGGGTTTCGGCATGGCCGACAAACATATATCCGCCAGGCAACAGATAGCTGGAGAGCTTTTGCAGAATGCGTTCCTGGGTCGGGCGGTCGAAATAAATGATGACGTTGCGGCAGAAGATGGCGTCCAGCTTCTCACTCATGCCGTACTCGGTATCCATGAAGTTCAAGCGGCGGAACTCGATGGTGCGCCGCAGTTCAGGAACCACTCGCACCTGGTCAGATCCAGGCTTGCGGCTGCGCATGAAGTATTTACGGCGCAGAAGGGGCGAGACGGGGGCAATGATGTCGCTGGTATAGACACCCAGCTCCGCCTTTGACAAAACAATATTCGAGATGTCGCTTGCCAGGATGCGAAAGCGGAAGCCAGGATGGGCCGCTGCATACTCACTGAGCACAATGGCCATGGTATAAGGCTCTTCGCCGGTAGAGCAGCCCGCGCTCCAGATGGTTAATTGCCGGCCGGGATTGCGCTCGGTCAACTCGGGAAGGGCCTTGTCCATGAGGAAATCGAAGTGCCCCGACTCGCGAAAGAAGTCGGTTTTATTGGTGGTCACAACATCGATCAGGTGGATAAGTTCATCCTTCAATCCCGCCGGGCTGAAGAGAAAATTGCAATACTCTTTGTAGGAAGGTAAATCAAGAACCTTCAGGCGGCGCTTGATGCGCACCTCGAGCATGGTTTTGCGCTCCGTGCCGAGGTGAATGCCAGCCTGCGTATAGATCAACTCGCAAAGGCGCGCATAATCTTTTCCGGAGATCGATTCGTCGTGTGCGCCCATGATATGCATGGGGCGGCAAGTAAAGCACGAAACCGCCCCACCTCCTCCCCTTATGCTGCGACCAACTGGCGGTCGGTTGTTGGTTTTTCGACAAGCGGACGGGAGGCATCCTGCTTGCTCGATTCCACTCCGCGGACCGCGGATAACTCTTCCGCGGAGAAGACTCGATCAATGTCCAGAATCATGATGAACTGCGTGTCGCGCTTGCCCATGCCCTTGATGAAGTCGGTTCGGATCTGGGTTCCGATGCGCGGCGCCGGCTGAATCTGATCCGGCTCGAGGTCGATCACTTCTTCGACGGAATCGGTCAGTGCGCCGATCACCGTCGATTCGCCCTCGAGCAGCACTTCGACGACGACAATGCAGGTGTTGCGCGTGCTTTCGGTTTTGGTCATCTCAAAGCACAGCCGGAGATCGACGACCGGAACCACGCTGCCGCGCAGGTTGATGACCCCGGCCATGAACTCGGGCGTGCGGGGGATTTGGGTGATGGTGGTGAGGTCGAGCACCTCTCTTACCTTGGCCACATCGGTGGCAAAGATCTCGTTGCCGAGCTTGAAGGTGAGGTACTGCCGCGCTTCCGTGATTTCACTGACGCTCATACTGAAACTCCTCTCGTGAAGACTGGAGCTGATCGGTAGTTTCCCAGGTCTCAAAATCGAGACCTGGGGCACCCACAATGGATGAATCACAAACGATCAGCACCCGGCTTGTACCTTAGAAACGCTCGAACTCACCATCCAATTCGTCGTGTTTGTCCTTGAGCCGGAGGTTCACTCCGCCCGCCGGTTTGGCATTGAAAGAGGCTGGATGCGCGGCTTGACTGGCCGGCCGCGGCGCGGCAGAGTGGGAAGAGCGCGCAGACTTTACAGACTTGCGCCCATTGCCCTCGTCGCCGGTATGGAAGAAGCCCAGCGCACTGACCAGTTGATCGGACTGACCGGTAAGCTCTTCGGTGGTTGAAGCCATCTCTTCCGAGGCCGATGCGTTCTGCTGAATCACCTTCTCCAGTTGCTGCAACGCCTTGTTGATCTGCTCGGCGCCGGTGTCCTGCTCTTTGCTGGCCGCCGAAATCTCTTGCACCAGCTCGGCGGTGCGCTGGATGTCGGGAACCAGTTTGTCCAGCATCTCGCCTGACTTCTCCGAGACTCGGAGCGTGGTTGCCGAGAGTTGATTGATCTCCGCCGCCGCCTTTTGACTGCGCTCGGCGAGTTTGCGCACTTCAGCCGCCACCACCGCAAAACCCTTGCCATGCTCGCCGGCGCGCGCCGCTTCAATGGCCGCGTTGAGTGCCAGCAGGTTGGTTTGACGGGCGATCTCTTCGATGATCGAGATCTTGTTGGCGATCTCCTTCATCGCCGAGACAGCCTCCAAAACGCTTTTGCCGCTTTCCGCCGCGTCCTTTGCGCTCTTGTTGGCGATCTTGTCGGTTTGCGAGGCGTTGTCGGCATTCTGCTTGATGTTCGAGACCATCTCCTCCATGGAAGACGAAGCCTCTTCGGCTGCCGCCGCCTGCGCGCTGGCGCCCTTGGAGACCTGCACTGACGCCGTCGAGATGGACTGCGAGGCCGCCGCAACCTCACCGGCGATGCCGCGAATGTCGCTGACGGTGCGGGTTAATCCGGCCACCATTGAAGCCAGCGCTTGCATCAGTTTGTCCTGCGGAGAGCGCTCATGCAGCTCGACCGTCAGGTTGCCGTTGGCCACCTCCTCGGCTGCCGCAGTGATGTCGTTCATCGCCACTACCAGCGTATTCAGGTTGTTCTTGATGGTGTTGAAGTCGCCGTTGTACGTGTCGGTGATCTGCGGAGGCACATCGCCCTTGGAGATCATGTCCACATAGCGCGCGGCCACATTCAGCGGGCCAATGACCGCGTCCAGGGTGTCGTTTACGCCTTGCACGATCTTGCGGTAATCGCCCTGGTGCTTGCCGGCGTCGGCGCGCGTGGCCAGCTTGCCATCCACCGCCGCCTTGACCAGCATGCCGGCATCGGAGACCAGCGCGTTGACCGCGTCAATACAGGTGTTGAGGTTGTTCTTGATGGTGTTGAAGTCGCCGTTGTACGTGTCGGTAATCTTGGCCGGGATGTCACCGTGGCTGATGCGGTCTACGTAGTTCGCCGAAACATTCAACGGCCCGATCACGGCATCCAATGTGTCGTTCACTCCCTGCACGATCTTGCGGTAATCGCCCTGGTGCTTGCCGGCGTCGGCGCGTGTGGCGAGCTTGCCATCCACCGCCGCCTTGACCAGCATGCCGGCATCGGAGACCAGCGCGTTGACCGCGTCAATGCAGGTGTTGAGGTTGTTCTTGATGGTGTTGAAGTCGCCGTTGTACGTGTCGGTAATCTTGGTCGGGATGTCACCGTGGCTGATGCGGTCTACGTAATTAGCCGCCACATTCAGCGGAGCAATCACGGCATCCAAAACCGCATTTACGCCGCGCACGATCTCGGCATACGCGCCCTTGAAGTGCTCGTGCTTGCCACGCTCGGAGAGCTGCCCGCCCTTGGCCGCCTCCGTCAGGCGCGCCAGTTCCTTCTGCAAATCCTGAACGACCTGACCCACATTGTTGACCGCAACCTTCATCTTCTCGTGGTCGCCTTTGTAGGTCTGCGCAATCAGTTCGTCAATTTTGCCTGCCGAGATTTGCGCCAGAATGCGATTGCCTTCGCCAATGGGAATCAGAATCGCATCCAGCATGGTGTTGACGCCGCGCACGATCTCGGCATAGGCGCCCTGGAATTGCTCCGGCTTGCCGCGATCAGA
>Ga0181529_10003818_pt1 | contig 16809 bp, 18 predicted proteins | sample PEATcosm2014_Bin_36_FD_119763 | JGI IMG/M metagenome (GOLD analysis project Ga0181529, IMG submission 119763) | Peatland microbial communities from MTU Mesocosm Facility, Houghton, MI, USA - PEATcosm2014_Bin10_30_metaG | ecosystem: Environmental > Terrestrial > Soil > Wetlands > Peat | place...
GTTGGGCGCCGACGCCTCGGTAAGCTGGCGCAGGAAGTAGCGCGCTCCGGTGGAGGTGATGGCCAACACCGGCGCCTCGGGCGACGCTACGCGGGCCAGGACGCGGTTCAAAATGTCGCGCACGGCCTGCGGCGCGAGCGTCAGGTGGCTGTTCTGCTCGCCGTGTTCCACCGCCGCTTCCACCATCTGCTCGATGGCCGGGCTGAGGAACCAGGCCGGCAGTTCTCCCGTCCGGTTGACGTACGGCCTCACCACCGTGCGCCGCAACGCCTGCCGCACGTATTCGGTCAGCAGCACCGGGTTGCGGGTGGCGGAGGCCGCTTCGCCCAGCGCTTCGAGGACCGAAACGGCGTCGCGGATGGAGACCCGCTCGCGCAGCAGGTTCTGCAACACCCTCTGCACCGTGGCCAGCGGCAGCAGCTTGGGAACCAGATCCTCCACCACCTTGGGATGTTCCACGGCCACGCGGTCGAGCAGCCGCTTGGTATCCTGCCGCGAGAGCAACTCGTGGGCGTGACGCCGGATCAGCTCCGAAAGATGCGTGCCGAGCACGCTGACCGGGTCCACTACGGTGTAGCCTGCATTGCGCGCCCGCTCGGCGCGTTCCTTGGGAATCCACAGGGCGCTCATGCCGAAGGCCGGCTCGCGCGTGGGCTGGCCTTCCACCCCCGCTTTGCCCTGCCCCGTGGGGATGGCCAGCTCGCAGCCCTGCGGCATTTCGTAGTGCGAGATTTCCACGCCCTTGAGCGAAATCACGTACTCCCGGCTGCGCAGCGACAGGTTGTCGGTGACCCGCACCGGCGGCAGAAGGTAGCCCAGTTCGGTCGCCAACTGCTTGCGGATGGTGGAAATGCGCCGCAGCAGCGCCGAATCCTGCGCTCCTTCTACCAGCCCCACCAGCCCCAGCCCTACTTCGATGGCCAGCGGCTCGACGCGCAGCATGGCTTCCAGGTTGTCTTTGGCGGCCGCCGGCTTTTGCGACGCCGGGGCCACCGCCCGGTGCGCCTCCTTCTGGCGCAGCTTCCAGCCGGCCGCTCCCGCGCCGCCGGCCATCAGCAGGAACGGCAGCTTGGGCATTCCGGGCAACGCCGCCAGGGCGCCCAGTACGCCCGCCGCCAGCAGCAGCGGCCGCGAGTTGCCGAATATCTGCTTGTGAAATTCCGCTCCCAGGCGGGCGTCGGAACTGGCGCGCGTGACAATGAGACCCCCCGAAATGGAGATCATCAGCGCCGGAATCACCGTCACCAGCCCATCGCCGATGGTCAGGACGGTATACGTTTCCAGGGCCTTGCGAAGGTCCATGTCGTGCTGCAGCACGCCGATCAGAAAACCGGCCACGATGTTGATGCCGGTGATCAGAATGCTGGCCACGGCGTCGCGCTGGGTGAACCGCGAGGCGCCGTCCATGGCTCCGTAGAACTCGGCCTCGGTAGCCAGTTGCTTGCGCCGCCGTTTGGCTTCGGCTTCGTCGATCAGCCCGGCGTTCAGGTCCGAATCGATGGACATCTGCTTGCCCGGCAGAGCGTCCAGGGTGAAGCGCGCGGTGACTTCCGAGATGCGCACCGCGCCGTGGTTGATGACCACGTACTGGATGGCGATCAGCACCAGGAAGATCACCGCCCCGATGATGTAGTTGCCGCCCACCACGAAGCTCCCGAAGGCGCCGATGACTTCCCCCGCGGCCGTGGTTCCGGTATTCCCGTTGAGGAGGATCAGCCGCGAGGAGGAAATGTTCAGCGCCAGCCGGAACAGCGTCAGCAGCAGCAGCGTGGTGGGAAAGGAAGTGAACTCCACCGGACGGACCAGGTAGAGCGAAACCATCAGCACCGTCACCGACATCAGGATGTCGGTGACGATCAGCAGATCCAGGATGAAGCCGGGCAGCGGCGTGATCAGCGCGATCACGATCCCCAGCACCGCCAGGGGGACCGCCAGTTGGCTGAGCTCTTCGAGCGGCAGCGCCTGCATCCAGCGGGGCAGGGCGCCCGGCGCAATGGCTTTGGACGGTGTCATCGGTGCGAAACCCGAACCCTGGAATCGACTTCGGCTAGCCGGGAAGCCTCCCATGCATGAGTTTGAAAATGTACGCCAGGATCTCCGCCACCGCGCGGTACAGGTGCGGCGGGATCTCCTGCCCGATCTCGACCGAGTGGTACAACGCCTGCGCCAGGGGCGGATTCTCGACGATGGGAACCTGGTGCTCCACGGCCTTCTGGCGGATGCGCAGAGCCAGATAGTTCTTGCCCTTGGCCACCACCATGGGAGCCGCCATCTTCTCCACCTGGTAACGGATGGCCACCGCGTAGTGCGTGGGGTTGACCACCACGGCCGTGGCCTTGGGCACTTCCTTCATCATCTGGTGGCGCAAACGGTCGCGCTGCAGACGGCGAATGCGCGCCTTCATCTGCGGGTTGCCTTCCAGGTCTTTGACTTCCTCCTTGATGTCCTGCTTGCTCATGCGCAGGTCCTGCCGGTAGCGGTGCAGTTGGCGCACCAGGTCCACCACGCCGAAGACCAGAAACACGCCCGCGGCTTTCCAGAACAGCTCCCGGAGCGAGCCGCCGAGGAACCGCCACCCGCTCGGTACGCTTTCGAGCGGCAGGGCCAGGAAGCCCTCCAGCTTGTCGCGCGCGATGGCGTACACCGCCCAGAGAAAGATGGGCAGCAGGATAACCGACTGCACCAGCGTGGGCAGGTTCTGCCGCGGCAGCTCCCGCAGCTTGGCCAGCGGGCTCAGGCGCGCCAGGTCGGGCGCCAGTTTCTTGAGGCTGAACCCGAAGCGCGTGGTGATCAGGCGGAAACCGAGGGTCGCCGCGGCCACCGCCAGTCCGCCCGCCGCCAGCGGCAGAAAGTGCTTCCAGAAAAGCTGCCAGGCGATGCGCGTCAGGTCCTCGACCGCGAAGCCGGGTGCGAAGGCCCGCGTGAACAGCCACCGCGCGGTCTGACAGAACTGGGCGAACCAGCCGGCGCCCCCGGCGCCCAGCAGGGCCAGAAACACCATGAACTGCAGGGCCCCCACCAGCTCGCGCGCGGCGGGGAACTGGCCTTCTTCGCGGGCCTTTTCGAGGCGCCGCTGGGTGGCCGGCTCGGTCTTTCCGGATCGGTCCGCCATCGTCTGTCACGGCCCCAGCATCCGCCGCGCGGCGGCCCAGGCCTGTCCGGCGAATTCCAGCAGAATGCGCGGGTAGAGCACCGCGATCCAGCTCATTACCAGCAGCGCCGTCAGCATCTTGGCCGGAAAGGCCAGGTGCAGCAGTTGCAGTTGCTGGTTCAGGCGGCCGAGCAAAGCCAGGGCGATGTCTACCATCACCAGCAGCGCCACCACCGGCAGCGCCAGCCGTACCGCGACCGAAAAAAGGCTCGCCCCCAGGCGAATCATCACCAGCGCCGTGGGGGGGCCGAACCGGTAGACGCCCGGCGGCACCAGGTCCAGGCTCGCGGCGAACAGCCGCAGAATCTCGCGATCGAGGCCCAGCGCGAAGAAAAGCATGCCCGCCACCAGTTGCGAGAAGACCAGCAGGATTCCGGAATCGGCCTGGGTGTTCGGATCGACCGTGGAAGCGTAGGCGTAGCCCGCCTGCAGCCCCAGCACCTGCGCCGCCAGGGTGAAGGCTTCCAGCACGATGGCCACCGCCACGCCGATGGCGGTGCCCACCGCCGCTTCCGCCGCGGCCCAGGCGGCCAGCCTCATGCCCGTGACCGCTCCCGCGTCTACCGCCGGCCAGCGGGCCGCCAGTGCCAGCGTGAAACCCAGGGCCAGCGCCACGCGCGCCGGCTGGGGGACGCCCTTGATTCCCGGCAGGGGCACGAAGGCTACGGCCCCTCCCACCCGCGCCAGCACCAGCAGGAAGGCGTAGAGGGTGCTTACCGAGAGTGTCAGGCTAGCGGGCATAGCGCCCCAAGTCCCCCAGCAGCGCCACCGTATACGCCATGGTCTTCTGCAGCATCCAGGGCAGCAGGAACAGGATGGCGGCCAGAAACGCCAGCAGGCGCGGGATCGTGCTGAAAGCCGTGTCCTGCATGGAAGTGGCAATTTGCACCAGGCTGACCACGATACCTACGACGAACCCGATGGCCAGCATGGGCGCCGCTACCCAGAAGGCCAGCATCAGGGTCTGGCGGACGATTTCGACTACCCCGTCCGGCGTCATTGGTAAAAGCTCTTCATGAGCGAGCCGACCACCAGGTTCCATCCGTCCACCAGGACGAACAGCAGGATCTTGAACGGCGCCGAGATCATCACCGGGGGCAACTGCATCATGCCCATCGAGAGCGTGCACGACGCCACCACCAGGTCGATCACCAGGAAGGGCAGGAACAGCACCGCGCCGATCTGGAATCCGGCCTTCAGCTCGGAGAGGATGTAGGCCGGAATGAGGACCTGCAGATCCAGGTCGGCCGGCGAGTGGGGCGCCGGCTTATGCGCGATTTCGAGGAACAGCTTGATGTCCTTCTCCCGCGCGAAGCGCACCAGGAAGGCGCGCAGCGGTTTGGCCGCCTCGTCCATGGCCTGCTGCGCCGTCAATTGTCCGGCTTCCATGGGTTCCCAGCCCTGGTGGTACATCTCCGCCACTACCGGCTGCATGATCACGATGGTCAGGAACAGCGCCAGCCCCAGCAGGACCTGGTTCGAGGGCACGGTTTGCGTGCCCAGAGCCTGGCGCAGAAAATGCAGCACCACGGTGATGCGCAGAAACGGGGTCACGGCCATGACCGCTCCCGGAAGCAGCGTCAGCAGGGTCAGCGAGATCAGGACCTGCATCGGAATGCTGAGTCCGGAGGCGCCCTTGCCGGCCGATATGCCGAACAGGGAGAAAGGTTCGGCGGTCGCCGCCGCCGCCGGATATGCGGCCAGAACAACCGCCATCAGCCGGAGCGCTCTCACCGTGCGGCCTCCCGCCGGCTCTCCAGCTCGGCCGCCGGAAAGCTCCCCACCAGCGCGCAGCCGCCCGGGGAGGAGGCCACCAGCAGGGCGGTATCGCCCAGGCGCACCAGGTGGAGCGTGTGTTGCGGCCCCAGCGGCAGCCGCTCCAGGCACTGGAGTTGGCGTCCCGCCGGCCGCCTGACGGCCCGCACCCCGGCGATGCCGCGCCGCCGGAGCCACCACAACGTCCCGCCCAGCAGGCCCAACACGCCTGCCACCGCCGCCAATTGTCCGATTGCTTCCATGCGAATCCGTCCTCAGTCGTCGCGGAAGTCGGTGATGCGCACGCCCAGCGTGTTCTCGATCACCACGATTTCACCGGAGCCGCACAGCACGCCGCCGATGTAGATATCGATGTTTTCGCCGGCGGATCGCGCGGTTCCGATCACGCTGCCCTCTTCCAGGCGCAGCACCTCGCGGGTCGTCATGATCCGCCGGTCCAGTTCGACTTCAATCTCCACCGGGACATCGCCCAGCGGCGCTATTTCTTCCTGAGGAGTCATCGGCAGAATTCCGGATTAAGTTGATACCTAGGTGATCAGGTTGATGGTGTCCTGGCTCATTTGATTGGCCGTGGTGACCACTTTGCCGTTGGCTTCGTAGCCGCGCTGGTACACGATCAGGTTGGTGAACTCCGTGGCGATGTCCACGTTGGAAGCTTCGAGCGAACCGCCCTCGATGGTGCCGCGGCCGCCGGTTCCGGGCGTGCCGATGTCGGGCGTGGCGGTCAGCTCGCTGAGCACGAAATTGTTGTTGCCGTTGGCAATCAGGGTGTCGGGATTGCGAATCGACGCCAAAGCCACCTGGCCCACGGTTTTCTGGCTGCCATCCGAGTACTGCGCCAGAATGGTGCCCCCGTTCCCCAGGCCCACGTTCACCAGTTGCGCCGCCGCCGATCCGTTCTGCGTGCTGGCCGAGGAGGCCGAAGCCTCGCCGTACTGGGTGATCATGCCGCTCCCGTCGGCATTCTGCATGTTCCAGGTGATGGTGCCGCCCGAGGTCGCGCCGTCGGTCAACGACGGCATCGTCATGGTGACCGGGTTGGTGGTTTGCGTGAAATCCATCGTCCCGTCGGAGGTGAACGTCAGCGCGCCGCTGGCCACCTGGTCGGCCTGGCCGTCGGAGCAATCGGTAGCCGCCAGGTTGGCGCTGTAAGACCACGAGTTGCCGCCGTTATTCGTGAAGGTCAGCGTCAGCACATGCGAAGTCCCCAGACTGTCGTAGATGGTGACCGGGTCGGTAAAAGTGGCCCCCGTCGCCGCGGAGGCGTCCAGGTTCATGGAGACGGTCATGGCGCTGGTGGGGATCGGCGCCTTCAGGCTGCCTACCGGAACCACGATGTTCCCTATAGGCTGGTTGGTGTCGATCTGGCCGGTGGTCGGATCGATGGTGGTCCAGCCCTGCACCAGGTCCCCGTTGGCGTTCTCCAGATTGCCGCTGCTGTCGGTTTGGAACTCGCCCGCGCGGGTGTACTCGGTTTCCCCGGAAGGGTCCTGCACGATGAAAAAGCCGCTTCCCGAAATGGCGCCGTTGAGCAGCCCGCCGGTGGTCTGAATGGCGCCTTGCGAGAAGTCCCGCACCGTCAACGGGGTGGCCGTGCCGAATCCCACCTGCGTGCTGCCGAGGCCGGCGCCCAGGGACTGCGTCACCAGGTCGCTGAAGCTCACGTCGCTGGTCTTGAACCCCGTCGAGTTCATGTTGGCCAGGTTGTTGCCCACCACGTCGATGGCGGTGGAAGTTGCATCTAATGCCGAAAGTGCCGTTGAAAACGATGTAAACATAAGGTTCTCCCGTTAGGTGGTCGAAGCGGCCGGGGTGGCGGGGGTGCCTCCCTGGGCCGTCACGAGCTGGTTCAGATCCGAAAGCATTCCCGCGATGTTCGTACCCTGGTTCATGGACTGCTCCATGGTTTGGAACTGCGCGAGCTGGGTTACGAATGCGGTGCTGTCGGCCGGATCGGTGGGATCCTGGTTTTGCAGTTGGGCCACCAGAAGCTGCAGAAACATGTTCTCGGTGACGGGGGCCGTCGCCGAACTGCTGGTGGTGTTCGAGTTGGCGGTTTCCTGGGCCCTCGAACCGGACACGCCGGTAGTGGGACTCATACGTTGTTGCCTCCTGGCGCCGGCACGGCGGCGCGGCTTATCGAAGAGATGACAAGAGCCATGCGAAGTCCTTTCCTGGTTCCTTCGGTTGGGAGGGGTTGTCCGGATTCTCCGGGTCCCTCGGTTGTTGTTGCGGATCGCCCTGCCCGCCGCGGCCGTTCTGCCGGGACTGGCTTTGCGCATCCTGCGCCGCGGCTCCGGCGGGCAGTTCGCCCGGTTGCTGGCGGCCGCCGGCGGCCGGCTGCCAGGTTTGCGCGTGGAAACCGGACTGCTCGAGCCGGGCCGAAAGAGCCGGCAAATCCTGCCGCATCTCCCCGGCCAAACGGGTGTCGGCGGTAGATACGGACACGTGCACATCGCCGGCGCGCTCGGTGACCCGCACCTCCACGCGGCTGGCGCCCTCGCCGCCGACCTGAAGCTGGATGTCGTGCGCCGCCGCTGGCCTGGCGGGAGCCGCCGGATCGCTCTGCGGGCTGGCTGCCTGGGGCGGCGGTTCCGCGGCCTCCGGACGCCCGCCGGAACTGTTCCCGACGGCCGGCCGCACATCCGCCGCGCCGGGCGCGCCCGCCGCCATGTGCGCCAGTGAGGCGGCCGCCGGCGCGGACACGGCATTCTCCTGCGGTTTCCGCTCCTCGTCCTGCTGCGTCCCGCCGGCCGACGGCGCCGGCCGCGAGATCCCCTCCGCGGGAGGCGTGGCGTAGTCCGCTGCCGGCGCGGCCGTGGCGCCGGGCGCATCGGCTGTCTCCGGCGCCAGGGGCTGAGCCCCAACCGCCGCCGGCACACGGCGCGGCGAAGCCGGCGAATCGGCATGGGCTAACTCGGCCGAAGCGTCTTCCGGCGCCGTGCCGGCGGGACTGAGAGTTGCCGTAAAGGCGATTTCGAGCGGCTGCCCGTTCCGGCCCCCGCCGCTCCCGCCGGCGGAGGATTCCGGCGTCGCGCCGGCAAAGGCCGTGGCGGAAGCCTCGGCCGCCGGCGCGGCCGGACGGACCGCATTCGCGGCGGACGCCGGAGAACCCCCACCGCGCACCGGCCGCGGGGAGACCTCATCCGGCAGAGGTACGTTCCGGCCGGGCGCGTTGGGCGCCGCGAGTTGCACCTCCGGCGCCGCGCCGGCAACCGCCGCGAGCGAAACGCCGCTGGGGGTTGCGGGCGACGGCGTCCCGCTGGCCTGTTCGACCGGCGGCAGGGCGGACTGGCTGCGCAGCAGCGGTTTCGGCGCGCTCCCCGGGCGTAACGCTCCCCTGTCGCGAGCCGCCGGCGCCGGAGATGCTTGCGATGCGAAGGCTCCCGGCAGCGCCAGGCCACCGGCGGCCGCCGTCATGGCCGTTGCGCCGGAGGCCGCGGCGATGGCTGGCGCGCCGGACGCCGGGGAGGTTGCCTGGGCGTCCACCGGCGAACCCGTGGGAGCTTCCGTCGCAGACGCCGCACCGGTCATCGGCTTTCCGGGGAGCGCCTGCGGCGTGAGGCCGGCGGCCGCCGCCGGTATGCCTGGCGCGGCAGACGCCGAAGAGGTTGCCTGGGCGTCCACCGGCGAACCCGTGGGAGCTTCCGTCGCAGACGCCGCACTGGTCATCGGCTTTCCGGGGCGCACCTGCGGTGTGAGGCCGGCGGCCGCCGCCGGTGTGGCTGGCGCGCCGGACGCCGAGGAGGTTGCCTGGACGTCAACCGGCGAACCCGTAGGAGCTTCCGTCGCGGGCGCCGCACTGGTCATCGGCTTTCCGGGGCGGACCTGCGGTGTGAGGCCGGCGGCCGCCGCCGATATGGCTGGCGCGCCGGACGCCGAGGAGATTGCCTGGGCGTCGACCGGCGAACCCGTGGGAGCTTCCGTCGCGGACGCCGCACCGGTCATTGGCCTTCCGGTGCGCACCTGCGGCGTGAGGCCGGCGGCCGCCGCCGATATAGCTGGCGCGCCCGATGCCGGGGAGATTGCCTGGGCGCCGACCGGCGAACCCGTGGGAGCTTCCGTCGCGGACGCCGCACCGGTCATTGGCTTTCCGGTGCGCACCTGCGGCGTGAGGCCGGCGGCCGCCGCCGATATGGCTGGCGCGCCCGACGCCGAGGAGATTGCTCCGGCCGGGGAACCCGCGGGCGCCCAACCGGCCGTCCTCTTTCCGCCGCCCTCCGGAGTGAGGCTGGCCGCAGCCGAAGTTTCGGCCGGAGGACCCCACGCCGTGGCGATTCTCTGTGCGCGAACCTGGGAAACGGCGGGATGCTCCATCGCGGATGCCAGACCTGCCACGCCCTTTCCGGCGCCCTGCGGCGTGAGGCCGGCGGCTGCCGCCGCGCCGGATGTCGCGGAAATCGCCCGGCTGCCGGCCGGGGAACCCGCCAGGGTTTCGGTCGCCGGGGCCAGACCTGCCACGCCTTTTCCGGCGGCGGCCAAGGCCGCATCGCCGGCCGTCGCCGCCCTGGCAGGCGGCGCTGCCAGACGCGCCATGACGGCATCGGACGTTGGCCCGGCGGCCGCCCCGGTTTGCGTTCGCATGCCGCCGCCGGAAGATGCTGGCGACTCTCCCGCCGCGGTGAGGGGCAGGGTTGTGGCATTGGCCGCACTCGCGGCCTGGAAGTCTTCCGCCGCGGCCTGCATCCCATCGCCCCATGGCCCCTCGGCAGGGGCGCCGGAGGAGGTTGGCGCGGCCCCCTGCGCGGCAGCCGCGGCCGCCGGCTGCCCGTTGCGCAGCCACGCCTCTCGTGCCACGCTGCGGGCTGCCGCCGGATGCGCCGAAGACGGCCATGGCGCCGTGTCCGCAGCCGCGGGCTGCCAACTGCGCAGCCAAGCGTCCTGCGAAACGAGGCCGGCAAGCGCGGTGGCGGCCGGAGAGGCCGCGCCGGCGCTGTCCCCGGAGGCGGTCGATGGCGCCGAAAGGTCCGAAGAAGCCGGCTTTGGCGCCGGGCCGCCGGCGGCCGAGGCGCCCGCAGCCGGACTGTACCACGAAGCCTCCGGGACTGTGGAAGGCAAAGTCTGGGCCTGTGTCCCGACCGCTTCCCGCAGGCAGGTCCGGAACGACGCCGGCCGCGCGGACGGTTGCGCCGGCGTAGCGGCCGACGCGCCGGCCGGCGGAACGGGGCCGCCGGCCGGGGGCGCGGCGGGACCCGCGGCCCTTGCCTGGGGTGCAGCCGGGAGAGCGCCGCGAGTGGCGGGCGAGGCGGGCTCAGGGCTCTCGCTCCCGGCGGTATCGAGCCCACCGGCAGCGGCCTTGCCGGCGCCTGCCGGGGACGGCGGGAGGGTTCCAGGCTGCGCCGGGCTCTTCCGCATAGCCCCGCCGGATACCGAAGCCGCCGGCGGGGCGGAGGTCTTCGGCGATGCCGCGGGCGCAGCGGGCACTGCCGCCGGCGCAGCTTCCTCGCCGGAGTTCCCGGACTCCGCCGGGGTTGCCGGGGCCGTTCGGCCCTGATCTCCGGCTCCGGAAAATGACGCCGGCGAGGCGGACTCTTTTGTCTGCCCGAAGGCCTGTCCCAAGCTCTGCCCGAGGGCCGTCCCGGAGGGCATCGTAGAGGATGCACCGGCGCCCAGCCAGTAAGCCATGCCCAAGGCATTATCCTTGCCGGGAGTTTGTGCCGGTGTCTGGTCCGCGGCTTCTACCAGGCCCTCCAGCAGTTCCGGGAACGGTTCCGCAGCCGCCGCCGGCGGCTTGCCGGCCGGAGCGGCGCTCCTCGTCTTTTCCGGAGAGCCGGTCGCCGAAGACGCCGCCGGAAACAGAAACGCCAGTGCGCCCGATCGGGCGGCCTGTGGGGCGGGAAGGTGCACGTGCGGGTGAATGCAGATCGAAAGCCACAATGGCGCGGTCGCATTTTCAACGCCTTAGTGCGGCGGCGCACGGCAAAGATTTGTCTCGCGGCGCGGCCGCGGCAAGAAGTTGCCGCGCGCACACTGCTTCCCGGAATTTCTCATCGGCCCGCGATCGCGTAGTTTGAGGTATTTATATCCGCTTTCTTCATTGGTCCGCCGCGTGCATTCTTTCCCGGCGGAATGGATCCCCTGAGCGCCACCGCGGCCAGCGGCCTTCGTGCCCGCATGGAGTCGCTCGATCTGCTGGCCAACAACGTAGCCAACGCCTCCACGGGAGGCTACAAAGCGGATCGCGAGTTCTACAGCCTCTACGCCGATGCCGAAGCCGATGAGGGCAGCACCATGCCGGTGATCGAGCGTCCCTGGGTGGACCTCTCGCAGGGCGTATTGCAGACCACCGGCAACTCGCTCGATGTGGCCCTGAGCGGGAAGGGCTTCTTTTCCGTCCAGGGCCCCAACGGACGGCTGTACACCCGCGACGGCAGCTTTCATCTGGCCGCCGATGGCAGGCTGGTAACCGCCGAGGGTTACCCGGTGAGCGCCGCCACCGGCGGCAGCCTGACCGCGCAAAGCACTCTTCCCATCGAGATCGCGAGCGACGGCACGCTTTCGCAGGACGGCCAGACCGTGGGCCAGTTGGCCATCGCCGATTTCACCGGCACCGCCGGTCTGGCCAAGCGGGGCAACAACTATTTCCAGGCGGACCCCTCGGTGCGGCCCAGCGCGCCCTCCGCCACCTCCGTCGAGCAGGGCAAGCTCGAAAGTTCCAACACCGGGACCGCCGAGAGCGCCGTTCGCCTGGTGGACATCATGCGCCAGTTCGAAATGTTGCAGAAGGCCGTCCTGATCGGCAATGACATGAGCAAGCAGGCCATCGAGCAGGTGGCCAAGGTAGGTTCCTAACCGGGAGATCAGATGATTCGAGCATTATACAGCGCCGCCAGCGGCATGCGAGCCCAGGAATTGAACATCGACAATATCGCCAACAACCTGGCCAACGCCAATTCCGCCGGCTACAAGGCCCGCCGGGCCGAGTTCCAGGACCTCATGTACCAGAGCGTACAGGCGCCCGGCACCGCCGCCGGACAGTCCACCGTAGTGCCCACGGGTCTGCAACTGGGCCTGGGAACGCGCGCCGCCCAGAACGAAATAGTTTTTACGCAGGGGGCTTTTACCGAGACCGACAACCCGCTCGACATGGTCATTCAGGGCAACGGCTTCTTCCAGGTGAGCCTGCCTTCGGGCGAGCTGGCTTACACCCGCGCCGGCCAGTTCAGCCTCGACAAGAACGGCATCGTGGTCAACTCCGCCGGCAACCCCCTCCAGCCCCAGATCACCATTCCGGCCGACGCGCAAGCCATTAATGTCGCCTCCGACGGCACCGTCACTTACACCCTGCCCAACCAGACGGCGGCCCAGCAGGCCGGTCAAATCCAGCTCGCCAACTTCCAGAATCCGTCCGGCCTCAACAGCCTCGGCGGAGGCCTTTTCACCCCCACCGACGCCTCCGGCGATCCTACCGTCGGGAACCCCGGCGGTTCGGAAGGCATGGGTACGCTGCTCGAGGGGTACACCGAGAATTCCAACGTCTCCATCGTCGACGAGTTCATCAACATGATCCAGGCGCAGCGCGGCTACGAAGCCAATTCCAAGGTGGTCACGGCCGCCGACAACATGTATCAGGAGGTTAATAATCTCCAGCGATGATGCCACTGGCCGCATGGGCGTTGACGGGCTGTCTGGCGGTGAGCGCCGGCGCCGATCGCATTCTGGCCGGCGACGTGGCCGCGGCCATTCCGGCGCTGACGGTGCCGAGCCCGGATGTTCCGGTAGCACTGGCGCCGGAACCGGGGGTGCAACGCGTCTTCCACCTGCCCGAATTGCGCCGCCTGGCGGTGCGGCTCGGCTGGGAAGGGGAAATTGCGGCCGATATCTGCTTCGCACGCCCGGCCGCCCCGCCCGATCCCGCCCTGTTCCTGGCAGCCATGCGGAAGACCTTCCCGCAGGCCGCAATCGCCATCCTCGAGTATGGGCGCCAGCCGTTGCCGGAGGGTGAGATCGAGTTCCCGGCGAGCGGCCTGCACGCGGCGGGGGCGGGAGCGGCCGGAGGAAATGCCGCGCTGTGGACCGGCTGGGTGCACTACGCCGGGACGCGCCGCTTCACGATCTGGGCCCGCGTCAAGGCTTCCATGGCGGTCGCCCGATGGGTTGCCGCGGTGGATCTCCCGCCGGGCAAGGCGATCGGCGAAGGCCAGGTGCGCCTGGAAACCCGCCAGGAGTTCCCCGCGGTTGCGCCGCCGGTCGACCCGGCCGGGGAAGCCGTAGGAAAATGGCCGCGCTCGCTCCTCCGCGCGGGCACCGCGCTGCGCGCGGAGATGCTGGAGAACCCCAAGGAAGTCGCGCGCGGGGACACCGTGATCGTCAAAGTGCGCAACGGCGGAGCGCGGCTCGAAATGGAAGCGCAGGCCGAAGCTGCGGGCTCGACAGGCCAGACGATTCCCATCTTGAACCCGGTTTCCCACAAGCGCTTTCTGGCGCGGGTCGAAGGAAAAGGAAGAGTGTCGGTGGCGGTTTCCGCCGTCCAGGTGAATCCATGAAACGCATATCGACGGCAGCCGCGCTGGTGGCCGCTCTGCTCGCGGCGCCGCTCGGCGCGGCGGACAAAAAGAAAAGTACCAAGCCCCGGCACGACGCGCCTCTGGATACTTACGTGAAGGAGGCCACCGCCCGCTCGGCGGAAATATCCACCACACCGGGCGCCATCTGGGTCTCCGGCTCGCGTCTGGCCGACGCGGCGCGCGACGTGCGCGCGAGCCAGGTGGACGACATGCTCACCATCGTGGTGGCCGAATCGGCTTCCGCCGTAGTCACCGGCGCCACCAAGACCTCCCGCGTCTCGAGCACCAAGAACTCGATCGGCGCGCTGGGGGGCATCAAGAGCGCCACCGGCGCCCTGGCCAACCTGGCCAACACCTCGGGCGATACCGAGCTGAACGGCCAGGGAACCACCAGCCGCACCACCAGCCTGTCCACCACGCTCACCGCGCGGGTGACCCACGTGTTGCCCAACGGCGGCCTGGTGGTGGAAGCCTCCAAGGAGATTCAGGTCAATTCCGAGCACCAGACCATCACCGTGCGCGGCGTGGTCCGCCCGGCCGACATCGATACCACCAACAGCGTGCAATCCACCCGTCTGGCGCAACTCGAAGTGCACGTCGACGGCAAGGGTGTGGTGGGGGACGCCATCAAGCGGCCGTTCTTCCTGTATCGCCTGCTGCTCGGGTTGCTTCCTTTCTGAGCCATGAAAACCAGCCTGCTCACATTTGCGATGGCCTGCCTGCTACCGGCCGGAAGCCTTTGGGGGGCGCGCCTGAAGGATATCGTCGATATCGAGGGCGTGCGCGACAATCAGCTCGTCGGTTACGGCATAGTGGTCGGACTGGCGCGGACCGGCGACAGCCAGCAGACCATTTTCACCAACCAGAGCCTCACCAACATTCTGGAGCGCATGGGTCTCTCCGTGTCGCCCACGGCGATCAAAGTCAAGAACACCGCCGCGGTCATCGTAACCGCCACCCTGCCGGCCTTTGCCCAACCCGGGGTGCACCTCGACACCACGGTGGCGTCCACGGGCGACGCCTCCAACCTGCAGGGCGGCATCCTGGTGCTGACCTCGCTGCGCGGCGCCGATGGCCAAGTCTACGCCGTGGCGCAGGGTCCGGTGGTCACCGGCGGGTTTGCGGCCGGCCGCGGAGGCGCCTCGCAAAGCGTCAACCATCCCACCGTGGGGCGCGCCCCCAATGGCGCCACGGTGGAGCGCGCGGCTCCCTCCGTCGCGCCCAAAACGCTGGTCCGTTTGCAATTGCGCCAGTCGGACTTCACGACCTCGGAGCGCATCGTGGAGGCCGTCAACAAGAAATTCGCCGCGGCTTCGCCCTCGGCCCGCGCCGAAAACTCCGGCCTGGTCGCCGTGAACGTTCCGCCGGAATTCCTTTCCCGCCCCATGGAGTTCATCGCCGAACTGGAGAACATCGCGGTGGAGGCGGACCGTCCCGCACGCGTGGTGATCAACGAACGGACCGGAACCGTGGTGCTGGGCAAGGAGGTGCGGGTGACGCCAGTGGCCATTCTGCACGGCAACCTGACGGTGGAAGTGCAGACCGTGGAGACGGTCTCGCAGCCGAACCCGCTGGCGCAAGGCACCACCGCGGTGGTGCCGCAGACCGCCGTGGCGGCCAAAGAGGAGAAGGCGCGAACGGTGGTCCTGAAGCAGGGCGCCACCATCGAGGAGCTGGTGCGCGCGCTGGCGGCGATCGGTTCCACGCCGCGGGATATCATCGCCATCCTGCAGAGCCTGCGCAGCGCCGGCGCTCTCGAAGCCGAAGTGGAGGTCATCTAAGTGAGCGCCGCCAGCCTTTCCGGAATGTCCGGGATTGTCCCGTTAGCCGCGGCGCCGGGTAGCGTGCAGAAAGGCGCCGATCCGGCCCGCATCCGCACCGCCGCGCAGCAATTCGAAGGGTTGTTGTTAGCCCAGATTCTGCGTTCGGCCCACGAAAGCGGAAGCGGGTGGTTAGGCTCCGATAGCGACTCTTCGAGCGATTGCGCTACCGATTACGCCGAGGAGCAGCTCGCCTCCGCGATGGCTCAGCAGGGCGGCCTGGGCCTGTCGAAGCTGATCGCCGAGGGCCTCGAACGGCACTCCTCACGCCCGTCGGGCACAGAGTAAGAGGGGTTCAGGCCTTGCCGAGGCTCCCTCGCGGGCGCCCCCGCGCCGGACCCCGGCTCGTGCTCTCCGCTCCGGCTTTGCGCCTGGCCCCTCCGGCCGTCGCCCGGGCCCGCCGCGCCGGCCTTCCGCCTGGCCCCTCCGGCCGTCGCCCGGGCCCGCCGCGCCGGCCTTCCGCCCGGCCCCTCCGGCCTCCGCTCGTGCCCGCCGCTCCGGCCTTCCGCCTGGCCCCTCCGGCCTCCGCTCGTGCCCGCCGCGCCGGCCTTCCGCCCGGCCCCTCCGGCCTCCACTCGCGCCCGCCGCGCCGGCCTTCCGCCCGGCCCCGCCGGCCCCCGCTCGCGCCCGCCGCTCCGGCCTCCGGCCCTCTGCCCTCCGCCTCCCGGCCCGGCGCCACTGGCTCAGTCACGGGGCCGGCCGGATGCGTCGTCCACCCAGACCATCCGCCTGGGCCTCCGGCTCAGAAACTCCACCCGCCCGAAGCGTGTGCCAGCTCCGCTTCCTGAGGGACGGCGTGCATCCATGCAGTCGAGGTCTCGGCCTCCGGTTTGGTTTTCCACCGGACGGCCTCCCACCCCTCCGCCAGCGTGGCCAGCAAGCCCGCCACTTCCGCCAGGGGGTTGTCGCTCTGCTGGAAGTTGGCCTCCAATAGCCGGCGGTGCATGTAGCCGTACAACTGCGCCAGCCGCCGGCTGATCTCGCCGCCCTGCTCGTGGTCGAGGGAACTGGTCAGTTCCGCCAGAATCTCGCACGCCTTGGAAATCGATCGCGCGCGCGCCCTGATGTCTCCGGCAGCCAGATGGCGCCGGGCATCCCCCACCGCAGTGATCGAGGCTTCGTAGAGCAGGTGCACCAATTCCACCGGGTCGGCCGAGAGGATGCGTTCTTCCAGGTAAGCGTCATGCGCGTTTTGCCACATTTCTTGTCTCCCAACCACACTCATCGGCAGCTTTTCCGGCGGGCATAGTCATTTCAACTCTTGCCGGTTTTGAGATCGTCGGCCAAAGCCAGAACGTATTCCGGCGGAATCTGCGAAATCACGTCGTTGGTTTTGCGGTTGATGACCTTGATGACCATGCGCTGGGACTGCGGGTCTTTCTGAAACACCAGATCGTTGTCCTGCCCGAACATTTCCGTACTGTTCAGCGCTTTGACAGCCTGAACCACCTCGCGGTTCTCCGCAGCCTTGTCCACGGGTATCGCCGTTGCCGCGGCGGGCAGAGCCTGCGAGATCCGGCTCATTGCATTGACGTCCATAGCAAGCTCCTCGGGA
>Ga0181529_10003820_pt1 | contig 16805 bp, 12 predicted proteins | sample PEATcosm2014_Bin_36_FD_119763 | JGI IMG/M metagenome (GOLD analysis project Ga0181529, IMG submission 119763) | Peatland microbial communities from MTU Mesocosm Facility, Houghton, MI, USA - PEATcosm2014_Bin10_30_metaG | ecosystem: Environmental > Terrestrial > Soil > Wetlands > Peat | place...
AATCCCATGTTTTGAAAGGGCACGGCTTCAGCCGTGCCAATGGAAATGGGTTCAATCGGATGGGCTTCAGCCCCCGAGGGAAGATTTATCACGGAGAAAACCGTCCCTCAGGGCCTAAAGGCCGCCTTTCGATGCGGCTTTGGGCGGCACCCTTCGGCTTCGCTCAGGGCAGGCTTCTAAAGCCGTGCCCTTTCAAAGATCATGTCCCTACGCTTTCCATTGCATGATGCGATTGCCTTGGCGCTCCATGCTTCCCGCGCCGGGCCAAGCGGCGCGGGGCTGTATACTTTGATCGCGGTCTTTGGCCCTCGCGCCTGGCAACTTCTTCTTGGAGACTATCTCTTGACACAATTCCTTGTAACTGGGGTCGCCGGGTTCATTGGCCGCTCCATTGCGGCGGCGCTCCTGGCGCGCGGTGAGACAGTGCGCGGCATCGACAGCTTCATTACCGGGAAGCGCTCCAACCTGATCGGTCTGGAGCGAATGGAGTTCATCGAAGGCGATCTCGCCAACCCGGCAGATTGCGCCCAGGCCTGCGCCGGCGTGGAGATCGTATTTCACGAGGCGGCTCTGGCTTCGGTCCCGCGCTCCGTGGCCGATCCGCTGGCCACCAATGTGCATTGCGTGGACGCCACACTGAACCTGCTGGTAGCCGCACGCGACGCCGGAGTGCACCGCGTCATCTATGCCGGCTCTTCGGCCGCCTATGGAGATGCGCCAACACTCCCCAAGCACGAGAAGATGACTCCCGACCCCATCTCTCCCTATGCCGTGGCCAAGCTGGCTGGCGAGCACTACATGCGTTCCTTTTACCGCGTCTATGGCCTGGAGACCGTGGTGCTGCGCTATTTCAATGTCTTTGGCCCCTACCAGGACCCCACTTCGCACTATTCCGGCGTGCTGGCCATTTTCTGCCGCCGGATGCTGAACGGAGAGCAGATTACCATTTACGGCGACGGTGAGCAGAGCCGGGACTTCACTTACATCGACAACGTGGTCCAGGCCAACCTTCTGGCCGCCGCGGCGCCTGCGGAGAAGGTCGCTGGCCGAATGATGAACGTGGCTACGGGTACGCGGATCGCCTTGAATGAGATATTCAGGATGTTGCTTGACATGACGGGATACACGGAGAAGCCGGTCTACGCTCCTGTCCGCTCCGGAGATATCCGCGACTCGCTGGCCGATATCCGGCTGGCTCGGGAGTTGCTGGGCTACGACCCCCTGGTCGATTTCAAAGAGGGACTGCGCCGCACCGTCGAGTGGTATAAGAGTGGGCATGGAGGAAACTGAGCCCGGACGCTACTTGCCTGGTTTTCCACAACTTTCTTTCTTCTGCCGAGGAATCTATTGACGAATTGCTTCCGATGAAGCACACTGTCGTGGATTCCCTCCGCGGAGTTTTTTGGGCCAGTAAGTTGGGGATTGCTCTGCCGGAGAGTCTGTAGAACTGAGGTTTCCAAGCCTTGGTGGACGATCCCTCTCTTCAGGTCGATGCACAGCGGGAGCCCGAGGCATCGGGAAGCGCAGGTTCCGGCCCGCGGAAGTCATCTGTCTCTCTGCGAGAGTTATGGCAAATCCTACTCCGGCGGCGCCGTTTTGTTGGCTCTTTCGTGGGCGGGTTACTCCTGCTTTGTCTCTTGTATTGCCTCATAGCTCCCAATGAGTACGAAGCCAGCGCCAAGGTGGCCCTGCGTACGGCGCCGGCTTCCTCGCTAAGTCTGCAAGCGGCGGAGCCCTTTGCGGCGGTTTCGATTCTCTCCGCACCCCTGCAGCAAGAGACCCTGGCCAATGTGTTTCGCAGTGACCAATTGGCCTGGAGGGTGATCTCCGATATGAAGCTCTATCGGGAGCCTGCCTTCATGGGCCGTTTCCAACGGAAATTTCCCGGCTTTCGCCCCGAGGCGCCGAACGCGGAGGCTCAGGCCTATCTGCTGGAGCGATTTGCTTGGCGGCTCCATGTGCAGAGCATTCCCCGCACTCTGCTGGTTCAGATTCGCTTCCGCTGCAGGAACGCGGCGCTGTCGGCGGCGGTGGTAAGCGGCCTGATTACGGCCTACAGCAAGCAGGAGAGCGAAACGAACGTGGTGGCGACGGCACAAGCCTCTGATTGGCTGCAGAGCCAGCTCAAGGATTTGCAGGCCCGCGGGGATCGGGACCGGCAACGCTTGGCGGCTTTCCAGAGAGAGCACGGAATTCTCAGCACGCCTGAGACGACAGCGAACGGACAGCCGGAGGAAGTGCAGCACATCTCGGCAGTTCTGGAAATCGACGAGTTGGGCCGTCAGCAGGTCGCCGCGACCGCCGACCGCATCTTGCGGGAAGCCGAGTATCGCGCCGCCTCGCACGGCGATCCCGAGTTGGTCATTGCATCCGACCCGCGCCTGCAGACGGAAAGCAGCGCATTTGCTACCGCGGTGCTCCAGCAGATACACGCTCGACATAGCGAATTGGAGCTTGAACAGGCCCAGTTGAGCATCGAACATGGCCCGAATTTCCCCAGGGTGGTGGAGATTCGCGGCCAGTTGCAGGATCTCGACCGGCAGATTCAGGCTGAAGACGCCAAACTCCTCGAGCGATTCCGCAGTGCCTGGCAAACCGCACAAGACCGCGAGCAAATGGTGCGTAACAGCCTGGAGCAGAGAACCGCCGAGGGCATGAAGCTGAATCAGGCCGCCACCGAGTACGCGGCGTTGCGCCAGGAGGCGGATACCAGCCACGATCTCTACATCCGGCTCCTGGGAAAAGTGGAAGAAGCAGGGCTGGCAGCCGGCATCCCCGGCTCGAACATCAGAGTTGTAGACTGCGCCCGCCCGCCCGCCAAACCGGTTGCGCCCGACCTCTTGCTTTACATGGCCATCACGCTTTTCGCCGGCCTTTGGCTGGCACTGGGAGGCGCGCTCTTGATGGAATCGCTTGGAACTCCCGCCGCTCGTGCCGCCATGGCCCTGCTGGCCTTGCTTTTGGCCGGCGCGGCAGTCCAGGGACAGGCTCCCACGCCCAGCACCTCCGGCTTGCCAGCCGGGGTCGCGCGCATCCCGCCCTCCACCGAAGTCAAGAATCTGCCCAATCCCAAGGACGCTCCCGCGGTGTGGAACAACCCAGCGGGCGCGTCCCCGGCTGGCCTGTCTCCACAGGCGGCCACCCTATCCGAGTCTCCGTTGGCGGCGCCCATCGGCCCCGGAGATTACCTGGACATCGCCGAATACCGCACGCCGGAGTTTCACACCGTGGCGCGTGTCTCGCCCGCGGGCACCGTAATGCTGCCGCTGGCCAGGGAAGTCAAAGTCGGCGGGCTGGACGAACGGGCGGCGGCAAGCGCCATTGAAGCGGCGCTCATTGCTCAAGGCATGTTGCTGCACCCACAGGTTTCGGTCACCGTCACGGCCTACGCCGGTCAGGACGTGAGCGTGCTGGGCGAGGTGGCTCGGCCCGGTGTTTATCCCTACACGCTGCACCATAGGCTGTTGGACGTGATCTCGGCCGCCTCCGGGCTTGCGCCCAGCGCCGGGCGGCTGGTAAATATATTCCACCGCAGCGACCCCAAGACGCCGCATCCGGTCGTCCTGGACCCCAGCGGCACAGACACCGCAGCCGACCATAATCCCGAATTGGCGCCCGGCGATACCGTCCAGGTGAGCCGCGCCGGGCTGGTCTACGTCATCGGCGATGTCATCCGTCCTGGCGGCTTCCCAGTCGATCCGGCGCAGGGGCTGACCATTGTGCAGGCGCTCAGCCTGGCTTGGGGACCGAACCAGAACGCCGCCACCGGCAAGGCCCTGCTCATCCGCGAGCAAAAGGGCGGCCGGACACTGACCACCCTCAACCTCAAACGCCTGCTCCACGGCCAGGAGCCCGACCAGCCGGTCTACGACCGCGACATCCTCTTCGTGCCCGACTCGACGGCCAAGAACCTGTGGAACCGCACCATAGAATCGGCTATTCAATCGGCTGTGGGAGTTACCATCTACTCAGCCCTCGTCTATTCGCAAAGATATTGATCCACCGGATGGATTTGTGCGGAGTATTTGGGAGAGATACGAATGTCGAGGATTTTCGCGCCAATCAAACCAAGACCGGTAAAACCCTTCATGTTCATCTGCCGAGTCCTGGTGCTCTCCGCCCTCTATGTTGGTGTGGTTCAATTGACGATCGAGCTGGGGGGCAGAGCTCCGCAATTTGTTATGGATGCCTTGCGTTTTATCCCCATGTTTCTTTGGGTGCAAGACCTGGAAGGCCGTTTTCGGGATGCAGGATGGCCGCGCTGGACGATGTGGCCATTCTTCCTGATTACGTCTTTCGGATGCATCGCTCTGCACCTGTACCACGTTCTGAATGGCCCAGCGGCGCTGGCTCTGTTCATCCTCTTGCAAGTCCCGCTGGCATTGATCAAGTCACGCGCCGAAAGCCCAAACCTGCCCTGAAGGCATGTTGTAACCACGGATTGGGGAGGTCCTAGCGTTGCGCAGAGTCGCCTGGTTTCTGCTACTGCTCTTCGCCTTTGCCATTCCCTGGGAATACTCCCTGGATCTCGGTGCGCCGCTGGGAAACGCTGCCCGCATCGCCGGCTTTTTGCTGCTGCTGGCGGCCATTCCAGCCATCCTGCACAGAGGACGGTTCCACACGCCAGGATCCACGCAGTGGCTGGTTCTGGCCTTCTTTTTCTGGTTCTGCTGCTCCTATTTCTGGTCGATTGACCCCCAGGCCACCTGGGGTAAAATGCGCGCCTACTTCCAGGAGACCATGATTGTCTGGCTGGTATGGGAGTTTGCCGAGAGCCCCGCGGACCTGCGTGCCCTGCTGCGCGCCTGGGTGGCCGGGTCCTGGGTGCTGGCCGCGCTCACCCTGGGCAACTTTGCCTCGCCTGAAGCCGTCGCCACCGAGCAAATCCGATTTGTCGCTATCGGGCAGGACCCCAACGATGTGGCTCGGTTTCTCGACCTGGGCTTTCCCATGGCTGCCCTGCTCCTCCTCAGCGAATCCCACTGGTCAGGCAGACTGCTGGCGGCCGGCTATCTGCCGCTCGGCCTTGTTGCCGTGTTGCTCACCGCCTCCCGCGGAGGCTTCCTGGCGGCGGTTGTGGCGCTGCTGGGGTGCGGCATCCTGCTGGTGCAAGGCAACCCCCGCCGAGCCATTGCCGGTGCCCTGGCTCTTTCGGCGGTTGCCACTGCGCTGTGGTTCGTTGTCCCCCATGAGACGTTTGAGCGGCTGTCCACGATTGCGGAGCAGTTGCGAGGTGGAGATCTGAACCAGCGCATGAACATCTGGTCCGCGGGCTGGCACGCATTTGTGCAAGCGCCGCTGCTGGGCCGAGGAGCGGGCTCATTTGTGGCCGTCACCGGCCTGGCGCCCATCGATACGGCGCACAACACCGCGCTCTCCATCGCCGTTGGCGGAGGTCTGTGCGCCCTTTTCTTGGCCACGGCCATTCTGGCGCTGGCGGTCCGGTCCATCTTGCAAACTCAGGGCGCCCTGCGGCTGGCTCTGGCAACGGCGCTGTTGGTGTGGATGGTCACTTCGCTGGTTGCCTCGGTGGAAGAAAGCCGCACCACCTGGCTGCTGCTGGCCCTGATTGCCCTGGCCGGAAGGCTCGCCGTGGAGGAACCGGAGACCCTTGCGGCTTGCTTCCCGACTACTCGGCAGGACTCCGGCAGCGGCCTGGTTCCCGGCTATGCTGAAAGGGGGCAACAGCCATGACGACGATGCACAACCCGGCAAGCCCTGGCGAACTTCTGAAAGAGTTCCTCGGCGACACGACGGCGACCCAGCTTGCCGAGCATATCGGCGTAGCGCGCGCCACTGTTTCCCGCATCCTCAATGGCCGCACCGCCATTACCATGGACATCAGCATCCGGCTGGGCCAAGCTCTTGGGCTTTCCCCCAACTTTTTCTCCAAGGCTCAGCTCCAGCGCGACCAGTGGAACGAATCCAAAAAAAGAAGCGGCCCAAGATCAAGCCGCTGGCCGCGTAGGGGAAGTATTGGAGGTCGATGTGGCTGGAAATGCACGGGAGTTGCTCCGTAAGGGTTCCTCGCTTATAGCACCGTTGCTCACGGCCCACGGTTTCGCGTTTAAACTACTCAGCGCTGGGGAAAGCAGCGGCGGTCACTATGCCACCGGGGAATTCAGAAAGGGTGACCGTTGGCTTGAGCTTCATTTCCGCTTTAGCTTAGGCATGGTGAGTTATCACCTTGCGTCTCTTTCGGTGTCCCATCTCGACTATATGCGTTCTGTAATCGGCGTTTCAAATTCGAGCCATTATCCCGGATTCTCGAACGATCCTCTGGGTGGATTCCGACACTTGCTTTTGGATTTGCAGGAGCATGGCTCGGAATTTCTCGCGGGATCGGATGAGTGTCTGGCGGGGCGAATCGAGATGGCCAACTATCTGCCACCTCCCGGATGCGTCCTTCCAGATTGACCTTCTCCAGCATGCCAGCCATCCCCAAAATCGAGCGGAGGTTTGACGCTGTCAGCGTCAACCGCCGCATCTTCCGCGCCGCGGCTTCGGTGGCGGCGGCCGGCATTCTGGTCAAGATTGTCGCCACATTCAAGGAATTCGCCGTCGCCGGGGTCTACGGACGCTCCGACGCCATGGACGCCTTTCTGGCCGCCGCGCTGATTCCCGGCCTGCTCGTCAACCTGATCTCCGAGTCGATGAACCAGGCGCTGGTGCCCACACTGATCCGTGTGCGCGAGCGGGAGGGCCACGAGCGCGCGCAGCAATTGCTATCGAGTTCCATGTTGTGGATGTGCCTGCTGCTGACTGCGGCCACCGCGCTGATGGCTCTCACCGCGCGCGGCTTCTTTCCGCTCGTCGCCTCGCACTTTCCCACCGCCAAGCTGGACCTCGCGGTGCGGCTCTTCTATGCGCTGTTGCCAGTTGTTTTGATTACCGGCATCGCCACCAACTGCACCGCCGTTTTGAACACTTTCGACCGCTTTGCGCTGCCGGCGCTCGCGCCGATAGTGATTCCAGTGTCCATCGTTCTGGGCGCGCTGCTGATGGGCAACCGGCTGGGAATCTGGGCCATGGTTTACGCCACCCTTGCCGGCTCGCTGCTCCACGCAGCCGCGGTGGCGTGGATGATGGATGCGCGCGGATACCGCTTCCGCCTGCGCTGGTACGGCATGACCCAAGCCACGCGTGAGGTGGCGCATCAGTACGGGCCGGTGCTGTTGAGCGGCGTGGTGGCCTCGAGCTGTCTGCTGGTGGATCAGTCGATGGCCGCCATGCTGCCCGCCGGAAGCGTCTCCGCCCTGGTCTATGCCAACCGCTTTGTCAGCGTGGTCATTACGCTGCTGGCCGGGGCGGTTTCGGCTGCGGTCACGCCTTATTTCTCGCGCATGATCGCGCAAGAGGATTGGGCCGGGTGCCGGCTCACGCTGCGCACCTGGGCGCGGCTCACGGCCCTGGTTTCCGCGCCCATTGCCGCGGCACTCATTGCCGGCGCGCACCTGCTGATTCGCGTCGCCTTTCAGCACGGCGCGTTTGGCCCGCAGGATACGGCCGTGGTCACGCCGGTTTTGATCATGTACGCTTTGCAGATTCCCTTCTTCGTGTGCAGCCGGGTCTACTACCGCTTTCTCGTCGCCATGCGGCGCACCGATCTGATTTTCTATTGCGGCCTTCTCAATCTTGCGCTGGACATTGTTCTAAACTTGCTGCTGATGCGCTGGTTGGGCGTGGCGGGAATCGCGCTGGCCACTTCGCTCTGGACGGTAAGTACACTGTTCTTCCTCTGGTATTGGACCAGGAAGCTTTTGCCGATAACTCCATCGGAGGCGAGGTCATGACTCCCAAGCCAGCGCAGTACCTGCTCCGCTTCGACGACCTGTGTCCCACCTGGGCCTGCTCGCGCTGGCGCAGGTTCTTGCCGGCGGTTGAGCAGTTCGCGATTCGGCCGATTCTGGCCGTGGTTCCTTGCAATCGCGACCCCGGCTTGGAAGCCGCCGAGCCCGATCCCGACTTCTGGAGCGAGATGCGCAGGATGCAGGCAGCCGGAGCCACGATTGGATTGCATGGTTACCGCCATCTTTGCCAAAGCCGAGGCCGGAGTCTGTTGCCCCTCCACAGAAGATCGGAGTTTGCCGGAGTCCCATACGAGACGCAGCGCGAGTGGATTCGCGCCGGCGTTGAGATTCTCCGTGCCGCCGGGCTCACCCCGCGGATTTGGGTTGCGCCCCGCCACGGCTTCGATGCCAACACGCGCAGGGCCCTCCGGGAAGAAGGAATCCCCCTGCTCTCCGATGGATTGGCGCGATTGCCGTTTGTTCGCGGCGGAGTTACCTGGATTCCCCAGCAGCTTTGGGAGCCGGCAGAAAAGTCCGCCGGAGTGTGGACGATTTGCCTGCACAGCAATACGGCATCCGACGAGCTCGTGCGCCGGGTGACGGAGTTCGTTCGGCTTCACGCCGCGCAATTCACTTCCGTGGACCGCATCCTGGCGGAGTTTCCGGCGGGCGAGCTGAGCCTGACGGAGCGGCTCTATGAGATCGCCGCACTGCTGCGGGTGCTGGGCAGACGAAGGACGAAGCCGCTTCTTACTGGGTTATAGGCGCCTGCTCAAGAGCTTCGGCCCCGGCGTAGCGGCTTCGGGTTGCTATCGAGCAGTTCCGCATATAGGGCCTCCCAGCGGTCCAGAATGTTCACCAGACTGTATTGTCGGATGACACTCTGCCGCGCGCGCTCACCCATCGCACGCCGCTCTTCTTCGGATGCCCGCATTGTCCGGCTCATCGCGCCTTCCAAGGCCGCTGCGCTGCCTGGAGCAACCAGCGTCCCGGTGTTTCCATCCACGATGACTTCGCGCGTTCCTGGAACATCTGTGGCGACCACGGGCACGGCGCAGGCGGAGGCCTCCAACAGCCCCATCGGCAAGCCTTCCCAGCGGGAGGAGAGCACAAACCCATCGGCGGCTTGCATCCAACGGAGCAAATCCGGCTGGAAGCCGAGAAAGCGCACTCGATTGGCTAGCCCCAGCCGCGTTGTCAGTTGGGTAAGCTCATCCATCAGTGAACCGCTGCCGGCGATGACCAGGCGGGCCGTGCTCCGCATCTGTGCGAAAGCCCAGAGCAGGGTCGAATAGTCTTTGACCGATTCCAGCCGTCCGGCGGCCAACCACAGAAACTCGCCATCGAGGCCAAGCGCCTGGCGAACTGCGGCACGGACCGCAGCGTCCGGCCGCCACCCCTCCACATTCACCCCGTTGGGCAGGACAGTGAGCATGTCCTCCTTGGCCATTCCTGCGGCCACGTAAGCCTCAGCGACGGCTTGGCTCACGGCGGTCACTCGATCCGTGAGCCAGCCGCTCCAGCGATAGCCCAAGCGCCTGCCCACGCTGCCGGTTGACGAGCTATGCAGTGTATCCACCACGACACGCACCGGCCAGAGCAGGCGCGACCAGCGGGCTAGCCAAGCGGCGTGAGGCAGGTGGGCGTGGACCACATCCGGCGCTTCCCGCTTCAGCCAGCGATGAAAGCGCATCCATCCGCGCGGATCAGCCAGGCCTTTGCGCATCTCCAGGCTCATGAAGCCAGATCCCGCAGCGCTCAGTTCGTCGGCCTCGCTACCTCCCTTGCCGGAGAGCGCAACTACGCTCACCCGCCAGCCGCGTTCGAGCAGCCCCTTGGCCAGCAAAGTCACTTGCCGCTCGGCGCCGCCAATGCGGTCGAGAGTGGGGATGAGCAGGGCGACGTGGCTCACAGCCGCCTCTCCGCAAGGGTAGTATCGATCAGTTGTTCGTAGGCTGCGATTACCCGCTCCGTCCGGAACTGTTCCACAAAGGAATGGGCAAAACGCTCGTCGGAGTGAAGCGCCGTAATGCAATCGAGCAGCGTTGCAGCCAAGGCATCTGGCGAGGCCGCCGGCGCCATCCAGACACCGGGCTGCCCTTGAAGCAGCGCTACTACCCCCGCGGAGGCAGGGCTCGCCACAATAGGCAGGCCTGCCGCGGCCGCCTCCAGAAGCGCGTTGGGCAAGCCCTCGTGGCGGGACGAGAGCACAAACAGGGTCGCACCTGAGAAATACACATACGGACAGGCGAGGTGGCCTGTGAAGCGCACCGCCGTCTCCAGTCCCAGACCGGCGCAGAGAGCTTTCAGTGAAGATTCTTCCCTGCCGGCTCCGATGATCGTCAGGTCGGCGGATGGAACTCGCGCTCGAACCTTGGTCAGCGCTTCAAGCAGCAGATCGAATCCTTTCTCCCGCGAAAGCCGGCCCACCGCCAGCAGATGGGTTCCGGGGCCGCACCAAAGGCTGGGACTCGTCTGGGCGATCCGGCGGATTTCATCCAAGTGGACGGGATTCGGCAAAACCGTCAAGCGGGCTTCCGGGATCGCCAGTTCGCGGGCAAGGTCCTCCGCCATGGCCGTGGTTTGGCAAATCGCGCGATCGGCATGAGGGTAAAGCCAACGGTAAAGCAGGCGGGTATAACCTGGCAGGTCCGCGGCTTCCAAACTTGCCGAAACGGTCGCATTCTGGCGGACAAGTACACCCGGGCTTCGCGGAAACAGAGGACGCAGCAGCAGCACCAGAAAGTTCAGGTGCGCCATCCCGGATACGATCAGGTCCGGCTTCAGCCGCCACACAAGGCGGAGAAGCCGAATTGCAGCAGCTCGCACCCTTGCGGCACCCAAGGCGTGAATCGCGATCCAGGGAGGCAGAAGTTCTGTGACCGGGCCTTGCTGCGTAACTAACCCGAGGTGCAACTCGTACTTTTCGCGCGAGAGGCCCTTGGCCAACAGAGCGGTCACCTGCTCCGCGCCGCCGCCGCCGAGATGGGGAATGAGCAGGAGAATCTTTGGAGGTTGCTTCATGGCCTTTGGGCGAGTTAAGAAAGTATAGGACAGATGTTTTGCTTCGAAATGTTATTTATCTGGTTTTTTAACTGCTGCAAAGTGGTACATTGTTTTTGACTTCTTTAGTATCCCGAGACCGGAACTGGAAAAGATCTGGAAAGTCGCGAGTTTTTAAGACAAAAGCCCCGATGGCTTGATTTGTTTTGCGGTCATGGCCACGCCCATGACCGGCCTTCACCCCGGCGTTGAAAGCAGATCCCAGAGACATGCCCCAAGGCATGCCCGGAAACTGCCTGGGGGTGCAAGCCGACAAATGCCGGTTCTAGATACGCCTCAACTCCACACTGAGCTGCCGAGCCATAGCGCGCAGCCGTCGCCTCATATCGTCCTGGGGATCACTCATCCACAGACCTGCCTCACGCTCACCGGGCGTCTGCGCGCGCTGCGCGAAGCTGGCTTTCGCGTGACGCTGGTCTCCAGTCCGGGCGAGTTGCTTGAGCACACCGCCGCGAGCGAAGGGGTCGAATCCATCGGCCTTCCCATCGCGCGCGGAATCGCGCCTTGGGCCGATGTTGTCTCGCTGATACGGCTGACGCGTCTGCTGCGCAGATTGCGCCCGGATTTGGCCGAATTCAGCACCCCAAAGGCCGGACTCCTTGGCACTTTGGCCGCCCGTTTTTGCGGCGTGCGAGTGCGCGTCTACATGCTGCGCGGCCTCAAGCTGGAAACCTGCACTGGCCTCAAGCGCCGCGTCCTGCTCGCCGTGGAACGCCTGACCGCTGCCTGTGCCCATGTTGTGTTGTGCAACAGCGACAGTCTGCGCAAGGAAGCCCAGGCGCTGGGTGTGGCCCCGGCGTGCAAGCTGCGCATGCTGGGAGACGGCAGCACCAACGGGGTGTATGTCGACCGTTTCTCTCCCGGCCCGAGCCGTGTTCGCGACAATCTTGGAATCCCTCCCGATGTCCCGGTCGTGGGCTTTGTCGGGCGGCTAACCTGCGACAAAGGAATTCCGGAGCTGATTGACGCCTTCGATACGATTCTTATGGCTGAGCCGGAAACTCGGCTCCTGCTTGTGGGCTGGTTCGATGCCTCTGAAGATGCGCTTTGCCCCCACCTCCGCGCGCGCATCGAAGACCATCCGCGAATTCATTGCACCGGGTTTGTGGCCGATACGGCGCCTTACTACCGGGCCATGGACCTGATGGTTCTGCCCAGTTGGCGCGAGGGGTTTCCCAACGTCGTCCTGGAGGCCGCGGCCACCGGCATTCCGGTGATCACCACGGTGACCACCGGCAGCCGCGACTCGGTGGTGCCCGAGGTGACCGGGTTGCTCATCCCGCCGGGACACCCGGAGGCCGTCAGCGATGCGGTGCTCAAACTGCTGCGCGATCCCGCGCGGCGAAGCAGCATGGGCAAGGCGGCGCGTTCCTGGGTCTTGAAACACTATCCGCACGAACGCGTTCTGGGGCTGGTCACTGCCTATTACCGGAGCCTCTTGAAACCGGCATCGAAAACCCTGCCGGCCGAGGAAGCTATGGTGTTGGAAGCTGCACAAGATTAACGCGAGCCGGAACAGGCTGTGCCGGTATCGCCAACAGCGTATGCGCGCCTGCCTGAGCCGCGCGCAGCACCTCGCCCGGCACGATGCCCAAAACCAGTGTGGCGGCAACCGCCAGCGCGAGAGCCGCGCCCACGGCCACGCCCACCTGCGCCACTTGCGGTGAGGCCAATCCCCTGGAGCTTTCGGGACTGGGTTTCTGTGCCGCGGCAAGAGCCAAACGCAGATAGTAAGCCGCCGCCAATCCCGAGTTCAGCAGGCCGATAATGGCCAGCCAAACTGCACCGCCGCCCACCGCCGCAGTGAAGGAATAGAACTTGCCAAAGAACCCGCCCGTGAAGGGAATGCCAACCAGGGAGACCAGGAAGAAGATCAGCAGGCTGCCGAGCAGTGGAGAGCGGTAGATCAGCCCGCGGAAATCCTGCACCAGGGGCAGCGTTTCGTCGTATCCGCTGGCCACGGTAATCACCGCGAAGATGCCCACGTTCATAGCCGCGTAGGCCGCGGTATAGAAGCTGGCCGCTGCAATCCCGCTCGCCCCCAGCCCAGCGAAGGCCGCCAGCAGGTAACCTGCGTGTGCAATAGACGAGTAGGCCAGCATGCGCTTCACGTTCTGCTGGCGCAGCGCGGCCAGGTTGCCTACAGTCATCGAGAGCACGGCAACCACCCACAGCATGGGTATCCAGACCGCCCGCAGCGTGGGGAACATCTCGTAGACCACGCGCAGCAGCAGCGCGAAAGCCGCGGCTTTGGGCGCGGTAGAAAGCAGCGCCACCACCGGCGAGGGCGAGCCTTCGTAAACATCCGGCGTCCAAACGTGGAAGGGCGCGGCGGAGACCTTGAACAGGATGCCCACCAGCATCAGCGCCAATGCGGCCAGCACCAGCGATTGATTCTTGGCCCCAGATACCGTTTGCGCGATCTCGTAGATTTGCGTGGTGCCGGTTGCGCCAAAGATCAGGGCCACGCCGTAGAGCAGGAATGCCGTGGCGAAGGAACCCAGCAGGAAATACTTGATGGCCGCTTCGGGGCCGCGTCCGGTGCTTTTGCGCCAGCCAGCCAGCACGTACGTGGCGATGGAGGAAATCTCCAGCGCGATGAAGACCAGCAGCAGTTCGACCGCGCCGGTGAGCAGGCACATGCCCACCGCGCCAAAAACCACCAGCGCGTAGTACTCGCCTTGATGATGGCTGTCCTCGGGCAGGGTGTCGAGCGAAAGCAGCAGGGCCACCAGCACGATGCCGCAGATCAGCACATGGAAGAAAACGGTGAAGGGGCTGGTTTCGACTGTGCCGTAGAAGCCCGTTCCCACGGGCAGCGAAAGCTGCCACAGGCTGGCCCACAGAGCCAATGTGGTTCCCAGCGCGCCAACCCATCCGAGCGGCCGGCGGGCAACGCGCGGAGCAAGCGTAGCGTCGGTCAGCATGATGGCCACGCCGGTCAAGGTGAGAATGACCTCGGGAAGAATGCGGTAGATGTCGGGAACTTGATTCACCGCAACACCTCCCCGGGAGATGAAACAGCCGGTATAGATCGAACCACAACCGATCCCTTCAACTGCGGAGGATGCATGCCCGTCTGGATGGTGGGCAGCCAGATGGAGGGCGCAAGGCCCATAACCAGCATGAGCACCGCCAGCGGCCACAGAATGGCCCGCTCGCGGAAGTGCAGATCGCAGGGAGCCTTGGAGGTAGCTAGCGCGCTTTCAGGTCCGTAGAAGAGCCGCTGCACCAGCCAGAGCATGTAGGCCGCGCCCAGAATCACGCCCAGCGTGGCGGCGATGGCCCAGCCCTTGTTGACGCCGAGGAACGTGTTCGAAAGGATCAGGAACTCGCCCACAAAGCCGCTCAGCATGGGCAGCCCGATCATGGCCAGCGAGGCAATCACGAACAGCGTTGCCGTCCGTGGCAGCTTGCTGGCAAATCCGCCATAGTTATCGATTTGGCTGGTCGCATAGCGGTCGTAGAGCACGCCCAGCAGCAGGAAGAGCGCGCCATCCACCACCCCGTGCGACAGAATCTGGTAGACCGCGCCGGTCCATCCACCGAAGGTCATGCCGTAGATGCCCAGGGTGATGAGGCTCAGGTGGCTCAGCGCGGCAAAGGCCATCAGCTTCCAGAAGTCGCGCTGCACCAACGCCAGGCAGGCGCCATAGAGAACGCCGACGACAGCAAGCGCAATCAGCCAGGGAGCCACCGCCCGCGCCTGCTCGGGAAACAGCCCGATGTGGAAGCGAAGCATGGAGTAGAGGCCCAGTTTGCCGGCCACAACCATCGCGAGAGCGACTGGCGCCTCGCAGAACGTATCCGCCAGCCAGCCGTGCAGGGGGAAGACCGGAACCTTCACGGCAAATGCAAAAAGGAAGGCGAAGGCGATCCAGCAGATCGGCCCTGCGGGGAAACTTCCGTGAGCGATGAGGATCTGGAGCGTCGCGAAATCGAAGCTGCCGGTCTGCGCGTAGAGCCACAGAATGGCCACCAGCAGCGGCGCGGAGGGGATGAAGGTGAAGAGGAAGAACTTCATCGCCGCCTTGGGTCCGTCCTTGCGCCCGTACATGGCGATGAGGATGGCCATGGGCACCAGCGACAACTCCCAGAAGCCGTAGTAGAGCATCAGGTCGAGCGAAACAAAGACGCCAACCATGGCGGTTTGCTGGACGAGAAACAGCGAATAAAAAACCTTGCGCCGATCCTTGATGGCGTTCCAACTGGCGACGACGCCGATGGGGCCGAGCAAGCCGGTCAGCACCACCAGCCACAGGCTCAGCCCGTCCACGCCCACGTGGTAGAAGATGGCCGGGCTCTCGATCCAGGGGATGTTGACTTCGTATTGGAAGCCGGGCAGCCCTGAGTTGAAGTGCGCGGGCAAATGCAGCGCCAGTCCGAAGCTGGCCAGCGTGGTAAGCAGGGCGATCCAGTTGGGCAGCTTGGCGCGGTCCGGAACCAGCGCCACCAGAACTGCTCCGGCCAGCGGAACAAGGACGATCAACGTGAGGATCAGATGATTTATTTCGTTCATGTTAGTGCCCCATCACGTTGAAGTGTGTTGCCGAGAGCGTGGTCAGAACGAACGTCCACGGAACCAGAACATACAACAGAAGAGCCGCCGCGCCAGCAGCCAGCCACGCCGCGTAGGAGCGCAGATTGCCCGATTGCCAGCGTTGCAGAATTGCTCCGACCACTTTGGCAATGGCTCCCAGCGACCAGGCCAGCCCGCCCAGCAGCCCAACCTCCACCACCAAATCCAGAACGTACTTGGAGATCCCCAGCAGCGGCTTGACCACCGTCGCGCCGTAGATCTCGTCGACGTAGTATTTGTTGGCCAGCAGCTTGTAGCCGGCGGGGACGCCCGCGGCCAGTTGCTCCGGCAGCTTGGTCTCCCGTCCGTAGAACAGATATGCCGCCAGCCAGCCCAGCAGCGCTACGGCCACGGCAGCGGCGCTGAGAACCAGTTCCAGCATCGCACTGCCCGCTTCGGCGGTGTGCGCGCCGGTCGATGGCGCAAGAAACGCGGCGAAGCGCTCCGGGCCGATCCAGCCGCCGCAAACCGAAAGCGCTGCCAGAATCGTCAGCGGGCCCAGCATGGACCAGGGCGTGGCGTGATGAGGTCCGCTCTCGCTGCGCGGTTCGCCGAGAAAAGTCAGGTACCAAAGCCGGAACATGTAGAACGAGGTCAAGAGCGCGGTGACCAGGCCGACGAACCACAGAATCCGTCCGCTGCCGCCCTGCATAAAGGCGGCGTAGAGAATGGCGTCCTTGGAGAAGAATCCGGCGAAGGGCGGAAATCCGGCGATGGCCAGAACGCCCACCGTAGTGACGGCGAAGGTGACGGGCAGCTTCTTCCACAACCCGCCCATCTTGCGCAGGTCTTGCTCGCCTCCGATGGCGTGAATCACCGATCCCGCCGCCAGGAAGAGCAGCGCCTTGAAGAAGGCGTGGGTCATCAGGTGAAAGATGGCCGCCGAATAAGCCGCTACGCCGCAGCCCAGAAACATGTAGCCCAACTGCGAAATCGTCGAGTAGGCCAGCACCCGCTTGATGTCGTTCTGCACCAGGCCGATTGTCGCGGCAAACAGCGCCGTGGCCGCGCCGACGGCGGCAACCACGCCCAGCGCGAAGGGCGCGTGGTCGAACAAGACATGCGTGCGGGCGACCATGTAGACGCCGGCTGTAACCATGGTGGCCGCGTGGATCAGCGCGGAGACCGGCGTAGGGCCTTCCATCGCGTCCGGCAGCCAGATGTAGAGCGGAAGCTGCGCGCTTTTGCCGGCAGCGCCCAACAGCAGGCAAAGCGCAATCACGGTAACCGCACCACCCTGCCAGCCGGGGTCCTGGCCGAGTTTGGTGGCAATCTCGGTAAAGGTGAGCGTGCCGAAATTGGCCAGCAGTAGAAACATGCCGATCAGGAAGCCGAAGTCGCCGATGCGGTTGACGATGAAGGCCTTCTTGCCC
>Ga0181529_10003822_pt1 | contig 16796 bp, 17 predicted proteins | sample PEATcosm2014_Bin_36_FD_119763 | JGI IMG/M metagenome (GOLD analysis project Ga0181529, IMG submission 119763) | Peatland microbial communities from MTU Mesocosm Facility, Houghton, MI, USA - PEATcosm2014_Bin10_30_metaG | ecosystem: Environmental > Terrestrial > Soil > Wetlands > Peat | place...
GAACCCATGAATCCCTGCGGAGCTGGATCTTAAGTCCAGCCGAGTTGGCCACTTTCGTCCCCTCGCGCTCTATAGTATTTCGTGTGTACAATAAAAAGAATCGTGACCCAAGGTTCCCGCACGAAGAAAATTAACTGGACTGTATCCACAGAGGGACCTGCATTTTTCCCTGTGACAGGCGCCGGTTACCCCACAACCGGAAATATACGCCCCCTTCGGATCCGGTACCACCCCATTGCCACGCATTATATGCATAGCCGGTTCCATACACTATCCGGCGAGTGCATGACCTTGTTTCAGTGTACAGGCTGGGTCGAGCTGGATGGAACCCGGCTCTCCAAATCTGACGTTGAGAAGATTGTACTGACGGATCCGGAAAAGATCCGCACCTTCGGCGGCGAGTTTGCTCTCTCGTTTGATACCTGCCACGCACGCGACCACTTCGGCATTATCCCGGGCCCGGGCCCGAAAGGTGCACTTGTCTGCAACGGGCAGGCACGTTTTTCGATAGCACCCGATCCTGCCCCCTGCACGCTTGACGACGCGATTGTAACGGCAGTACGGCTCAGGAGCGATGAGGGTGTGACCGCACTCTCGGGCGGGGTTGATTCAAGCCTCGTTGCCGCGCTCGCAAAGCGGGAGTGCGTGGCAGTCGGCCTTGCCGGGTCCCACGACCTTGCGCAGGCCCGGCACGCGGCACAACTGCTCGGCCTAGCCTGCACCGAAGTGGAGATAACCACAGAAGAGATTGCTGACGCGCTCCCCGAAGTTGTTGCCGCTATCCCGAAAAAAGACCCGGTCAACACCAGCATCGCGGTCACCCAGTACTTTATCGCCCGCTGGGCGGGGGCACACGGGTACAGCCGTATTATCACCGGGCAGGGGGCAGACGAGCTCTTCGGGGGCTACTCCCGGTACCTGTCCTCACCTGCGCTTGAAGAGGATCTTGCCCGTGATGTTCTCGGTCTTGAGGCGCAGGCAGACCGTGATCAGGCAGTTGCCGCTCTTTTCGGGACCTACCTCTCCATGCCCTACCTTGATATCCGGGTCGTGCGCGCTAGCCGCGCGATCCCGGCCCATGAGAAAGTGCGCGACGGGGTGCGGAAAATACCGCTGCGGGAGATCGCAGGGCGCCACATCCCGCAGGAATTGGCAGGATACGGGAAAAAGGCCATGCAGTATGGGAGCGGGGTATGGGGAGTACTAAAAAAGCTTGCCCGTAAAAATGGTTATAAAACGTCCGTGCAAGATTACATAGACCACATCGGACGGGTGGAACATGGTCACTGAAAAAGACGTGGAACATATCGGCGAACTTGCCGATATCGGTATCGATGGCGTTGAGCTGGCCACTTTTACCGGCCAGTTCAATGCCATCGTGGAATATTTTGACGTGCTTGACCGGGTGCAGGGAGAAGGCGCCGTCACCCGGGATCTCTATAACGTGCTGCGGGAAGACGTTGTCGAGCCATCCCTTTCGCAGGATGAAGCATTACGAAATGCCGGTGCACAGGAAGACGGATTTATCAAGGCACCCCGGGTGATGTAGTGGCCGTGCACACGATCAGCTTCGAACCTGAAGACCGGTACAACGCGTTTTTAAAAGTCTGCGCAACGCCCACCCATGGCGAGGGAAAACTTGCCGGGATAGCAATTGCGGTCAAGGACAATATCTCGACACAGGGGATCGAGACTACCTGCGCCTCGAAGATCCTCAAAGGGTACATCCCGCCGTATGATGCGCACGCGGTCGGCCTTGTAAAGAGTGCCGGTGCCGGAATCGCCGGCAAGACCAACATGGACGAGTTCGGGATGGGAACAAGCACCGAGAATTCAGCGTTCGGCCCAACCCTCAATCCCTGCGACACGGGCCGTGTGCCGGGCGGTTCCTCCGGGGGCAGCGCAGCGGCAGTAGCGGCCGGCATGGTGCGGATGGCCCTTGGTACCGATACCGGTGGTTCGATCCGGTGCCCTGCCGCGTTCTGCGGGATCGTGGGACTTAAGCCCACGTACGGCAGGGTCTCCCGGAACGGCCTTATCGCGTACGCAAACTCGCTGGAAACGATCGGGCCGATGGCAAAAAATGTTGCCGACGTCTCGCTCCTCATGTCGGTGATCGCCGGCCACGACCGGAAAGATACCACCTCGCATGACAGGCCCTACAACCACATTCCGTCCACTGACATCAAAGGGCTCCGGATTGGCATCCCAAGAGAATATTTCGGGAAAGGTGTCGATCCCGAGGTAGCAGCGACAGTACATCGGGCAATCGGCCGGCTCGAAGAACTCGGTGGCGTTACGGTCCCGTGCAGCATTCCCTCGATGGAGTACGCGCTTGCCGCCTACTACGTGATCTGCACGAGCGAGGCAAGTTCCAACCTTGCCCGGTTCGACGGAGTGCGGTACGGTCCTGCCGTGGATACAAAAAAATCGTGGCACGCGGCATACCAGGATATACGAAAGCAGGGGTTCGGCCCCGAGGTCAGGCGCCGGATCATGCTCGGGACGTTTGCCCTTTCCTCGGGCTATTACGGGAAGTACTACGCAAAGGCGCAGATCGCCCGGGAGAACGTCAGGAAAGATTTTGCCCGGCTCTTCTCTGATGTGGATGTGCTCTGCGGTCCCACGATGCCCACGATTGCATTTAAACTCGGCGAGAAAAGCGACCCGCTCTCCATGTACCTCTCCGATATCCTCACGGTGCCGGTCAACCTTGCCGGTATTCCCGCAATTTCGGTACCCTGCGGGAAGGTGCAGGGAATGCCGGTCGGCCTCCAGATTATGGGCAGGCCTTTTGAGGACGAACGCGTCATCGATGCTGCATACGCCTACGAGCAGGTGGCAAAGCCATGATCGATGCCGATATCGTTGTGGGCCTCGAAGTCCACTGCCAGCTCGACACAAAGAGCAAACTCTTCTGCGGCTGCTCCACCGATTATCGGAACGACGGCCCCAACACGCACGTCTGCCCGGTCTGCCTCGGCCTGCCCGGCACGATGCCGGTGCTCAACAAGAGGGCAATCGAGTACGCGATGCGGGTGGCAAAGGCCCTCAACTGCACGGTCATCCCCGAGTCCGAGTTCTCGCGGAAGAACTACTTCTATCCCGACCTCGACAAGGCCTACCAGATCACCCAGTACGACAAGCCGCTTGCCGAAGGCGGGTACGTTGAGATTGAAGGAGACGACGGGAAGGAACGAAAGATCCAGCTCACCCGCATCCACGTGGAGGAGGACCCGGGCCGTCTCGTTCACATGGGAAACGCCGAACGCGGCCGGTACTCCCTCGTGGACTACAACCGTTCCGGCATCCCGCTCATCGAAATCGTATCTGAGCCGGAGATGCGCTCGCCAAAAGAGGCGCGGAAGTTCTTAAACAAACTGCGGGCAACGCTCGAATACCTCGGGGTCTTTGACTCAGAAAAAGAGGGGTCGATCCGGGTCGATGCCAACATCTCGCTCCGGGGGAGCGCTCGCGTGGAGATCAAAAACATCTCCTCGTACAAAGGGGTGGAAAAGGCACTTACCTTCGAAGTGACCCGTCAGAAAAACCTGATCCGGCGCGGCCTTCCCGTCGACCGCGAGACCCGGCACTATCTTGAGGCCCGGGGGATCACCCAGTCGGCCCGGTCAAAGGAACAGGAGAACGATTACCGGTACTTCCCGGAGCCGGATCTCCGCCCGCTCCATGTCCAGTCATGGTTAAAGGACATCGAACTCCCGGAGCTTCCCGATGCCCGGCGTGAACGGTTCGTGCAGCAGTACGGGTGTTCCTTAAACCACGCCCGCACCCTGACCGGCGAACTTAAGATGGCAAACTTCTATGAGGCCGTGGTTGCAGGGGACAGGAACGGACTCTGTAATCCCGCCGCAACGTGGATCGCTGATACGCTCGCCGGTGAACTCAACTACCGGGACATGGGCATCGATTCGGTGGACGCTAAAAAGTTCACCGGCCTGCTTGTTCTCCTGAGGGCAGGGACGATCACCGACAAAAGCGGTGTCGAAGTCCTGCGGGTGATGCTCGATGAGCGGCTTAAAGACGAGCCGGTGGAGACGCCCGAAGCGATCGTCTCCCGTTTAAATCTTGCAAAAACCTCCGGTGACGATACAGCGCTTTTGGGAGCTATCCACGAGGTCATAACGGAGAACCCAAAGGCTGTTGAAGACTACAAAACCGGGAAGAACGGGGCCTTGAACTTCCTTGTCGGCCAGACCATGAAAAAGACCCGGGGCCGCGCCGATCCAGGCGAGCTCAACCAGCTGATGGTCGAATCCCTCAAGAGTGTGGAGCAGTGACCTGACGTGCACCTGATTGTCGCGGAAAAGAACATCTCGGCCCGCAGGATCGCCCAGATCCTTGCCGAGGGGCAAAAAGTCGTCGAAAAAAAGGATGCCGGGGTATCGACCTATAGTTTCGGCGATACGACGACCGTGGGCCTGCGCGGCCATGTCGTTGAGGTTGACTTCGAGCCCGGTTACGAGAACTGGCGCAGCGAGCAGTACACCCCCCGCAGCCTTATCGATGCAAAGACCATCAAGGTGCCAACCGAGAAAAGGATCGTCGCGCTCCTCCAGAAACTGGCCCGTCATGCGGACCGGGTCACCATTGCGACCGATTTTGATACCGAAGGGGAACTGATAGGTAAAGAGGCGTACGAACTGGTCCGGGCAGTCAACCGGAACGTGAAGGTCGACCGGTCCCGGTTCTCTGCGATCACCCCGCAGGAAATAAAGACTGCATTTGCGAATACGACCGACCTTGACTTCGCGCTTGCATCCGCAGGGGAAGCACGGCAGTCCATCGACCTGATGTGGGGCGCGTCGCTGACCCGGTTCATCTCGCTTGCCGCACGCCGGGGAGGAAACAACATCCTTTCGGTCGGCCGGGTGCAGAGCCCGACCCTCTCCATGATCGTCGACCGGGAAAAAGAGATCGAGAAGTTTGTCCCGGAGACCTACTGGCAGCTCGGCCTTCTGACCGAGAAGACCAGCGAGCAGATCGAAGCCCGGCACACGAATGGCCGGTTCAAGGATCAGAAAGCCGCCGAACTCGCCCGTGACCGGACAAAAGAACCGCTGGTCGTAACTGAGGTCAGGGAAGGCACAAAACAGGACCGGTCCCCCTCGCCGTTTGATACGACAACGTATATCGTTGCCGCTGCCCGGCTCGGCTTTTCCGCGGCAAACTCGATGCGGATCGCAGAAGAACTGTACATGAACGGGTACATCTCCTACCCGAGGACCGATAACACGGTCTATCCCGCATCGCTTGACTTTAACGGGATACTTGCGACCCTCAAAAATTCGCCGTTTAAAAAAGACGTGGAGTGGACGATTGCCCACCGGCGCCCGGAGCCGACCCGGGGCAAGAAATCCTCTACCGACCACCCGCCAATCCACCCGACCGGTGTCGCCACAAAGGAAGGGATCGGGGATGATGCATTCCGGATCTACGAACTCGTGCTCCGCCGGTTCCTTGCGACCCTGGCCCCGGATGCACTCTGGAAGACCTTAAAAGTCAACTTTGATGCCGGTGGCGAAGCCTACACTACGACTGGAGGGCACCTGATCGAACCGGGCTGGCACGAGGTCTACCCGTTCTCCGAGGCAAAGGAGACAATCCTCCCGGCTTTTGTTACCGGGGAGAAACTGCCGATCCGCAAGGTCAGCCTCGAGGAAAAGGAGACAATGCCCCCGGCCCGGTACACGCAGAGCAAGCTCATCCAGAGGATGGAGGAACTCGGTCTGGGAACGAAGAGCACCCGGCACGAGGTCATCGCGAAACTTGTCTCCCGCAAGTACGTGGAAGGCAACCCGTTGCGCCCAACCCTTGTGGGGCGCGTCGTAACCGAAGCGCTCGAACACAACGCTGACGCGATCACAAAACCCGACATGACCCAGACGATCGAGTCGCACATGCAGCAGATAAAAGAGAGCAAACGCACCCGGGACGATGTCATCGAAGAGTCCCGCAGCATGCTGCACGCGGCATTTGACCAGCTCGAGGCAAACGAGCAGGTTATCGGGGATGACATCCGGAACCGCACCGCCGAGGAACTTAATCTGGGCCGCTGCCCGGTCTGCGGCGGTACGCTTGCGATCAAGCACCTGCGGGGCTCGACGCAGTTTATCGGCTGCTCCCGGTATCCTGAATGCACGTTTAATATCGGGCTTCCTGTCACCCAGTGGGGCTGGGCGGTACGAACCGATGACATCTGCGAGAAGCACCACCTCCATTTCGTGCGTCTCGTGAGAAAAGGTGCACGACCCTGGGACATCGGGTGCCCGCTCTGCCACCACATCAGTTCAAACACAGAATCGCTCACCGAAATTCCCTCAATGAATGAGACTCTTATGGAAAAAGCCCGGGCCCGGCATATCTATACCGTTGCTGAGATCGCGAGAAGCGAGCCTGAACGCCTTGCAAAGATCCTTGAACTGGCACCGGATGCAGCGCAGAAACTCAAAACCGAGGCGGAAGATGTGCTCGAAAAACTGCGCCGGCGTTCCGAGTGCCGCAAGTTCATGCGAAACAACCTGATCCCACGGAAAGGTCGCAGTTATTCGAAGATCATGGCGACATTAAAAGAGTCCGGAGTCACCGATCTTGCAGCTCTCGCAAAGACAAATCCGGCCATCCTCCAGAAGGCCGGTATTGGCGAGACTGAGGCGCACGACCTCCTCGCAGAAGCCCGGATCACCCACAACGGGCAGATCTTAAAAGAGATCGGCATTCCCGCGGTAAGCCTCAAAAAATATCTGGCGGCCGGCATCCTGAGTCCCGAGGAGTTCTGCTCGACACCCCCGGAAGAACTCAGTGCAAGGACCGGCTTGAGCGCCGGGACAGTAAGCCGTCATGTGGGTCTCGTTTGTGAATATCTGCACCGGCCCGTTCCCGGTAAAACAGAGAAGACCCCCCGGACCCGGAAAGGAAAAAAAGAACTGCTCGCCGTCAGGGGAATGACCGTAGCGGTGGCAGAACGTCTCTCAAAAGCCGGGATTATGGATGCAGACAGCCTGCTTGAAGCTGATGCAAAAACCCTTGCCACCCGGACCGGGCTCGACAGGGAAACGATCCTGAAGATCCAGGTGCAGATCAGGAAAAAACGGGAGATCATCCAGATCTAGTGCCGGGCCTGCATAACCCTTATTTTAAAACCAGTCCGATTGCGACCCGGAGATCGTTATCATCAAACGATTTGACAATAAACCCGTCAGGCCTAGTCTCACGCACCCGTTCCAGTGCGGGACCATCGGAATGGGACGTGACATACATCACCGGGATGTTGAACCCTTTTTTAATTATCTCCCTTTTTACAGCGAAGGATTCGACAAAACCAGGTACCCCTGATAAAAGACCGGTGCACCGGTTTATTGGGTATAAACGACACATGTATTTCTGATACTGACATGAAGTGGAAAGACTGGGTGCATGTGACCAAACTCGATCCTGACAAGCAGCTCAAAGCCGGTGACATCGATGCGATCGCCGCAAGCGGGACTGACGCACTGATGCTCTCGGGCACGCTGAACGTGACAAAAGAGAACCTGCTTTCCCTCCAGAAGCAGATCGCCGCGTACGACCTGCCGCTTGTGATGGAACCCGCCGGCCCCGAGGCTGTGCTTCTCGATGGGATCGATTATGTCTTTGTGCCAAGCGTGATGAACACGACTGATGTGCAGTGGATCGTCGGCAAGCACCGGTACTGGGTGCAGCAGCAGGACGGCCGTATACCGTGGGATGCAGTCGTTCCCGAGGCTTATATCGTGCTCAACCCCAACTCATCGGTGGGCCGTGTCACAAAGGCGATCTGCGACCTCAAACCCTCAGAGGTTGCGGCGTATACCTCGGTCGCCGACCGGTACTTCCATTTCCCGGTCGTCTATATTGAATATTCCGGGACGTACGGCAACCCTGCCGTTGTGAAAGCGGCATCGGAAGCGATCGACCAGTCGATCCTGTACTATGGCGGCGGGATTAACTCAGCGGAGAAAGCCGCTGAAATGAGTAAATATGCGGATACGATCGTAGTCGGGAATGCGGTCTACGATCAAGGCGCTACCGTCCTCAAGGCAACCGTGGACGCGGTCCAGTAACTTTTTTATGCCCGAGATTGACATCGTGCTCGTGGCCCCCCTCTATGAGGGAAACGTGGGGTTTGCCGCACGGGTGATGAAAAATTTCGGGTTTACCCGGCTGGTACTCATCGATCCCTGTAATCTCGGAGACGAGGCAAAAGCCCGCGCCTCCCATGCGCAGGATGTCCTGAAAAATGCAGAGCTGTGCACGATAGAGGATGTGTTTGCCCGGAGCAGTATCGTGGTCGCGACAACCGGGCAGGTGAGTAAATCCGTCTGCACGCCGATGAGGATGCCGTTTTTTTCGCCCCGCGAGCTCCGGGAGCGCATCGGCACCGCGGAGGGGAGGGTCTCGATCCTCTTCGGGCGCGAGAACTGGGGGCTCAATAACGACGAAGTTAAGAAGAGCGACATGATCTGCACGATCCCGACCGCTGATGAGTACCCGATCATGAACCTCTCCCACGCGGTGGGTATCGTCTGCTACGAACTCGCGAACCTCCCCGAAAAAGAGTACCGCCTCGCTTCGCCCTACGAGATGGGCCACCTGTACCGGCATATCGACCGGTTCCTGGACGAGGTGCACCACCCGGCCTTCAAGCGCGAGAACACGATGATCATGATCCGCCGCATTCTCGGAAGAGCCGGGCTTACAACCCGTGAGGCAAGCACCGTGCATGGCCTCCTGCGCCGGACCGAGTGGCACATCGATCCTGATGCTCTCGACCGGGAGAAAGAGGCGCAGTGGCGGCACAAGAACCAGCATGCGGAGGGAGAGACCCCACCGGATCATGATCCGGGCGAGGAATAGACCCTGATGTTTTAACAATGGGAATGCTGATTTATTTCGATAATTGTAACAAGCCCTCACAAAAAGATCAGGCAGAGGTGGGGCTTGTCAATGAAGAGGACGGGCAGTACCTTACTGATTTGATCGGAAAAGTTATCGGGAAAACCCAAATGACAATGCGAGAAGTGATAAAAGTTTGATCATGTGAATGATTTTGTTAAGACGTTTAAGTGTTGATTCAAACGTTGGAAATACCGGCTCCGCACCCGACACGCGAGGGCCTGGTGACAGAGCTCCCGGGTCCATGAGATCTTGCGTGGACGATCTCAAATGGTGGGGGCCGGATGATTCCACAAACCCACATGCCCGGTAGTGTGCCGCTCCACATCTCGGGCAGGACCCCTTTATAAAGGGGGCGGTGGCCGGACATACCCTTTCCCATGATTCATTCTTTGACGGAGAGTTTTCAGGCTGGATCCAAGGACGGACGGTTCCAGTGGAAATGGTGCCAATCCTCTCCACGATTTTCTTTTTAAATCGGTATTTTTGAAAACGGGCCGTTTTAAGCAGGAAAAAACCGGCCAATTTAGCCGCGTTCTTTTCATCGCGAAAAAGGGAATGAGCAACTGGTCGTACAGAGCGTCAAAAGGGCTAAAAAATGCGTTTATGGCCCGAAAATAAAGGGGGTTCCTTGTCGGGAAAAAACAACCAGGTTTTTCCGGGAAAACGTCGGGGATCTGCCACCCCTGTGCTTCCGGAGGGCCTGGAAAGGCATCCAAAGGGCGGGATGCAGTGGTTTTGAGGGTTTTTACCGTCGATGACAGGTAGGTTCCTGCAAACATGTGTTACCGTGATTCTTTGATTTCACATTTTTTCTCCGGCTTCGTTGTTGCTGCCAGGATTTTTCAGCAGAGCGTGCTCTCGGGGGCTTGCGCCCCCGCCGCACGGGCATCCCCCGGTTGCGATAGTGTGACAGACGGTTGAATGGGATTTGTGGTGGAGCAACTTTTCCCAGAAATTTATTCACTTGATCCGCCGCGGGGGCACCCCGTCGGGGGCGGCGGAACTCCTCGCTCGTGGGGGTTTGGGGGCATCAGCCCCCATCACAATGTCCGGCCTTGCCACACGTTTCCGGAAAAAGTCCGGTTCAGTTACCACCAGTTTCGGAAAAGCATAGCCCCTGTGGGATACCTCCCTCCCACGCAGGAATACATTATGCAGAACGGGCACAGATATCAGGATGCATACAAATACTCTTGCAGGAACCTGCCATGACCGATACCGGACGTGAAGATATAAAAGAAAAAGTGCTCAGCGTAAACGACCTTATCGCGTACCAGCCCGGCACCGTTGCGAGCCGGATGATCGTTTTTAAAAAAGCCGGCACCATCACGGTCTTCTCCTTTGACACGGGAGAAGGCCTCTCCGAACATACCGCACCCTACGATGCGATGCTCATGGTAACCGATGGTAGTGCGGAGGTGCAGATCGACAAAAAGCCCTTCACGGTCGGGGTCGGCGAGATGATCATCCTGCCGGCGAACAAGCCACATGCGGTCTTCGCGCACGAGCGGTTCCGGATGATCCTCACGATGATCCGCGAGTGAGCCCGGCCGGTTTTTTTTGCCGGCGGGATGCCGGTCACTCCACAATGGTGATAATCGCCGACGGGCAGAGATCGGCGGCGTCGCGTGCGCAGTCGATGGTATCGGGAAGCGCAATACTGGCCGCGATATCTCCATTCTCCTGATATTCCTCGACAATCTGTGAAAACGAGTCCTTTTCATTCTGCACAAAGAGCGCCGGGCACGTATCCCAGCATGAACCGCAGCTCACGCACTGCATCCTGTCGATAGTCACTTTCATAGAAATCCCCTGCACCGCATCTTAGTCCTGCATGGGGGCGTCATGAGCAATAAACGTTCCACTCGTACACGGTGTCGCCTGTAAGAACCGTTATAACCATAAAAAAAGAGAGATGCAGCACAAAGGAACCCTGTCTTTTAAGGAGGCCGGATCCGTGCCGGAACCGGAGAAGAAAAAAGCGGAACTCAAAATTACAGGTATGCACTGCGCGACCTGCGCTGTCACCGTGGAAGAAGCACTTGCAAACGTCAGGAATGTGACAAAGGCTCAGGTGAACTTCGGGACCGACACCGCCCACGTGGAGTTCGATCCTTCGAAAGTATCGATTGCGGCTCTCGAAAAAGCGGTGCGTGATGCAGGTTACGAAGTGATCAACCGGGAGGTCGTGCTCAAGGTCGGTGGCATGATGTGTGCCACCTGCGTCCAGACCATCGAAGCAGGGCTCCGGGCCCTGCCGGGGGTCATTGCCGCAAACGTCAACCTGGGAAACGAGCAGGCATATGTCACCTACAATCCCTCCCTCTCATCCATCGAGGACATGAAAAAGGCAATCGAGGATGACGGGTACCAGTACCTTGGCATTGCCGGGCAAGTAAGCGACGAAGCGGAAACAGCAGCGCGGAACGCCGACCTCCACGACAAGCTGATGCGGTTCTCCATCGGCTTTGCGGTCAGCATCCCCCTGATGCCCCTCATGTGGGTGCCGCTTGGCATCCCCATGCAGGCGCTCGCCTACGGCATGCTCATCGTCTCGACGCCGGTCTTCTTCTACGTTGCGTATCCCATCTTCAGAGCCGCATGGACAGCGCTTCGGAACAAGACTCTCTCTATGGACGTCATGTACGCGATGGGTACGGGTGTCGCGTATGTTGCAAGCGTGATGGGAACGTTCTCAATCGTGCTCAACGCCGATTACATGTTCTACGACACGGCGATCATGCTCGCCGCGTTTTTAATGCTCGGGAGGTATCTCGAAGCCCGGGCAAAGGGCCGGACCTCTGATGCGATAAAAAAACTGGCCGGGCTCCAGGCGAAGACTGCGACGCTCATCCGTGACGGAAAAGAAACAGAGGTTGCCATCGAGGATCTTGTGGTCGGCGACATCGTAATCGCTAAACCCGGCAGCAGGATCCCGGTGGACGGTGAGGTCGTGGCCGGAGAGAGTTACGTGGACGAGTCGATGATCACCGGCGAACCGATCCCGCCCTTAAAGGCGAAAGGAAGCCGGGTGGTCGGCGGCACGATCAGCACGAATGGCATCCTCTCGGTCAAAGCGACAAAGATAGGAAAAGAGACCGTCCTTGCGCAGATCATTAAGCTTGTCGAGGATGCGCAGGGGTCAAAGCCGCCCGTCCAGCGGATCGCAGACATTGCGGTCACGTACTTCATCCCGGTTGTCCTTATTATCGCTGCATCCGCGTTTATCGCGTGGTATTTCCTGCTCGGTTCGACCCTGCTCTTTGCCCTTACTGCCCTTATCTCGGTGCTCGTGGTCGCCTGCCCATGTGCTCTCGGTCTTGCCACACCGACAGCGGTAACGGTAGGGATCGGCCGGGGGGCTGAACTGGGGTTCCTCATCAAAAACGGCGAGGCGCTCGAACTCGCGGAGAAGGTCACGACCGTGATCTTCGACAAGACCGGGACGCTCACCAGAGGGAAACCGGAGGTGACCGATCTCGCGGCAACCGGCGTTACGGGCGAGACGCTCCTCTCCCTTGCCGCGGCCGTCGAAAAGAATTCCGACCATCCGCTCGCGCAGGCGGTTGTCCGCGCTGCGCAGGCAAAAGGTGTCGCGATCGGGGATGCAGAGAAGTTCGACACCTTGGGCGGCAAAGGTGTCCGTGCGTTGATGCTGGGCAAAGAGATGCTCGTGGGCAACCGCACGCTCATGCAGGAGAACGGCATCGCGCTCCCGGAGGGGATGGATGCGAAGATCCGTGCCTTCGAGCAGGACGGCAAGACAGCAGTCATTGTCGCCGCGGGCGGGCAGGTTGCCGGTGTGATCGCAATCGCGGATACGCTCAAAAGTACCAGCGCTGAAGCGGTCCGGCAGCTCAAAGCCCACGGAATAACCGTTGTGATGGTGACCGGGGACAACCGGCGCACGGCAGAGGCCATTGCCCGCACGATCGGGATCGACCGGGTGACCGCCGAAGTCCTCCCAGGCGGGAAAGCAGAGGTCGTAAAAGCCCTGCAGGAGAAGGGAGAAGTCGTCGCCTTTGTCGGCGACGGGATCAACGACGCCCCGGCGCTTGCGCAGGCAGACGTGGGGATCGCGATCGGGAGCGGGACCGATATCGCGATCGAGAGCGGGGAGATCGTGCTTGTCAAAGACGACCTGCTCGATGCGGTGGCAGCGCTTGAACTCTCGAAAAAGGTAATGGGCCGGATCCGGGGAAACATCTTCTGGGCCTTTGCCTACAATGCAGCCCTAATCCCGGTGGGCGCCGGCATACTCTACCCGTTCTTAGGCTTTGTGTTCCGGCCCGAGCTTGCCGCTCTCGCAATGGCCGCGAGTTCGGTGACTGTCGTGACCCTCTCGCTCCTCCTCAAAGGGTATATACCGGAAGCAAAGAAGAAAGATCAAAGGCGATGAAACCATGGCAATCGACCCGATCTGCAAAATGACCGTCGATGAGAAAACGGCAAAGTTCACGAGCGAGTACAAGGGGAAAAAATATTACTTCTGCGCTCCGGGCTGCAAGAAAAAATTCGATTTGGATCCCGCAAAATACGCGTAACGGCAGGGCACAAAACCGGGTGCATACGTCCGCGCGATCGCGTTAATCTTACCAGATTCCCTTTTTTTGTGCAGATTTTCCCGTAATCTTGATATACAAACGACGGCATATGTTTTGCAATTTATCGTCGGACAGCTGCAGGATTGGGTGCGATCCCAACAAAAAGAAGGCATTACTATGGAGTTCTTTATCATCAGTCCCGGGATCTTTAACTGGATCATCCTGCCGGCGCTCATCTTTGTTGCGCAGATTGCAAACGTCTGCATGGAGACGCTCCGGATCGTCTTCCTCTCCAAAGGGATGAAGTATCTCGCCCCGGTCATCGCGTTCTTCGAGATCATCATCTGGCTGCTTGCCATTGTCCGGGTGCTCAACAACCTCTCCAACATCTCGTATTTCCTCGCCTATGCCTTCGGGTTTGCGCTTGGGACGTACGTAGGCCTTGTCATTGAAGAGAAACTCTCGATCGGCATGGTGATCATGCGCATTATCACTACCGATGGAACCGGTGATGAGATCACGGAATTCTTACAGGCCGAACACTATGGCACCACCAGCCTTGATGCAAAAGGATCGCGTGGCGGCGTAAAAATGATGATCTCCCTTGTGAACCGCGACGATGTCCCGCGGATCACCCGGCACATCGAGGAGACGAACCCCGATGCGTTCTTCTCCATCGAGGATGTCAGGTACGTCAACCAGGGAGTTTTCCGCCCCAAACAACAGAACCCGTTTACCGGGTTACTGCATAATCTCGCAAAACCGCGAAAAAAACGGTAAAATAACGTCGGGATCCTGCCCGGCGTATGCCAACGGGCAGGGTCTCAAATCCCAACTTTTTTCCCTGCCTAAAGTAAAGAATACGCGTCACAGGTGTATGTGCACGTGCCGGTTCGTTGTTGTTTTCACTATACAGTAGGGTGATGGTCAGATGAAGACCAATATGCCCCTGTCCAAGCCGATAAGGAGGTTCATTTCCGAAACCGAACGGATGCTGGACACCGAGATAACCCTGCTCCGGAAACCGGATGCGGCACCGGGCGGAACGCTCATCGATGTCTATTCCTATAACCTCGACAAGAACATCATCATCTTTCCTGCAAACTACATCGGCGTGTTAAAGGATTTTGTTATCGCCAAACAATGCACGCACCTGTTCATCAAAGGGGCCGCAGCAAAAAAATCCGGATACAAGGTCTGCTCGTTTACCGAGGATTCTGTCTACAGGGGCATGCGCCAGATCTATCTCGATGCCTTAAAGGACGAGGCAAAGAAAGAGAAGAAGCTCACGGTAAAAAAACTCCTGGAGATGCTGTTTATCCTATACCGGCAGTTCCATGAGGACATCAACGAACTTCCCTGGAACCCGATCGTCAATGCCCGGATCTATTACCGCATGGAGCAGCTGAGAAAGACCCAGCTCTACATCCTCTTAAAGGACGGCAAGCAGGACATGGACGAACTCTCAGATATGATGGAGATCATTCCCCGGCGGTACTTCGTCCTGGACAAGTCCATGTTCTATGCCCGGGACCTCTACCTGGCAAAGACCCTCCCTTCGGACAAGCTCACGCCGGTGGTGAACATCCCCCAGATGAAAAAATTCGACCATCTCGAAGTAAAAGAGATGCTCACGACCCGGTGGACGCATACGGCCTGGTACCAGTCCAAGGTCTTTGGCGATAACATGCTCACGATCATGGAAAAGCACCTCGCCGTGGACTGGACCCCGGATAACTCTCTTGATTACTATGCAGCCCTCTACGAGACCGGCGTCAACCTGACGAATGCCCTTCTCGCCTTTATGTCGATGAAGGACTGGTTTATCTGGGAGAAACCCAAACACCTGCTTGCCGCACAGGAACAGATGGCTACCTATGAACAGGCTGCCCTTAAAAGGATCTTTGGCGACCTGATTGAGGACCAGTAGGGATAATGATGCAGATTTGCGAGAATCAAGTAAAAAAGAGTACACCGGAGGTAACGTATCATGCCGGTAAGTGAGGTTCCCCGACTCTTACAAAGGGCTGAATCCTATATCAGGCAGACCAAATACCGGGAGGCGCTTGTCCTCCTGGACCAGGCAGTCCGGCTTGAGCCGAAGAACCCCGGGGGCTGGTGCATGCGGGCATCGGCGAAGATCGAGATGGAAAAGTTCGCGGAAGCGATCGTCGACTGCGGACAGGCGCTCGCCCTTAACCCGAACTATGCAGACGCGTGGTCGAAGAAAGGGCTTGCATTGTACCATCTCGAACAGTATGCCCCGGCACTTGCCGCATCTATCCGGGCGGTCACCCTCAATGCCAACGATGCCTCCGCATGGTACATCAAGGGGATCTGCCTTGAAGAGATGGGAAAGAGCGACGAGGCGGAGATTGCCTATGCGAAATCGCTCGAACTTGAGATTATCCTCGATATCAAAGACGAGAGTAAACGCGTCCGAAAATAACTGATGACTGACTCCGGTAAAAACCAGTATTGCCTTCCGGACTCCACATAACCACCGGTGTACCAGTGACATCAGGTCGCCGGTTTTTCCGGGCTTTTTCAACAGGTCTGATACGTGATTTTTCCCCTTTTTACCTGTGACTGCAGCCGGGCCGTAACATATCGCACCTCAAAAAATAACGCCGGCGATCAATTGTCACGTACGAAACCATTATTAAAAGGTAAACCAATCTCCTCGCGTACAGGAGATTTTCATATGTTATCCAGAACCATCGAAGAAGCATTGAACCGTCAGGTCAACCGCGAGCTCTACTCATCGTATCTCTACCTTGCCATGTCTGCCTATTTTGAGACACTCAATCTCAAAGGGTTTGCTGGGTGGATGATGGTCCAGTCAAACGAGGAACGGGCCCATGCCATGAAGTTCTATGATTATATCATAGCACGGCAGGGAAAGGTCGTCCTTGACGCGATCGAAGCCCCCAAGGCAAAATGGTCATCGGCCGGCAAGGTCTTTGAAGAAGTGTATGCACACGAACAGAAAGTAACCGGCATGATCAACAACCTTGTCGACCTTGCGATCAAGGAAAAAGACCACGCAACGTTCGAAGTGCTCCAGTGGTTTGTGAAAGAACAGGTCGAGGAAGAAATGAATGCCGCCACGATCTGCGATAAGATCAAAACCGTCGGGGATATACCCGGACACCTCTTCTATCTCGATCACGAACTTTCAAAACGGAAATAATGACACATTCTTTTTTATCGTTAGCCGTCAAATGAACGAAATAACGGTCAGAAATGCTGTCAGTGCTTATTATTGATGATGAGGAGGAAGTGCTCAGCGTAACAAAGCTGTTTTTAGAGCGGTTC
>Ga0181529_10003823_pt1 | contig 16795 bp, 10 predicted proteins | sample PEATcosm2014_Bin_36_FD_119763 | JGI IMG/M metagenome (GOLD analysis project Ga0181529, IMG submission 119763) | Peatland microbial communities from MTU Mesocosm Facility, Houghton, MI, USA - PEATcosm2014_Bin10_30_metaG | ecosystem: Environmental > Terrestrial > Soil > Wetlands > Peat | place...
CGTCGCTTGCTCGATCCCTGGATCGTCGCTTGCTCGATCCCTGGATCGTCGCTTGCTCGATCCCTGGATCGTCGCTTGCTCGATCCCTGGATCGTCGCTTGCTCGATCCCTTGCGTTCGAGGCCCAGCCTTCGGGAAGCCGCCAGGAGGCCGAGCGGGCAGCGGCGCGCGGATATCGGGCTCGCGAATGATTCGCGCATCTTACTCGAAAAAAGACGAGAGCTTCCGGTAAAGGGAGCTCACCTTCTCCCTATCTTCGTCGCTCGTGTCCTCGCCCAGCTCGTCGACCAGGCATTCCAGGCTGGCCACGCTCTCGTTGAGGGCCGTATGGAAGCCGCGCGAGCAGCGGAACCAGTAGGTCCCTTCCGAATCGGTGAACAAGGCCACGAATCCGAGCTCGTTCGTCCTGTCCCTCGCCCGGGACACCTGCATGACGTGGTCCAGGGCGGCGATAAGCGAGGCGAGATCCTCCTTCGCGTCGAAATTGCTCTTGCGCGGCCATTCCCGACCCAGGTCCGACTCGAGGTCGAGCCAGGGGGCTATCTTAAGGATGAGGTCGAGCCTCTCCCCGTCGAGAAGTCGCTGCCGGCCCAGCAGCACCACCCCCTTCATGCCCTTATAAAGCGCCAGGGAATCGCGATCCAGAGCATCGCGGACCTTGAGCAGCCGCGGCCATTCCAATTCGACCAGCTTTTTCCTCTTTTTGTCCAGCTTGAGGTCGAACAGCTCCGACGCGATCCTTACCTTGTTCGTGAAGTCGCGCTCGCGACGCCTGTTCTCGATCGAGGCTTCGGCCGCCTCTTCCCGAGTCGGCGCGGCCCTTTTGGAGCCGCGGTCGCGGTCCTGCGCATCGGCGCCGAAGGCGCGCTCCGCCGCGCCGCGCGCCGCGCCGCGCGCGACGCCTCGCGCGACGCCCCCACCGACCAGGCTTTCCAGGCGCGGCGAGATGCGCGCGAGGAGGTCGCGGCGAAGCGGCGAGACGGACATGGCGTACATCCGCGTCGTGCGCACGATCTCGCCCGCCACTATATACTGCGGATTCTCCCTGTACATGACTGAGCCCGGATGGATCTGCACCTTTTCGGCGGTCAGGGAACGGAAGAGTCCCCGATCCTGGCGCACGCAGACGAACTGGATGAGGCCCCTGCTCACGCAGCAGAGATAATCGTCGATGCTGCCTCCGCCGGAGATAGGCATGCCCAGGTCCGATACGATCAGCTCCAGCTGCTCCTTGATCCTCACTATCTCGAACATCGTGCGCTCGTCCAGGTAGTTCAGCTCGCACCAGCGCCCCGGGTCGCGAGCGGCGCGGAAGGAGGCGAACATCTTCAGGTACGAGATGAAGTCGCCGGCGGGGTCGCGGAAGGCGTGATGGGCCCGCCTCGCCTCCATCTCCTCGCCCGGGGGGAGGATATAGGGGCTCATCGTCGACAGGAAGCTCGCGGCTATGAGGACTTCGTCGATCACGTCGGGATAGGAGAGCACGGCCTCGACGATGATCCTGGAATGGCGCGGCAGGAGGGGGAAGGCGCACATCATCTCGCCGACCCTGGTGAGACTCCGGTCCGGGTTGAGGGCGTCGAGGAGGCTGAGCGCGTCGATCGCGCCGGCGATGCCCGACTTGGAGGGCGCGGCGATGAACTCGAAGCGCTCGAACTCCGCTATCCCGAGCTCGGCCATCCGGAGCAGGACCTCGGTGAGATCGGTGCGATAAATCTCCTCCGTGGTGAAGAGCGGCCGGTTCTCGAAGTCGGCCCTCGAGTAGAGGCGATAGCAGTTGCCCGGCCGGGTACGGCCCGCCCTCCCCTTGCGCTGGTTGGATGAAGCCTTGGAGATGGGCGTCTCTATGAGGCTCGAGGTGAAGGTCTTGGGATTATAGTAATCGAGCTTCGCCAGCCCCGAGTCTATCACGCTGGTGATGCCGTCGATCGTGACGCTGGTCTCGGCGATGTTGGTCGATATGACGACCTTGGTCCTGAACAGGGGGGCCTTCTCGAAGACTCGCTCCTGCTCGTCCTTCCCGAGCCGCGAATAGAGGGGGATGATGTGGAGCCTGGACCCCACCGGGCCGAAGGCGAGCCTTTTCATGCATTCCTTGATCGCCTTCTCGCCCGGCAGGAAGATCAGGATGTCGCCTTCCCGCTTTTCGGAGACGATGCGCGACACGATCTGCTCGATCTTGGCCTGCATCGCCTCGTCGGAACCTCCGCTCGGCTGCGCGCCATCGGGCAGGGGCGGATCGTAGACGAGGGTGACGGGGAACATCGAAGTCTCTATCTTGACGATGGGGCACTCGCCGAAGTATTCGGAGAAGACCTCGGCGTTGATCGTCGCGGAGGAGACGATGACCTTGAACTCGGGCCTCGACTCGAGGACCCGCTTCAGGAGCCCCAGGATGAAATCGATGTTGAGGCTCCGCTCGTGGGCCTCGTCCACCATGATGATCCCGTAGCGCGAGAGGGCCGGATCGAGCTTCATCTCCTGGAGGAGTATCCCGTCGGTCATTATCTTGATCGCCGTACCGTCGCTCGTCCTGTCCTCGAAGCGCATCTTGTAGCCGACGAGGCCGGAGACCTTGACGCCGAGCTGCCTCGCGATGAAGTCGGACACCGAGAGCGTGGCGATGCGCCGAGGTTGGGTCACGCCTATGAGGCCGTTCCGGGAATAGCCCGCCTCGTGGAGGATGACCGGAAGCTGGGTGGTCTTGCCCGAGCCGGTCGGGCTCTCCACGACGATGACCTGATGGCCCTCGAGCGCCTCCAGTATGCGCTCCTTTTGCTGATAGACGGGAAGGTCGCGTGGATCCATGCGTAGACAGTATAGTCGGTTCGGCCGGTCTTGCGCCAGCGGGGGGCCTTGCCGTATCGTGGCGGAGTCATGGACGATATCGAACGGCCGCTTAGCGTGTCGGAGCTCACCGCCCTGGTCAAGGAGATTGTCGAGGGTTCCCTGCCCTCGGTCCTCGTCGAGGGCGAGATCAGCAATTGCCGGCCGGCGAGCTCGGGTCACCTGTATTTCACCCTCAAGGACCGGGGAGCCATGCTCCAGGCGGTGATGTTCCGCTACCGCTATAAGACGCAGGGCTTCGAGCCCGCGGACGGCCTCCTGGTGCGGGCGCGAGGCAGCATGTCGGTCTATGCCGCCCGCGGCCAATACCAGCTGATCGTCGAGAGGCTCGAGCGCGCCGGCGAGGGAGACATCCTCGCCATGCTCGAGGAGCGCAAGCGCGCCCTCGCCGCGGAGGGTCTCTTCGACGATTCCCGGAAGCGCTCGCTTCCGCGCTTTCCCTCCCGAGTGGCGGTCGTGACTTCGCCGACCGGCGCGGCGATCCGCGACATACTCAACGTCCTCAAGAGGAGGAACGCCGGCTTGGACGTGGTCGTCCTGCCCGCCTCGGTGCAGGGCGAGGGCGCGGCCGCCCAGATCGCCGCCCAGATCGAGGCCGCCAACCGCCTGGCTCTCGGGGAGGTGCTCATAGTAGGCAGGGGCGGCGGCTCGCTCGAGGACCTCCTCCCCTTCTCCGACGAGCTCGTGGTCCGGGCCGTCGCCGCGTCGGCCATTCCCGTCATCAGCGCGGTGGGCCACGAGATCGACTGGGCCCTCTCGGACTTCGCCGCCGACCTCCGCGCCCCGACGCCGAGCGCGGCGGCCGAGCTCGTATCGGAGAGCAGGACCGCCCTCGCGCGGGAGGTCGGCCAGTTCGCGGCCGAGCTCGAGACGGCGATTCGCTCGAGGATGGACAGGGCGCGCCTTCTCGTGGGCCGCTTCGAGCCCTCGGCCGTGGAGGCGCGATTCATGCGGGTATTCATGCCTTCCGCTCGCCGCCTGGATGAGGCGACGGAGGAGCTGAAACGCGGAGGGGCGGCGGCGCTCGAATCGCGAAGGCGCCGACTCGAGCTCGCGTCGCGGGATCTCGCCGCGATGAGCCCCGAAGCCGTCATGGCCCGCGGCTTCTCCGTGGTCAGGCCGGCGGCCGGCGGCGCCGCTTTGCGCGACGCCTCGGCCCTGTCGCCGGGAGAGGACGTCGCGATCACCTTCGCGAAGGGCGGCGCGATAGCGAAGACGATGGAGGTGCTGCCATGAAGAAATTCGAGGAGAGGCTCGCGCGACTGGAAGAGCTGGCGGAAAAGATCAAGGAGCCGGATCTCCCCCTCGAGGACGCGGTCGCGGTGTTCGAGGAGGGCGTCAGGCTCTCGAAGGGCCTGGAGCGCGACCTCGACAGGATCCAGGGCAAGGTCGAGCTCCTCCTCGGAACGTCGAGCGGAGAGGGGGGAGAGGAAAAGGCGGAACTCGGCCTCTTCGACGCCGAGGGAGAGGACTAGGGGTTCAGCAAGGGCAGGATGAACTCGAGAAGCTTCCGGTCGGAATCGACGAAGCCGAGCGACTCGAGCTCGCCGGAGCCCTTCCACGCGATCTCGGAATGCTCGAGCAGCCTGGGCCTGTGATAAGGCTCCAGCTCTATGAGCCAGGCGGCGAGGACTCTATCCTTGCCTCGGTGGGGGAAGACTATCTCGCCGAGAAGCCTCTTCGCGTCGATCGGGATGCCGAACTCCTCGTCGAACTCCCTGACCAGGGCTTCCTCGTCGCTCTCGCCGGGCTCGACCTTGCCTCCGGGGAACTCCCAGAACCCGCTGAAGCTGCCGACCCCCCCCCTCCTGGCGATAAAGACCTTACCTTCCCGGAGAAGTATTCCCGCTACTGATCGTTCCATTCTGCTGGGGCCACTGTAGAGTACGGGCGGGCATAGGTCAAGGTAAAATCCCCTAGGCGGAGCCCGCAGGGGACGCTGCCCTCAGGCCGAGGATCTTGGCCGCTTCTTCTATGATATGCCCGGCCTCGAACCAGCCGCGCGCGCGACGGGCCGCCCGACCCGAAAGGCCATGGGCTATGACGGCGGCGCAAGCCGACGAGAAAGCGTCGGACGGGCTCGGAGCGGCATGGTCGAGGCGCGACCTCGCGGCCTTTCCCGCAAGCAGGCCGGCAGCGAGGCCCGCGAGGACGTCGCCCGAGCCGGCCGTTCCCAGGGCGCTCTCCATGCCGTCCCATACCGCGAGCTCGCCGTCGGGCGAGGCGATCCAGGTTACCTGGGATTTGAGCGCGATCACGGCCTTCAGCTTTTTCGCCGCCTCGGCCAGTACCTTCGCCGGGTTGGCCAGGGACAGCTCGGGACCGATGCCGGTGAGGGCGGCGAATTCGCCGGGGTGCGGCGTCAGGACGATCGGAGAGGACGGAGAGAAGCCCGAATCGAGGAGCTCGCGGTAAAGGCTTATCGCGTCGGCGTCGAGAACGGCGGGAAGGCCGGCGTCCAGGAGGGCCCTGAGCCTCTTTTGCCGCGAAGGCCCCTTGCCCCAGCCCGGGCCGACGAGAATGGAATCCCACCTCGCCCCGTCGAAGGCTCCGTCCTCCGGCTCGGGCTTGACCATCACGGCGTCGAGCATGGAGGCCGCGATGGGGTAGAGCTCGCGCGACGCGAAGAGGGCCGCGATGCCGGCGCCGGCCGCGAGGCAGGCTCTCGAGGAGAGCACGGCCGCTCCGCTCGCGCCCACGGAGCCCGCGAAGACCGCCACCCTGCCCCTTTCGCCTTTATATGCCGTCTCGGGAGGCAGGGGGGCGAGGGAGTCCAGGTCCTTCGCCTCGAGAAGCGCCGCTCGCGTCTCCGTCGCCGCATCCTCGGGGAAGACTCCGACGATCGGCAGTATCTCTCCGCATGAAGCCCTCGCGCTCGGGAAGTACAGACATGCCTTGCGGGGCTCGACCGAGAGGGTCCAGGCAGCCGAGATCAGCGGGAAGCCGTCCTCGAAAGAGTCGGAAAGGCCCGATGGAAGGTCTATCGCCGCGATGGGCGATCCGCCTCGAAGCGCGTCCATGAGGGACGAGAGCTCCTCGCGCAGACGGCCCCTGAGGCCGGTGCCCGAAATCCCGTCGACGACGAGGGTCGCTTCCGCGAGGATTCCTTCGCAGGACCGCCTGTCCCCGTTCCAGTCGAGAACCGGGACGCCTAGGGCCTTGAGCGAAGCGGCGTGAATCGACGCGAGCTCGCCGAGCCTTCCGGCCAGTATGGCGGCGACCCGCTTCGCGCCCGAGAAGCGCGCGTGACGAAGAAGGGCCAAGGCGTCGCCCCCGTTGTTGCCGGCGCCGCAGACGGCGACGAGGCCACCCGAATAGCCCGCTCCGCGAGAGGCCGCCAGGGGCGAGAGGACGTCCCAAAGCCTGAGCGAGGCGTCCTCCATAAGGAGGAGCGGAGGGACGGCGGCTCGCTCGGCTACGGCGGCGTCGAGCCTGGCGGCCTCGGAACAGGCGACGAGGAACTTCATTTCGCCAAGCCCCCATCGACCCCGAGGAGCTTGTCGAAGCGCCACCACACGACCCTCGCCTCGTACTCGGTGGCGAGGAGGGCGCACAGCACTCCTTCGCGCGACAGGTAGAACGCGTCGTAGAAGAGCTCATCGGCCGCGATGTCCAGGGCGTATCGGACGGTCTGGCGGGTGATCCTGTCGAAGGTGGAGATATAGGTCCTTCCGTCGTCGTTGGCGTAGATGAAGAAGAAGTCCCTTCCGGCGACGCCCAGGAAGGCAGGTATCCGCGCGAATTTCACGCTATGGCCGTCGGCGCCCTTCGCCGTCTTCTCGATGGCGCGTACCTGCCATCGGTCCACGTACTTCCCGTCGGCGAGGTCCATGCGGTATATCCACGAGCTCGCGAATTCGACGCCCGCCGAGGTCTTGGCGACGGGATCCGTGGATTGCCTATAATAATCGATCTTGATGAGGAGGTCCCTCCCGCCGAGGTCGGGCACGATCTTGTCGAGCGAGGCTACGAATCCCGGCTCCTTGTCGGGCATCGGGAGCGCGTCCCTCCTCAGCTTGAGTGAGCTCGCCAGGACTCCGCCCTTGTCGAACCAATGGACGAGCCAGCTCGACTGCGTCATGGAGACGACGACGCAGTCGTCCGAGGACATTACATATAGGCCGAGTATGTAGGGGAAAGGCGTGCCGCCTATACCCTCCTGGCCGAGATAATCCATGAATCGGCCGTCCTTGCCGAAGCGAAGCACGACATGGTCGAGGAGGGCTCCCGAATCTTTGTCCTGCACGCGGCGCTCCGGCGGAAGGCGGTCCTCCACATAGATCGTCTGCTTCGAATCGACGGCTATCTCCCCGACTTCCCTGAAAGGATAGGGCATGGCCTTCCGTCCGAGCCCTTCGGGATCCGCCGGGACGCTCGGGCCCTTCCCCTCGTTCCCGGCCGGAGCCGGGCTGAGCACCACGGGTTCAGAGGCCCCGTCGGCATTATAGATCATGGAAAGCGGATCGCCGAAGGACGAGTAGCGCACGAGCTTCGCGCCCGCGCCATTGGATATATAGAATATGCCCTCGCTCATCGTAAGGCATGTTTTGAGGGAGGCGCTGCCGCGATCCGTCTGGAAGAGATCGAGTTGATCCTCGGCCGGGCCGTAGCCGAGGGTGAAAAGCTGCTCCCGCTTGACCGCGACGCCCGACTTCTCCCCCGCGGCGCAGGAGGCGAGGAGGAGGGCCCCCATGGCGCAGGCCATGGGAAACGCGAGCCTGCGGAGCGCGGTAGGAATCATAGATAGGTTTTAGCGCCCTACTCGGAGGCATGTCAACGCCGCCGTCTTTACATGGATGGCGCGAAGCCGTTAAATTAAAGGGTAATCCTCCACGCGGAAGGCAGGCATGCAATCCTTGCTGCGACGTTACAAGAGCGCCGAACGGGCAGTCTACAAGAAAATCTCGGCCGCGATAATCGTCTCGGCACGACGCGGCCTCGCAGGATGGCTGCATTTCGTCCGGGGGGGCAGCCAGAGCGTTTCCATACTGGTCGTCACGCACGACGAGGCGCCGCCCCGCGGAATCCGCGTCTCGCTCTTCGGACTGGCGGGGATGGCCATGCTCGGGGCGGCGATCGTGATCATGGCCTTCGCCTTTACGACCAGCCTCGGCGGCGAGCGGGCCAGGGCCAGGGTCTCGAACGCCCGGCTCACGGAGGCCCAAGGCGAGCTCGACGCGCTCGAGGCGCAGACGAGCCGCCTTTCCGGCGCCTTTCGGGATTTCCAAGCCGCGCTCGAGCCTATCGTCGTGAAGGATGCCTCGATCGAAGGCGCAAAGGCCGCGAAGCCGCCCGTCCTGTCCGTGCTGTTCGTCAAGCGCATGGCCGAAGCCCGATCCCTGGCGGAGATTCGGGCCAGACTCGATCAAACGGCTCCCGTGATCGCGGAATACGGCTCGATGCTCGGGCAGATGGATTCGATCAAGGAGACGGTTCCCGCGATATGGCCGATAGCCGGCGATATAGGGCATATCTCCACGACTTTCGGGAATAACCTCAACCCCTTCACGGGTCAGAATTATTTCCACACCGGTATCGACTGCTCGACGTACCGATCGGGGGACCTGATCGACGCCACCGCGGACGGCAAAGTCATCTTCGCCGGCGTCGAGGGCGGCTACGGGCGTTGCGTGATAATAGCCCACGCCTATGGCTACATGACCCGCTACGGCCACATGGAGAGGATCCTCGTGCACAGCGGGCAGGCCGTCAGGCAGGGCCAAGCCATAGGCGTGCTGGGCAACACCGGGCTCTCGACCGGACCGCATACCCATTACGAGGTGATAATGGGCAGAGGCTACCTCGACCCGACGGATTACCTCTGGGAAGGCGCGCATTCCCACCCGATAATCACCGGGGGCGGCTACAGCGAATAGCCCGGCGCCTGGGCGGAGCTTGACCCCCATTCTTCGATGTAGGTATTCTATCCGTCATGAGTTTTAACATTCTCGCCTTGCTTTTCGGCACGAAGAAGGAGCGCGACGTAAAGGCGCTCCTGCCCGTCCTTCACGAGGTGAACTCGAAGGAGTCCTGGGCGATCGCGCTTCGTCCGGAACAGTTCCCCGAGGAGACCGAAAAGCTCAAGGCTCGATACAAGGCGGGCGAAAGCCTCGACCTCCTCCTGCCGGAGGCCTTCGCCCTAGTGCGCGAGGCGGCGAGGAGGATTCTCGGCGAGAGGCCCTTCGACGTGCAGATCCTCGGCGGCATCGTCCTCCACCAGGGAAAGATCGTCGAGATGAAGACGGGCGAGGGGAAGACCCTGTCGTCGGTCGGCGCGGCCTATCTCAACGCCCTCTCCGGCGACGGAGTCCATATCGTCACGGTCAACGACTATCTCGCCGAGCGCGACTCGCAATGGATGGGAAGGGTGCACCGCTACCTCGGCCTTTCCGTCGGCGTCATTCTCTCGAACATGGACAACGAGATCCGGCGATCGCAATACGCCTGCGATATCACCTACGGGACCAACAACGAGTTCGGCTTCGATTACCTGCGCGACAACATGACGTGGAGCCTCGAAGGCAAGGTCCAGCGCGGGCACAACTACTGCATCGTCGACGAGATCGACTCGATACTCATCGACGAGGCGCGGACGCCCCTCATCATATCGGGCCCGGCCGAGGACGATACGTTCAAGGTCAACGAGGTCAACCGCCTGGTGACCCAGCTCGCGGAGGTGAAGAAGGATCCCCAGACCGGCGAGTATCCCAAGGAGGACGAGGGCGAGCTCCTCGAGGGCGATTACAAGATCGACGAGAAGGGCAAGCGCATCTCCTTCACTTCCGAGGGCATGAACAAGATAGAGGAGCTCCTGCTGAAGCGGGGGCTCATCAAGGGCTCCATCTTCGACGAGGGCAACTTCGAGTTCGTCCATTACTTCACCCAGGCCGCGAAGGCCCACATCCTCTTCGAGAAGGACGTCGATTACGTCATCCAGGAAGGCCTCGTCCAGATCGTCGACGAGTTCACCGGGCGGATACTCCACGGAAGGCGATATTCCGACGGCCTCCACGAGGCCATCGAGGCGAAGGAGAAGATAAAGATCGCCAGGCGAAACCGGACCTTGGCGACCATCACCTTCCAGAACTTCTTCCGACTATACAAGAAGATTTCCGGCATGACCGGCACGGCCGATACCGAGGCGCCGGAATTCATGAAGATCTACAACCTGGACGTCGTAGTCATCCCCACCAACCGAACGGTGGTGCGGACCGACGAGGACGATCTGGTCTTCATGGACGAGTCCGAGAAATTCGACGCGATCTGCGACGAGATAGCCGAAGTCCATAGGAAGGGCCAGCCCATACTCGTCGGCACCGTGTCCATCGAGAAGTCCGAGAGGCTCTCCGCCCTGCTCACGCGCAAAGGGGTCCGCCACGAGGTGCTCAACGCGAAGAACCACGCGCGCGAGGCCCTCATCATAGCCGAGGCGGGGGCGAAGGGCTCCGTAACGATAGCCACGAACATGGCCGGCCGAGGCACCGATATCAAGCTCGGCGGCAATCCCGAATTCAGGGCGCGCAGGCGCGCGGGCTCGGAAGCCTCGGACGCGGATTACGACAAGGCTCTCGCGCTGGAATACGAGAGCTGGCGCAAGGACTATGACGAGGTTCGGAGCCTCGGCGGCCTCTACGTGCTCGGCACGGAGCGCCACGAGTCGAGGCGCATCGACAATCAGCTTCGAGGGCGCTCGGGACGCCAGGGCGACCCGGGGAGGTCCCAATTCTTCCTCTCCCTCGACGACGATCTCATGAGGCTCTTCGGCGGCGAGAACCTCAAGAGGCTCATGAGCCGGGTGGGGATGAAGAAGGGCGAGCCCATCTATCATCCCCTGCTCAATCGAACGATCGAGAACGCCCAGAAGAAGGTCGAGGAGCGCAACTTCGAGATACGCAAGCACCTCCTCGAGTACGACGACGTCCTCAACGAGCAGCGGAAATTCATCTACGACCAGCGCAACGCCATCCTGCTCGACAAGGGGCTCAGCGAGCGCGTGAAGGCGGCCGCGGAGGAGATGACCGACGAGCTCGTCGCCAATTTCGAGGAGACGCAGAGCAAGGACGGCGCGCGCGCATACTCCGATCTCCAGGCGGGACTCAAGGAGACCTTCAACATACAACTGCCTTTCAGGCTCGACTCCCCGGAGGCCAAAAGCCCCGAAGCCATACGCGCCCACGCCCTCGAGCTGCTGGAAAAGGACCTGAGCCAGAAACTCGAATTCGCGGGCCTGGACAATCTCAACCACTTCATCCGCTTCCAATACCTTCAGGCAATAGACAACAAGTGGCTCGACCACCTCGAGGGCATGGAGGCCCTGCGCGAGGCGGTCTACCTCCGCTCGTACGCGCAAAAGAACCCCCTCGTCGAGTACAAGCTGGAGGGCTTCGATATTTTCGAGCGCATGATCGAGGACATCCGCCGGATGATCGCGACGCGGCTCTTCCTGGTGCGCATCCAGACGCCCGAGGAGAGACAGGCGCGGCCGGTGAGGCCGGTTTCGGTGGCTTCCTCCCACGACCAGGTGGGGCAGTTCGGCGGGACGGCCACGGGCAGCTCGGTCGGAGGCTCCGCGGTCGCCGAGGCATCCCGCCCCGAGGGGGCGACCGTCGTGCGCTCGGGAGCCAAAGTCGGGCGGAACGACCCCTGTCCCTGCGGTTCCGGCAAGAAGTACAAGCATTGCCATGGTAGATGATGTCGCTGAACTGGAAGGAGATCGACCTCATCCTCTCCGAGCTCGACGTGACGGGAGCGAAGATCGAGCGCGTGATCCAGCCCAGCTTCGATTCCCTTTCCCTCGGCCTCTATAAAGCCGGCGCGACCACCGAGCTCTTCGTCTCGATCGCCCAAGGCGCCTGCCGCGTCCATGCCCTCTCGAGCCCTCCTCCCAAACCCACGAGGCCGCTGCGATTCATGGAATGCCTCCGCTCCCGGGCGCGCGGCGGACGAATCGAATCAATCGGGCAGATCGGCCGCGAGCGAATCGTCAAGCTGGGGATCTCGGTCCCGAGGTCGGCCCCGAGCGGCGACGGAAGGAGCGAGGTCGTGGAATTCTCGCGCCTGACGCTCTATGCCCGCCTCTGGAGCGGAGCCGGCAACGTCGTCCTCGTCGACGAGGAGGGGATAGTCGTCGACGCTCTCGCGCGCAGGCCCAAGAGGGGAGAAGTCTCCGGCGAGCGCTGCGCGATCGAGGAGGGTCTCGTCGAAGGCCCGGCTTCCGCGAGGGATCGTCCGGAGCGCGAGTTCACGGTCCGAGAGCTGCCCGGGACGGGAAGCTTCAACGAGAGGATAGAGGCGTATTATTCGGAAAAAGGCGGAGCCCTTTCCCGCGAGAAGCTCATCGAGGCCGCCCGCGAGCGCTACGGAAGGAAGACCCGGTCGCTCGAGGAGCGCATCGCGGAGCTGTCGGACAAAGCCGCCGAATTCCGCGAGCACGAGCGCCTGCGCGAGCTGGGGGATATCCTCATGGCCAACCAGGGCATGGGCTACGAGGGCAAGTACCTCGAGTGCGAGGATTTCTACGTGGGCGGTCGGGTCCGCATCCCGGTGGATCCGCGCATATCGATCGTAGACAACGCGCGAGAGCTTTACGAGCGCCACCGAAAAGCCAAATCGGGTCTCGCGGGCCTCGAATCGGAGCTCGGGGAGGCTAAAGCCTCGCTCGAAAGGCTCGCGCTCGAGCTCGCCGATCTCGAGCGCGAGCGAGAGCCGCTCCTGATCGCGCGCGCGTTGTCCAAAGGCGGGACCTCGCGCCCCTCGGCGGGCGGCGCGGCTCAAAGGCGCACTCATCCCGGCCTGTCCCTCGAAGTCTCGGGATGGACCATCCTCATCGGCCGCTCGGCCAAGGAGAACGACGAGCTGCTGCGGAGGCAGGTACGGGGATCCGACATCTGGCTTCATGCCCGCGACTGGCCGGGATCCTACGTCTTCATCAAAGGCCGAAAAGGAAAGAGCGTTCCTCTCGAGGTCCTGCTCGACGCCGGAAATCTGGCGATTTATTATTCCAAGGGACGATCCAACGGCGGCGGAGAGCTGTACTACACCTCCGTAAAATACCTGAGGCGCGCCAAGGACGGGCCCAAGGGCCTGGTCCTTCCCAGCCACGAGAAGAACCTCTCGGTCAAGCTCGACGATTCCAGGATAAGGAAACTGCGCTCCCTCATCGGCGAGGCCGACAAGGACTGATCGGAAGGTAGATCGGCCTCGACGACGCGCTAAATGGGAACGGGGGGCCGCGCTCTCGCGATCCTCGCCCTCTTGGCCTTCACGGCGAGTCCCTCGCCCTTGCGATCCACCGATGCGGCAGTGCCCGGAGGAAGCCTGCCTTCGAGTATCAGGGCCGACAGGGGATCCTCGACCTCGGACTGCAGGACGCGTCGCATGGGCCTCGCTCCATAGGCGGGATCGTAGCCCTTCGCCGCGAGGTAGGCCTTTGCCTCCTCTTTCACGTCGAGCGCTATTCCGCGCTCGCCCAGCCGCCTCGAGAGCTCGGTGACGAGGAGCTCGAGCACTTGCCTCGCCTCTCCCATGTCGAGGGGCTTGAATACGACGATATCGTCCACGCGGTTGACGAACTCGGGATTGAAGCGGCGCTTCAGCTCGGAGAGGGCCGAGCCTTTTATCTCCGCGTAGGAGAGGAGCCTGTCCTCGGGCCTGAAGCCGAGGCCCTTGGAGGATATCTCTCTCGCGCCCGCGTTGCTCGTCATTATGATCACGCAGGTCCTGAAGGATACGGCATGGCCGAGGTTGTCGCGGAGCTCCCCCTCCTCGAGCAGCTGGAGGAGGAGGTTGAATACCTCGGGATGGGCCTTCTCGATCTCGTCGAAGAGCACGACGCTGTAAGGATGATGCCTGACTCGCTCGGTGAGCATTCCGCCCTCGTCGTAGCCTACGTAGCCGGGAGGCGAGCCGACGAGCCTCGAGGCGTTGTGCCTCTCCATGAAGTCGGACATGTCGATCCTGAGGAGGGCCTCGTCCGATCCGAAGAGGTACTCGGCGAGGCTCTTGGCCACGAGGGTCTTGCCCACGCCGGTGGGCCCCAGGAAGATGAAGGAGCCCATGGGCCTTCGGCCGTCGGAGACTCCGGAGCGCGATCGGCGGATCGCCGATCCGATCGTGCTTATGGCCTGGTCCTGCCCGATCACGCGCTTATGCAATTCGCGCTCGATATTGAGGAGGCGCTCCGCGTCGCCTTCGGCGAGGCGCGCGAGAGGTATGCCGGTGGCCTCCGAAAGCACCTCCCGGACCTCCTCCTCGGTGACGCTCGCCCGCTCGTCCCGGCTGGATTCCTCCCATTCCGACTTGAGCGTCTCGAGCCGCGCCTTGAGCTTGCGGACCCTGTCGCGCACTTCGGCCGCTCGCTCGTAATTCTGCGTGGATACGAGGGCGAGCTTGTCGTCGGTGAGGTGGCGGATCTCGGCCTCGACCTCCGCGAGCTCGGGAGGCCGAGAAGGCCCGCCGATCTTCTTGAGGGCCCCGGCCTCGTCCAGGAGATCGATCGCCTTGTCGGGGAGGAATCGGTCCGAGACGTAGCGCCGGGCGAGCTCGACGGAGGCCTCGACCGCCCGCCTGGTGTAGGAGACTCCGTGGAACTCCTCGTACCGCGCCTTGACGCCCTCGAGGATCTCGATCGACTCTATGGGTCCCGGCTCCTCGATCAGGACGGATTGGAAACGCCTCTCGAGGGCGGCGTCCTTTTCGAAGCGCTTCCGGTACTCGTCGAGCGTCGTCGCCCCGATGCACTGTATCTCGCCTCGCGAAAGGGCGGGCTTCAGCATATTGGACGCGTCTATGGTCCCCTCGGCGCTGCCGGCGCCCACGACCGTATGTATCTCGTCGATGAAGAGGATTATCCTGCCGGAGAGGGCGATCTCCTTCATTATGCGCTTGAGGCGCTCCTCGAACTCGCCGCGGTACTTGGTGCCAGCGACGACGGCGGCCAGATCGAGGGCCAGTATGCGCTTCCGGGAAAGGGCCTCTGGCGATTCGCCGCGCGCGATGCGCTGGGCGAGGGCTTCCACGATGGCCGTCTTCCCCACGCCGGGCTCGCCGACGAGGACGGGATTGTTCTTGGTCCGGCGCGAGAGTATCCGTACGACGCGGCCGATCTCCCTCTCGCGACCGACGACGGGATCGAGCCTGCCTTCGCGGGCCAAGGCCGTGAGGTCTCGCGCGAATTCGTCGAGCAGGGGCGTCCGACTCCCCGAGGCGGACTTGCCTTCGGCGCGGCCCTCGGGTCGAGCCGGGGCGCGCTCCTTGCGCTCCTCGGCCTGGGGCTCCCGCAGCAGGCGCACGGCGGCGCGAAGCTGCTCGTAGTATACGCCGATCCGCGCCAGATGGGCCTCGAGGGCCGAGCCCTGCTCGCGGGCGGCGGCTACGACGAAGTGCTCCGTGCCGATGTAGTCGGAACCCGACATATTGGCTTCCTCGGCGGCTCCCTCGAGGAGGGAGCGCGAGCGACGCGCAAGGGGGAGGTCCCCGATTATCACGCTCGAGCGGCGCTTCTCGATCGAACGATCGAGCTCGTCGCGCAGCTCGAGGGTATCGATCTTCAGGCTGCGAAGGGCCTTGAAGCCGATTCCTTCCCCCTCGTCGATGATCGCGAGGAGGATGTGCTCCGGGAGCACCTGATCCGACCTGCTGCGCTTCGCCTCCTCTTGCGCGAGCACCGTCAGTACCCGCTGAGCCCGATGGGTCAAGCCCTTGAACATCAGGCGCCCTCCTCGATTACATATTCGGCGCGAGCCAGGGCGTCCTTTACCAGCCGAGCCCTCAGAGTATCGAGAGTCGAGGGGGACGGGATCCCGCCCATGCCGGAGGCGAGGGCGACGGAGCCCGGGCCTAGGGCCTGGAGCAGGGATCCCATGACGCGGTGATCCGCGCCGACCAGCGAGGACCTGAGCGCGGCCAGGCGAAGGACGGAGAGAAGGGAGGCCGCCTCTTCGGCGCCCAGGAGCCTGCAATGCCGCGCGATGCCGAAGGCCCTGCCTTCGGCATCGACAAGGGCGTCGCGCCCTTTTTCGACTATCTCGGCTCGCGCCCTCCTCTCGGCCGCGATCACTTTGGCCAGGGCGGAGAGGATTTCCGCGACGAGCTCGTCGACCGTGGCCGCGTTCGACGGATCGATCCGGAGCTCGTAGACGGATCCTGCCGACTCTTCGCTCGAGGAATAGAAGCCCTTGAGCGCGGCGCCGTCGGAAAGGAGGGTCTTGAAGAGGCGATCGCGCATGCCGGCGGCGACGATCGCTGGTATGTGAATCGTGGCCGAAAGCGTACAGCCGATCCCGCAATCCGAGATCCTCGAGCAGATCCAACCTATTCCGTCCTTGCGCGCGAAGGCGAAATCCTCGCCGACCCGAGCGGCGAAGGAGAGAGCCCCGTCGATGGCGCCCGAGGGATCGAGACCCGGGACCACGCTCCTGACTCGAAGGTGATCGCCTTCGTCGAGGAGGGCGTAGAGGCCATCCTCCGCGTCGGAAAGGACGATGGCGGCATCGTCGGCCGCGTAGCCTCGCGGCACGATTCCGCGCTCGGAAAGGGAGCGCCTCGCGACGGGCCCGAGCCCGGCCATCGTCGCCTCTCGCCAAAAGCCGTAGGAGAGGATCTTCTCTCGAAGCGCGGCGCGAGAAGGGTTCGAAGGCCCGCCCGGAGACCCGGGGAAAGGAAGAGCGTCGATATTCCGGCATACTCTAGCCGAAGTGCAGAGCACGACATCGTCCTCGGCCCCTTCGGCAGCGTCAAAGGCTCCGGGATCAAAGGGGAAATCGCCGGCGGCTCTCGCCGCCGGCGCGGCGACGAAGGTCGCCGGCGCCGTGGGGAGCGGGCCGGGAATCGCGCGGGAAAGCTCGTCGCGAAGACGGGCCGCCGTCTCGTAATCCTCGGAAGCCAGCGCGGCAGCGAGCTCGCGATCCAGCCGCCTCCGCTCCGACGCGGCGACGGGACGAGGCTCCCTA
>Ga0181529_10003827_pt1 | contig 16790 bp, 18 predicted proteins | sample PEATcosm2014_Bin_36_FD_119763 | JGI IMG/M metagenome (GOLD analysis project Ga0181529, IMG submission 119763) | Peatland microbial communities from MTU Mesocosm Facility, Houghton, MI, USA - PEATcosm2014_Bin10_30_metaG | ecosystem: Environmental > Terrestrial > Soil > Wetlands > Peat | place...
GATGCTGTGCCGCCCACCAGAGAACTCCCTTCTGCGCGGACGTCTGGGCCAAGAAGGCCATCAGGAACTGCGCAAACCGCCCAAGCCGGTAACTGCGGTGGCTGAAATAGCGGTGGTAGCCTGCCGAGACCCCGAACATCCGCAACGCGTAGGTGGCGGCCAACCACATCAGCAGATGCGGCGTGGCAGGAACGAAGAGTACCGCAACCACTGCCAGGTGCAGCAACACAAACAACGAGACGGCCCCGAAATGGTAACCGCTGGACACTTGACCCGTCTTGTTCACAACTCGAATGTATCGCGTTTGTCAGGCTTTTGTCAAGCTTTTGTCCATAACAAATGCTTGACAATTAGTATCCATTCTGCAAAGCTTAGAGAAGTCGAAGCAGAAACATGCCTCCCCTTTATCCGATCCGAGCCGTTGCCAAGCTAACCGGGATCCCGGTCGATACCTTGCGCGCCTGGGAGCGGCGCTACCGTGCCGTGACGCCGGACCGGGCGGCGCGCGGACGGCTGTACAGCGACGCCGAAGTCCGCCGGCTCCTGCTCCTCAGGACGGCGGTGGATGGCGGGCATGCCATTGGGCAGGTAGCCGCGCTGTCGGACGCCGAACTTCAGGATCTGACGCGCGCCCCGTTTGCTTCCAGCGGCAACCGTCGGCCGGAGCCTGGCCCGCGAGCCGTGAATCCCAATCTGCAACCGCTGCTGGACGCCATCACGGCACTTGACTGTTCGGCCACAAACGAAGAGCTCAGCCGGCTGGCTCTGCTGTTGAGTCCCGCCGGAATCGTACACCAGGTGGTCCTGCCGCTGATGCAGCTGACGGGAGAATACTGGGAGAATGGGACGTTCCAAATCGCGCAGGAGCACATGTTCTCCGCTTGCCTGCGCAATCTCGTCGGTGGTCTGGTGCGTCTGCAAAGGCCGGGCAACGGCGCCGCCCGGATGTTATTGACGACGCCATCCAACGAACTGCACGAGTTCGGCATCCTCGCGGCGGCGATGCTGGCGGTTGCACAGGATTTCCTGGTCACCTACCTCGGTCCCAACCTGCCCGCTGGCGAGATTCTCTCCGCCGCCGACAAGTGCGCGGCGAATGTGGTCGTGCTGGGCATCATGAGAACCAATGCGACGCCCGCGGTCAAACAGGACGTGGCCCGGCTCCTGTCGGAACTCCCCGTCTCCACGGAATTGTGGGCCGGTGGGACCGGCGCGGCCGAGGTCTTTGACGGCGTGGCGCGGGCCGGAGCCTTCATAATTGAAGATCTCGCCGAGTTCGAGCGGCATCTTAGCAGATGGAAGCCCGCGCTATGAAGCTGTTCCTCAAACTGCTGTTCGGTGGCATATTTCTTTGCATGATCGTGATGACCATCCGCACCAGCATGGCCATGAGCCTCTGGGGAGCCTGGCCGGCCTACGCAGCCAACCCGTGGGCGGTTGCCACGCTCTGGGACGCCTACTTCGGCTTTCTGACCTTCTATGTGTGGGTGTTCTACAAGGAGAGGAACATCCGGGCGCGCATCTTGTGGTTTCTGCTGATCATGGGCTTGGGTAACATCGCCATGTCTCTCTACGTGCTGATTCAACTGTTGCGTCTCGGCGAGGACGAGCCGGCGGAAACGATCCTTTGGAGACGGGCCCAGTGAGAGCCGCCTTCCTGCACCGCGGCATCGCGACCCCGATCCTGGACTTGCTGCGGCAGGGAATCACGCCCGAGAAGATCGCGCTGAGTATTGCACTCGGAATCGCGCTCGGCGTTACTCCGGTCATCGGTTCGACTACCATCCTGTGTCTCCTGGTGGCCATTGTGTTCGATCTGAACCTGCCTGCGATCCAGTTGGTCAACTGCATCGTGTACCCCTTGCAGTTTGCCCTCCTCGTCCCATTCATCCGGATGGGCGCGTGGATCTTCGCGGAACAGCCGGCCAAAATATCCGTGGCCCGGATACTCAATCTCATCCGCGCCGATGTCTGGAGCGCGATCGGCACTCTCTGGACGGCTACCATGCACGCGCTCGTGGCGTGGCTGGCTCTCGGCTCGCTGCCGTCGCTGGTCATCTATCTGTTCCTGGCCCCCGCGCTGAGAAAACTCAGCGCGGCAATCCCGGCGGAGGCATCATGACCGAAGCGATCCTGCACCAACTGATCGTCGGGACAACCTCAGTCTGCGGTTTGATGTTGATACTGTGGCTGATCCACCTGCCTTTGCGGAATGCCGCCATCGTGGACGCGGGATGGGCAGGCGGTCTGGTTTTGCTCGGCGTGATTTACGCCGCGACGGGGGGCGGTTACGTGGTGCGCGCGCTGTTGATCGCGGCCATGGCGGCTCTTTGGGGCCTGCGGCTGGCGATCTTCCTTCTCTTCACCCGTGTCATCGGCCACCCGGAAGAGGGGCGCTACGTGCAACTGCGCCGCGAGTGGGGCGGCAACCTGCCGCTTAAGTTCCTTCTGTTCTTTCAATTCCAAGCTCTGCTGTGTATCCTCCTGTCGGTGCCGTTTCTCGTGGCGGCGCGCAATCCGCGGCCCCGATTGTCGGCCTTCGAGTATGCGGGGACAGCCTTGTGGCTGGTGGCCTGGATCGGTGAGGTTCTGGCCGACTCTCAGCTCCAAAGCTTCAAATCCAACCCGGGCAATCGCGGCGCCACTTGCCGGGTGGGCCTCTGGAGATACTCGCGGCATCCGAATTACTTCTTCGAGTGGCTGATCTGGGTGGCCTTCGCGGTGTTCGCCATGGGCTCTCCATATGGGTACCTGGCCGTGTTCGCCCCTCTCCTGATGCTCTTTTTTCTGTTCCGGGTCACCGGCATCCCGGCCACTGAAGCGCAAGCGTTGCGCAGCAGGGGTGACGATTACCGGCGATATCAACAAACCACCAGCGCGTTCGTGCCGTGGTTTCCGGGGAGTTAATGGAATCCATGCAAGCAAGTACTCTGGAAACATCGCCTGTCCTGGAAGCGGGCTACACCAGGTGGCTCGAGCGAGACTTTCTGCCCGACTGGCTCATCCGCCTGGGCATCCGCGGTCTGCTGGCTGCGCGGCTGAGCGAAGAAAGCCAGGGCGGTCCCGAAGCACAGGCGGAACGGCTCATGCAGTTCCTTGAACAGCTCCGCCGCAGCCCCGTGGCCGTCCGCACCGACGCCGCCAATGCGCAACACTACGAAGTGCCGGCGGAGTTCTTTCGCCATGTGCTCGGTCCGCACATGAAGTATAGTTGCGCGTTATGGTCGGACGGAGTCGAAGACTTGGCCGAGGCCGAGGCCGCCATGCTCGACCTGACTTGCCGGCGCGCCCGCTTGGAAGACGGTCAGGACGTGCTGGAACTGGGCTGCGGCTGGGGCTCCCTTTCGCTTTACATGGCGGGCCACTATCCCCTCAGCCGCATTTTGGCTGTTTCCAATTCCCGGACGCAGAAACAGTTCATTGATGCCGAAGCCCGGCGCCGCGGTTTTGCGAATCTGGAGGTGGTCACCGCCGATATGAGAGAATTCGCCACCGAGCGGCGTTTCGACCGTGTGATCTCGGTGGAAATGTTCGAGCACATGCGCAACTACGGGGAGCTGTTGCGGCGCATCGCTTCGTGGTCGCGGCCGGAAGCGCTGCTGTTCGTGCATGTATTCGCGCACAGCCGCTTTTCCTACCCGTTCGAAGTGCGCGGCGCCTCGGATTGGATGGCGCAGCACTTCTTCACCGGCGGCCTAATGCCCAGCGACGATCTGCTACTCCATTTTCAGGACGAGTTCCGCATCCGTGAGCGTTGGCGGGTTAACGGCGTTCACTACCGGAAAACGTCCGAAGCGTGGCTCACCAGACTCGACCAGCACCGGGACGAAGTTCGGGCTCTCTTTGCCACCGTATACGGCAAGGACGAGGCTCTCCGCTGGCTGGTCCGGTGGCGAGTCTTCTTCATGGCATGCGCCGAGTTGTTTGGGTATGCCCAGGGGCAGGAATGGATCGTGTCCCACTATCTGTTTGAGAATTCCTCCACTCGCGGCCGCGGAAGCCGCAACTCCGAAGTATGCTCCCACTAATCCTGATGGCCTCTCACATGATTCCGATTCTCTCCCCGGGTCAGCCCATGCCGAACTTGAAGGGCGAGTTCCTCACGGGCCGGTCCGCCTTTCTGCCGGACGCCGCGTCCGGCCACGTCGCCCTTCTTGCCCTGGGCTTCACGTACCAATCGCGCTTCGCGGTGGAAGCTTGGGTCGGCCGGTTCCGCAAGGACTTCGGCGACAAGCAGCGCGTCACGTTCTTCGAGGTCCCCATGATCGGAGGCATGGCCCGCCTAGGAAAGTGGTTTATCGATAGCGGGATGCGCAAGGGGACTCCGCGAACCGATTACGAGCACGTAATCACGGTCTACGGTGGGACGGACTCGTGGAAGCAACGGCTGGTCGTCCAATCGCCGGACGCAGCCTATCTGATTCTTCTGGACCAACACGGCGTCGTGCGGTGGCTGCATGCCGGGCAGTTCGACGAAGAGGCCTATAGGACGCTTTCCCGGCAGGTGGCCGCGCTGCTGGAATAACCGGTCACGCCCGGGACTATCTCCCCGTGGCGCTCCAGATCGAGATTCCTCGCTGCCCGGCTAAGCCCTCTACTACTCGCGCCCCCACCCCGCCAGGGCATACACTTGAAAAATGCCAGCTCGCCTCTCGCTCGCCTGCCTCTGTCTCGGCGCCCTCGCCCTGCACGCCGCCGACACGCCGCGCAATTCTCTCCTCGTCCTGGAGAAGGAACAAAACACCCTGGTCATTGTCGATCCCGCCAGCCTGACCATCGTGGCGCGCGTCCCCGTCGGCAACGATCCGCACGAAGTGGCCGTCTCCGGCGATGGCCGCACCGCCTACATTTCTAATTACGGCAACCGCGGCGGTTCCGGCGGCGGGGCTACCATAGCCGTGGTCGACCTGGTCGCCCAAAAGCCGCTCACTCCCATCGATCTCGGCGCTCTGCGCGCTCCCCACGGCCTGGTCTTTGCCGGCGGCAAGCTCTACTTCACCGCCGAAACCGCCAAGGTGGTGGGCCGCTACGACCCCGCCACGCAGAAGATCGATTGGGTGATGGGCACCGGCCAGAATCGCACCCATATGGTGGTCGTCTCGGGAGACCTGAAGACCGTCTTCACCTCCAACGTGAACTCCGCCACTATCAGCATCCTCGAGCAGGGCGCCGCGGGTCCCGGACCAGGCCCCGGACGCGGTCCCGGACCGGGACGCGGCCCCGGCCCTCCCGGCGGACCGGGCGGACCCGGTGGCCCCGGCGGACCCGGCAGAGGCGGTCCCCCACCGGGCGGTGGCGCACCGGACTGGAATGTCGTCAACGTCCCCGTCGGCCATGGGTCCGAAGGCTTCGATCTCACTCCCGACGGCAAGGAATTATGGGTTGCCAACGCGCAGGACGGCACCATCTCTGTCATCGACGTCGCCGCGAAGAAGGTCGTCGCGACCCTCCCCTCCACCGGCGCCGCCAACCGCCTGAAGATCACGCTCGATGGCAAATACGCCTTGGTATCCGACATGAGCGGCAACAGTCTGCTGGTGGTCGATGCCGCCACTCGCAAGGAGTACAAGCGCATCGCCCTGCCGGCCAGTTCCGAGGGCCTGCTGATGGCCCCAGGCGGCGCCACAGTCTACACCACGCTGAACACCCGCGACGCCGTTGCGGTGATCGACCTGAAGACCATGACGATGGTCGGCGAGGTCAAAACCGGCCGCGGCCCCGACGGCCTGGCCTGGGCCGCGCGCAAGTAGCGGGCCCTCTAATCTCGCCTTCTAATCCCGCAACGGCACGTGAATGCGCGTCAGCAGATTCTCGGGCGTAGCGTTCATCGGGGAGTTGAGGTACTCTTCGAACGCCTCGGCGTCGCGCAGTTCATGGCCGCTTGTCGGCAGCCAGCCGCCGAAGAACCCCTGGTAGGTCTTGCCCAGCGTATCGTAAGGTCCGTGGTGGGTGAAAACCGCGTATCGGCCGCCGGGGATTTCCGTGACGCCAAATTCCCCCTCCGGCTGCACCGGGCGATTCACTACGATGGCGGCGTCGTAGCGGACCTTATCGGCGGGCGTCACGTCGGGATCGTCGTGAACGATGCCGATCATCCGCATCCGCGGACCCAGCAGGCCGCGCATGCCGGCCCAGTTCATCAAGCGGCCCCATGTGGCGCCCGCCTGCGAGTAGGGGCCGGCGTGGCGCAGAAATACGATCTTCATTGGCGGCATCTCTTTCACCTCGATCGGGAGCGGCTCGCCGTAATTGGGCGGATGGTACCCGGAGACGTCGTCCAGGTGCGTGCCGGAAGCGCTCTCTGGCGCCATCCGATGTGCCGCCCGATAGTCGGAAGGGGATGTTCCAAACATAGTTCCAAATGCCCTCGTGAACGATTCGTGCGCTTCGAAGCCGGCTTCGAAAGCAAGTTCGGTGATCGGGGTCTCCTGTTGCTTCAGCCTTTGGGCCGCCCGTTCCAGCCGCAGGCGGCGGACGTATTCCTTCAGCGATTCGCCCACAAGGCCCCGGAAAACACGGTGAAAATGGAACCGGGAAAAGGCGGCGACCGACGCCAGAGTCTCCAGTTCCAGTTCGTCGTCCAGATGCCGCTGGATGTAGACGAGCGTGCGCACAATGCGCTCGTGGTAGTCCTGCTCGGTAGACGGTTTCATTGACGTGCCAGCCGCGAGGCGAAGTATCCGAACAGCGGAAATGTCAGATAGGCCAAACCAATATGCGAATAGTACACCGATGCGTGCATCTTCATCGGGCCGTGCGCGAACATCGGATAATCCATCGTCAGGTTGATAGCGAGCCACAACAAGCCCGCCAGCAAGGCTTCCCGGACGGAAACCGCGCGGCCGCGGAAGTACAACGGAAACAGCGCGCCGGCCGTCGCCATCACCACCAGCGTCATCAACGTCTCAAACAGCGGCGCGTTCCATCTCTTCAACGGAAAGATCAGAAACGAGATGGCGAAAGGAATCACCCAACTCGCCAATCCGAACACCGCCGCCCGTTTCCCGATACTCATGCCCACCTCCATTGCGAGTATAGGATGCGGCACGGGAAATCGGCTTGACGGATTTTGCTCGTTTTGCGCTCAGCCCGGCGGTCCGAAATCCACATCGTCCGGCAATTCGTTGGTGTCGGTCGCCGCTTCGTACGGGAAGTGCTTCGCCAGGTCCTCGCCCACCGCTTCGATTCCCGCCACCAGCCCGCCGGTGAAATCGCCCTGCCGGAATCTCTCCGTCACCACGCGCACAATGTGATGCCAGAATTCCTGGCCCACTTTCTCGTGGATCCCGCTGTCGCCCAGCACCACGAACTTGCGGCGCGACGGCACCACGAAGAGCAGCACGCCGTTGCGCTCCTTGGTCGCCGTCATGCCCAGCCGCTCGAATGCCTTCTCAGCGGCCTTCCGGACATCGCCCCAGAACAGCGGCGACACCGAAACGCGGATCTCGCCCGAAGTCCGGTGCTCGGCCTTCTGAATCGCCTGCTTCACCCGCTCCTTGTCGATGGCTACCATGATCCGCTGGCGCCTCCGCCGCCCGACCGTCCGCCGCCGCCGCCGAATCCCCCTCCGCCGCCTCCGCCACCACCCCCGCCGCCGCCCGACAGGATGCTGGCCAGGAAATAAAAGGCTAGCGCCGGATGGGTAATTGCGAACGCCAGAATCAGGATCCCGATCACCACATAAAAGATGATCTGCAAGACGCTCACCGGCTTCGACGGCTGCTGCGTCTCGGTGGGCGCGGGTGTACCGGCCTGTCCGCCGATGGCTCCCGTCAGCGCGTCAATGGCCGCCGTCACCGCGTCGTCGTTATGGCCGGCCTGCATCCGCGGCGCCATCACTTCGTTGATAATCCGCGAGGCGATCGCGTCGGGCACCACGGCTTCCAGTCCGTAGCCCACCTCGATCCGCATCTTGTGGTCCTGCGTCATGATGAAGAGCGCCAGCCCGTCATCCAACCCCTTGCGGCCCACTTTCCATTGCGCGAAGGCGTGCACCGCCCAGTCCTCGATCGGGTCGTCGCCCGTGGTGGGAGCGATGTACACAATCAACTGATGGCCGGTCGACTGCTCGTAAGCCTCCAGCCGCGCGTCCAGCGAACGCACCGCTTCGGGCGACAGGAAGTGCGCGGTGTCGGTCACCCATTCGGTGGGCGAGGCGGGAATGGGCGTTTCGGCCGCGGAGAGCAGCGCGGCCGAACCCAACACGGCGAGCAAGATCGGACTTCGGCGAAACAGCAACTTAGAATTTGACCTCAGGCGCCTTCTCGCTTCCCGATTGCGCCTGGAAATACGGCTTGGTTGCGAATTGGTCGCCGAAGAAGCCGGCGATCAGCACGGTGGGGAAACTGCTGCGGCGGGTGTTGAAGGCTTGCGCCGCTTCGTTGAACCGCTGCCGCTCCACCGTAATGCGATTCTCGGTGCCTTCCAGTTGTGCCTGCAGATCGCGGAAATTGGCCGTGGCTTTGAGGTCCGGATAATTCTCGGTGACCATCAAGAGGTGCGACAGCGCCGACGACAATCCCTGCTGCGCCTGTTGGTAGCGCTGAAAAGCGGCCGGATCCTTGGTGATGTCGGCCATCGCGGCCGGCGTGACCTGTCCCACTTTGGCCCGCGCCTCGGTAACCGCGGTCATGGTGCTCTGTTCGAAGTTGGCGGCGCCTTTGACGGTCGCCACCAGGTTGGGCACCAGGTCGGCGCGCCGTTGATAGGCGTTCTGCACCTGCGCCCATTGCGCTTGCGTCGCCTGATCCAGTTGCACCAGCGAGTTGTAGGTTCCGCTGATCGAAAACCCCACGATCAGCCCGACCAGGACGAGTAGGCCCACACAGCCGAGGGCTATCTTTTTTCCCATGCACGCTCCATTCGCTTTCAATTATAGAGTCGCGGCGGGCACAACGAGGCGGGAATCGAGAAGACAAAAAAGGGCAGAACCGCCGCGATGGGTCCATCGAGCGGTCCTGCCCTTTCACACGGAAGCCGGACTAGACCAGATTGACGTCTTCGGCTTGCAGGCCCTTGGGCCCCTTCTTGACTTCAAAAGATACCCGAGCGCCCTCGTCGAGCGAACGATATCCGCTGGCGGCAATAGCGGAGAAATGGACGAAGACATCTTCGCCATTCTCACGCTGGATGAATCCAAAGCCCTTTGAGGCGTTAAACCACTTCACTGTTCCTGTTTCTTTCAAGACAACTCCTTTTGCGATCCGACCCCTGACGTATCGATTGAGAGTGGCACAGCCGTAGGAATCAAAGACTCGAAAGCCGGTCCAACGAATTTCAAAGGACGTACAAGGACGATTACCTTTCCAGTTTAGCAGCCCGCGGGCGCAGTTGACATGTCCCCTTTTTCCCCGCTCCCACGCGATACCAATTGGAACCCGGCAATTCCCTCAGCGGGGTCCCCATGAGGAGACAATACGCCAGGTCACGTTCCGTGCCCGGTAGCAAGCGCGGCTTGCTGGCCCGTTCCCTTCCGGTTGGTCCCGTAGACAGGTGTACGAGGAGAGCCGAAAGCCCCGCGCGCAACGCCAGTACCTCTCCCGGCTGGGAATGCCGGACTCCGTCGCCGGATCACGGCGCTTGAAACATCGAGATCCCGGCGATTCCGGAGGCCCCGGCAGCCAGGCATTCGGGCGCGTTGCCCGCGGTAACGCCGCCCAAGGCCAGCACCGGGATACGCACCGAGCGAACGGCGGCGCGCAGGGCATCGAGACCCAGCGGCGGTCCGTAGCGCGCTTTGGATGGCGTGGGAAAGACCGGACCGAAAACGGCGAAATCGGCGCCTTCCGACTCGGCGTCGAGCAGTTCTCTGAGCGAGTGCGTGGAGACGCCGATGACGAACCCGGCGGGCGCGAGCGGGCGCAGCACGGCGGGCGACACCGATCCGGAGGGCAGGTGTACGCCGTGAGCTCCGGCGGCGAGCGCGATATCCAGCCGCGCGTTGACCAGGATGCGCGACCCGTGGGGATTGGGCAGCGCGAGCGCGCGGCTCACCAGGCGGAGAGCCTCGCGCGCGGTGAGATCTTTCTCGCGGATCTGGACGTATTCGACGCCGCCGGCGAGCGCCCGCCCAACCCATTCCAGCAGCCGGTCGATGCCGCCGGCGGCCTGGCGATCGGTAATGTAATAGCGCAGGGGACTCAATGGCGGGTCTGGTGGCCGGAGGCTTCCCAGCGGCCCACGATCAGGTCGACCAGGCTGGGCCAGGCGCCCGAGGGAAGCTCCAGGGTGCGGAAGAGAGCCACGTACTCGGGCTTCTTCAGCCCCATGCCGGCGAAGGCCAGGAAGTAAGCCCCGTCGCTCTGGTAGGCGGCGATCTGCTCCTTGCGCCACTTGTTGGGATCCTTGAGCGAGGGTGTCAAGTAGTCGAGGACGGTGCTCAAGCTGGCGCCGTCCTTGGTGTGCACCGTCCAGAGGTCGGTTCCGTTCACCTGCGCGATGCGGCAGATCATGGCGTACGCTTCGGCATTGAACGAAGAATACGAGAGCGACTTGGTGCGCGCTTCTTCGCGGGGCGCGCTGCCGTCTTTGCGGATCTGCGTGGGGAAAATGGAGTCGCGGTAGAAGCTGAAGGCCATCTGCGCGGTGGCGGGGTCGTCGGTGTAAGTGGCGATGGCGGCTACCTGGGCGGTCCACCAGGACGCGTGATTGTTGCCGCTGTGCTTCTCGTCGGTGGCATGCTTGCTGTGCGTGAGCCAGTGCAGGTAGTCGGTGAACCACTCGTGGACAGCCTTCTGGTCTCTGGCGTCCCAGGTGCCGGTGTCGGCCAGGAACTCCATGCCCTGAATGGCCTGGATGAAGACGCGCCCGTCGAGGACACCGGCGCCGCGCCCGCTATTGGAGCCGCGGATGGCCTGGGAGTATTCGAGATCGGGATTCATGCGCGTCTGCGGATTGATGAACCAGGCGCGAATGACCAACGCGGCGCGCTTGCCGTAGCGCGGATCGTCCAGCAGATAGGCGGCTGCGCCGAGCGTGAAGACCGCGTCGCACATGGCGTTGAGCGCGGTTTTATTGGCCAGAAAACGCGCCGAGTTGATGACGCCGTCTTTGCGGACATAGGGGCCCGTGGGATTGGCCGGATCGGGCCACCAGTAGGGCGCTTCGCTGTAGTAATCGTGAACGTCGAGATCGAGATTCTTGGGGCGGTCGGAGGTAACGGTCCAGGGCCCTTCGCGAAGTTGCTTTTCCGCTTCGGCGCGCAGGCGGCGGACGGCGTCGAGCGTCCAGGCCTCTTTGCGCACGATGGCGCTGTGGATGGGCTCGGCCTCATCGTCGGAGACCAGCGTCATTGGAGGGCCGGCAGCTTGAACAGAGCAGACCCCCAGCAGCAGAAGGGCGATCGAAGTTCTCACCGTACTGCAATTGTAGCGGAAGACTCGCGTCCGCGTCGGCGCTTCCCGGCGCTATTTCCAGGCGCTGCGCTCGTATTCGGCGTTGAACTCGCAGCCGATCAGGGCGACGATAGCCATGAGGTACATCCAGACCAGGAGCGCGATGCCGGCGCCGACCGATCCATACATGACGTTGTAGTGCGCCATATTGCGGACGTACCAGCCGAATCCCGAGGTGGCCAGCAGCCAGCCGAAGCTGGCCAGCATGGCGCCGCGCCACACGCCGTTCCAGCGCTGCTTGCGATAGGGTCCGAAATAGTAGAGCATGGACGTCACCAGCACGGTGGTGGAGAAGGCCAGGACGTAGCGCGCCATGCGGCTGATCCACTGCCAGAGCGAGGACAGCGGATGCAGCAGCGGGTCGAGCTTCAAGGAATTCAGGACCACGTGCTCGGCCTGGCCGCCGAACAACACCAGCAGCGACGCGCCGATCAAGGGGACGGCCACCATCACCACCAGTCCGATGGCCAGGGCATTGCCGTGCAGAAAGCCGCGATTGCGGGGCACGCGGTAGGCCGATTGAAAGCCCTCGATGAGGCTCTTGATGACGCCCGACGCCGCCCAGATGGAGATGAGGCCGGCGATGACCAGCAGGGAAATGGGGCGCGTTCCGCTGACGCGAAACTGTTCCAGTACCAGGCTCTCGGTGCCCGGCGGCACGATCTCCGACAGGGTGTCTTCGAGGGTTCGCGATACGGCCTGGTTGCGCGTCTGGACCAGGATGGCGGCGGTGGCCGAGAGCACCGGGAAAAAGGACAGCAGCGCGGAATACGCCGCGCCTTTGGCGATGGCCAGGCAGTTATCGTCGAATGCCGCCAACAGGCTTCGGCGGAGCAGCCACAGAAAAGTCCCTAGTTTCATGGCCGCCTTCGCGCGCTACTTCAGGATCACCTTGGCGACGCCGGTATTGTTGGCGCTGTCGGCCACGCGGATGACCACCAGGTGCTCGCCAGGAGGCAGGTTGGCGAGATCGAGGGTGAATTTTTCGCGCGGTGAATCGATGACGCCATCGGCGGCTTCCACGGGGACCCAACTGGCGGCGTCGAGCGAATACTCGCAGCGGCGCAAGGACGAAGCGGCATCGGCGCCCTCCCATTCGATGTGGGCCGAGCCGCCCGCATAGCGCACCGCGCCGATAGTCACGGTGGGAGGGGTATTGTCGATCATCACCGGAGCGCTGACCAGTTGCGCTTCGCGGGCGCTGGACGGCGGATTGGATTCGCGGTCGGAGGCAACGACGCGGAAGAAATATTTGCCGTCGGCCAGCACGTCGGCATCGAAGGTGATGGAGTTGTCGTGGAGGCCGGCTTTGAGCAGCTTCCACTGGGTTTCGTCCTCGCCGCGGAAGTAGAGGGCGTAGACCAGCCGGTCGCCATCGGGATCGTCAGCCTGCCACGCGATAGTAATCTGCTGCGAGAAGGCGCGGGGCAACGTCTGCGTGGGAGTGCCGCTCGAAGTGGCGGGGCCGGCATCGCCGCTATCGGTGACGGTGACGCTGTAGGCCGCGCTGGAGGCCGGGGTGGAAGACGGTTTGCCCTGGGAGGCGGCGCCGGTTTGCGTGAGCACGTTGATGCTGCGCACGACCGGCGGCGAATTCTGCGGCAGGTAGGCGAGGGTGACGCTGTTCAATGCGGGCGTGGCGCCGGCGGCGCCCGAGAGCTCGGCCTTCCACTGGATGTAGCGCGAATTGGGACTGGCGATGCGCGAAGCGGCGGCGTTGGTGAGGGGGTCGGACCAATCGCTCCAGGTGCGGTCGGGTTTGGCGGAATTGCCGGAGCGTGTACGGAACTGAACGGAGCAGCCGGGCAGCAGATCGGCGCGCCAACTGAGGCTGCCCCAGCGCGAGGCGGTGCCGGAATCGTGCACCGGAGCTTCATAGGACCCGCTCGAGCCGGGTTCTTCGCCGAGGCGGAAGATGCGGCCCATATTGCTGGTGGCGGCGAGGACGGAATGGTCCGACGGGAGCAGGCGCGTGGCCTGGCCTTCATTGGTTTGCGTGACCAGGGTGACGCGGCGATCGGGCGCGAGCCCGTAGATGCGGCCGCTGACATCGGTGGAGAAGAGAATCTGCTTTTCGAGGGCCAGGACGTCGTAGACGTTCTCCTCTTTGGAACTCCACAAGGTCTCGACGGTGTTGTCGGGATTGATGCGGTAGACGGCGGAGCGGTCGACGCCGGTGAGATCGACGCTGGGGGTGTACTGGCTGGTGGCGTTGGGCACGCTGACGGAGGATTGCACCTGCGGGGTGGCTTGCGGCGTGACGGGCGGCTTGAGATCGCCGGCCTGGGATTCCACGGTGATGGAGGTGGTGGCGATGGAAACGCCGCTGCCGGAAGCGTTCGCAGCGGCCTGGTTGGCGGCCTGCGCCTGGCGGGCCACGGCGCCTCCCAGAGCGGCGGCGTAGACGGAACCATCGGGCATGGGAACGATGGCGCGGATCTCGGGCAGGTTGGCATCGTACAGAACGAAGGCTTTGTCCTTGGCGGAGATGCGGTAGAGAATGCCGTTGGGCGAGGTGCCGGCGAGCAGGCGGCCCTGCGAATCGATGGCCATGCCGGTGATGTGCGACTGGCCGGTTTCGTAGTAGACGTCGCCCGCGCCGGCGGCGGTGACGCGGAAGATCTTACCCTGATCGCCGGTGCCGACGTAGAGCGCGCCATCGGCCGCCACGGCGAGACACCAGATGTAGCGGGCCTGGGGCGCGAAATACTCGGTGGCCTTGCCGTCTTCGATGCGGTAGACCTTGCCATCGGGAGACGAGCCGGCGTACACGATGCCGTTCCTATCCACGGCGATGGCGAAGACTTCCGGCTGGTCGGCGGTCCACAGGAGGGTGGACTTGCCGGCGCGATCGATGCGGTAGACGCGGCCGCGATGGCCGGTAGCGGCATAGACGGCGCCATCGGGGCCTTCGGCGGCGCTCCAGATGACGGGCTGGTCGGAACTGAAAACGGTATCGATCTTGGGAGCGAGCGAGAGACGGCCTTCGCGGCTGAGCGAGACGCCGGAGAATTGTCCGCGGACGAAATCGTTGTAGGAAGTCATCTCCCAGGTGGCGGTTCCGCTGGGGAACAGCGAGGGAGCGAGCGCCGCGGCCAGGGCTGCTGCCAACGCGACGCAGCGTATGAGAGGACGAGGGAGAGCCGTCATTCCTTGATTTCCACCTGTATGGTTTTGACGCCGGAGAGGACCATGCCGCCTCCGTCCAGTTCCATTTCGCCGATTTTGGAATTGCGCGTCTGCGTGATGCCGGCGACAGCGGCCACGGAACCTTCGAGCACGAGTATGGCGGAAGGCGGCGGCGCCGGCAAGTCGGCGCCATCGAGCTGGAAGGCCGGCTCGGCGCGCCATACGCGCACATACGCTTTGTTATTGGGGTGCAGGCTGTTGACGGTGGAGAGGAGCTGTCCGATGCTGCGGGGAGTAGCGGTCAGCGTCTGGCGGAAGTCCGCGATATTGGTGACGTTGGCGTCGGCGATGGTGAAGTACAGCGGGCCGGGTTCGGCGCCGACGGGGACCTGATATTCCAACTTGCGGGTGGTCTCGACGCCATTATCGCCGAGCAGGAGGACGCTCAACTGGACCTTCTCGCCGGGCCGCACTTCGGGGCGGGAAGCGGTGACGGAATCGATGGTCAACTGCTTCTTCTGATCGAAGGCTTCCACGTGAAGCGAGATCTTGCGCAATTCGAGAGAGCGGAAGCCGCTCTGCATCACGAAGGCGAGGGGGACGGCGGTGGTGAGCGAGACCAGGGTAGCCGCGCCGTTGTCGGCGGAATAAATATTGTCGAGACGGACGGGCGCGGGGGCATTGCGGAATTCGATGTCGCCGGTGACGCGGACGCTGGCGGCGCCGACCGAGCGCTCGGTGGAATCGATGGCGGAGAAGACGGCCATCTGCAGGAGAAGCGGCGACATCAGAGGGTCACTGACCATCTCGAACTGGTAGGACTGGACGGGCTGCGAGTTGCGCGTGACAGTGAGCGAGACGGGCACGGTGGGCGCGCGCTTACCCAATTCGCCGGCGATGGCGGTGTCGCGGTCCTGGCCGATGGTGCCCATCCATTCCTTGGTGGAGGCCAGTTTGAACGATGTATTGAGATTAGGAAGCAGGGTGATGATTTCGGCGCGCGCGAAGGGCATGGCGGTGGCGCCGACGGCGAGGAAGCGGTGGCCGAAGGCGTAGATGCGGCTGCCATCGATGTGGGTGACGGTGCCGGCGGCGCCCATGCTCAAGTCGCCGGAGAGGAGTTGGACGCTGATCATGGAGCCGGGTTTGAGATTGGCCGGGTTGCCCATGGAGGTGTCGGCACTGCCGCCGGAGGCGACGCCCTGGCGGGGTTCGAGGCCGAGCGCGCGCAGTTGCGGCGCAAACGTGTCGAGCGTGGTGCGGGTAAACCCGCTGAAGGAGAGCGGCGTGGCGATATCGACCATGCGGGGTTCGCCGGCGGGGGCCGGCGCGGGACGGGGAAACGCCTTGGTGAGGTCGCGGTCGAGGAGGGCGACGGCGGCGCGGCGCGGGGACTGCGGGGCGCCTTCGGGCGCGCCGAGATCGGCGCGGAGCGAGGTGGCACGGATCATTTCCTCAATGGGGCGGATGCCGGCGATGGGATCCTTGGCGAAGGGAAACGCCATGGCGACGGCGCCGACCAGGCGGCCATCGATGTAGACGGGGCTGCCACTCATGCCCTCCAGGACGCCGGTATGTTCCAGTGGTCCGCCGGAAAGGCGGGCGAGGATGAGGGACTCCTTGGGCCCGAAATTGTCGAGGACGCCGAGGATTTCGACTTGGAATTCGTCGATGCGGTCGCCGGAGAAGACGGTGCGGCCGACGCCGTGCATGCCGGCGCGGACATCCTTCAGAGGAAAGAAGGTGGGCTGCGCCGACAACACGCCGCCGAACGCCAGAATGAAGGGGAGCACCAGGCGAGGCACACCCCCATTGTACCCGTCCGCCTGTGAGATCAGGGGTTTGGCGGAGTGGGGCCGGCGGCGCCGGGCGCGGGAGGGCGGGTTGAGGTCGGCGGGCGGGTGGCTTCGGTGGGTCGGTGGGTTCGTTTGGGAAATGGGGTAAAGGGCTGAATTCTGTAAGAGTTGGAGGTGCAAAATGGGTTCGTTTCGTAATTTCTCCCGGACGGGGGTGAGAGAGGTGGGACGGGTGGGCACGAAGCTCCTTTCGTCTTCAGGTGTAGCACGGGGGAGGGCTGGACTCTGAAATTGAGGGGGATGGGGCGAAGAAAACAAAGGAAATTCAGGTCTGGAAACTGGTGAAGGTTGCAACATTGACCGGTGAGCCGGCATACGCTACGATGTGAGTGCGGGGTGGAGCAGTCTGGTAGCTCGTTGGGCTCATAACCCAAAGGTCGAAGGTTCAAATCCTTCCCCCGCAACCATCCGA
>Ga0181529_10003829_pt1 | contig 16785 bp, 12 predicted proteins | sample PEATcosm2014_Bin_36_FD_119763 | JGI IMG/M metagenome (GOLD analysis project Ga0181529, IMG submission 119763) | Peatland microbial communities from MTU Mesocosm Facility, Houghton, MI, USA - PEATcosm2014_Bin10_30_metaG | ecosystem: Environmental > Terrestrial > Soil > Wetlands > Peat | place...
AGACTCTGTACAAGAAAGATCTGAACAACTACGGACCTCGGCTTGGCTTCTCCTGGCAGCCAGGCAAGCGGAATTCAACGGTTGTTCGCGGAGGCTTCGGCATCTTCTACAACGTGCCGGTTCTGCTCCAGCAGTTCGTGAACGTATTGAGTCAATATCCAGTTCGGAATCCTCGGACGTTCACTGCAACGACAGCCAACCCGATCAATCTTGCCAATGCTTTCCCCGCGGCCAATGCGCCCGGTTCGCGAACCAGCACGGGCATCGACCCAAACTACGCCACTCCCTATGTGGATCAGTGGAGCCTCGGGGTGCAGCAAACTCTGTCCAAGACGGCCTTTCTTGAAGTAACTTATCTCGGATCGAAGGGCACCAGACTCCCCACGGAGATCAACATCAACCAGGCAGTCCTCGGATCGGGCGGCACAGGCACCGAGAATGCCCGCCGTCCTTACAAGACGCCCTTTGCGTTTGGAGCGGACACGCCGATTAGCTTCGGCAATGTCACCTATCTGCAAACGCAAGGCAACTCCAGCTACCACTCGCTGCAGGCGAAACTTCAGCAGAACTATTCGAACGGGCTGTCCTACCTGGTTGCGTACACCTACGGTCGCTCGATCGACGACGGAGCCGGAGGAAGCGACTCCGCCAGCGATTCGTCGAAGGCCCTGCCGCAGAACTCCTATGCGCCAAAGAGCGAGCGTGGATTATCCGATTTCGATGTCCGCCATCGCTTGGTGTTGAGCCCGGTCTACGACCTTCCATTTGGAAGAAATGGAAAGTTCCTTACCAACGGCTGGGGGGCTCGCCTGGCGGGCGGTTGGCAGCTTTCCAGCATCGTGCAGTGGCAAACCGGCCGACCCTTCACCGTCTACTACGGAACGGATAACAGTCAGACCGGAGAGAATGCGGACCGTCCGAATCTGGTCAGCAACCCAAACCAGAATGCGCAGCACTCCGTGTCGCAATGGTTCAACACGTCGGCTTTCGCGCCTGCTCCCCTGGGCACATTCGGCAACGAGGGACGCAACTCCGTTGAGGGTCCGGGATACGTCAACGTGGATGCCTCGATCGCCAGGGTATTCCCATTCGGCGATCGCTTTAGTCTGGACCTGCGAGCGGATAGCTTCAATCTCGCCAACCACCCCAATTTCTACAACCCAAATCCAGGAACCGACACCTACGGTTCCGGTTCGTTCGGAAAGCTGTCACAGGCCTACGACCAACGCGAAGAGCAGTTCTCTTTGAAGCTGATCTTCTAACCCAATCCTCAGGAGAATAGATATGAAACTCATGATCCGCATTTCATTGGCGATTCTGTTGCTGGCCGGAGTTGCCGCCGGCAGTCTTGGCGCACAGCAAGTCAACGGCGGTCCGCGCACTTCACAGGCCTATTACAAGATCGTGCTCGGCCACCAGGCAGAGTGGGTGAGCCTTTACTCGCACTACCACTACCCCATTCTGAAGGCGCTCCAGGAACAGGGACTGATCAAGAGCATAACCCTGCTCAAGCGCGATCGTCACCATCTCGTTCCCGCATGGGATTACGAGTTGCAAATCGTGTGGCGTGACAAATTCGCTCAGGTCACGGGCGAATCTCCAGAGTCTCTCCACAAGATATTCCCAGACTGGGCCGACTACCAGAAGAACGAAGCCCGCCGCTGGGAGATCACCGCGGAACATTGGGATGAAGATCTCTCGCCGATTCCCGTCGAATAGCACTGCAAGAAATAACTTAGTTGTCGCATTCGATTTTGTGGGAGGGCAGGGTTTCCGCGCCCTCCCACAAGATCGCCCGGCATTCCGCCTTTAGTCCTCGCAAGTCGCCAAGTGTCAGCTTTCCGGGACTCCGAGCCATATAGGCAGCCCGCTGAAAGCCGAAGGCCGGCCTATTGCAGAGGATTAGCGCATCGTAGCGGAAAATGTCTTCAGGTGTCTTTTACGACGGGTGCAGATCGCAGGCAAACCGCCCTCGTCCCCGAATGCCTCTCCCGGAAGCTCCGAAACGCCTGAAAATGCGCCCGTAACCCCTTTGCCGAGAGGATTTTGCGGATAACTCCATTGATAAGAGGAATTTAGCGCGACACCCCTGCGGCATCTCATTGAAACCAGGGATTTTGTTTCCAAAATATGGGGGGGGGAGGGGCATCGCGGACGGGTACAGACCGGCCACATCGCTGACATACCGAACCGGCGATCTCCCCGGCATTGCCCTGCACCCAAGAATACGATTCCCTACCTCGCGCATTTGGGCGTGAAGTGGCAGGTACCACCGGCCAGGACCGAGGTCCACAGCGAGGGATCGGCCGGCTGCTCGCTGGAGCCGAGGAAGAGGATGCCGTCGGGAGCCAGCAGGCGGTGAATGCCGGCCAGGAGCGTGCGGCGCGTCTCCTGCGAGAAATAGAGCATGACGTTGCGCAGGCAGACCACATCGAAGCGGTCGTCGGCGCGATTGAAGGGCAGCGGCTGCGCGCAGAGATTGGCTTGGCGGAAGTTGCACATCTGGCGAATCTCCGGCTTGACGACCCAATCCTCGCCGACGTGGTCGAAGTAACGGACGACGTGGCGCGCGGGCAAGCCGCGGTTCATCTCGATGCGGTGGTAACGGCCGCTCTGCGCGCGGCGGATCACCTCCTGGCAAATGTCGGTGCCCTCGATGCGGATATTCCAGCCGGCCAGCAAGGGGAAATGCTCGCGCAGCAGCATGGCCAGGCTGTAGGCTTCCTGGCCGGTGGAACAGGCGGCGCTCCAGAAGCGCAGGGTGCGGGTGAAGCGGCGGGCTTCAATGAGGCGGGGCAGCAGCTCGGCGCGCAGCAGCTCGAAGGGGCGGCTATCGCGAAAGAAGCTGGTTTCGTTGATGGTCATGGCCTCGGCGATGGCGTGCTCCAGCTCCGGGTTCTTGCGGCGGCGCAGGTGGTCGACCAGTTCGTGCAGGTGAGCCATGCCCTGGTTGCGCAAGAGCTTGGTGAGGCGGGAATCGAAGAGATAGTCGCGGGAGGGGTCGAGGACATTTTGCGAGCGGACGAAGACCAGCTCGCGAAGAAAGCCGTAATCGACGGTGGGGAATGTGTCCATGGCTAGACCGCCGATTTCCAAGGCTCGCGAACTTCGACGTGTGGCCGGGGGGCCAGGCGCAGGATTTCCGGGGCGATGGCCTTGAGGGGGAGGATGCGCTGCGCCAATCCGGCATGGGCTACTGCGCCGGGCATTCCCCAGACCGCGCTGCTGGCCTGGTCCTGGGCTAGCACGCTGCCGCCGCGGTCGCGGATGAGGCGGCTGCCGATCATGCCGTCGGAGCCCATGCCGGTGAGCACCACAGCCAGCACGCCGGCTCCGTAGACGGCGGCGGCGGAGCGGAAGAGCACGTCCACGGCGGGCCGGCAGTAGTTCTCCGGTGGGCCCTGGGTCAGATGCAAAGTGGGCGATGCGCCCGGACGGGAGGCGGCGAGCACCTCCATGTGCCAGTTGCCGCGGGCGACATAGATGGTGCCGGCGCGCACTGCATCGCCTTCGGCGGCCTGGCGCACGCGCAGTGGGCAGATGCCGTTGAGCCGCTCGGCAAAGATGCCGGTAAACAGCTCGGGCATGTGCTGGACAATCAGAACGGGAAGCGGGAAAGAGGCAGGCAGCGCGGGAAGAAGGACGTCCAGCGCCGCCGGGCCTCCGGTGGATACGCCGATGGCCAGCACCACGGGCGGCGAAGCCGGCGGCTGGGTTCTGGGAGCCGACGCTGGGGGAACGCTCGCCGGGCCTGGGAAGAACGGCATGGGCAGCGGCTGCGGCTGGCTGGTGAGGGCGTGAATCCTGGGGATCAGCTCCTGAGCCAAGGCCTGCATGGCAGCCTCGCGGCCTTCCTGACCGGCGGGCTTGGCCACATAGTCCGACGCGCCGGCGGCCAGGGCATCGAGAGTCACCTGTGCTCCGCGCTGGGTGAGCGAACTGCACATGACGACCGGCATTTTGTACCCGCGCGCGCGCATTGCCTTGAGGGTCGCCAGGCCGTCCATCACCGGCATCTCGACGTCGAGCAGAACCAGGTCGGGGCGAAGATTGGCAGCGGCGTCCAGCGCCGCCTGGCCGTCGGCGGCGGTGCCGGCCACTTCCAGCGCCGCATCGGAAGCCACGACCGAGCGGAGCAGGCTGCGCATCACCGCGGAGTCGTCCGCGATCAAAATCCGGATGCGGCGGTCATTGGTCATCGTTCAGGCCTCGACCAGGCCGAGCATGGCTAGCTTCTCGCTGAGAGCCTCACTGTCAAAGGGCTTCATCAGGTATTCGTCGGCTCCGGCATCCAACGCGCCGAGAATCGAGTCGTTCTCGGCCTCGGTGGTCACCATCATCACCTTGAGCCCGGCAAACCCCTCCGCGCGAAGCTGCTTGAGCATCTCCAGCCCGTCCATCACCGGCATGTTCCAGTCCAGCAGCGCCACGTCGAAAGGCGTGGCGTGGTGCAGCTGGTCGATGCCGGCCTGCCCGTCGCCGGCTTCTTCGCATTCGATTCCCTTCGCTTCAAGCAGGCGGCGGAGAAAGGTCCGCATGAAGCGGGAATCATCGACAATCAGCGCGCGCATGACGACCTCCTCAGGCGGCCTGAGCCGCGCCCAGCCGCATGGGGTCCAGCCGCTCGGGGTCGAGCATGACCAAGAGGCTGTTCTCCAGCTTGTAGGCGCCGGCAAACAAGGCTCTGCGGCGCTCGTCCAGGGTCGATGGGTTAGGCTCGTGATCGGCGGAAGAGACGGTTAGCACCTCGCCGACGGAATCCACCAGCAGGCCGAAGCATGCGCCGGAACTCTCCAGAACGAGGATGTCCTGCGGGCCGTCGTGGGGCGGCATTCCCAGCAACTGACGCAAGCTCACGGTGGTGAGCACGTCGCCCCGATAGTGAACCAGCCCGCCGACGAAACGGGGAGCCAGCGGCACCGGTTGCGGACGCGCCGAACCGACAATCTCCAAAATGTGGCGAATGGGCACGCCAAAGAGCGCCTGGCCCACACGTACCGAGCACATCTCGACCAACGAAGCGGTTTTTTTGCCATGCATTGGTTTGCTCATTCATCCCTCCCAAAATCCAGCGCCGCATCGGGCTGGTGTCTCAGCCAGTTACGGCACGGCGAAGAGCCGATCCATCTTGAAGCGCTGCTCTCCAGAGCGGCTGTATCGCGGGTCTGCAGACCCGCACACATCGCACCTGGCGGCTTGGAAGCCGCCAGTACAGCCGGTCTGGAGACCGGCGCTACGATTTGCGGACAAGCTCGAAAAACGTGTCCTGACACGTTCGCTGGCACGGCCGGATTGCTTCCCAGTCTGCAAAATCCATATCCTCCAGCCCAGAGAGTTGTTGCGCGGCCCAGCTAGCCTGCCACCGGTAGCGGAGCCACACCTCCCAGCTCCACCACGCCGGTGACGCGATTCTTCAAGAGGGTCACGCCGGCGGTGCGCTGGCGGCTGCCGGCCTCGACCAATTGACCGCCGGCAGCCACGTCCAGCACATGGGAAACCGCAATGCCCACCTGGCGCTCTTCCTGGCGGCAAACCACCACGATGACCTGCGCCTCCGGACAACCTTGGGCTGCGGCAAGCACGCCACCGGAATCCTCTACCGGCAAGAGCTGGCCCTCGAAGTTGAGTACCGGGCGATAGCCGACGAACTCGATGCGCTCGGCCGGAAGCTGCTCGATGCGCAGCACGTCGGCCAGCGGCACGGCGGCCTGACGCCCGGCGGCTTCCACCAGCAGGAACTCGCCGCCCTTGCCGGCTTCGGCAAGGCTCTCGCCCTCCGCCGCGCCCGCGTCTTCTTCGTCCGTAGCCAGTGCGATTCCGGCCTTCATGGCGATGGCTCCGGGGTCGAGAATGAGCGCCAAGTCGGCATTGCCCAGGACGGTCGCTCCGGAATAGAGGCCGATGTCTTTGAGCACCGCGCTGAGCGGCTTGACCACGATCTCCTCGGGGTCCGCCAGCCCGTCCACCACCAATCCAAAGCGGCGGCCGTCGGCGTCGAGAACGGCGATGAAGCGGTCGCGCGCGGCGACCGTGTCGCACGCCTCATCTGGCGTCAGCAGGCGGTCGAGGAATACCAGAGGCAGCAGCTTGCCGCGCAGCCGGTAAAGCGGCGCGCCCTCGATCCACTCGATAGCCGCCGCCGCCTGACGGGGCGGAACATGCACCAGTTCGGAAAGCGCGCCCTGCGGCAAGGCAAAGCTCTGGTTGACGCTGCGCACGATGAGCGCGGGAATAATGGCCAGGGTGAGCGGAATGCGCAGCCGCAGGGTGGTTCCCTTGCCCACGCGCGAGTCGATCTCGACTTTGCCGCCGATGCGCTCGACGTTGGTGCGCACCACGTCCATGCCCACGCCGCGGCCGCTCACGTTGGTGACCGCGGCGGCCGTGGAGAAGCCGGGCAGAAAGACCAGTTGCAGCAATTCGCGCTCGCCCAGGTGCGCGGCGCGTTCCGCGGTAATCAGCCCGCGTTCGAGGGCCTTCTGGCGCACTTTGTCGACCGGAATCCCGGCGCCATCGTCGCAGACCTCGATGATGACGTGGCTGCCCTCCTGGGCGGCGCGCAGCTTCAGGGTTCCTTCCGGGTCCTTGCCCGCGGCCAGGCGTTCCTGGGGCGACTCGATGCCGTGGTCCACCGAGTTTCGAACTGCGTGAGTAAGCGGGTCCTTGATGGCTTCCAGCAGGCTCTTGTCCAGCTCCGTATCCTGACCCTCGACCTGAAGCCGCACGCGGCGGCCAAGCGATTGGGAGAGATCGCGGACCATGCGGGGCATCTTGGAGAAGAGGTTCGAAACCGGCTGCATGCGGGCCTTCATCACGCTCTCGCGCAGGTCGGCCGTGACCATGTCGAGGCGGCGGGAGAGCAGCGTCATGTTGGGATCGGACGAGGTGGCCTGCAAGACCTGGTTGCGGGTGAGCACCAACTCGCCCACCAGGTTCATCATCCGATTCAAAAGGGTCACGTCTACGCGCAATGTGCTTTCCGCCGCGGCGCCAGCCGGGGCGTGCGCCCGGGCGGGCTCCGCGTCCGCCTCCGGAGACGTCACGGGAGCAGATGGGAGAGCCTGCGCAGGCTGCACGGTCGCGGCGGGCAGCGGGAGTTCGGGCTGGGCCGTAGCGAGCTGGGGCGGCGGGGATGCGGGAGCGGAGCCGTCAGAGCGGGCGGCGCCCACTTGGACGCCTGCCCGCAAGCGGGCTCTTGGCGTTGTCTGGGCTCGTCCCGGAGCCTGCAACTGCTCCAGCCGGCCAATCAGAACGGCATCTTCGCCCCCGCCCTCGCTGGACTCTGCCTCAATCGACCGCAGGATGGAACGCAGGCCGTCAAGCAATTGGAGCAGCGCAGTGACGATCTCGTTGCTGGCGGTCAGCTTGCCCTCACGGAGCAAGCCGAGCAGGTTTTCTCCGGCATGAGCCAGCTTCTCCAGCCGCTTGAAGCCAAGAAACCCGGTGGTTCCCTTGATGGTGTGTACGGAACGGAAGATTTCAGCCAATAGAGCAGTGTCGTCCGGCCGTTCCTCCAGGTCGGTCAGGCAGCGTTCCATGCGGTCCAGCCCTTCCTGGCTCTCGATCAGGAAATCCCTTGTCAACTCATCCATTGCGTCCACTCATCCGCCCGTCCGGGATGAAAGCCCCGGCGCGGGAGCACCCAAGCCGTTTATCGGAGGGATGGGGAGCAACTTGAGAAAGGCAGGGATCGGGGAATAGGGGTCAGGGATCGGGGCGCGGGGATTAGAGACTGCAAATGGACGCTTGACGGGCAGTCTCTGTGTACAGCAGGACAGCAAATGCATTAGCCTCAATTCTCACGCTTTGAGGAGATTGGAATCTCGATGAACGAAGAATGCATGCCGCATGCCGCGCTCGAAGAGCTGCTGGAAGAGGCAATCCGTGCGGCGCGGCACTCGTATTCGCCCTACTCCGGCTTTCGGGTGGGCGCGGCGCTGAAGCTGACCAACGGCGAAGTCGTCACCGGCACCAACGTGGAAAACATCAGCTACGGGTTGACCATCTGCGCGGAGCGCTCCGCCTTGGTGCGGGCTGTTTCCCGGTTTGGGCCGGAGATTCGTATTGAAGCCGCCGCCATTGCCAACCTGAACGATGCCGCCAGCCCGCCCTGCGGCGCCTGCCGCCAAGTGCTGGCCGAGTTCATCCTGCCCCAGGCCCCGGTCATCTTTCCCGCAGCCGAGGGCGCGCGTACCATGGCTTTCTCCGAACTGCTGCCACTGGCATTCGACATGAAATTGAAATAGGGTCAGGTCTAGATGAAACAAAGCAACTTGTTACCTACACACCCCACCAGCCTTACTCCCCTTCACATGATCGATCTGATCCGCAAGAAGCGCGACGGCGGGGCCTTGGACGCCCGCGAGATCGGCTTCCTGGCGGCGGGCGCGGCGGATGGAACGATTCCGCTGGAACAGCTCTCGGCGTGGCTGATGGCCGCCTGGCTGCGCGGCCTTTCGCTGGAGGAAACGCGCGCGCTCACGCTGGCCATGCGCGACTCGGGCGACAGGTTTTCCCCCGCCCGGCTGGGCAAGAAGGCCGTGGACAAGCACTCGACCGGCGGGGTGGGCGACAAGACCAGCTTCCTCGTCGCGCCCCTGGCCGCGGCCTGTGGAGTCGCCGTACCCATGATCAGCGGGCGGGCGCTGGGCCACACCGGCGGAACCCTGGACAAGCTTGATGCGATTCCTGGCTTCCGCAGCGCACTGACACTGTCTGAATTTGAGACAGTTCTGCTGAATTGCGGTGCTTCCATCGTGAGCCAGACCCCGGCGCTGGTCCCCGCCGACCGGGTTCTCTATGCCCTGCGCGACCGCACCGCCACGGTCGAATGCCCAGGGCTGATCTGCGCGTCGATTTTGAGCAAAAAGCTGGCCGCCGGGCTGGACGCGCTGGTACTGGACGTGAAGACCGGCTCCGGTTCGTTTATGCCCCAACGCGAAGACGCCGAATATCTGGCCGCCCTGATGGTGGCCACGGCGGAGGGCGCGGGAACCCGCACCGTGGCTCTGCTGACCGACATGAGCCAGCCGCTGGGGCGCGCTGCGGGCAACTGGATCGAACTGGTCGAGGCCGTTGAGCTGCTGCGCGGGCAGCGCCGAGCGGAGAGCGAAGACCTGCGCGAACTGTCACTGATCCTCGCGGGATGGATGATTTGTCTGGGCGGGAAAGCGGAGATGGCGGAGGATGGCTATGCACAAGCCGAAGCCGCGTTGGAGAATGGATCGGCGCTGCGGGTGTTTTTCCGAATGATTTCTGCACAGGGCGGAAACACACAGATATTTGACGATCCCGTTGGATTTCATCGGCCCGGGGCAACTGCTGTACTGACCGCATGGGATAGCGGATATATCAGCGAAATGGACACTACGAAGATAGGCTGGGCAGTACAGCGGACCGGCGCGGGCCGGGAAAGAGCAGGCGAACCTGTCGACCCGCACGCTGGGATCGAGTTTCATGCACGCCGTGGGACAAGAGTGGAGCGCGGCCAGCCATTAGCGGTTATCTACGCTACGACAGAGTCAATGCTACTTGAACCGAGCGAACTGATTCGAGAAGCGATTTCGATATCCGCCACTCCGGCTGAGTACGTTGCATTGGTGGGCCGCATTTTCACTTACGAAAACGCCGAGTCTCACCTCCGCAATGCAATAAGGTAAGAGCATAAGTTCACTGTTCACTGTTCACTGTTCACTGTTCTCTGTTCACTGTTCACTGCTTTTCAAGGAGACCGTCTTGGATCGATTTATTGGAGTGCTGGGAATTCTGGCCGTGCTGCTGGCGGCCTGGCTGGGTTCAACCGATCGCAAACACATTCGCTGGCGCACCGTGGCCTGGGGACTGGGCCTGCAGTTGACCTTCGCCTTTCTGGTTCTGCGCTTCAGCTTTGGCCAGATCGTGCTGGAAAAGGCCGGCGGCGTCATCAATGCCATGCTGGCCAACACCCAGGCCGGGACTGCCACCCTCTTTGGCCAGCTCGGGCTGCCCAACTCCGGCGCCTTTGGGAAGTTGCTGCCGTCCAGCCCGCCGAACATGGGTTCCATTTTCGCCTTTCAGGTGCTGCCCACCATCATCTTCATCTCCGCGTTCTTCGCGCTGCTCTATCACATCGGAGTGATGCAGATCGTCATCCGCGCTTTTGCCTGGGTGATGCAGAAGACCATGCGCATCTCGGGCGCGGAGAGCCTGAACGTGGCCGCCAGCATTTTCATGGGGCAGACCGAGGCCCCGCTGACGATTCGGCCGTTCCTGGCCGGGGCCACCAACTCCGAACTGATGACCATCATGACCAGCGGGATGGCCCACGTCTCGGGCGGCATCATGGCGGCCTACATTGCGCAAGGCATTGAAGCCAAGCACCTGCTGGCGGCGGTCATCATGACCTCGCCGGGAACCATTCTGATGGCCAAGATGCTGGTCCCCGAGACCGGAAAGCCCGCCACCGAGGGCCGGGTGATCATGCCCAAGAACGAAGAACACAAGGAAGAAAATCTTATTGGTGCGATTGCCCGCGGGACCATCGACGGCGGCAAGCTGGCCATGAATGTGGGCATCATGCTGATCAGCTTCCTGGCGCTGGTGGCCCTGCTCAACGGACTCATGGCATGGGTGCATGGCGGGATTGGCTGGTTCCCGGCGAGCATCAACCAGGTGCTGGGCTTCCTCTTCTCGCCCGTCGCCTGGGTCATCGGCGTGCCCTGGAAAGACGCTCCGGCGATCGGCAACCTGCTGGGAACGCGCATGGTGCTCAACGAGTTCATCGCGTATCAGCAACTGGGCGTGCAGAAAGCCGCGCTGCTGGGCCGCTCGTTTACCATCGCCACGTTTGCGCTGTGTGGGTTCGCCAACCTGGGGTCAATCGGCATGCAGATCGGGGGCATCGGGGCGCTGGTTCCGGAGCGGAGGAACGATCTGGCCAAGCTGGGCGTGAGAGCCATGCTGGCCGGCACCATGGCCAACCTGATTTCCGCCGCGATTGCCGGGATGTTTTTGGGGTAGCGGCCCAACGGAAACGACAGCCCCCCGGCAGGCCCCGCGCCACTCGATGCTTCGCGGCCAAACGGTGCTGGTTGAGGGCATTGCTCTCCCACCCATTTCGCAAGAAACGCGAAATGGATGGGGCACGGGGCAATTTGAGGCGGACGAGCTAGAGCATTTTCGGAATTGGTGTAGGCCGAAAGCACGCACTCAAGTGGCTTTTTTCCCAAAGAAAAAGCCACCTTGCACGCCCTTCAAAAAGTCTACGTGTATTCCGAAAATGCTCTAACTCCGCTTTGGCTTTGCGGATTTGGTTGCCTTTTTGGCGGCACGTTTGGCGCGGGGGGCTTTCAAGGCTTTCAACACCGCGCTGTTCTTTTCGATCAGGGCGCAGCGCTGCTCGACGCAGGCGCGGCTGCGCAGCGGATCGGCGGGGGTGTTGAGCACGTAGTCCAGCAAGCGGTCAACCGTGCTGGTGGCGACGTGCAGGCGCGTGTCCGACGAAGCGTAGTAAATGAAGACCTCGCCCTTCTTGCCTTCGATCCAGCCATTGCTGAAGACCACATTGGAGACATCGCCAACCCGCTCACCGCCCAGTGGCGCAAGGAAATAGCCAGCCGGCTTGTGGGTGATGACCCAGGGACGTTCCAGCTCGGCGAGAAACATATAGAGGACATAGCGAAGTCCAGCGGCAGTGTTGCGCACGCCGTGGGCCAGGTGCAGCCATCCTTGCCTGGTCTTGATGGGCGCGGGACCGAGGCCGTTCTTGACCTCCTGAATGGTGTGGTACTCGCGGTTGTCCATGATGATTTCGTTGTCGATCACGGCGTTTTCCATACTGGCCGCCAAACCCCAGCCAATGCCGCCGCCCTTGCCGGCCTGGATGAAGTCGTCCTGCGGACGGGTGTAGAAGGCGTATTGGCCATCGACAAATTCGGGATGCAGAACCACATTGCGCTGCTGCGGCGATTTCGATTGCAGATCGGGGAGGCGCTCCCAGTTCTTCAGGTCTTTGGTGCGGGCAATGCCGCATTGGGCGACCGCCGAGGAAGTATCCCATTCGGGAGCTTTGGGGTCCTTGCGCTCGGTGCAGAAGAGACCGTAGATCCAGCCGTCCTGGTGCTTCACGAGGCGCATGTCGTAGACATTGGTGTCTGGCTCGCTGGTTTCAGGCAGCAGGATTGGATAATCCCAGAAGCGGAAGTTGTCGATGCCATTGGGACTCTCGGCGACGGCGAAGAAGGACTTGCGATCGGCGCCTTCGACGCGCGCGACAACCAAATACTTGCCCTGGTGCAAGATCGCGCCGGCGTTGAAGGCGGCGTTGACGCCGATGCGCTCCATGAGGAAGGGATTGGTCTTGCGGTCGAGGTCGTAGCGCCAGGCGATGGGCGCGTGCGCGGCGGTGAGGACCGGGTTCTCGTAGCGGTCGCAGATGCCGTTGCCGCCCAGGGATTTGCGGTTGCGCTGCGCGAGGAGTTTCTCCTGCTGCTTGAACAGGTTCTGAAGGTTCTTCCTGAATTCTGCGCCAGTCATATTGGTTCTCCGGACTTTTTTATTGCCGTGCGCCAGCACGTTTGCTTGCATCGAGGCGTTGCATGACCTCGAAACAGGCGCGGCTGTTGTGGTACGGGCACTTCCACGGATCGACCTTGTAATGCTCGTTGCCGGGCACGCCGGCGCGCGAAACGAGCCAGAACCACTCGCCGTGCTGGTGGTCAACAATGTATCTCTCAATGAACGCCCAACTGCCTTCGGCGGCATCGAGGAAGTATCGCCGGCCCGAGAGCCGGTAGGCATTGAGGAAGCCGACCACGGCTTCAGCCTGCGGCCACCAATGCTTGTCGGAATCGACGATACCACTTGGATCGGCTTCGTAGAGGAGGCCGCCATCGGCGTCGATGCCCTGCGCGTAGACGGCTTGCGCCATCTTCAGCGCGGCCTCGCGCACTCGTGCGAGGAGGCTCGCGTCACCGAGAATCTCGGCGGCTTCGCAGAGCAGCCAGCTTCCCTCGATGTCGTGGCCGAATGAGATTTTCTCTGAGCGCGGGTGCCACTTCTCGTCGAAGAACAAGAGGAAGTGGTGGGTCTGGGGGGCGACGATGTGGCCGAGGAAGATCTCGATGAGTTCGCGGAGACGGAGGCGCAGGGCGACATCCTCGTGGACGCGCAGCAGCGTGGCGTAGGCCTCGAGCAGATGGAGGTGGGTGTTCATGGACTTCTTCTCGTCCAGATCCACATCGCTGAGGCGCTGATCCTGGGCCAGCGTCCAATCGCGCTCGTAGGTCTCGAAATAACCGCGGTTCAAATCGTCGTGGCTTGCGGATTCGATTTGCTCGACCAGCCGCAGGGCTCTGGCCAGGGCATCGCTATCTTCGCTGGCATGGAAATACTCGGCCAGCGCGTAGACGGTAAACGCCTGTCCGTAGATGCGCTTCTTGGTGTCGATGGGCTGGCCTTTAAAATCGAGCATCCAGTAGACGCCGCCAAACTCCGGGTCGCAGAAAAACTGAGTGAGATATTCATAGGCGCGGCGAGCGGTGGCCAGATAGACCGGATCGCGATAGACGTTGAAAGCCTTGGAGAAGGTCCACAGAATGCGCGCGTTGAGGATGAGGCCCTTGGCGGCGTGCGGATCGATGGTCAGATCGTTGGCGATCTGGCCGCGAAAGCCGCCGTATTCGTTGTCGATGGAGTGTTTCATCCAGAAAGGAAGGATGTTGGAGAGAAGCTCCTTTTCCGCTTTCAACCGCAGGTCTTGCACGAGAGCCCTCCTTCAATTTCAATGCTGGTGAACGGACAACGGTGGAGTGCTGTGGTTTCCCACCCTTTCGACAAAAGCAGTCGAAAGGATGGGGCACGGAAGATTTGCGCGGCACGCGGGAAAATCACTGCGCCGCGATCATGCTGGTTGCTTCAAAATCGCGTCGATGCGGGCCAGTTCTTCCGCGGAGAACGCGAGGTTGGCGAGCGCGGCGACGTTTTGCTCGATCTGCTCGACGCGGCTTGCTCCGATGAGCGCGGAGGTCATGCGGCCATCGCGCAACACCCAGGCCAGAGCCATTTGCGCCAGCGATTGCGCGCGCTCCGCGGCTAATTCGTTGAGTGCGCGCACCTGAGCGAGACGGCGCTCGTCGATGTCGTCCTTCTTGAGGAAACTGTATGCCTTGGACGCGCGCGAGCCCTCGGGAATTCCCCCGAGGTAGCGGTCGGTCAAGAGGCCCTGAGCGAGCGGACAGAAGGCGATGCCGCCCACGCCTTCGTTGCCCAGCACATCGAGCAGGCCGTCCTCGACCCAGCGATCGAACATGGAATATTTGGGCTGATGGATGAGGCAGGGCGTGCCGAGTTGGCGCAGGATCTTCACGGCCTCCGCAGTCTGCGCTGCGCTATAGCTGGAGATGCCGGCGTAGAGCGCCTTGCCGGAGCGCACGGCCTGATCGAGCGCGCCCATGGTCTCTTCGATGGGGGTTTCGGGATCGGGTCGATGGGAGTAGAAGATGTCGACGTACTCCAGGCCCATGCGCTTGAGGCTTTGATCCAGGCTGGCGAGCAGGTATTTGCGCGAGCCCCAGTCGCCGTAGGGGCCGGGCCACATGCCCCAGCCAGCCTTGCTGCTGACGATCAGCTCGTCGCGATATGGCTTGAGGTCGAGGCGCAGAATCTCGCCGAAGTTGGACTCCGCGCTGCCCGGCGGCGGGCCGTAGTTGTTGGCCAGATCGAAGTGGGTGATGCCGAGATCGAAGGCGCGGCGCACCATGGCGCGGCCATTCTCGAAGGCGTCCACGCCGCCGAAATTGTGCCACAGGCCGAGGGAGATGGCGGGCAGTTTGATGCCGCTGCGCCCGCAACGGCGATATTGCATGGAGTCGTAGCGCTGTTCGCTGGCGATGTACACGTCGATGCTCCTGGTGAACGGGGCGGGTTGCGGTTCGAGGTTTCCCACCCCTGGCACAAAAACAACAGCGTGCCAAGGATGGGGCACCGAGCGGATTCGGTAAACGATAAAGGCAGCAAGTTGGCCCGGCTTCGCGGGATCGCAAGTTCGCGAGCCGTTTGTCCGCGGCTTCTAACTCAGAATGCCCTTGATCGTGACTTGCTTGCGTCCGTCCGCGGGCGCAAGCACGATGTTGCCTTCAATTGGAGCGCCATCCACGGTGAGGGCGATACGATTCCCTTCCCCCTTGCGCTCGATGGCGATGTTGTAGACCACACCACGGAAAGTGCGCGTGGCGGTGAAGCCCGACCAGCTCTTGGGAATGACCGGGGCGATTTCGAGCCCGTCCAACGAGGTGCGGATGCCGAGAATCCACTGCACGATGGCGTAGTAGTTCCACGCCGCGGTGCCGGTGAGCCAGGAGTTCTTGGCCTCGCCGAAGGTGGGAGCATCCTTGCCGGCAATCATCTGCGCGTAGACATAGGGCTCGCAGCGGTGCAGGTCGCCGATCTCTTCGCGCGCCGAGGGATTGATGCGGCTGTAGTAGTCGTGCGCCAGATCGCCGTGGCCCAGGCGGGTTTCACCGATCATCACCCAGGGATTGACGTGGCAGAAGATGCCGGCGTTCTCCTTGTATCCCGGAGGATAGGAAGAGATCTCGCCCATCTCGATGTAGTACTTGGTGTAAGCCGGCTGCTGCACCACGATGCCATGTTTGGTGGCCAAATGCTCTCCCACCGCTGCCAGGGCGCTGGCGGCCTTGCCGTCGTCGAGGCCGATGCCGGCCAGCGTGCAGAAGCCGTTGGACTCGATGAAGATCTTGCCTTCCGCGCATTCGTTGGAGCCGATCTTGCCGCCGAAGTCGTTGTAGGCGCGCAGGAACCACTCGCCGTCCCAACCGTGCTGGAGAATGACCTGCTCCATCCTGGCTGCCTCGGCCAGATAGGAAGCGGCTTCTTCGGCCAATCCGCGGCGGCTGGCGAGCGCGGCGATCTCGCGGCCGGCGTAGACAAACAGGCCGGCGATGAAGACCGATTCGGCTACCTTGCCGTCCTTGTTGGTGGTGGTCTGGAAGGACTGACCCGGCGTATCGGAGAAGCAATTCAGGTTGAGGCAGTCGTTCCAGTCGGCGCGGCCAATCAGCGGCAGGCCGTGCGGCCCAAGACGCTCCAGGGTATAGCGGAAGCTGCGCTGCAAGTGGTCGTAGAGCGGCTGCTCGGAGCCCGGTTCGTTGTCGTAGGGGACGGGCGCGTCGAGGATGCTCCAGTCGCCGGTCTCCTTGATGTAGGCGGAGACGCCGACGATAAGCCAGTGGGGATCGTCGTTGAATCCGCCGCCGATGTCGTTGTTGCTGCGCTTGGTGAGCGGCTGGTACTGGTGATAGGCGCCGCCGGTGGGCAACTGGGTTGCGGCCAGGTCCAGAATCCTCTCCCGCGCGCGAGCGGGAACCATGTGCACAAAGCCCAGCAGATCCTGGTTGGAGTCGCGGAAGCCGAGGCCGCGGCCGATGCCGGACTCATAGAACGAGGCCGAACGCGACATGTTGAAGGTGGCCATGCATTGATACGCGTTCCAGATATTCACCATGCGGTTGGTGTGAATGTCGGGGGTGTTGACCTGGAAGACGCCGAGAGTCTTTTCCCAGTACTGACGCAGGGTTTCGTAGGCGGCATCGGCGGCAGCGGCGTCGAGATACCTGGCGATGACCGGCTTGACGAGGCTCTTGTTGATGGTCTGCGAGCCGGGAGGATCGAATTTCTGGTCCTTGGGGTTCTCGTGGTAGCCGAGGACGAAAACCATCTGCTGGGTTTCGCCGGGATCCAGTTCGAGCTTGACCTGGTGCGCGCCGATGGGCGACCAGCCGTGGGCAA
>Ga0181529_10003830_pt1 | contig 16783 bp, 17 predicted proteins | sample PEATcosm2014_Bin_36_FD_119763 | JGI IMG/M metagenome (GOLD analysis project Ga0181529, IMG submission 119763) | Peatland microbial communities from MTU Mesocosm Facility, Houghton, MI, USA - PEATcosm2014_Bin10_30_metaG | ecosystem: Environmental > Terrestrial > Soil > Wetlands > Peat | place...
AGACGAAATGCTGAAATTGGTCCAGCCCTGGCTCGGCCAAGGCAATCTGGTCGCCGATCTGCCGTTGCCGCAATTGATCGACGCCGAAATCGTGCCCGGCGCGGACGTCGATCTGAACGGCTTGGCGCAACGGTTGAAACAGGCGGCCCCGGATTCGGTGTTCGACGATCACAAGCACTGGATCGCGCGGCTGCGCGATCTGGCGCAATCCGTGGTCTGGACCGCTTACGGCATCCTGCTCTTGATCGCGGTGGCGACGGCGGCAGCGGTTTCCTTCGCGACGCGCGCCGGCCTGGAAACCCATCACGACATGGTGGCGCTACTGCATCAAATGGGCGCCCATTCCGGGTTCATCGCCCGAGCCTTCGAATGGCACTATTTCCGTTCGGCGCTGATCGCGGCGGCAGCCGGTGCGGCCCTGGCCGCGGTCTTCTTCCTAGGGGCGGGCGGGCTGCAATTCGCCGGCGTCGAAGCGGTGCCGTTCCTGCCGCCCTTGGCGCTCAAACCGACCGAATTGCCTTGGCTTCTCGCCGTTCCGGCGGCCACCGGGCTGATCGCCCTGGTGACGGCGCGGCTGTCCGTCCTGGCGGTGCTCAAGAGCAATTATTGAGCAAAACCGGCCGGACAGACGGATTGGCGGATTCTTCAGTTTTTGCGCGACAAGATGCGAATCGGTTCGCATTATTCTAAGTTGGGCGTGGGAACGAAGGACTTTCGGGTTGCTGAAACGGATCGCCGTCGCCATCGTCGTCCTTTACCTCGCGGGCTTTGTCGCCTTCGTCGCCAGCTTGCCGAAGACGCCGCACGATCTCAGCCACATCCAAGGCATCGTCGCGCTGACCGGCGGCGACGCGCGCCTAGACGCCGCCGTCACCCTGTTCGAAAAGGGCGTCGGCCAGCGGCTGCTGATCTCGGGGGTGAATCCGCAAACGACCAAAGCCGAACTCATGAAACTGGCCCATGGCGGCCCTCGTTTCGATTGCTGTGCCGATCTGGGCTATGCGGCCGAGGACACCTACGGCAATGCCAGGGAAGCAGCCGCCTGGGCGCGCTTCTACCGTTACAATAAGCTTCTCATCGTCACCGCGCGCTACCACATGCCCAGAAGCCTTTCCGAGTTCCAGGCCGCCATGCCGGAGGTGAGGATCGTGCCCTATCCGGTCGATCCGGTGAGCATCGATATGAACGGCTGGTGGCACGATCCGCACGCGCTGCGCGTGTTGCACGGCGAATATGCGAAATATCTGGTCGCCGCAGCGCTGACGGCCGTCTGGCGCAAACCCGGCGGTCTTGACCGCGGCGCCGTGCACGGCGAGGCTCGCAGCGCCTTGTGATCATGTCCGCTGCCATGACTATTTTCCGTTCGGTGCTGTTTTTCCTGTGGTTCGCCGTCGTGTCGACGGCGATACACATCGCCGCGCTGCCAGCCTTTCTGCTGCCGCGGCGCGTCACGGTCTGGGCATCGAAGCGCTGGAGTGCGGCCCTGCTCTGGGGGCTTAAAATCATTGCCGGCCTCGATTACGAAGTGCGCGGCGAAATTCCGGCGGGCGGCGTGCTGGTTGCGGCCAAGCATATGAGCATGTGGGATACGATCACGCTGTATCTGCTGCTCGACGACGCCGTCATCGTGGTCAAGCGCGAGCTTCTGAGAATTCCGTTCTATGGCTGGTACATCAACCGGGCCGGCGTCATCGCCATCGACCGTAGCGGGCACGCCAGCGCGCTACGCCAGATGGCGGCGCAAGGCCGCGCCGCGATCGCGGCGGGACGGCCTATCGTTATCTTTCCCGAAGGCACCCGTAAGAATCCCGGCGCCGCCCCCGACTACAAACCGGGTGTCGCCGGACTCTATGGCCAGCTTGGCGTGGCGTGCGTGCCTGTGGCGCTCAATTCGGGGCTGTTCTGGACCGGATTCCGGAAAAATCCCGGGCGCATCGTCATCGAGTTCCTGCCCGTCATCCCGGCCGGGCTGAAACGCGCCGAGTTCATGCGGACCCTGCAGGAGCGCACGGAAACCGCGACGGCGCGGCTGATCGCCGAAGGCCGGAAGCTACTCAGGCTTCACCCGGCATAAGAAAAACCTGGAACATTCAGGGAACAAAATATAATGTGCCAGGTGTCAGAACCGGTCAACCACCGAGTGTTAGATTGAAGCCATGAACGATATTGCCCGCCAGATCTGGGACATGAAATATCGGTTCAAGCGCGCCGACGGCACGCCCGTGGACGGCGACGTGGCGGCCAGTTGGGCGCGCGTAGCACTGGCGGCCGCGGGGGCCGAAGCGCCCGAAAAGTACCGCGAACATGCCTTGGAATTCGCGAGCGCGCTGGCCGGATATCGCTTTCTGCCGGCGGGGCGGATTCTGGCGGGGGCCGGCACCGGGCGTAGCGTGACGCTGTTCAACTGTTTCGTCATGGGCGCCATCCCCGATTCCATGGACGGCATCTTCTCGCATCTGCGCGAAGCGGCGCTGACCCTGCAGCAAGGCGGCGGCATCGGTTACGATTTCTCGAGCTTGAGACCGAAGGGCGCGCCGGTGGAAGGCGTCGGCGCGGACGCCTCGGGGCCGGTCTCGTTCATGGATGTGTGGGACGCCATGTGCCGCACCATCATGAGCGCGGGCAGCCGCCGCGGCGCCATGATGGCGACGCTGGCCTGCGACCATCCCGACATCGAAAACTTCATCGACGCTAAGCGTAAGGCGGGGCGACTGTCGATGTTCAACCTGTCGGTGCTGGCGTCCGACCGTTTCATGGCGGCAGTGAAAGACGACGCGCCGTGGGAGCTCAAGTTCGCCGGACGCACCTATAAGACGCTGCCCGCGCGCGATCTGTGGAACCGCATCATGCGCTCGACCTACGAGTATGCGGAACCGGGCGTGATCTTCATCGACCGCATCAACGAACAGAACAATCTCGGCTATTGCGAAACCATCCGCGCGACCAATCCATGCCTGACGGGCGATACATGGATTATGACGCAGGAAGGCGCGCGACAAATCCAGGACTTGGTCGGACGGCCGTTTACGGCGATTGCGAATGGTGCGCCATGGCCGAGCGACGCGCGCGGCTTTTTCTCGCGCGGGATCAAACCGGTTGTCGAACTTGCGACCGGCGAAGGTCATAGGCTGCGGCTGACGGCCGATCACCGCGTGCGCAAGATCGTGCGCCGGACGCGATGGTCCTGCGAATGGGAATGGGCACAGGCCGCTTCGCTTGCGGCGGGAGACGAGGTGCAGCTCCACGATCATCGCGCATTGCGCGCGTGGGGAGATCTGGAACGCAACCGGCAGGATGATGCGGAAGGTTATTTGCTTGGTCTTCTGATCGGCGATGGCGTGTTGAAATCGGATAAGGCCGTTCTTTCGGTTTGGCCGGGCCGGCGAATTGTAAACGGCGAAGACGAGCGACCCGGCGTACGCGGCATCATGGAGCGAGCGCTTGCGGCGGCGCAAACGCTGCCGCATCGTGTCGATTTCTCAGGATGGATCGAAGTGCCGGGGCGCGGTGAACATCGCCTCTCGCTTGGCGCGTTGAAGCATTTGGCGGAAACGCACGGCCTTTCTCCGCGCAACAAGGCCATCACGACACATATCGAGCGCCGCTCGTCGGGTTTCTACCGAGGATTTCTGCAAGGTTTGTTCGACGCGGACGGAAGCGTTCAAGGCAACCGGGCGAAGGGCGTCAGCATCCGTCTGAGCCAAAGCAACCTTGCGCGCCTGACGGCCGTTCAGCGAATGCTCCTGCGCCTAGGCATCGAGAGCACGATCTATGCAGAGAGGCGGGCGGCCGGAACAAGCCTGCTTCCCGACGGCAAGGGAGAAAGGAAAACATACAAGACCGGAGCCCAGCATGAACTGGTCATCTCCGGCGAGAATATCGCGTTGTTCGAGGAACGAATCGGATTCTGCGAGCGGGAGAAGGCGTCTCGGCTCAAGCAGCTTCTGGCCGGTTATAAACGGCACCTCAATCGCGCGTGTTTCTTCGCGACGGTACGCTCGCTGGTGCCTGCAGGCGAAGCCGAAGTTTTCGACGCCGCCATACCGGGGCTCAACGCCTTCGATGCAAACGGATTTTGGTCTCACAATTGCGGCGAGCAGCCGTTGCCACCTTACGGCGCGTGCCTGCTGGGTTCGATCAATCTGGCGAAGCTGGTGAAGAACCCGTTCGAGGAAAATGCCGAACTCGATCTGGACGCGCTGACGGGGCTGACGCGCACGGCGGTGCGTCTGCTCGACGACGTGATCGATATCTCGCGCTTTCCGCTGGAGGCGCAGCGCGCCGAAGCCTTCGCCAAGCGGCGCATCGGGCTGGGCGTCACGGGATTGGCCGACGCGTTGATCTTCTGCCGCACGACATACGGTTCGCCCGAGAGCCTGAAGCTGATCGAGACCTGGCTGGCGACGCTGAGCCATGCCGCCTATCGCGCCTCGGTGAAGCTGGCGCGCGAGAAGGGCGCCTTCCCGCTGTTCGACGCCGAGGAATATCCGTCGCGGCCTTTCATCCGTGCCCTGCCCGAGGATATCCGCGCGGGGATCGCCGAGCACGGCATCCGCAACGGGCTTTTGACCTCCATCGCGCCGACGGGAACGATCTCCTTGTTCGCCGGCAACGTGTCGAGCGGCATCGAGCCCGTCTTCGCTTATACCTATAGCCGCCGCGTGCTGCTGCCCGACGGCACATACCGCGAGGAGACGGTCGGCGATTATGCCGTGGAAGCCTTCCGCGCCCGCTTCGGCGAGGAGACGGAGCTGCCGGATTATTTCGTCAGCGCTCAGACGCTGGCACCGGAAGATCATCTGGCGGTCCAGGCGGCGGCACAGAAATATATCGACAGCTCGATTTCCAAGACCATCAACGTACCGGCATCGATTTCCTTCGAGGCGTTCAAGGGTATCTACGCTCGCGCCTACGAACTGGGCTGCAAGGGCTGCACCACCTATCGGCCGAACGCGGTGACCGGATCGGTGCTGGCCGTGCCCGAGGCGCCCACGCTCGAGGAAAACGAGGAGCCGCAGCTGCCGCTGGAGCTGGCGGCGCCGCGTGAATCCGGCGGCATCGTCTACATGACCAAGCCGCTCGACCGTCCGGACGTGCTGCTCGGCCAGACTTACAAGATCAAATGGCTGGACGCCGATCACGCCTTCTACATCACCATCAACGACGTGGAGAAGGACGGACGCCGGCGGCCTTTCGAGATATTCATCAATTCCAAGAACATGGAAGCCTATGCCTGGACGCTGGCGCTGACCCGCATGATCTCGGCGGTGTTCCGCCGCGGCGGCGACGTGTCTTTCGTGGTGGACGAACTGAAAGCCGTGTTCGACCCGCGCGGCGGACAATGGATGGAGGGCCATTATGTGCCCTCGCTGCTGGCCGCCATCGGCGAAGTGGTCGAACGCCACATGATCGCCATCGGCTTCATCGCATCGCACGGCGGCACCGAAGAAGGAAGGCGCGCCATGGCGGTGGCGGCGGAAGGCGCGCGAGCCAGGGCTTGTCCGCGTTGCGGCTCGCCCAGCTTCGTCAAGTTGGAAGGCTGCGATTCCTGTCTTTCCTGCGGCTATTCGAAATGCGGCTAGGATGATTAGAATAGCCTTCGCATGAGATACTCCAGCCGGTTCTTTCTCTACGCGCCCCTCGCCCTGTTTCTCGCCATCACGTTCGGCGTCGGCGTTCATTGGTGGCTGGCGGCATCGGCCCTGTCGGCGCGGCTTCAGGCGATGAACGGACGCGAGATCACGCCCGGCGTGACCCTGCGGTTTGCCTCGCGCACCATCGCCGGCTTTCCGTTCAGTCTGGACACCGTGTTCCGCGGCTTCTCGCTGCGCATCGACACGCCGCACGGCCCGAGCGAGTGGCGGCCGGAAAAATTCGCCATGCACGCGCTCACCTATGGCCGCGACGAAACCATCTTCGAAGCGGCCGGCAAGCAGGAACTGCACTGGACCAAGGACGACGGAACGGCCCGCAATGTCGTCTTCGCCGTAGGCAGCCTGCATGCCAGTGCAATACGGGATCCTGGCGGGCTGGCGCGCTTCGACCTCGATCTGGTGGGCTTCGGTTCCAAGACGCTGACAGCACAACGCCTGCAATTTCACATCCGGCGCGATGGGACCGATAAACTCGACCTTGCCGTCATGGCCGATGATGTTCGGATTTCATCCGAACATTGCCCGAGCCTTGGCGACCGCCTCATTGTGGGGCGCTTGACGGGCACGGTGACGGAGGCGCGGTCTTTCTCATTATTGCGTGCGGGCGTGCAAGACTGGGGCTCCGCCGTAGCGAATTGGCGCGCGGCCGGCGGCAATTTCAGGATCGACGCACTATCGCTTGACCCTTCCGGCTCACCGCAATTGCGCGCGGCACTGGCGCAGACGCCAGCGGACGGGCTGTTCGCGATATCGGATCTGCTAGACGCTATTTGCAACGCCGGTCACTGATCCTTTTTCTTCCCGCGGCCGAAGTTCGGCGCCGACGTATCTTGGCCCGCATCGACGATGGAGCGCCTGATCGCGCGCGTGCGGGTGAACAGATTGAACAGCGCCTCGCCGTCGCCCCAACGGATGGAACGCTGCAGTGCGCTCAGATCCTCGCTGAAACGACCCAAGACTTCGAGCACCGCCTCGCGGTTGTTGAGGAAGACGTCGCGCCACATGGTCGGATCGGAGGCCGCGATGCGGGTGAAATCGCGAAACCCGCCGGCGGAATATTTGATCACTTCGCTTTCGGTCACGTGTTCGAGATCGTCCGCCGTGCCGACGATATTGTAGGCGATCAGATGCGGCACATGCGAGGTGATCGCCAGCACCAGATCGTGATGACGCGCATCCATCACTTCCACGTCGCTGCCGAGCATGCGCCAAAAGCTCTTCAATTTTTCGAGTGCGGCCGCGTCCGTTCCCGGCGGCGGCGTCAGGATGCACCAGCGCCCGTCGAACAATTCGGCGAAGCCCGCTTCGGGGCCGGACTGTTCGGTGCCCGCGATCGGATGGGCGGGGATGAAATGCACGCCCTCGGGCACATGCGGGCCGACGTCGCGGATGACCGCGCTCTTGACCGAGCCGACGTCGCTCAAGATCGCGCCTTGCTTCAGATGCGGCGCCATCTGCTCGGCCAGCGCCGCATAGCTGCCCACGGGCGTCGCCAGCACCACGAGATCGGCGTCCTTCACGCAGGACTCCACGTCGCTATGCAACGAATCCGCGAATCCCGCCGCGCGCGCGCGTTCCAGCGTTTGTGCTCGATGCGTGTAGCCGGCGATGTGGGAGACAACGTCCGCACGGCGCATGGCGTGGGCCATCGACGAGCCGATCAAGCCGACGCCGAGCAGGGCGACTTTCTCGAATATCGGCTGGGCGGGAGTGCTCATGACTGCCTCATGAAATCGGCGAGGACCGCGGCGACCCTACGGTTGGCCTCTTCGCCGCCGACTGTGAGTCTCAGGCAATCGGGTAAGCCGTAATTGCCGACCTGGCGCAGGATCAGCCCACGCTCGCACAGAAAGCGGTCGGCGTCCGCGGCGGTTTTCCCCTTAGTTCGCGGAAAGTGGATGAGGACGAAATTGGCGACGCTGTCGTCGACCCTGAGGCCGACGGCGCGGATCGCATCCGTCAGCCAGGCGCGCCAGCGTTCGTTGTGTTCGATCGAGCGCTGGACATGCTCGCGATCCTCAAGCGCCGCGGCCCCGGCGCGCTGGGCGGAAACCGAAACGTTGAACGGGCCGCGAATGCGATTGAGCGCATCGGCGACCGAGGCAGGGCAATAGGCCCAACCGATGCGCAGCCCCGCCAACGCGTAGACCTTGGAGAAGGTGCGGGTCATCACCACGTTCGGGAAGTTCGCCACCATCTCGATGCCCGGCTCGTAATCGTTGCGGCGGACGAATTCCGAATATGCCGCGTCGATCACCAGCAGCGCTTGCGCCGGCAGGCCGGCGTGCAGGCGGCGCACTTCGTCGTGCGGCAGATAAGTTCCGGTCGGGTTGTTGGGATTGGCGAGATAGACAAGCCGGGTTTTCTGCGTCATCCGCGCCAGCATGGCGTCTACGTCCGCGTGCAGATTCTTTTCCGGAACCGCAATCGGAGTGGCGCTGTTGGCCAGAGTCGCGATGCGATAGACGAGGAAGGCATGCTCGCTGTACAGCACCTCGTCGCCGGGGCGCAGATAGGCGCCTGCGAGCATGGTGAGAAGCTCGTCCGAGCCGTTGCCGCAGACGATGCGCGCGGCGTCCAGACCGTAGGCCGCACCGATCGCTTCGCGCAGAATCCGGGCGCTGCCTTCGGGGTAGATCGAGACGCCCTTGGCCGCTTCCGCGTAGGCCTCAAGCGCCAGCCGGCTCGGCCCCAGCGCCGACTCGTTGGAAGACAGCTTGATGGCGTCGGTCACGCCGGCCACGCAGGCCCGTCCGCCGACATAGGGCGCAATCTCCAGCACGCCGGGTCTGGGCGTCGGCGTCATACGCTGTTCTCCTGTCACGGTCGCCTCCCCGGCAAAAGGCGGACTTTCCTGGGGTTGTCTTGATAAAGCCGGGCGGGCGCAAAATCAAAGCGACATGAGCGTTTCGTTGACATGGGGGGTAGCTGGCCTTAGCAAACTTGGGTTCCCGGCCGAGGTGGCCGGTTCAAAAGGTCTCTAAGATGGGTCCAAAATTCCTGCGGCCGTTGACGGCGCCGGACGCGGAAAGAGGCCAGGCGGCCCATTTCGGGCCCGAGCAGGCGCTCGCGCTGGATTGTGGGCGCACGCTGGCGCCTTGGACCACGACCTATATGACCTATGGCGAGCTGAACGCGGCGCGCTCCAACGCGGTGCTGGTCTGCCATGCGCTGACCGGCGACCAGTTCGTGGCCAGCGCCCATCCCGTCACCGGCAAGCCCGGCTGGTGGGAAACCATGGTGGGACCCGGCAAGTCCATCGACACCGACCGCTTCTTCGTCATTTGCGCCAATGTCATCGGCGGCTGCATGGGCTCGAGCGGGCCGGCCGAAATCGATCCCGCAACCGGCGAGCCTTACGGGCTTTCCTTTCCGCTGGTCACCGTTCGCGACATGGTGCGCGCCCAGGCCATGCTGCTCGACGCGCTGGGCATCGAGAAGCTGCTCTGCGTCACCGGCGGATCGATGGGCGGGATGCAGGCGCTGCAATGGGCCGCGAGCTATCCCGAGCGGGTGGTTTCGGCCGTCCCCATCGCCTGCGCCGCCAAGCACTCCGCGCAGAACATCGCATTCCACGAAGTGGGGCGCCAGGCGATCATGGCCGATCCCGATTGGCACGGCGGCGCCTACCAGCTTCACGGCACGCAACCCTCGAAAGGGTTGGCGGTCGCGCGCATGGCCGCGCACATCACCTATCTTTCCGAAGCCGCTCTGCAGCGCAAATTCGGCAGGAACCTGCAGAACCCCGGTGGTATTTCCTTCGCCTTCGCGCCCGACTTCCAGGTGGAATCCTATCTGCACCACCAGGGCACGAGCTTCGTCGACCGCTTCGACGCCAATTCCTATCTCTACATTACCCGCGCCATGGACTATTTCGATCTCGCCGCCGATCACGACGGCGTGCTGGCGGAAGCGTTCCGCGGCAGCAAGACGCGCTTCTGCATCATCTCCTTCACCAGCGATTGGTTGTTTCCGACGGTGGAGAACAAACGCATCGCCCACGCGCTCAACGCCGCCGCGGCAACCGTTAGCTTCGTGGAGATCGAGACCGACCGCGGCCACGACGCCTTCCTGCTCGACGAGCCGGAGATGTTCGCGACCATGCGCGGCTTTTTGAACTCCGTAGCGGTCAGCCAAGGAGTAGCATGATGGCGACGATGCGTCCCGACCTAGCCGCCATCGCCGAAATGATCCCGCACGGCGCGCGCGTGCTCGATGTCGGCTGCGGCGACGGCATGCTGCTCGAATATCTGACGACGACCAAGAACGTGGACGGGCGCGGCTTGGAACTGTCTCAGCAGAACGTCAATGCCTGTGTGGCGCGCGGGCTGGCGGTCGTCCAGGGCGACGCGGACACCGATCTGGGCGAATACCCATCGCAGGTTTTTGATTTCGTGATCTTGAGCCAGACGATCCAGGCCACACGCAATCCCAAGAGCGTACTCGGTCATCTGCTGCGCATCGGCAGGCGCACCGCCGTGTCGTTGCCCAATTTCGGGCATTGGCGGGTGCGCCTCAGCCTGCTCGCGCGCGGACGCATGCCGCGCACCAAGGCGCTGGGTTACGAATGGTACGACACGCCCAACATCCACCTTTGCACCATCGCCGATTTTGCGGCGTTGGCCGCAGAGGCGGGCGCGGACATCGAGCATGCGTTGGCGCTGAGCGAAACCGGCCGCACTCGTGCGATGCAGACTGATGCCTGGGGCCCCAATCTTTTTGCCGAGGGTGCGATTTTTCTCTTGCAGATGCGCTAGAACGGCTTGCGTTTTATAACGGCAAGCCGCTCTGGGGTTGGGACAAACCTTACCCGCTATTGCGCCGGCGTTCAGCCCTTGCTCTGGCCCAACAGCTGCAGGGCCTTCGCGTAATGCGCGACGCCCTTGTCGTACATGGAGACCGCACAGAAGTCGCGCCCGAAACGCTGCTGCGTACGCGCGTCGTCTGTCGCCTTTCCAGGTTGTGCGGTGTCGATGGCCGTAGCCACCTGCTTGGACATGTGGACGCAGTCGCCAATGTTCGCATCGGCGGCATAGGCGGCAGAAGCAAACATAAGACTCGTAAACGCAGCCGCAGCAAACACCGCCGTTTTACCGAAAAACATGATTTCCTCCTCCGATAGTATGTCCGGTTCATCCCGGCGCAGGATAGATAAGACGATATGCGCGATTTGGAAGTGCGGCTTAGTTCAAGCTGACGTGAACTTCGCAACAATCGCGTAACAGAATCGACAAAGGCGGAACTAATCGGACAAAGCCCATTGTTTGCAGCTATTTTTCACACAAAGAACCTGGATGCATGGGCGTCATGCGCGCGCAGTATGGTTGTTTTTTACGTCATGCCCGCGCCAGCGTGGGTTCGGCGCGCTTGAATTTGCGGGACATCGCCACACCGTAAAGAGACTTGCCGGCTTCGACGAGATGTACGCCGGCAACTCCCGGCAGGAAGCGCCGTCCCAGCCGTTCCCAGCCCGCGCTCATCCGCGCCAGTCTGCGGCCGCTGAACGGCGGCATATAGAGCGCGCGATCCCATCGCAGCGGTTCGAACAGCGTATCGCGCAAGAGTCCATCGAGTTCGCCCTTGTGGAACGGCCGGCCGCAAGCGAATGGCGAGGCTTCGACCTGCGCCCACAGACTGGCGCGATTGGGCGCGACGACCAGCAGGCGGCCCTCCGGCGCTAGGACGCGCCAAAGCTGGCGCAGCAATACGCGCACCGCATCCGCGCCTTCCAGCCCGTGCACCACTAGGATCCGGTCGAACACCGCGTCGGCGAAAGGCAGGGCGGATTCTTCGCCCAGAGCCGTGAGCGGGCGGCCTGCCGGCCACGCCACGACTCCCGCCTGCGCCGGCATGAGCGCAACCACCCGCTCGGCCTCGCCGAGAAAGGGCTTCAAATAAGGCACGGCAAAGCCATAGCCGAGCACGCGCAAACCCCTGTACTCAGGCCATAAGAGCTTGAGGCGGCGGAAGATCATCCGACGCGCCGCCTGACCAATCTCCGATTCGTAATAGTCGACGAGATTGCCGGCATCGAGCTGCATGGCTATGGCGTACGCCCAAGCGCGCCGGGGTTCAACGTAGCGGTGTAGAATGATAGTTTCCGCTAATTGCCAGGAGGCACGCCTTGTCCATGCTCCAGATCGAACCCATCGCCTGCCTGAAAGACAATTATGCCTATCTGGTGAGCGGCGATGGACTGTGCGCGGTCGTCGATCCGTCGGAACCGGAACCGGTCGAGGCGGCGCTCGAGGCGCGCGGTCTGAAACTCACCCATATCCTGAATACCCACCATCATTGGGACCACACCGGCGGCAACGCAGCGCTGAAACAAGCCTATGGCGCACTCGTGGTCGGGCCGGCCAAGGACCGCGAGCGCATCCCCGGCATCGATATCGGCGTGGAGGAAGGCCAAGACTGGCGGTTCGGCTCCCATCAGGTGCGCATCCTGGAAGTTCCGGCGCACACTAGCGGCGCCATCGCCTTCGTCTTTGCGAACGCTGTTTTCACCGGCGACACACTGTTCGCCATGGGTTGTGGGCGGTTGTTCGAAGGCACACCAGCGATGATGTATGCCAGCCTGGCCAAGCTCGCGGCGTTATCCGACGACACCCTTGTCTATTGCGGGCACGAATACACGCTGAACAACGGCCGCTTCGCGCTGACCCTGGAACCAGGCAATCAGGACCTTCAGGCGCGGGTGAAAACGGTCGAGGCTCTGCGGGCAAAAGGCGAGCCGACGGTGCCGTCCAGCATCGGCCTTGAGAAGCGGACCAATCCGTTCCTCAGGACCGCATCGGCCGAAATCCGCGCCACGCTGAAAATGGCAAAGGCGGACGACGTAGCGGTGTTCGCGGAAATCCGGCGCCGCAAGGACGCCTTTTGAAAGGTCCGCTTTTATCAGCGCGCGAATTCGCCCCAGATGCTGGAAAACTGCAGCGCGGCGGCGGCCAGCACGAAGGCGTGCCAGATCGCCCGGTGATAGGGAATGCGCTCGAACACATAGAAAAAGACGCCGACGGAATAGACCAGGCCGCCCGCGACCAGCAGCCAGAAATCCGCCGTCGCCAGCGACGATGCCAGCGGCTTAATCACCGTCACCACCAGCCAGCCCATCAGAAGATAAAGCACGATGCTGGCGATCTCGAAACGCCTGGGGAACAGCACTTTCATCACCACGCCGAACGTCGCCGCCGCCCAGATGATGGCCAGGATGATCTCGCCCGAAGGCTCGGACAGCCGGTTGACGGCCAGCGGGGTATAAGTCGCCGCGATCATGATGAAGATCGCCGCATGATCCAGCCGGCGCAGGATCTTCTTCGACGGACGGTAGGACGGCATCAGATTATAAGCCGCCGAAAAACCGGTCATCGCGAGCAAGCCCACGCAATAAACCGACACGCTGACCAGCACCGACAGTCCGGTGACGTGCCAGAGCAGCCACAGGCTGGCGTTGATGGCGAAGACGACGCCGAGCACATGGATGGTGGCGTCGGCCGCGCGTTCGTGGCGCGTATAAAGCCGCGTGACGCTCTCGACGGTGCGGTTCACCGCGTCTTCGACGGCGTGGTTCATCTCTTCGATGGTCTTGTTCATGGCCTCATTATAGACATGGAAAGCGGCGTGAACATGAATACTCCACGACAAGGTTGCAATTATTTAAGCATCGCGATCTGCGCGCCCAGGCGCCGGCCGGGGCGCCGACGCACGGAAAATGGTTAGCGCGGCCGGGTCTCCAGTGGCTCGCCGGACGATCCGAGCAAACGCGCGCGCTTCAATTACGGGTAGCAAAAGGACGCCGATAATCGCGGCGCGCTCGGTTGCGCGCAGGCGCGATCGGCCCCTAGGCTCCGTCAAGCGATTCTTTGGGCATAAGCCGGTCTGGGGGGGCAGACCCGACGGCAACCGGGGGGAAACGCGTGGAACGGTACGACGACGAAGTATACGCCGCCTTTGCAAAGGCCGGCGGAGAGGGAACCGTCATCGCGCACGGCCCGCAGGGGGCCCGTTTCATGATGAAGCTGACGCCCAAACGCCTTTACGTTCTGGCGGACGGCGAACCGCGGGGCCACTGCCTGACCGATGTGTTCGCCGAAGCGATGGCGTTGGGGATGTTGAAAAGCAGCTCGACGCTCGTCGATCTCACCCTGTTCACCGGTACGGTGCATTGGGAATCGGTGCGGACTTTGCGCGAGATGACGCCCTTTGGAATAGAGAGCGCGTCGAACGTCGCCTATGTCGTGCGCAACACGCTGTTCGTACAATTGATCAAGATCGCCAGAGCGATTTTCCCCAAAATCCGCCACGAGGTGTTCCATTCCCGCGCCGAAGCGGAGGCGTGGCTGGATTCCGTCGATGGCACGTGAGCGGCGTGCGGCCCGCTTAACGTTGTGTTCGCCGACGCAAGACCATATGGAATTGTTTTCGGCTTCTTGCGCGAGAAGATAACGAGGCAAACACAAAAGGAAATCGGAACGTGTCGGTTGCGAATATCCAAGCCGTGATTTTCGATTTGGGCGGGGTGGTGATCGATTGGAACCCGGCGCTGCTTTATCGAAAGGTCTTCGCCGGCGACGAGGCGAAGATGGCGACGTTCCTTTCGCAAATCTGTCCGCCGGAATGGAACGAGAAACAGGACGCGGGCCGCCCCCTGGCGGAAGCCACCGAGGAACGCGTGGCGGCGCATCCCGAATGGGAGCGCGAGATCCGCGCCTTCTATGGCCGCTGGCCGGAAATGATCGGCGGGTCGATTCCGGGCACGGCCGACATCATGCGCGAACTTGCCGCGCTCGGCGTGCGGCTGTTCGCGCTGTCGAACTGGAGCGCCGAAACCTTTCCCTTCGTCCGGGACCGCTTCGGCGAACTGAAGCTGTTCGAAAGGATATTCCTTTCGGGCGAGCACAAAATCGCCAAACCCGACGAGCGCTTCTATCGCATCGCCTTGGACGGCATTCCCATCCCGGCCGGCAACCTGCTTTTCATCGACGACAGCCAGAGAAACATCGCCGCGGCCGAACGGATCGGCCTGCGCTCGCTCGCGTTTCGCGGCGCGCAAGAGCTGCGCGGCGATCTCAGGGCGATGGGATTTGCGATAGAGGGGTAACCCCCCACCCGCCCGGCGAAGCCAGGCGACCTCCCCGCGAGGGGAGGTGAAATGCGCAATCAGCTCAGCCGGCCGGGGTAGCGCTTGACGAACAGTTCGAGCTTCTGGGCGAGCTGGGGAATGTTGTATTCGCGGTCCCACACCGTGATGGCTTCGGCGAGAATCTTGGCGCGGACATCCTCGGGCAGTTCGCCCCAATGCGCCAGCGCGGCGCTGCCCAGACGCCGCACGAACGGTTCGTCTTCGCTGGGATATTTGAACGCCTTGCGCTCGGGATGTTTGGCGGGTTTCGGGGTTTTGACGGGTTCGGCCATTACAGACGCCTTTTTCTTGAATTCGTCGGAACGCGGGCCTCAAAGCAGCAATGCGCCGTCGTCCGGTCCGCATCGATCCTTGGGAGTACCCCCGGTATAAGGGCCCAGCAACCGGCTGTCGAGGCGCTGCCGCGGCGCGCGGCGCCGACGAAAGGATGCCTTTCCGGCTTATTTCGGCCCCGTCTCGGCGAGGGCCAAGCGCACCCGCCGTCGCCAATCGGCGACGCGCTTCCTCCAGGCGCGCATCTCGGCGCTGTGAGCGCCGGTCTTGAGCGCATTGCGGTTGCCGAATGGCGCGCCGAGCTTCCTCCGCGCAAGATCATTGTTTTTCATTTTTGGACGATTTCACCGGGGGGAGAGGGAGAGAGGGTGTCTGCGCGTGCTCGTAGATTACGCGATGGCGGCGCTCTTCGGCGGACGATCCGGCGCGCAGACGCACGACGGTGTCGGCGATCTTGGCGCCCGTTATCGCCAGACTTTCCGCCGACGACAGGAAGCGGATGCGGTCGTCGACGTTGGGCGTCAGGCGCGCCGAGTTGAACGCCACCTCGCGCAGCAGGAACCGGCATTCCTCGATCAACCCGTTGAGCTGTGTTTCGGTATCCGAGGCCGACGGCGGCAGGGCCGGCTGATCGGCAAGACGGGGCAAGGGAACCGGCGGACCTTCGTCGAACATCTCGTAGATGTCGTCGGATGGTTTATCCAGAGGCGCAAGCCCGGCGGGCGCTTCGCTGTCGCCGGATTGCGGCGCGTCGGGCGCGCGCGTTTCGCCGCCGCTTGCGGCCTGCTCGCGATATTTGCGCATTTCTTCCACGCGCAGCGCCTGATCCATTTCCTGGTCGGTCAGTGGCCTTGTTCGTTCGCTCATGCGATGTCTTCCGTTGCTGGTTTGCACGCCTATTATCCGCCCGCTTCGCTTGGCGTGGATAAACAAAGCGACATGAAGGAAGCGGCCGCGCGCGAACGGCTTGCGCGCGTTGAATAATTCCGGTGCGAACGGAGCGAAAAACCGCGCCGAAAAAGCGTGGATAGGGAATGAGTATCAGAAGCGGATTGGCGGGACCGACAGCGGCGGTGGTGACCGAGAAGGTGATAGTGAGCGAGGGGCCACTCTTCCATTCAACTAACCCCCTTCGTCATGGCCGGGCTTGACCCGGCCATCCAGCGAAACGAAGAGTCTTCCGGCGCGCGCTCCTACGCTGTCGCTACTCGCCGCGCCGATCCGCCTTCGCGCGAGCGCTTCGGCGGGACAGGCTGGATGGCCGGCTCGGTGGCCGGCCATGACGAATGAGAGGGATATGGGCAAGAAGGCGATGACATACACCAAAGGCGAAATCGGCAGGTTCAGGGTGATAAAGAACTTCCTGCCGCCACCCGGTAAGCTGGTGACGAATTATCTTCGGCGCATGTACTTCGCGCGACGCAACTGAACATCAACAGCAGTCATTCGTAATCGCCATTCGCAAAGCGCTTCACTCACGCCATAGTATGTTGCGATCTCCGTTGCTGTTTTATTTCGTCGACGTGCTGCTGCCAGGGCGTCTCGTGGCAGTAACAAAGCCCCCGCGTACCAGTCCGCTTCTTGTTCTTGCTCATCGGAATAGTTGCTCAATAGCAGTAGGCCCGAGACAGAGACGTCCACGCGCATGGGCATGTGGCGAAGTTCAATGTGGGAAAGCTCGTGCATCAGGTCGTTACACTGGCGTGTATGAACG